>JADMIO011618405.1_pt1 | contig 44242 bp, 32 predicted proteins | sample 8958161 | NCBI WGS metagenome assembly JADMIO01 (sample SAMN16585339, study PRJNA669376) | soil metagenome | isolation source: Crop rotation soil | place: USA: Cullars Rotation, Alabama | collected 2011
GTGCCCGCCAATCTCCTGGACGCTTTCGGCGGCATATTGCGCCGGGCGCGTCAAAGAAACCAGTTTCTGTTTGACGAATTGGCAAGGCTTACAGAGACATTGGCGCATTCGCAGATCGCGACAGTTCCGTTCAAGGGGCCGGTGCTCGCGCTAGGCGTGTATGGCGATATCGGTCTTCGCGCTTTTAGCGATCTTGATTTCCTGGTGCACGAATCCGACATGGCCGCCGCGGTGACGATTCTGCGGAGTCTTGGATATGAGCGCAAGGATGTGTTGACCGAAGCGCAAATAGAAATGCTTCAACGCATTCAAGGCCAGGAAGTCCTATCCAGCAAGGCTCTGGGAATCGGGGTCGAACCGCATACGCGCTTGACGCCGATGCAGATGGCCCTCGATATCGACTATGCCGGCCTGTGGAACCGGGCGCGCCATGCGGACTTTTGCGGCCGGAACATGCTGACATTGGCCCCGGAAGACGAGTTTCTCATGTTGGCCATTCATGGCGGCAAGGAAATGTGGTGGAGCATCAAATGGGCGTGCGATGTCGGCGCTTTCCTGAAGACCAATCCCGGTCTTGATTGGGCTGCCGTTGCCGAGCGCGCCCGTTCGCAAGGTTGCCTGCGCATGGTCCTGTTGGCCGCGTCCTTGGCGCGAAAATATCTTGACGCCGCTGTCCCCGAATTCATCGCTGCCGCCGAACGGTCCGATCCGGCTATTTCAGGCATGGTGGAACGCATCGCGGCGCATTGGCAGTCCGAGGGTCCGATCGGGCCGCCGAGTCACAAAATACTTTCGATGGACCGGCTGCGGCTGCATGACGGGATCGCGCGCCGTGCCCGCTATGTGGCGCGGACATGGTTTTTGCCCGGACCACATCATGTTGTTGCGATGCCCCTGCCAAAGAGTCTGGCTTTTGCTTATGTCCCCATCAAGATTGCGCATGATCTGATTGCACTGCCGCTATGGAAAGCCTACCAGGGAGGATCGGCGCAGCTGGTCCGCTGGCGCAATTCGCTCGCCACGTCCGACCTGGCGCTGGCAATCTTGCCGGCGTCGGCGGAGGCGAAAGCGAGCATCAGGCGGTATCAGCACATTTGCGCGGCCACGCGACGCAAGCTGGCCGCAGACCCGGATAATGTGCAGAACCTATTTCAACTCGGCAATGCGCTGTCCGGTCTCAAGCGTTACCGGCAGGCGATTGTCTGTTATGACAAGGCGCTTTTGCTCGATCCCGACCAATCCGCGCTATGGGTAAGGCGGGGCGCCGCGGCGCGGGCAATTGGAAAAAAGACAAACCTGCCGGACATAGCACGCGACCCGAAAGATGCCACCGGCTGGACCATCCGGGCGGCGGCGCTATGGTTCGCGAACTGCTACACGGATGCGGTTGAGGCCAGCGACCGCGCGCTCGCCCTCGCACCCGGGAATGGCGTTGCAAGGCGCTTGGGCATCCAGGCCCGGCTGTTTTCCTGCGATTGGCGCAGGCGGGCCGATGACAAGCGTCGAATTGCGGAAAGCGTGGAAGCGGGCAAGCCGATTATCGTCATGTTCTTTTATCGCGCCCTTTTCGATTCGGAGGCCGATACCCTCCCGTTTGCCCGGCTGGTAGCCAAGGGATTCCTGGGTGCGAAAAAGCCCTTGTCGCGTGGCGAGGCCTATCAGCATGACAAGATACGGATCGCCTATGTTTCGACCGACTTTCGCGATCATGTGGTGGCGGATGTGATGGCCGGTGTCTTTGAACATCACGACAGGACACGCTTCGAGATCGTCGCCATTTCGCTGGGTCCCGACGATGGAAGCCCAATGCGCCGGCGGCTCGAACCCGCCTTTGACCGGTTCATCGATGTCCAGGCCATGAGCGATGACCAGGTTGCCCAGAAGATGCGCGCGTTGGAAATCGACATTGCGATTGACTTGAACGGTTATTCGGGGGTCAAGCGAACTGGAATTTTTGCTTCTCGGCCGGCGCCCATCCAAGTGAATTATTTGGGTTATCCCGGCACAATGGGAACTCCGTTCATGGATTATATCATTGCCGACCGGACGGTGATTCCGGAGGAAAACCGGTGCTGGTATTCCGAAAAGACGATCTATCTGCCGCACAGCTACATGCCCAACGATTCCAAAAGGCCCATCGCCGAGAGCACGCCAAGCCGTGAAGAAGCCGGATTGCCGCGAACCGGCTTTGTGTTCGCATGCCACAACGCCTCGCACAAAATCGGTCCGGAAATGTTCGATGTCTGGATGCGGCTCTTGCTTAAAGTCGAAGGCAGCGTGTTGTGGCTTCGGGCCACGAATGATCCGGCGATTGCCAATTTGCGGCGGGAAGCGGCCGCTCGCGGGGTCGCAGCCGAGCGGCTTATATTTGCGCCCCGTCTGCCGCACGCGGCCGATCACGTTGCCCGCCTCGGGTCGGCCGATCTATTCCTGGATACCTTACCCTACAATGCGCACGCCACGGCCTGCGATGCGCTTTGGGCCGGACTTCCAGTGCTCACATGCACCGGCAATTCGTTTCCAGGGCGCGTCGCCGCAAGCATCCTCAACGCAATCGGTATTCCGGAATTGGTGACGTCTTCGCTTGCCGAATATGAACAGTTGGCGCTTGTGCTGGCGCAGGATCCCGCGCGGCTCGCGGCGATTAAAGCCAAGCTTGCGGCTAACCGCGACAGCGCGCCCTTGTTCGATACGGCGCGATTTACGCGAAATTTGGAGTCTGCCTATATTTCCATGATCGAACGGCAACGGGCGAACCTGCCGCCCGAAAATTTTGCCGTCGCTGAACGGATTTGATCCTATTTGCGGACGACCAGGCCGTCCTGTATCAGCCGCTCGATGAAAACGACTTTTTCCTCATCTTCCAGCTCCCCCGCGACGTCGCGAACGGCATAACTGGGGGTTTTCAGCGCGAAATCCAGCGAGGGACTCAAGAAGCCTGGAAATGTGATGCTTTGCGTGCCGAAATTGATGCGAACGGAATCGTCGGCGACATGAATCTGATAGACCGTGCCGCGGCGGGGCCCGACGATGTCCTCGCCGGTGAGAGGGGCCGGCCGAAAGTGGTCCCAAACCTGTCCTGAGACGTCGAGGGGGAACCACTTCACCATCTTGTCCTTGAACTCGGTCATCACGCTATTGAGAAATTTCTCGTCCGCCATGTTCTGAAACATGGCCGAAACGCGCTTCACCAACTCTTCATGGGGTTCGTGCATGAAACCTACCGGCATGCCCGCCCGCAGCCGATCGTCGCTGCGGATTGCCGCCTTGAGCGCTGCCTCGAGAAAATCCTGAAGGAATATATGGGTCACTCCCAAGGTAATGTGAAGGGAGGCCTCCGGTCCGCTTTCCGCGGCATGAACAAAGCCGCGCGGAATATAAATATAATCTCCCTGGTTAAGGGTGAAGGAAAGCAATTCGCCTCTCATATCCCGGTTTTCCAGGCCCATATTTTCGCCCTTGACCGGACTGACGCGGCGTTCCTTTTCTATCTTCCATTTCTTCGATCCGACGACCTGCAGGATAAAGACATCGTGATTGTCCCAATGGGGCGTGAATCCCGCGCCATGGGGCGGCGTCAGATAAAGATTTGTCTGGAAGGGATGGCCATATTCCGGGCCCAGCGTGCGGCAGAGCTGCGCGAGTTTTGGATTCTTTTTATGCATATGGTCCAAGGCGAGGGTGCAGCCGGCGCGCATATCGGCGACGATTGCCTCGAGACCTTTTATCATCGAGGTCTTGTATTGCGTCACCTTCTGCGTGGGAGCATTTGCGATCTTGACGTAGCTGGGGTCGTGGGTGACGGCTTCGTCGAAATCCCGCAATGTAAAAATGTCGCCGTAATAGTCCGGGTCGTTTCGATGCACGACCAGGGGCTTCTGCTCCCAATAATCGGCGCGGAATTCCTCTTCGGTGATCGGCGCGAGCAGGGACGCAAGCGTTACATTTTCCAGAAATCCAGAAGTCGCCATGGCACCCGCTCTCTTACGCCTCTCTGCGGCAATTGGAATCCAACAGCCAGTTTTCGCCTTGTTCTAGATCAACCTTTTCCGCCCCACTTTGCGATAAGTTCTTCCAGACTTAGTTGATCGATTTTCTCGATTAACCGTTTTTTGATTTTGGCTTCCGCTGCGGCGAGTTCTGATGCCCCGCCAAGTCTGGTTAATGGAGTTCTGAACATCTCCTCCTCGATCAGGGGGAAGACCGCTCTCTTAACGCCATGCCAGCCCGCCGGGGGCAGAAAGAACACGCTGAAATGGACCGAGCGGCCCGGCCCCGCTTCACAATGATGCCAATTCCCCGCCGGCACAAACAGAACATCACCCGTCTGCAGAACCTCATCGAAAAAAGGAGGGCCATCCGGCAGGGAAGGTTTGCGCAGACCCCGGACGGGGTTGGAAACGGGCGGCCCGTAAATCTGCCAGCGCTTGCTCCCTTCCGCCTGAACGATGATGAGATCCTCGAAATCATAGTGCAGGCGGAAAGCGCCATCCTGGCCGCTGGTAACGATCAGGCCGACATAGACATCTTCCCGCAGCCGCGCCTTGAACTCGGCGCAGATGGCTGCCAGCGGCGGCACAAAGGGCTCTATGTGGGTGATAATCACGCTATAGCCGTCCGCCAGACATTGTTCGAGCTTGTCGGGGTCCGGCTTGCCGTCCGTGGTCCAGCGCGCCGGTGGAGCCTGTATCGATTCTTTTGCGACGCGAAAATGATCGGCAGCTTGCGGATAGCGCCCCTGTTCGATCATCTGCCGGACTGCGTTCCAGCCCAGCATCTGGCTATAACGGCCGTCGTTTTTGCCCCGCAAAAGCGTCAATTTGCGCTCAAACAGCAGCGCGAAAAACTCCGTCTCCGAGAGCGGCTGGACCAGCTCCGCGAGGGTGGATGGGGGACTGTTCATGAGCCGTTTTTCCCGAATTCCCGGCTGGACCCTAGGCCAAACCTAACCGGGAATAGGAAGGCCTGAAAGCCGCGCGATCATGGCGGGGAGGCGGTGTATTTTTCGGAAAGGTTCGCCGCACGGCCAGGCGACAGGCGCTGGCGCCGCCCAAAAACGATTACAGTGTTCCCGCCCAAGGGCAGGAACACTGTAAACCGCTAAACTTGGAATACGAATTCGGAAAGCTTCCGAATTAGTCTTCTTCGACCACGATCGGCGCCGTCGGATCGTCCACCGGGCCCTGACCCAGATCTTCATGGGAATTGCCGTAGGTGAAGTCGTCAAGAGCGTGATTGAGGGTGGCTTCGGACACCGAAACATTGGCCTGGGCCAGCGCCTTGGTGTTCGAGTCCAGCAGCAGTGACACGGCCGGAGCCGCTACCGCCACTTGCGCAACATTCTTCAGAGCGGTGCGCCGCGTTTTGCCATTTTCGATTTCGTCAGTCACTGTATTACCCCGTAGTTTCGGCTACGCGGGAGAATAAGCAAAACGGATGCCAGAATATTTTATTGTGCAATATCAGATGATTAACTAGTGTGTCGAAAGTGCGACAGGAAAAGTGTAACATTTGACAACACATTAGGCGGCCCTTTCGTATTTCTGAAAACGAAAAGAGCTGTATTTAGGGGGGTGTCCGGGATTGGCCCAGGTATTTTGTGCTGGTGCAGCTTTCGGGTTGTAAATCGGCGTGACGAACAAGCCAGAGAACAACCCGGATTTTGGGGATCAATCTGTTGGATTTACCATAATTACCGTGCGATCGCCCGCATAACGAGTTCGCTTGCCTCGTCCAGGGAGGAGAACGGGAGCGCGTAGCATTGAATTCCCGAAATCCAGCCGATCAGCTGCTCGACATTGTTCCGGTCCAGGCGCTGCTTCTGCCCCAGACACTCGACCATAACCCGGCCCAGGGCTTCGGACCGGGCAATCGGCTTGAGCTCAGTCTTGCTGTCTTTGTCGAAGCGGGGAAAAACCATGTGGGTGATGGAGGCGGGGGTCTTCTGCACACGGGCGGGAGGAGGGGCAACGTAACGCACGATTTTGCCATCGCTGCGCGCATGGGTGGGGGCCGACAGGATTTCGGGATAGTAGCTGGCAAGGACATCCCAGCCGGTGCTTTTGGCGCAGAACGCCAGAGGCATGGGATTTACCATAAGGGTCTCGGGCTCGAGCAGGGCGACTTCGTCGGAAAAGTAGCGGAGGCCCTTATGGGTCAGGGCGGCGGTGAGCGAGGACTTGCCGCTCCCGGGCGCCGCGGGCAGGAGGACACAGGCCTGGTCGGTGCCAACCGTTCCCGCATGGATGTAAAACAGGAAGTTGTGGGCGTTGATCGCCGCTGACCAGAAAGCGCCTTTCACCAGCGGGCCCAGCCGTCCGAGCCGGGGGGCGTATCCCACCGGGGTTGTGTCCTTATAGACGTCGGTATGGATATCGCCGTTGGGCTGGGTCTTGAAGTTCAGATGGAAGGTGACGGTGGGTTCGGCCCGGCTATCGGTCTTTAGATGGCCGATGATGCAATCAACCAGGCCGATCTGGTCCTTGTGGGTGAACCGGATCAGGGCGCAGGTATCGAGCAACTGATAGCGTTGCTCCGCCACGGCTTCCATGGATGTGAAAGCCGGCATTATCCGGACCATCCGGGCATCATGGCCTTCTTCTTCCGACAGGGACGGCGCCGGCGGTGGCCGGTTGGCCAACAACCCATGCGAACCAAGAGCATCCAGGACCGCTGCGACCCACCCCTCGGCCTGCCCTGGGGCAGCCAAGCCGCCCGAAACAAGGTCCTGCGCCAGTGCCGAAACCGGCACGCCCTTTTGCATTCTGCGGACGATGTAGGCCGCAGAGGTATTGAGCGCGGCGATTCGCTGAACCTCCTCGGAAAAGGCGATAACGTCGTCATCCAGGGGCAGGAGCAGCAAATCGGGCCGCAGTTGAGCGGCGGCTGCCGGGGCGGGGCTGGCCTGCTGGGCGGGGTTGCCGGCCGCCCCTTGATGGTTTTCAGACTTTTTCACGCCCATGCCCCATGGATCGCCATCCTGGTATCTCGCCATAGCAACCTATCTCATCGCAATGAGGAGTTGGTTAATCAACTGAAGGCTGGCGGTGGACCGGGGAGGCGCCGCAAGCCGACTCATTTCACGCGCCCGGCCCGGATCCGGCACTGGTTGGGAATAGAAACTGTTCAATCCGCGCCAATGGCTCTTTTCGCATTTCGCAGGACAGGCTGACAAAATCCAGCCTATCGCGCCCGAAGCCCTCCCATGACGCGATATTGCTCCAAGGGCGGTGGCGAATGGTCATCCCGGTGGCATGAAACATCAGGCTGAAATGGAAATAGAGTTCCTGCTCTGAAGCACCCTGCGCATGCTCGCAAGGATCGATGGCTTGAAGATAGGCCTTCCAGAAAGGCAAGCCCTCGTTCTGCGCTTCGACCTCTTTGTGCATCTGCTCCAACCATGCCCGCGTGAACAGCATGCAAGGCGTGACGCCGGAATAGGCGAACATTCTGTGAAGCGAGGGATGCAGACGCGTCATATGCGCGAAATAAGAGGGATGGTGGTCATCGCTGAAATTGAAGACCGGGCGGCCATCTTCGATGAACCGGCAGGTGCGAAGAAATACCGTGCCGGGGTTCACCGTCAGGACGCGCTTGAGGCTGGCGCGATGGACCAGCGGAAAATAAAGCTTCATGAGTTGCTGCGCATACGGCTCCGCCCGCATCTGCGGACCGAGAGTTTGGCGCACGGTGTCAATGTCAAACGGAAAACTTCGTTCATCAACGAAATGCGCTCGCGCAATTCCGGGATTTTCCGGCCCCACCAGGTAGATATTTCTCACATCCGTGACAAAGCTGCGCACCGAGCGGACGGAAAGTTCAGCTATCTCGCGCTCGCCGCCCGCCAGCGGGATCACCACGTCCATCAGTTTACGGGTATTTTCGTAGATGGCGTCTTGCTGCCAACGCGTGCGGTCGATCTTGGTGCATAAGCGAAAGCCACGCGCCTTCAGGAAGGCGTCGACGTCTTCGAACAGGCATTGGCCTTTGTAGATCGGCCGATGGGAAACTTCCGTATAAATGTAGCGGACTTTTTCCAGCAAGGCCCCCGCCGACTGAAGCGCGATGAGTTCGGCGCCCTGCAAATCCATCCAAATGAGGTCTATCGCTTCGATTTGAAGCTTTTCACAAAGATCGTCGAGGCGGGTGCAATCGACTTCGACCTGATTCTGAAAGTAGGTTTCCACCGGATAGTCGCCCGTGGCGACAAAAAGAGAGCTGGCGCCCGGGTTTCCGTCTTTCCAGGTGGTGATGGTTCGCGCCTGATCGATGGAATGGAAGGCGCACCGTCCGGTATGGGCGTTTATCGCTTTGTCGACCAGGGTGATCCTGGGCTCCGGTGCCAGATTGCGGCGGCATTTATCGAGTGTCGCGGGATTGCATTCGACCGCGACAATTCGGGCGTCCGGGAAAAGGCGGGAAAACTCCAGGGCCTGAAGTCCGTCCCGCGAACCGATATCGAAAACCACGCCAAAAGTGGCGAAGTCGGCGCCCCGGATGCGCAGAAATTCCGCCAATTGCTCTATCATCCGGCGGCACTCCCGGATCCGCCAGGCAAGCGAGCTTTCGGCTTATCGGCACCGTTCTTGGTCTGCTTCATTGCTCCGCGGCTCAATTCCACAATTTCTCCGTCAGCATACCGACGACACGATCCCAGGTATAGTTGGCGCAAACATGCTGTGGGCCGGCCGCCCGCGCCCGTTTGCGCCAGGCCTCGTCCTCGATCGCGGAAGCCATCAAACCGGTCAAATGTTCAAGATCGGGCTCAAGGCGCCAGATCTCCTGATCGTTCAGTCGGCTCGACATTTTCCGGCTCTCGATTCTCCGCGCAAATCCGTCGGTCACAAAATCATCGGTGGATCCGCCTTTGGTGCAAATAATGGGGAGGCCGCAAGCAGCGGCTTCGAGTACCGGCAAATTGAATCCCTCGGCGCGATAGGGAGAAACATAAACGTCGGCGACTTGATACAGCCTGGCCATTTCTTCGAAGGATAGCGATCCTCCAAAATAATGTATTCTGTCGATAGTGCGCTGCCGCTCGCTTCCGGGGATCGCTTGTAGATTTTTCTGCAAAAATCTTTGGGATCCATAAAGGGAGTCCAGCCCCTTCAGAATAAGCCGGGCGTGCGGGAATTTCCGGCAAATTTCCGCGAACGCCCGCAGCAGAAGATCGACGCCCTTGTTTCCCGTCATGGCGCCGACGCTCATAAATACAAAATCGTCCGGAGCCACGGGAATTTCGCCACGGATTTGTTCGCGGGGCATTGGGTGGAATGTCTCAAAATCGACGCCATGCGGAACAATCAGGACACGCCCGGTTTCGAACCCGGCTCTATAGAAGCCTTCCGCCGACCAGCGGGAGGGCGTGACCACCCTTACATCGGGGAGCGGGGCGTTCAGAAAATGCTGGTGCGCCGCGGTATCCTTGAACTGATCTTTTCGCAGGACACAGCTTTCCGATGTCCCAAACACGACGGTCTGGATGGAAGGCGAAGGAGAGAAATCGAAAGGCGAACATATCCGCAGCGTGGCATCGGCCTTCTCATCGGGCCGGGCGGATTCGAAAGAGTGCAATATTTGCGCAGCCTGTGGAGCGAAAAGCCCTTCTTGCTTTTGCCACCGGACGCCAAAAAGCGGGGCGTCCAGAACCTTGACGGCGATTTCCGGGCGGCGCGAGAGCGCGAGGAGTTGCCACTGATTGACGATGGCGTAGGAGTGGGCAATGAAACGCCATCCCTCCACAATCAGCGTTTTCGTCATATCCCGCTGGGCCCCTGGCTGCCGGCATCTGGAAGCTTGATGATCAATGTGACCTTGCCTCGTCTGCCGGCGGGCGAAATACTTTCCGCTGGTGGGGAAAAAAGGGGCCAGCCGGCCGGCGGGCGGGCTGGAATCACTAACATATCCATAGGTTAAACGGAACCGGAGGCAGGCGCCGCTAACCTTATCGCGCAATGCTGATTTGTCGCTCGGCTGGCAAGTGGGAAGGCCTGCGCTATTATCCTGCGTGGTTTGGGTGCGTCAGCATTTCGGCTGGACTGCGATGGGGAATTTCCGGATCGTTTTCCAAATCATCGGGCCGCGAGCCGCGATGGTGTCGCTCCTTTGCGGCTTGGCGGCTCTGATGCCGTTGCCGTCGCGCGCGGAAGGTTTTGCGGCGGGCCAGCGGTGGCTCCAGCGCGTGGCTGTTTTTTCGGACGATCCGGAAAAGGCGCATGACCCGAGATATCCCCAATCCCGAACGGGCGAGGATAGGATGTTCGCGCCTATCGGCCTGATCTGGACGAACGCGCCGGTACCACACGATTCCGATACCGTGTCGACAATGCGCCTTGATATGGGGACGGCTTTTCTGGTTTCGCCTTGTTACGTCTTGACCAACTATCACGTGGTTTTCGGAAATCGGAAAAGCGGGCCTGAGGCGGATCTGGATTATTCCGCGACTTTTTGGGCGAACGGAAAAAAATCCCGCGCCATCCCTGTCAGGCATGGCAAATTTTACGAGATTTATTGGCAGGATTGGGCGCTGCTGCGGCTTGAACCTGACGCCGACCATCGATGCATAGGCGAGGATCCGGATATCGGCTGGGTTCAGCTGGCGCCATTACCGCCGGAAGGCGCAAGCGACAAAGTGCTTTCGACCGCCGGCTATCCTTCCGATAAATCGGGTCCGTCCTTATGGCGGCAGGATGGATGTCATCTGTTCGAAGAGCAGGGTGGCAGACAATATTCCGGTTTATGGACCACGAATTGCGCGACTCGGCCAAGAGCCTCGGGGTCTCCGATTTTCTATATTCAGGACGGCGGGCTGATGGTGGTGGCGCTGATGCAAGGGCATTTGGGATATGTCGACGGAAACGAAATCCTGCTTGAGTGGGACCCCAGGCGCGCCAATCTTGCTGTCGATATGGGCAAGATCATTTCTTCCGGCGACGACATATTGAAGCTGATCACGGAGGATATCGATCGATACCGCCAGACCGCGCAGGCCGATCAAGCCGGCGCTGATCATCCTGAGCCTTCTGAAAACACCCCCGAGGCGCGGCCCGGCAGCGTCTCCGGCGTTGCGCCCGCCGTTCCGCCGGATCATATTCCGCTACAGCAGCCCGAACCGTCTCCCCAAGAACCCGAACCAGCGCCTTGAAAAAATTTTGCGTCCATGTGCGACGGCCGCAATGGCCCTTCCAATTTCCATAGTGTGAGACCGCGAATGCCTAGTTCCGAGGAATTAACTGCGGCCGGGGCCTTGCGCTGCCCTCATTGCCGGGGATCGCTGACATCGCTCGCGCTTGGTCTCAATTGCGCTGGGTGCCGCAAGACCTATCCGTCAGTCGCGGGGATTCCCATTCTGGTCACCGAGCCTATCGAATATTTGCGCTCGGAAATCGCGCTCCTGAATCGCGCGGCGCGCGATGCCAAACGGCGCCAGGCTATGCTCGAAAAAAGTGCACAGGATCCAGGACTGACCAGGACATCAATAGACCGGCATCGGGATGTCATCGATGCCGAACTCGCCCGGATTACGGCTTTTCTTAAACTGATGGATCCAGCGGCCCGGCTTATCGAGGCGGAGCCGCCCGCGGAATCGAAAACTGCGCGGCGATCCGGCTGGGTCTTCGATTCCCTTCTTCCCTATCTTTTGCGCGATTGGACCGCCACCCCCGAACTTCAGGCGGCGAACGCGCTGATCGGCGGCGCCCTCGAGGAAGCCTTTCCCGATTCCCGCGATATCCTGGTTGCGCTCGCCGGTTGCGGAGCGGGAGGATTGTTGGCTGAGATTTCTCCGGAATTTGGGCATGTCCTGGGATTTGACTTGACGCTTCCCGTCCTGGTCGCGGCGCGCCACCTGCTCGACGGCGAAAATATCGAGCTCATGCTGCCGCGGGCCATCAACGAGCACGGCCGCATTACCCTGGCCAACCGTAATCCCAGCATGGGCCCGCGCCGCATGCTGCTGGCGATGGACGCTTTCGATACGGGTTTTGCCGATGGCGCGGTTGATTGCGTGATCACCTCCTTCCTGATCGACCTCATTCCCGACCCGCGCAAATTGGCGGATGAGATACACCGCATGCTTCGTCCGAACGGTGTCTGGATCAATTATGGGCCGTCCGGGCCGTTGCGCGCGCTCTGGCGTTTCGACCAATCGGAAGGCGCGGCGTTTTTCGAGAACAGGGGATTTAGCGTGGTCCGGGCAGACGCGTACCGGGCCACCTATCTCGATCTAAGCCGTGATTGTCCCACCTGGAGCTTCCAAAATCACATCTGCTACCTCACCTCGATGCGAAAAACCGGGCAAAGCGAGGAAAAGCAAAGGGCGGCGCCCGATCCGGCGGGTCTTCCACAGATGATACCTGAGCATTTTCCCGCCGCTGTCCTGGTCCGGCGCGAAAGGCTGGATGAGCAGGGCAAGAAAACACTCCAGCTTCGTCACGAGCGCAAACCCGGCGTTACGGAAACACTGGATATCGGCGGCGACACGGCGCAAATCATTGCGCTTGTCGATGGGAAAAAGACGGTCCTGGAGATCGCAACGGAATTGAGCCAGACCGCGGGTCTGCCGATCGAAGAAACCGTTGCTACATTCGGGCGCTATTTCAGCATCGGGCTGTTGAGCTGGCGCGTTCAGGGCGATAAGCCGTTTTCCTGAATTGTTACGCGTCCGGCTCAACCGCAAAACCTTCGGGCGGCAGGCCGGCCTGTTGACGCTCAAACATCGTCGTATAAGCAGACTCGAGATCGCGCGTGAACTGAGCGGTATTGAACAGCGGTTCGGTATGACGGTTGCGCATGAGCCGTGATTTTATCTCGTAAAGCCGCTCTGGATCGCGTGCCAGCGCCAGCGCCAGCGCCTCATATTCTGCAAGACTTTTCGTCGCCAACTCGGGCAATCCGACGGCATGAACGACCGCAGCGGCGACGCAGGAGGGAAATGTATCGCCCAGGCATGTCAATACCGGAAGTCCGGCCCATAGCGCGTCGCTCGCGGTAGCATGGGCGTTATAAGGCAGCGTATCCAGAAACAGGTCGCCCAACCGCAGCCGGGCCAAATGGTCTTCGATTTTCGCGATTTTGTGGGCGAACACCAGTCTTGTTGGCGCGACACCGGCTGCACTTGCTTCCCGCCTCAAATTGCCTTTGGTCGAGGGAGACAAGGCGCCGAGCCACAGCACGCTGCCCTCGACCGCCTGCAAAAGGCGCATCCAAATGCCGAACATCTCGGGGCCGATCTTGTGCGCGTTGTTGTTGCAGACGAACACGAAGCCCGATTCCGGCAAACCCAACTCGACGCGGTTTGGCGTCCAGTCCGATATGGGCCGCTGGCTGTCGGTGGGCAAATATGTGTGCGGCAGATAGGCCACCTGCTCGGTATAGAACTGCCGGTTCTTCTCAGGGATAAGAAAGCGGTCCGCTATTATGTAATCGATGAATGGCGCGCCCATGGTTCCAGGATAAGCGAGATAGTTCACTTGCACCGGCGCGGGCCGCATGGCCATGATCCCGGTCCGCCCGGCTCCGGAATAGCCGTTCTGATCGACCGCTATGTCGATCTCCAATTCGCGCAGCATGGCCGCAACTTGAACATCGCTCATCGCCGCGGCGTCGATGAACCGGTCAACCGCTGTTTTTATTCGTTGGCGCATTTCACTTTTATCGTCTTGCCCGATTGAAACCGCGGTTATCTCGAAATGGGTTTTGTCATGGTGTTCGAAACAGCCGGCAATCGCGGACGACAATACGTGATCGCGGAAATCCGTGGAAATATAGGCGATGCGGATCTTTTCGTGATCATACATGGCGCCGCTCCACAATGGCGGTCCGGCGGGCGGGACGTCCTTTGCGCGCAGCCGCGCAAACAACAGGTGTTCCGCTTCCGAACTGCAGATGGCGCGATGATTGAGCGGCCCGACCAGGCGGCTGCCACGCTGAAGGCCCTCGCTGATATGGCGTTTGTCGTCTTCGCGCCGGCGCCAGTCGCAGGCAAATATCCGCGCATCAATGCCGATGCGCCTTGCCGCGATATGCTGGGGATCAAGCGCCAGCGCCCTCTCGCTCGCCTCCGACGCTTCCCCAAAGCGCCCCAGCCTTAGATGGTTCTCCGCCTGCCGGGCCCATTCCTCCGCGTCCCGCGGTTCCGAAGGCGCGCCATTGGTTTCGCGCTCCGCAGGCAAGTCTCTACGTTCGGGCGCGTCCGGGTTCTTGAGCAAAATTGTTTTGGCCAAAAAGCGGACCCGCCGCAATAGTCCGTCGTGAAGCTGCATGCGATACAGGGCGGGAATTTGGGCGGGTTTACCATTCGCCTCCGATTCCCATCCGGTCGCGATGGCATCCGCCAGGTCTTTGATGCCCGGCTTTTCCGCGCGGTGGACAAAATCCGGAACCGCGATATCGAAAAAGCTCCGCGCCAGGGATGATGCCAGCAAGACGGTCTGCAGGCAGCCTTGGGCCCGGGCGCGCCCTGTAACATTCTCCCAGTCCATGTCCCGGCTCGCAACCGCGGCGACGTCACATACCCATCGGATATTGCGCCACCTCTCCTGGCCGCCATGGATCGCCAGAATGATGAGAACATCTTCGGGCGACGGCGTCCTGATGAGCCGGCCGCCCAAGCTGGTTTGTTTCGACCGGCGCCGCAAACCATCATAGTCGATGTCGAACGCCATGTTGGCGGGCGTCAGACGCGTATACAGACGAAATCCGTTGCGAGCATTCTTCTTGACAACCAGGTCGTTACCCTGGAAGCGCTGTACCGAAGTCCGCAATGACTCCGGCAGATGCTTTTTAAAAGGCTCATAGCCTAGCCCGGAAAAAACCGTCATGGTTGAAGCCATGTCCGAGTCACGGATGAGCAGGTTGATGTCGTTGAACTCGCTAAGGCCCAGATCGCCATAGGCCTGCAGCGCCAACACAGGACCCTTGAACGGAATCGCTTCAATTCCCTTGTCCATCAGCGCTTCAAGAACTTGGGCCAGGCCATCGAATGACAGCTGATTTCTCGCCCGCAGCTGATCGAGATAAAAACGCAGCGCATCAAGAATGTCGGGATGCACCAAGTCGGGCGCCAAGCGCGCCAAGTTATGCCCGGCAAAGCCCGCCAGCCTGCACTTGACTGCCTTCTGCATGAAGACGGTCCAGTCGATGCCGCCGTCCAATATCCGTCGAACAGTGTCTTCTTCCTTACCGGTGGTAAGGGGATGGGTGCATGCCAAGAGCAGGGAAAATTCGGGACTCATGGGCTCACAGGAAAGACTATAGTTTGCGTTGCGGCTGGTTCTGAACATCCAGCCGGGGCTCCGATCGAGGCCCCGAGGCGAGCATTCTGCACAATCTGATTTGCGCCGTTTCGACCGATGATAGGTAACCTTAACCCGGATTGCGCCCGAAAGACCATAAGAGCCCGCGCGACCCTGCAAATTGCGAACATCTTCGGCTCGATTGCGCCGCGCCGTGGATGACGGGCGCCGGCCCGCTGACGATTGACCAAGCCGCCCGATAGAATCATGCTGGGCGCGCGTATAAGCGGGGGAAATAGGCAATGGAAACGAAAGGCTCAGCTCGCCGCCGCGTGATGGACGCGTTGGTCCGGCTAACTCTCGTGGTCCTGCCGCTCTATTTCAAATACTTCCCGATAGCGCAAGGCAAAGCCTTTGTTTGGAAACACCTTGTTATGCGCCGCCTGATTTGGCGGCGCCCCGCGCTCACGGCAACGTCGGTATTTGGTGCGCGCTTTGAAGTCTGTTTTCCCGATATTCTCCAAACATACTTGTATTTTTTTGGCGTTTGGGAGCCCGTGATCACTCGATATCTGTCTGAGGAGCTTGCCGAAGGAGACGTCTTCATCGATGTCGGCGCGAACATTGGATATCATTCGCTGCTGGCCTCGCGTCTGGTGGGCGCGACCGGAAAGGTATTTGCGATCGAGGCGGCCAGCAGCACCTTTTCGAAGCTTCAGGAAAATCTGTCGCGGAACGACGCCGGGAACGTAACAGCGTTTCATGTTGCCGTCAGCGATACCGCGGCGCAAGTTCCGGTTTGGCTCAGCGCCAAGGGCGATTCACCCGGTACCACAACGCTTTCACACGTTGCGCAACAGCGAAATACGCTCAAGATGGTCGAAACTGTTGAAGCCAGACCGCTTCAGCAGATCGTCGATGTCGAGACCATCCGCCGGGCCCGCTTCATCAAAATCGATGTCGAAGGGGCGGAGTGGGCGGTGATCAAATCGCTTGCCGAGCTGTTGAAAACAGTTTCGCCGCGAACCGAATTCATCATCGAAGTCGATGAGGTTCTCGTCCGCCACTCTGGCGGCACGATAGGGGCGTTTTTCGATTATTTTTCCGCGGCGGGATTTGAGCCGTTCGTGATCCCCAACCGCTATGATGCGGGATTCTTCGCCAGCAAGGTTCGACGGATCGAACTGAAACGCTTTGACACCGGAAAAAAGTTCGGGCAGGCCGATCTGGTTTTTCGGCGGAGGCAGCCAAGACCGGAGTAACGCCGGCTCAGACGTTCAGATAGTGACCGGGTTTTCCGGAATGCCCGCCGGGCATGACGCTGGCGAAATACCTTGGCGGCTCGTAATGCTCCTCCGCCGTCGCCGGCTCCAAGAACAAATCCTTGCAGCAGTCTTCACGCACAAAGAATGCGTTCACGCCGGAAAAACTGCATCCCACAATGCGATATCCCTTGTCCCGCGCCAGCCGCACAAGCGCTTCCAGGCTTGCGCCAAAATAATTTCCGCCGGTCCAGGCGCCGGTTGGGGAATAGGGAACCACAAGTGAAAGAGGAGGGCGTAGCGACGCGTTATACTCAATCGCCACGACACGGGGCCGCGCGGCTTCGATCGCCTTCCAGACCCAATAATCATTGAAGTCTATATCAATGGAAAGCAGGTCGAGATCGCCGGTAAATCCGGTTTGCGAAAGCAGGGCATTGATGTTTTCGGCGGTGACCATCTCTTCGAGCAGGCAAAGAGCGGAACGTGAGAGAAAACCCGCGAAATTTTCCCGGATGCGGGCGGCCGACTGGGAATGCGCTTCGATCCAAAGGCCCTGCCACCCCTCAATCAACAATTTGGCGGTATTGCATTCAACCCCTGTCTGGACGCCGAATTCCACGAAACGGCGCCCTCCGGCGCCGATGCGGCGGAAGATTTCCTCGAGAATGCCGTCTTCGTCATTTTGGGAGTAGAGCTTGAATCCGTGGCGCAAAAGGCGTTTGGGCTGCGTATTTCGCGGCTTTGCCATCTCCGCCTCCCAATATTGGAGGAATTGAATCTTCAGACTGTCCGTCTGCCTTTGGGCGCCGATACGGGTCCAGCGGAGAATTTCCCGAAGTGTTTCAGCGTCGCTCAAGTCACCACTCGCTGCTGGGGCCGGCGGATTTCTAGCATATTTGCATGCATTTTCCACAGCCAGGCTGCATTCCCGGGCGGTATTGGAAAGCCGCCGCTTTTATACATCGTCGACCGAAAAACTCTCGGGCGGCAGGCCGCGCTGAGTCTGTTCATTGATCCTGACATAGGCCCGTTCCAGACCGCGCGTATAGCGCGCGGTGTCGAACAAAGGCTCCGATTGCCGATTGCGCATCAGCCTGTCTCTAAGCGCGCCCAGCCGTTGGGGATCGCGGGCAAGCGCCAACGCCGTCTTTTCGTATTCCGCCAGGGACGATGTCACCAGGTCGCTCAGGCCAATCGCATGCAGCAGGCTTGACGCCACGCGCCCGGCAAAGGTGTTGCCGGTACAGGTCAATACCGGCAACCCCGCCCACAATGCGTCACTTGCGGTGGCGTGGGCATTGACGGGAAGTGTGTCCAGGAACAAGTCGGCCAGTTGGTGGCGCGCCAGATGCTCATCGACCGGCACGCGCGGCGCAAATATGATCCGTTCGGGGTCGACGCCGCGCGCCGCCGCTTCGCGGCGCAGATTGCGCATCGCATCGGGAAGGTCACCCAGAAGCCAAAATACGCTGCCCGGGCAGGCCGTCAGCAATCGCATCCAAACATCGAATACCGGTGGGGCGATCTTGTAGTTGTTGTTGAAGCAGCAGAAAACAAAACCCGCATCCGGCAAGCCCGCTTCGGACCGTGAAAAAGCGGATTGCGGAAGATGGCGCCGGGAATCGTTGCATTGATAGGAATTGGGCATATAGACGACCTTCTCGGAATAATGCCGGGCTTGGTCGGTTGGAATGACGATCCGGTCCGCGATGATATAGTCGAGGAACGGAACCCCCATCGTCCCGCAATTGCCCAAATAGCTGACCTGCGCCGGGGCGGGCCGGTGGGCGAGAATTCCCGGCCGGGCGGCGCCGGCCTGGCCATTGAGATCGATGGCGATGTCGATTTCCATCTCGCATATCATGGCCGCGATATCCGCATCGCTCGAGGATTGCACATCGATGAACCGGTCGAAGGCGGCTTCTATCCTCCGGCGCATTTCGCCCTCCTTGGAGACAAAGGAAATCGCCGTCGTGTCAAAGTGTTTTCTATCATGGTGCTCGAAGACGCCCGCAATCAAGACGGCCGTCGCATGATCGTTGAATTCCCCCGAAAGGTAGGCGATGCGGATCCGGTCATGGCGATAGCGTTGGCCGCGCCATAGCGCTTGCGGACGCGGAATTCCTTTCGCCCAGATTTTCGCCGCGGTCAGACTTTCGGCTTCGGAGTCGCTTATGGCGCGGTGGTTGAAAGGGGTGATGATGCGCGCTCCCGCATTCAAGCCTTCCCGGACCCGCTGTGTATCGTCTTCGCGCTTGCGCCAGTCGCAAGTTGAAATGCGGGCTCGAATGCCGATCCGCATGGCGGCGAGGTGCCTCGGATTGATCGCCAAGGCGCAATCGCTCGCGGCTGCAGCTTCCCCCAGCCGTTGCGCGGCCAGAAAGAATCCTGCGCGGAGCATCCAAGAATCCGCGTTTTTTGGATCAAGCGCAGGCTCTTCGCTGCCGGCGACTTGTGCGCCGCTCTTGCGTATCGCGCGAATGGAAGCATTGCGATCGTTCCAGATGGTTTTGTTTTCCGGCACAATCTCCAGCGCCTTTTCGTAGCAGGCGATGGCCGCCTCGTGGCGCTTAAGGCCATGCAGCGCGTTGCCAAGAGCGTGCCAGGCTTCGGCATTCTTTGGATCAGTGGACAGCGCGCGTTCCGCGTCCGCGCGCGCCTTATGATGCCGCCGCAATTCGGCGCGTGTTTCCGCCGAAGCGGGCACAAGGAGCAGGGCAAATTCATGACTCATGAAGGCGTCGCGCAAACGCCGCAGATGCGCAAGGATATATCGAGATGTCCGCACCAGAGGAAACAGCGCGGCATCGTGCGCGACCTTGATGGCGAAATATGCCGGCAGCGATGTGAACAGCCGGGGAAACGGGTTTCTCGCAACATGATGGGGCTCCGGCAACAGCAGGGTCCGCGTCACATAGAGAATCCGCCGCGCGGCTCCGTCGTGCAGCAGCAGGCGATCCAGGGAAAGCCCGCTGTCTGGATGCGTTACAGGCCGATCGAAAAGCCAGCGCGTCATAACGCGCCGGACAAGCGGCGGGATACCGCTGTCGCCCTGTTCGGCAGCAACGACTTCTCCCGGCACAGCGGCGCCGAAATAATCGCGCGCCAGGGCCGTGGCCGTAAGGACCGTGCGGAGACATCCTTGCGTTTTGGCGCGCTCGATGACGGTGCTCCAGGAAAGCTCCGGATGCGCGATAATGAAACTCGCGAAGTCGCACACCCTGCTGGCGCGCCGCCATAGTTCGTTGCCGCCGATGATTGCCAAGACGATAAGCTGATCCTCGGCAGCCAGCTTCCACACCGGTTTGCCGTTCAAATCCATGAGGCTGGCCCTTCGCCACAACCCGGCATGATCGAGGTCGAGCGCCATATTCATCGGCGTCAGCCGGGTGTAAGGCTTGATGCCTATGGTGAGCCCCTTCCTGAAAAGGATCTCGTAACCCTGAAGACGGTGGATAAGGTCGAGCTGGGACCGGCTCAAATATTTCCTGCGTTCATATCCCAGGCCGCGCAATGTCGCCGTCATCCCGGCAAGGTTGGGATCGCTGAGAAGAAAGTGCGGCTCCTCGACGGTTTCAAGACCGAGGTCGCCACGGCGCTGAGCCGCGATGAATGGGCCCTGACATGCGACCGCTTTAACCCCTGTTTGCGCGAACGCCTCGGTGATTTTAACCAGCTCGTCGAAAAGAATGCGGTTGCTCTGGCGCGCCTGGTCCACCCTTGCAGCCAGGGAATCGCGTATTTCATCCGGCACCATCCCGGGCGCCACGCAAATCAGGGTGTGCCCGGCGATTGCGGTCAGCCCTGAGTCGATTGCTCCGCGAACAAAAAGATCCCAGTCCAGTCCGTTATTCAGTATTTGCCGAATCGCGGCCGCGTCTGCTTGGCTGGGCAAGGCTCGCGCGCAGGCCAACAGAAGCCGCAACTCAGCGGGCAGGGATAGCGTCTGATTCGTCATCTTGCGGCCGCGGTCACGCTTGTGCGCGGTCCCCCCTGTGATCTGCCGCCGGATGCGATTGATGATAGTTCAGGGGGTGCGGGCGCGCCACGGCTTTGTTCTTAACCAAGGGACAGTCCCAGCTTGTCCGTTCGATGCTTTTCGCAGAGCAGGCACATCATGGGCAGGCCGGCCAATTGAGATCGCGCAAGCGATAAATCGATTAAGCGTAAATCACGATTGCCTGGACCCTTTTCCAAAAACATGCGATTGTAACTGGGACTAATTCCCAATCTGCAGGTCGCACGTTCAATCGTTTCGGGCATGTCATTTGCCTGCAGATGTCCAAATCGACGCAGGAAGACGCAGGGGCTGCGGTTGAATATCATAGGCATTTCCGCCGGCTATCACGATGCGGCCTGTTGTTTGATGCAAGATGGCCGGATTTTGGCGGCCGTACAGGAAGAACGATTTTCCAGGATTAAAAACGACAAGGCATTCCCCGGAGCGGCCTTCCGCTATTGCCTGGACCATGCGGGTCTCACGATCGCCGACATCGATTGCGTCGCCTATTATGAAGATCCCAGCCAAAAACTGGGCCGTCAAATATGGACGGGAATGCTTCCCGGCCTGACTCAACAGAGACGGGCCTCAATTCAGCGCAGGATGTTGTGGACGCGGCCCGAAGCCGAAATCCGCGCGCTGACCGGCTTTGACGGGCCAATCGAGATCGTCGATCATCATCTATCCCATGCCGCGAGCGCCTATTTCTTTTCGGGATTTGACGAAGCGGCGATATTGACCGTCGACGGCGTGGGCGAATGGCCGACGACCACCTACAATTCCGCACAAGGCGGCGAGATCACGCGGTTGGGCCAGGTCGACTTCCCGCATTCCCTGGGCCTGTTTTACAGCGCCGTTACCGGATATTTGGGCTTTGAAGTGAACGAGGGCGAATACAAAGTCATGGGGCTCGCGCCCTATGGCCAGCCGAAATACGCAGACGCAATTCGCCAGCTCATTGCAGAGGGTCCGAATGGAGAATATTGGCTAAATCTCAAATTTTTTTCGTTCCTGCAGGAAGACAAAATGTTTTCCGAGGCGCTATGCGAATTGTTGGGCGCGCGGCCGCGGGTCTATGGATCGGAGATCACGCAATTTCACATGGACGTGGCGCGCAGCGCCCAGCTTGTCCTGGAAGACATCTTGCTGAGCAAGGTCCGCTATCTGCACGGCCGTTTCCCCAGCGATAATTTGTGCATGGCGGGGGGCGTCGCGCTCAATGTCGTGGCCAATTCCCGATGCTTGAAAGAGGGACCATTCAAGCATCTGTTCGTGCAGCCCGCGGCCGGCGATGCCGGTGGCTGTTTTGGCGCCGCCGCGGTTGCGCATTTCAGGAAAACGGGGGCCCGGCCGTCGCAAGAAAGAATGCAGCATGCCTATTTGGGGCCGTCGAATGCGATCGACGAGACATGGCACATTCTGAATTCCTCCGGCGTAAAGTTCGCGGACTATCGGGGAAGTCCCGCCGCGTTGATCGAGGATGCGGTAAACCGGCTTGTCGAAGGGCAAGTCATAGGCTGGGTCTCGGGCCGCATGGAATTTGGGCCGCGCTCCTTGGGTGCGAGGTCTATTCTTGCCGATCCCCGGCAACCGGACATGCAGAACCGGATCAATGCACTGGTCAAACAGCGGGAAGAGTTTCGTCCCTTCGCGCCCGCCGTCTTGGAAGCCTTCGCCCAAGATCATTTCGCATTGGATCATCCGTCGCCATTTATGTTGGAGACATGCCAGGTGATCTCGCCGATCCCGCTGCCGGCCGTGACTCATGTGGACGGTTCGGCGCGAATTCAGACCGTGACCGCGGCAACCAATAAGCGTTTTGCCGAACTTCTGGGGTGTTTTTACGAGCGTACCGGATGCCCGATCTTGTTGAACACGTCCTTCAATTTGCGCGGCGAACCGATCGTTTGTTCGGTGATGGATGCCATATCGACTTTTGGCCGTTCCGAAATCAACGCTCTCATCATCGACGATTTCGTGGTGGATAGAAAAGATATGCCGGATCTCTGGAAGCGGTTTAAGGCGCCGCAGTCCACGGCACAGGATTACGTTGTTTATACCATGTTCTGACGGTTCCACCGTTCGATACCAGGACGGTTGGAAAGAGCGGGCGTAAGAGGGTCCAAGATGAAGAATGCTTTGAATTGGATTGCCCGCCGGTTCGGATACGAAATCCGGCCTCTCCGGGCGGCCGCCGGCCGGCAAATGGTCAATACAAATGCGACCATTGATTATGAGCTGCTCAAATCCTTCGCGACAGAGGCGGCGCAGTTTTCCTTGTCCCCGCAGCAATCACAGGCCATTCGCAACCTTCATCTCACCGGACTTTTGCGGGAGCGGCCATATCCCGAACACAGCCGCGTCGAAGTGGGTGGAGCGGACGGTTTGGAAGTCGGCATATGGCGAAGGAATTCGGCCGAAGATGGCGAATTTTCCCGGCGTTCGGATCGGAGCAATGAATGGTTCTATTGGGCCGACAAGAAAAAGATTGGACCCAAAAACTGCAGATGGCGGGTCGTTCTTCTCGGAGAATCGGTCGCGCGGGGTTATCTGTATGATCCCCAGTTCAACCCCGCAATGGCGCTGGAAGGGATGCTCAGGTCTTTTCTGGGAGAGGGAAAGATCGACGTCGTCGATCTGGCAAAGTCCAATCAAACCATTCAAGAACTCAGGACCATAGCCGGGCAATGCGCCGCCTTGCGCCCTGACGTGGTTGTGATTTTCGCGGGCAACAATTGGCGCACGCAATTTTCCGACCGGGACCTTCCCTATGTCGAAAGGCTTCTGCGGACGCAGGGCGCGCCGGGTGTGAAATCCTTTATCGATGCGCAACGGGAACATGCGGTTGGGCAACTCACAAGCCAGGTGAATGCCATCCTCGGTCCCACAGGCGCGAAGCTCATCTGGGTCGTGCCGGAATTCAATTTGGCCGACTGGGCGGATCCGCCCTCCAACGCGCCCCTGCTGGTGGGAGAGGGCAATCGGCAGTGGCGCGAGCTGAACGCGCGTGCCAGTGGAGCTATGCGCGAAGGCGACTTCGTCCTGGCCGAAAGTTCGGCGAAGAAAATGACTGAGCTGGACGGCGGCACCAGCTCCGTACCGCTTCGTATCCTCGCCGAATGCAGTCGTGCAAAGGGAGACCTCCCAGGCGCCAGGGGATATCTGGAAATGTGCCGGGACGCCGACGGATGGGATCCGGCATACTCATTCTCCCCGCGCACATCTTTGTCGATCCAGAACCCTTTGCGCCAGGCCGCTGCCGCTCATAAGAACGAGATTGTCGATCTGGTGGACATACTGGGCCGGCACTTGGACAATGCGCCTCCCGACCGGCGGTTGTTCCTCGATTACTGCCACCTCACTGCCGAGGGCATAAAGCTCGCAATGGCGGCGGTCGCCGCCAAAGTGCTGGCGATGACGACGGGTGAGACTATCGCGCCCCAAAGACTTGAAAATGGATGCCCATCGCCGTCAGCCAAGCTTGAGGGCAAGGCTTCGTTCTTGGCGGCGGTGCATAATGCGCACTTCTTTCAAAGCCAGGAGATCGTGGACTATTGGTGCGCAAGAGCCCTGCAATTCTGGCCTGAAAGCGCGCAGCTGATGATGCGCTTTATGGATTTTCAAACACGGCGCGTCCCCTTCATGGCTTGTAAATCGGCGATCGAGATGTTTGACGCCGATGAACTGGGCACGTTGGCGTACCTCTTGCGCCAGCGCGGCGGAACGCAACGCCTCGACATGAATCTCGGCAAGGCGATTTCTCGCTATGTCGATCCCATCTACCCCGGGTTCGGCGGCGAGATTTCGGACCTTCGCATGAAAGAACATTCCGTCAGGTCTCGTACCGTGGACCTGACCGACTTTTATTACAGTTCCACGATACCGGGCCCGTCCGAATGCGCCTGGACCACCTGCTCATTTGGGACGAATCGCGGATCGGACGCCATTTTTGCTTCGGCTTTTTGGGAAACATCGAAATTTGTATTTTTCAGTGAAAAGGGGCAGGGCGTTGATCTCAAATTCACCTATCGCGTTCCCGGCTTGTCATCTTCCGCCGGCACCGTGGATGTCGCCGTGAACGGCCATCATCTGGCCCAGGCGCCGGCGGGGCGCGGCTGGCAAACCCTCGCTTTGCCAATTCCGGAAGACCGCGTGGTGGATGGCATGAACGAAATTGTTGTTGGCTGGCCGGATGGGCAAGATTGCCCCGAGGCCGACCTCTCCCGAGCGGCCGATGCGCTCCTCGGCAAACAATCGCCCGTCTTCTATCGCATATTTGGCGAAATCCATGCGCTGCAGGTTTCTGCAGGGCCATAGCGAGCTTGGCGGTCATGCCATTTTGTGGGCCAACCGTTGATTTGCGTGATGCAACATCTGAAATGTGAAGGCGCCGTTGCTTTATACCCTGTCTCTCTTCGGTTTCGGCGTGGGCGGTATCGCCGTTATGACCGGCGCCTTTTACGGTTGGGGCCGTCTGATCCGGCGCCTTGCAGGACTGCCAGACGGCACTTGGCCATTCAGCGTTGCTCTGGGATTGGCTGTCTCGATCTTTTTCGGCGGCATCCTGAATCTTTGCAGACTGGCTTATCCGGCCGCCTTGGCGGCCGTCGCCGTCGCGGGGCTCGCGCTGGCCGCGATTGCGGCGCGGCGGGATCGAGCTCTGCGATGGCCCATCTCATACTACGCTTTGGCGTGGGGCGTGATGGTGGCCGCGCTGACGGGGTTGATGATAGCAACCCAGCTCGCGCCCGCGCTGTATAATTCCTACGACGATTTCCAGTATTACTTCCCCCATGCCGTCCGCATGGTCGAAACCGGAACCCTTTATGGGAGTCCGCTCAACGCTTTGGGCGGCGAGGGGCTGGGCGGACAGACATTCCTGCACGGGTTTGTCGTTGGTTTTTTCCCTTTGAAGTTTATCAATGCGGCCGATGCGGTGTTTTGCTTTTTTCTGTGCATGGCTTTGCCGGGTAGCCTGGCATTCGGCCGGCCTAATCTCTGGCCGGCGGCCATTGTGGGCACGCTCGCAGTCTTCATCATCAATCCGCAGTTTGTAAATGTTGCGTCGCTCTATTCCACCGTTCTGTTGGCTTCGGCCCTGACAATTTTCAGCGTTGACCCGCGCGAGAGCGGCAATCCCGCCGGCTGGCGCCAGGCAGCCGTACCGGCGCTTTTTTATGCCGGCGCCGTGGCCTTGAAGAATACCGGCCTGGTCTTCTTCGGTTTGCAATTCGTCATCTTCACAGCGGCATCCTGCTGGGCGGCCACCGACCGGCGCGCCAGCCTGTTGCATGCGGGCCGTATAGCGGTTTGGAGCGCGATATTCCTGGCGCCATGGCTGCTTCTCTATGCGCCTTATTATCTTGCCGGATTGACCGATCCCATCGGCGCGCCCTCATTGCCGGTGCCCGGGATAGGGGATGTGCTGGAGACCCGCGATCTGCAGACCTTGTTCTCTCCGGCGAGAAAGTTTCACAACGCGTCGCTTCTGGCCTGCACATCTCTTGCCCTGGGCCTTTGCCTGTGCGCGCTGTTCGCCGTCCGGCGCGCGTGCCACGACCCGGCAAATCGCGCCATGCTTGCGGCATTGGCGTCGACAGCGGCTGCCGGCGCCGCAAGCTATTTTTTCTGGGTGTTTCTCGGCCCCTATTTGCAAGAGCTTGAAAGCACCGTGCGTTATTCCGTTCCCGTGCTGATTGGTGTCTGTTCCGTCGCCCTGCCGCTCTGGGCGGTTGTGACGGCGCGGCGCGATTTCGCGCTCTGCGTCACTGTCTTGGCGGTTCTTTTGGTTCTTTTCACCGCTCCGATGCGTGAGCGTGTGGGGTCATTGCTACATCAGGGAACCCAGGTCGCCTACATCCAACATTGGAAGCCGGAACTGATAAAAAGCAATCTTGAGTTTGAGCGGACCGTGCTTGAGGGACCGCTCGGAGCTCATATGCGGGCTTTGCAGGCCAAGATTTCGCCCGGTGAGGCTTTTCTGGCATGGACGGCAGCCCCGTTCCTTCTGGACTATCGCCGCAACCGGATTGTCGACATGAATATGGCCGGCTTCAGCCAGTTATGGGGGCGAATCCCCCGGCTTCGTTATATCCTCTGGCAGCATCGCGGCATGTTCACCGACGCCGGTCTTCAGCAAATGCTCGCGACTTACGGCCGGCGCATGGGTATGATGAGTGCGCGCGCCATCGATGTCACGCGCTATATGCAAGCCATCCCGCCGTCGAAAATCGCCGGCGAGCAGGACTATATCGTTCTCTTTCGGGTTGATGACGAGGTGCCGCCGCCGCCCAATTGACGGATGGCCGTGGAAGAAGGACGTGTGATTTCGGAATTCAGATAGTGACATTGCCGGTTTGACGAGGAGATCATGGAATCCGCCTTATATTGGCGCCCAAGCGCCAATCCAACCGACCGCAAGCGCATCCAGCCCGAAAGCCTCTTGCACTATTGCAAGAATGTTTTTTCGCAGCGCGGGGATGACGGCATTGCCGCCGAGATATTCCGCCGTATCGGGATAGAGAAGGGTTTCTTTGTGGAATTCGGCGGCTGGGACGGCGTCTTCCTGGCCAATTCCCGCGCACTTTTTCAGGCCGGATGGGACGGAGCATTTATCGAGGCGGATGCGGAAAAATTCAAGGAATTGGAACACAACTATCAATCCGCGCCAAATATTCTCTGCATCAATGAATGGGTCGGCATCCCCGGCCGGCGCGAAACTCCGATCGACGAAATTGCCGCAAAGTATTTTCCCCGCCGCTCGATCGACTATATGACGATCGACATCGATGGATTGGATTACCGCATTCTCGAGACCATGACCCTGCGGCCGAAGGTCATCTGCATCGAAGGCGGTTTTGCCTTTCATCCGCTGTTTACCCAACGTGTTCCGGACGAAGTCGCGGCCCGCAACATCAGCCAGCCCCTTGCCGTCATGATCGATGTTGGGAGGGCGGCCGGATACACACCCGTCTGCTTCAATCAGAACGTGTTCCTGGTGCTTGACGAGCTGGCCGCTCCATTCCACGGAATCCGAAAGGACGCCATGACATTGTGGCGGGATGCCTGGTTCAATGAGAGCGAAACGTTTCGCGAAAGCATTGTCCGCTTCCGAAGCCGCAATCAATTGGTCCGCACCATCGAGGGCCCGCGCTTCGCGGCGCTCCCATCCGATATGATGGCAGGCATCGGGCACGCAAAAAAAAAGTCCCGCGGATTTTTCCGGCGCGGCCTCTCCAAAATCAAGCGGGTGGCGAAAGGTTGGATTGCCGGCTGAAGACTGCTCGCCGGTTTTGAGCGATCGCCGGCAACAGAAAGCCCGGCGTACCCCTCCTATGGAAAATAACAGCGTAACTCAGGGGCTTAGTGCTAGCGGTGGCCTCCAAAGAGCAATCCGCTTCAGCACAAGACCGCGCACCGGCGAGACGGAAACGGGACGCAAACCGCTTCGGGACCGCCTTTCGGGCGATGCCCTAACCATATTCCCAGCCTGGAAAGGCACTCACACGCCGGTATGGTACCATCTGCAATGTTCTGCTGCGGACCGGCTGCCTGATGGATGACGTGCCACAATCACTATCTGAGGCTGCGCAAGCCTGCGCCATGGCGCTCAAGGCCGCCGAGGGCGATGAGGCGCCGCAGAATTGGACGGCGGCGCTCGATCACCTGGAGCGCGCCGCGCAATTGGGGTCGCATTTGGCGCGCGCCCAACTTATGGGCCTGTCGCGAGAATGGCGGTTGGCGCACGATATTCTCGCGGAAAGAACCGAGCAGGAATGGTCTTGGCAACAGGTGCGAAAATCCATCGACCTGAAGAGGTGGCTTGAGCATTCGCCGAAGGCGATTCCCACAAAAGAGTCCCGGATGGCGGTTGTGCAGGACATTGCCGAACCGGAACTGTGCGATTGGGTGATCGCGAGAGCGCGGCCAATGCTGGAGCCTGCGAAGGTCTATCACCGCGTGGAGGGCAAGGGTTACAATTCGGACAAGCGTACCAACAGCTATTGCGCCCTTGCTGGATCCGACAGGGACGTGATCATGGCGATTTTGCGCGCTCGAATAATTGAGGCAACCGGCACGCAGGGGCACAGGTTTGAACGCCCCCATGTTTTGCATTATTTGGTGGGGCAGGAATTTCGGCCCCATTACGACATCATCCTGGACCCGGCCTCGCCGGACTTCGCCCAGAAGTTTGCCGCGGGCGGCGAGCGCGCGATGACTTTTCTGCTCTCCCTAAACAATGAGTATGAAGGCGGCGAAACCGCGTTTCCCGCGATTGGCATGCGCTGGAAGGGGCGCAAGGGCAGCGCGCTGTTCTTTTGGAATGTACAACCGGATGGCGCCCTCGACAGGCGCATGCTTCACGCGGGACTGCCATTGACCGGCGGCGAAAAATGGATGCTGTCACAATGGATACGGAACCGGGCGCTTCCGGACAGCGTATAAAGTGTCGTGCGCCGCGAAGCGCTTACGCATGCCCCGCCGCCCGCATGGCGTCATTGACGGTGGCATGGAGCTGCTTGTCCGAGATGGGTTTGAACAGCACCGCGAAAGGATGATCCTGGTCGATCCGGTCGATGGTTTTTTGCTCGCGCGATCCGGTGATGAAAATGATCTTCGAGCCGACCGTGTGAAAAATGGTTTGCGCCGCGTCGACGCCGTCCCGCTCTCCGCGCAGGCGCACATCCATCAGGATAATGGCGGGGCGGTGGGTTTCCGCCTGGATCACCGCGGCCGCCGCGGAATCGGCGGTGGCGCAGACCTTAAGCCCCATATCCTCGATCTGCGCCGTAAGGCCCAGGGAAATCAGATATTCGTCTTCCACAATCATCACGGATTTTTTCAAATCACTCATGCGGCCTCATCGCGCGCGAAAAGAATTTCGCTGGTCGTCCCGTTCATGCGATGGACCTTTATAGTGGCCTTAAGCTGGGAAACCAACCCGTCGATCAAGGCCGTTCCCAGCCCTGCGGCGCGGTCTTTCTGCGCCGCCTCCAATATACCGTAACCGGTGCCATCATCGGACACTATCAAGGCAAAGGTGCGGTCCGGAAGCCGGGTCAAGGCGACATCGATCTTGCCTTTGCCGTCCGGGAAGGCGTGTTTCAGAGAATTTGTGACAAGCTCGGTGACCAGCAATCCCAAAGGAATGGCGAAATCGAGATCGACATCCAGGGGAATGGCATGGACCGACAGGCTGATATCCCGCCCGCCAATGCCTTCCATGATGTTCTCCGACAGCTCTTTCAGGAAGGGCGAAACATCGAAGGTCTTGAGGTTGGAGGAACCCATCAACTGTTGATGGACAAGTCCCAATGCGTACAACCGCCGGCGCAGGCCCTGCAGCGCATTTTGGGCGTCAGGGTCGGTGAGCCGCCTGGTTTGCAAGGTGACAATGCTGTCGATCACCTGCAGGTTGTTCTTGACCCGGTGATAGACTTCCCTCAGCAGCAGGTCGCGCTGCTCCAAGGCGCGGGCCAGCCGCGCGTTGGCGGTAACCAGTTCGGCGGTGCGCTCTTCCACCCGGCGCTCCAGCTCCGCATTGGATTGGCGGACATGCATTTCGCTGTCCCGCAACAGCTGCGCGGAGCGTTCCTGCTCGTCCACTTTGAATAACAGTTGGAAATTGAGTTGCTTCAACTGGCTTGCGGAGGGCAAGGCCACCAGCTTGGGAATCAGCGGCCACAAAATCCCTGCCGTGGCGATGGAGAGCAGGGCGGTTATCACCTTGATGATGCCTTCGATGCCATAGACCGGCGACCATAAGGTCACGATCGACATCAAATGCGTGGTGCCGCAGGCCAGGATGAAGGCCACGAACAGATGGATGATCCAGCTATATTCCATATCCTTTCTCTGGGCGGCAAAGGACGCCAACGCCAGGGGAATGGAAAAATAGGCCAAGGCGATGATGGCGTCGGACGCCGCATGCAGGGTGATCAGGCCGGGCGCCCAAAGCAGGCAAAAGCCGTGTGGCGTCAAACCGGATGGATTGAAAAGCCAATCATAAAGCGACATGGCATGCCCCCATTTTAATGAATATCGGCGGCACCGAATCACCAACAGCCGTCGCGCATCAGAATCGCAAGAAGCTGCGGCCCCCAAAACCGGTCTTCTGAACAGGGCTGTTAAAAATCCGGCCAGCAGCGCGGAATATTAAGATCTGCCGCCGGAACTCCACAGCGGACAAAGCGGTCTGTTAGAAGGGCAACCGGCTTGCGGGCCTTGCCACGACGCCTCATGCTCGCCGCGCCAAAAAAGGGTGGGGTCGGAATGCGTAAACTCATTATTTCGTTGCTGACGGTCGGCTTGAGCTTACCGGCTTGGGCGCAGGCCCCCTTGCCGCCCGTCCCCGCGCCCCAGGCTGTTCCCAAGCCGGCGGCAACCAAGGCTCCTTATGCGCCCCAGGCGCTGTTGCCGGGCGGTATTGTGATGCCGCTGTTTCCGCCCGGTTCGCCTTTCCTCAACGCCAAGCGCGTCAGCGAGGCCGAGGTCTACACCATGGACCCGGTGGTGCCGGGACGGGTCCAGCGCATCGTCAACATCCACAATCCCTCGATTGAAGTGCATTTGGCTGGCGGCGGCAACAATACCGGCACCGCCATCATTCTGGCGCCGGGGGGCGGCCACAGCACTTTGGTGGTGGGATTGGAAGGCGCCGATCCGGTGCCCTATTTCTTCCAGTACGGCATCACCACCATCATCCTGCGCAACCGGTTGCGCAGCTCTGGCTATGAACCCAAGACCGACGGCGTCTATGACATTCAACAAGCGATCCGCCTGGTTCGCGCCCATGCCGCGGAATGGCACGTCGATCCGCACAAGATCGGCGTGATGGGTTTTTCCGCCGGCGCGGAGCTGACTATGGCGTCGGCCATCCAATATCCGGAATTCGACCGCAAGAATGGCGGTGCCGGCGATCCGCTGGCGGGGGTGACGTCACGGCCTGATTTTGTCGCGTCGATTTATCCGGGACCTTCCCTGTTCACGCCGGCTTGGACCAGCAAGAACGGCGTGCCGCCGATCCCGAAAGACACGCCGCCTTCTTTCATCGCGGGCGCGGGTTGGCAGGACAAGGTTCATGCGGTGTGGGCGGATGAATATTTCTCCGCCATGCTGAATGCCGGCATCCCCAATGTGGAGATGCACATTTATGCCCGCGGCACCCATGGCAATGGCCTGGCCTATCGTGATTTCACCGGTGAAGGCAGCTGGCAGGACCGTTTCGTCCATTGGATGCGGGACTTGGGCTTTTTCGAAAAGCCCGGCATGGAAACCCTGGCAGCCAAGGATGTGGCGGAGTTTGTGAAGCAGCCGGCCAAGCCATGACCAAGGAAGAAATCACCGCCTGGGCTTTGGCCAATGGCTGGCAAATGATCGACGGCGCCCCCAGCCTTACCAAGCCCTCCGCGCCGCATCCCGCCATTGTGCGGCTGGTGCTGAAGGCAACGGTTGCCGCCGTTGAGATCAAGAAACCGGCGGGGAAGTGGGAAAAAGTCTCCGGCGAGAGCTATGCCAAGATCGTGGCCGATCCCGATACCGGCATGCCGGGGGGCCTCGGCCTGGCCACGATTTCCGGGCTAACCCTGTTGATGCAGGACAATAAAGACCGCCAGATGATGGCGCGCATAGGCGGCATGAAGGGCTGAAACCCTCTTCTACCTATCTTTTCGCGGCGAGAAGACTAAAGAGGGGCCGAAAATTCGCACCCCTCGAGTTCCCTTTGAGCTTTCCCGCCACCCATCCTGCTCTTTCCCGTGCCCTTGCCGAGCGCCAATACACCGAGCCCACGCCCGTGCAGCGCGCGGTGACCCTGCCGGAAACCGAAGGCCGCGACCTGCTGGTTTCGGCCCAGACCGGATCGGGCAAGACCATCGCTTTCGGCCTGGCGATGGCGGAAACATTGCTGCAGGGTGCAAAGGCCTTTGGCCCGGCGCGCGATCCGCTGGCGCTGGTCATTGCACCGACCCGCGAATTGGCGCTGCAGGTCCAGCGCGAGTTGGGCTGGCTGTATCATCATGCCGGGGCGCGCATTGTGGCGTGTGTCGGAGGCATGGATCCGGGGCGCGAGCGCCGTGAATTATCGGACGGCGCGCATGTCGTGGTCGGAACGCCGGGGCGCTTGCGCGATCACATCGAACGGCGGGCGCTGAAACTGACGGGCTTGCGCTGCGCGGTGCTGGATGAAGCCGACGAGATGCTCGACATGGGCTTTCGCGAGGATCTGGAATTCATTCTGGAAACCACGCCGCAGGATCGCCGCACCTTGCTGTTCTCCGCGACCTTGCCCAAGGCCATCGTCACCCTGGCCACGCATTATCAGAAGGATGCGTTGCGCATCGCGACGCGCGCGGAAACTGCCGGTCACGCCGATATCGAATATCGCGCCATCCGCATCGCCGGCAACCGGATAGAACGCGCCGTGGTCAATCTGCTGCGCTTTCTGGACCCGCCCGGCGCGCTGGTTTTCTGCAACACCCGCAACGCGGTGCGCCATATGGAGGCGCAACTGACCGAGCGCGGCTTTTCCTGCGTGGCATTGTCGGGCGAGTTGTCGCAAAACGAACGCAACCATGCGCTGCAGGCCTTGCGCGACGGCCGCGCCCGAGTTTGCGTCGCCACGGATGTGGCGGCGCGCGGCATCGATCTGCCCGGTCTTAGCCTGGTGATTCACGCCGAGCTGCCCAACGACGCCCAGGTGCTGCAACATCGCAGCGGCCGGACCGGCCGCGCCGGCAAGAAGGGCATCAGTGTTCTGCTGGTGCCGCCGTCACGCCGCCGCCGCGCCGAGGAGATGCTGGGCCGCGCCCGCGTCAACGCCAGTTGGGGAAATGCGCCAACGGCGGAGGATATCCGCAAAGTTGACGAGAAGCGGCTGCTGGAAAATCCCCTGCTTGTCGAACCGGGCACGGATGACGATCTGGCGATGGCCGATGAATTGTTGAAGGCCCATGGCGCGCGTCAGCTGGCGGCGGCCTTTGTGAAGATCTACCGCGCCGGACTGCCAGCTCCCGAAGATATCGAGGATGATGCCGATTTGCGCGGCGATCGCAGTCACAAGGCGCATGAAGGTCATAAGCGGCGCCAGGATCATCCGCACCGCGAGCCCAAAGATCAAAGAGCCCGTCCGCACAGGAGCGATGAACGCAAGTATGCGCCAACCCATGAGCGCGGTTCTGCTCCGGGAGAAATGGCCAATGGTGTCTGGTTCCGGCTCAATGTCGGGCGCGAACGCAATGCCGACCCCAAATGGCTGCTGCCGGAAATCTGCCGCCAGGGCGAAGTCACCAAGAAGGATGTCGGCGCCATCCGCGTGTTTGAAATGGAAACTCTTTTCCAGGTCGATCCGGCGCTAGCGCCGAAATTCACCATCCTGGTCAGCGAACGCAAAAAAGGCGGTGTGCGCATTTCGCCCGCCCTGGACCAGACGGGCGAATCCCGTGCCCGGCCGCGCGAGCGTGTGGCATCAAGCGATGTGCCGGGCGAGGCCCCGCCGCGAAAGCCCGGATTCCATGATAAGAAGTTTGGGGGCAAGAAATTTGGCGGCGGCAAAAAGAAGTTCGGCGGTAAAAAGCTCGGCAAACCAGGCGGTCACAAAGATAAGGCCCCCAGGGCGTAAGGCGCCGCCGAGCCTGCTGAGCTTTGCAGCGCTTGTACATCTTTCGCGGCTCCTGTAATCGCCTAGGGGGATTTCCGGCGGGGAACAATGGCGGCAGAACCCAGGGTGGGCCGGGTGGCGGTTTCCGGCCGCGATCTGTTTATTTGCGACAATCTTGTCGATCCGGCGATGGTGGCCGGGATCGGCGCCGCCGTGCAAGGCCAGCATTATATCCGCAAAGAGAAAAGCCGGCCCGGTGTTCCCGGCCTTCCTTCTGTATCCGACATCGACCCGGCGCTGCTGACCAAGGATGCCTTCTTCCTGCGGCTGCGGGCGATTGCCGAAAAGATGTTTTCCGGCGAGGCGCTGCAGGATTTGCGGGCCTATGCCAACTGTGCCGCCTATGGCGACGATTACCACGCCCAGCGCGACAGTCCGGAAGACAGCAAGAACGTCACCATCCTGTACTACGCCAATCCCACATGGGAGCGCGATTGGGGCGGCGAGACGATTTTTTATAATGACGACAATGACGCCGCCATGGCGGTTTCGCCGCGCCCGGGCCGGGTGGTGGCTTGCCGCGGCGCAATCCTGCGGCGCGTAACCGGGCCGACACGCAGCTGCTATCAGGAGTGCTTCACTATCGTCTACCAATTTAGTTCCGGCACATAAAAAAAGGCGGCGTTTCGGCGCCGCCTTTTTCTTTATCGGAAGTACAGCCCCGCCTCCCCCTCATGCGCGCAAGCGCATAGGAGGGGGAGGTGGCTTCAGCGATCGAGGCGAAGCGTTAGCGGGCCGAGAGAAAGCCGAAGCCGGAGGGGGTCATCAAATTAGTTGTGTTCAATCCTGTGGACTTTCGCCAGCACCGAGTCCGCCATGAAGATGATCTTCTGGTCCTTGGATACCGCCATGTAATGGCCTTCGCCGACATCGTGCGAGTCGCGCACGTCGCCATGCTTGCCGAACCAGCCTTGCACTTTGCCGTCCCAGCCCATCTTCAGCACCATGCCGTGACGTCCGGTTGACATCCAAAGTTGCCCGGTCGCGTCGACGTACAAGCCACAGGTCAGATTCCCAACCTGGATTTCGCGGACGCGCTGCTTGAGGTCCTTGTCGAACACCACGATCTTGGTGGAGGCGCGGTCCGTGACCCACACTTCGCCATTGGGCGCCACCGCCACGGAGTGAATCACGGGCAGCAGGCCGTCGGTATGCGCCAGGCTGGCGCTGCCCAGGAACTTGCCGTCCTTGTCGAACTTCATCACCCGGGGGTCGCTGCCCGGGATCGCCGGCGGGTGCACGAACACACCGCGCACCTTGGCATTGCGCGTCGCGGGGAGGTCATAGGTGGCGCAGAAGGTGCAGTCGGCGGGCGGCGAGGTGCCGCCATGGCTCTGCACCACATAGAAATTGTCGTCCTTGTCCCAGGCAATGTCGAGCGGCTGGTTGAACATCCCGTTCCACTTGCTGTCGTCCCAGGCCGCGTTTTCGCCGCGAACGCCGAAGGCACGGATCACGTCGCCATTGGGATTGAGCTTGTAGATCACGTTCAAAAAGCTGTCGCTGACCCAGATATTGCCGTGGCGGTCGACGCGCAAAGCATGCGGGTTCATGGCGATATTGGGATTGAAGACGCGCAGCTGCTTGGTGCCGGTGGGATCATATTCCACCATCATGATATTGGGGTTGCGGTTGAACACCAGCAGATTGCCGTTCGGGCGTATGGCGACAGCCGCGACATTGCCGAACTGCTCGCCATTGGCTCCCGTGATTTGGGTGCCGAAATGATAGGGCAGCTGCGGTGCGTCGGGGACCTTCATCGGCGGCTCGGGCTGTTGCGGAAGAAAGGCTTGCGCCACAGCGGCGGTCGAAAACAGCAGCGAGGCCGCGAGCAATCTGGTGAAATATTTCATGGTTCAGTTTCCCTTGTTGATTCAGTAACGGGCGATGCCTTTTGCTTTCCATACGCCGCGCATGTCCGGCGACAGGGCAAAACCGATGAAGGCGGCGGCGTTTTTCTTGTCCATGGCGCGCGCTGAAACTCCCGTCGCCATATCCATATGCATGCCCAGCTCGGCGGGCAATTCGCCCACCAGCCAGGGGCTGCCGGTCTCGGTATTGGCGGGATTGTGCGGATCATGGATCAGACCCAGGCCAAGGGCTTGCGCGTCGCCATCGCCGCGCTTCAAGGCTGGCTCGGCATCGCCATTGACCGGCACGCCGTGGATGCCGGCAAAGTCCGGACGCTTGAGCAGCCGGTCGCTCATGCCCGCTTGCATGCTTCCAGAAACCGGATCGGAATAGAGCACCGAAGAAGCGGTTTTCATCACCGCGATCAGCTTGGGCACGGAGCTAATGTCGGGCCGCGGCGCGTCCGGCTTTTTGAACAGGCCGATCTCGGCCCGGCCCAGGGGCGTGAAATCATGGACCGCGCCCGACAGCACCATGGTGCCCATCAGGTCCATGGGCAGCATCACCACATCGGCGGCAGGGTCCTTGGCTCGGATGTCGTTCATGATGGTGCCCATCCCGTCCACCTGGATGGTGACCTTTACGCCGGTTTTTTTCTCAAAGGCGGCGGCGACTTCGCGCAATCCGGAATTGGAAATCACCCCCGGGCTGATGACCCGGATTTCGGCGGCCTGAGCCACCGCAGCGGCCAGGCAAAATACGGCAGCAAGCAAGGCGATTGAGCGCATGTTCCCCTTGGACCTTGTATCGGTCTTGTTTTGGTCTTGGGGACAAGGAAACGCCGGATTCCGCCGCTTGGCAAGCGGCGGAATCCGGCATCGTGTCAGCGGGCGGGCTTTTCCGCCACAGATCCATTGCCCAAATCCGCCACCGTCGCCTCCCAGGGGAAGGAAAGGGTCGGATCATTGGAAAACCGTTTCATCCTGATGGTCAGCTTGGCGCCGGCACCCGGGGCCAGCCGCACCGGGAAATTGGGAGCGTTCACTTCCATCGTCGTTTTGCCGTCCGACACCGAGATGATCTGATGCTCGGCATAAGCGCCGCCCTGGACGATCACGCTATGCGCTACGCTGGGGCTGATATTGATCAGGGTGACGGTCAGGCTGTCGGGACCCCAACTGTCGACCAAGGCCGCTACATCCTGCGGCAGGCCGGCGCGGCGGCGCACCGGATCGAAGTAACGCAGACGGGTATAGAGCAAGGTGCCGCCCTGGTTGGGCGAGCTTCGGGCCCAGCTGCCATGCTGCAGATAAAGCCCGCCTTCCATCAACTGGGTGAGCGAGGCGATGGCGGCGGGATTGAATTCCAGCGCGGAATCCGCCAGCCGCATGTCGGCAGAAGTGGTGTCGTTTTCGACATCCTGCATGCGGTCGTGAATGCGCCTCAACCCCGCGCGCAAAGCCTTGACCGGATAGCCGGGATTTTTGCCTTCCAGGAAGTTGTACCACTCGGTTTCCTCGCAGCGGGCGCGGTCCGACGGCTTCATGGACAGGGCATAGATTTCCAGGAAGTTGAAATTGTAGTTGGTGGGCCTGAAGCTGTAGAAGCCTTGCGCGCCATACATGGTGGGCGAAGATTTCTTGCCGTCGACCACTTTGGCGGCGGCGTCGAACTTGTCGGCGGTCTTGCGCCACACATCCAGATATTTGTCGTCGCCCTTGGACAGCAGATAGGCGTTCATGAAGCCGTTGAAGCACCACGGCACGCGATTGCGGTCGGCCGGCTTGCCGGTCATCGGCACAATGGGAGAAAAGCCCCAGCCATAGGCGCTGCCCCACCATTGATTCTTGGGGCCGCCGATCTTGCCGTCGACGCCGACTTTAGATGGGATGATGCCGCCATTGGCCTTGGCGCGCTCCGCCCAGGCGTCGCAGTAACCCAGAACCCAGTCCTTGTACTTGGGTTGGTGCGTCAGCATGTAGGCGTTGGTGGCGAGCTGGGTGGAAGCCAGGTTCAGCGGCTGGTCACCCACCACATCCTCATAGCCCACAAAATGCTGCAGCATCATTTTGTAGTCGTCTTCGCCATGGCCGAGCGAAGGGAACCGGTTCTTCACGTCAATGGGATCGCCGGTCCAGTCCAGCGGCGTGGCGTCGCGCAGCATGGGGCCGCGGCTGCCATTCATCATGCTTTTGATCAGCTTGAGCTTGGGATCGTAGTTGGGCGCGCCGGGATCCTCGTCCATATAGAAGCCGGCGAAACGCTGCACGCGCTCCTTGTAGCGGCGGTCATAAGGCGCGCCCAGCGGCATCAGATTGAAGACGGTGAGGCCTTCGCCATTGTGCTGCCAGTCGAACTGGCTGGGAAATTCCTTGTAATACATGCCCAGCTTGGCGATCGGCACCTCGGTGGTCTTCTCGGCGCTATATTGCTGGACATGGCCTTCATAGGCCTTGGTGTACATCTCGCGGATGACGTCATCGCCGCCCAAGGCATAGAGATGCGGCCAGTCATTGACATTCTCGATGGCGTCGTCGGGACCGTCATCGCCGCCGTAACGTGGCGTGGTCTCCAAAAAGCCATTGGCGGGATTGAAATAGCGCCTGAAGAATTTCACGCAAGCGGCGGTGTGGGCGCGCAGCAATTCGCGTTCCAGCAACGCCCATTCCGGCGGGTCCATCAAACCCGTGATGGCGAAGGTGTTTTCCGCGGCAAAGCCTTTCAAGGGCGGCAGCGCCAGGATCGCGGCCGAGGCCATCAGGAAAGAGCGGCGGGTGGTATGCATAATCAATTCTCCCGGAAACTGTTCTTGCTTATGGATTGAGGGATGCGAGATAGGCGGCGATGTCGATGCGCATATCGTCGGTCATGTTGGCGACTTCCGGCTTCATCATCGCCGCGCCTTCGCCATTGCGGGTGCCTGCCTTGAAATCATAAAGCTGACGGGTGATCTGGGCGGGCGAACGGCCGGCCAGCGCCGGGACATTGCCATTGCCTTTATAGTCGGGGCCATGACAGGCGGCGCAGGGAAAGGCGCCCGCGCCGGTTTCCACCAACCGCTTGCCGCGCGCGATCGCGCCCTTGGGCACATAGGCGATAAAGCCGGATTTGGAATCGCGCCATTCGGTGCGTTCCAGATTTTCCGGCAGCTCCAGAATGCGCTTGCCGATGGCTTCCTTGGGACCCGGCACCACATTCATCATATTGCGGTCGCCGACGGCGGTCTTGGGAACCATGTCGGTTTCGATCACCCGAATCCATTTCTGATATTTCAGTTTGGAGAAATAACCGGCGGCGATTTTCACTTCATCGTCGTTCGATCCCTTGGCCACCGCCATCATAGCGTTGATCGATCCCATCTTGTCCGACGAGGATTTGCGCACGCCCCGGCGCATATCGGCGACTTGCTGCACGATATAATCGACAGGCTGCCCCGCCAGCGAGGCGTTCTCGGGGCGGCCCTGTCCGTTGGGCAGATGGCAATAGCCGCAGGCCGCCACATCGGGTTTGCGCCCATGCGCGACAATGTCGGGCATCTTGGGATGGCTGGCGGGGTACCAGTCGGGGGCATTGAAACGGTCATTCACGCCGGCCCGGGTGAAGCTGACTTTGGTGCCTGGCAGATGGCCCACTTGATTGGGATCGGGGACGGGAAATTTCTTGGTCGTCACCGGATAGGCCCAATAGGGCAGGACGCCCTGGGCCATTGCGCCACCCGCCAGCAGAATGGCGGAAATTCCCAGAAAGATTATGGCCTTACGCATGCGCTTCCCCCGGCTTTTTTGATTTTATGGAGCGAGAGTGACGCATGAAGTCCCTGGAAATCAACAATCCGGCATTACTGGCCGTTGGTATAGGCCTCGATCAGGGTGACCCCCGCCATGATCAAAAGACCGCCCAGTGCCTTTTGTACGACGTTTCGCGCCGACAATTCCTCCCGTCCTATTTTTGGGAAAAGCACCGTCAGCAGGATGGCGAACAGAAAAACAAAGAAGGTGGTGGTGGCGGAAATGGCCGAGACCAGCGCCACCGGCGCCAGCAGGCTGGCATAGCGCACCCCCAGCCCGCCTCCCAGATTGATCAGCTCATTGGCGGCATTGACGCCGATCACCGCGCCGGGATTTCGCCGGAACAGGGTCATGAACTGCCTGCGGTATTTGGGCAGCGCCAGGATGGCGGCGCCGAACAGACCCTCGCCGACAAAGGTCCAGAAGGTCGTACTCCAGAATTCATCCTGCACCGCAAAAAATTTGAAAACCACACTGGACAACGCCACGGCAAAGGTTGCCGCCAGCATCAACAGCACCAACCGTGGCTTGAAGCTGCGCAGATGCAGTTTTTTGTCCAGCGACAAGCCCAGCGCGCCCGCGATCACCAGGCCCGCGCCCAACAACTGTTGCCAGCGCGGCAATTCATGCAGGATCAGGATGCCCAGCACGAAGGTAAAAAGCGTATTGGCCTGGAACAAAGGCGCGACCACGGATGCTTCCTCGGTTTGGATGGCGCGCAGGTAGAACAGCATCGCCCCCATATAAAGGATGCCGGACAAGGTCATGACCACAGTGGCGGTCAAAGACAGGCCTAAGACCTTGGGATCAAAAAACCAGATGACGGGAAGCGCGATCACGCCCAACAGGGCGGTGAACACCATCAGCACCGCGGTGTCGCTGTCGCGGAAATATTTGTCGACCAGGAATTTGTCGATGTGGGTGGAAATGGCCCACATGACCGGCCCGGAGAATGCATAAAGCAACCACATCCTGACATTTAGTCATGGCTTTCCCGATACGCCAACTGCGGTTACCCCTTGGCTTCTGGCGCCCAATAAAGGCAATCTGGCACCGGGGAAGGGCTCAATGAAAATATTTGCAGCCGCTTTGACGGCCTTGGCGCTGCTGGGTTCGCCGGCACAAGCGCAAACAGTGTTGGACGACACCCCGTATGTCTACCTTTTTGTCGAGTATGACCATTATACCGACAGCAGTTCGCTAAATGGCGGCGGCGGCGGTTTGGGCTGGAGTTTAAACCGCTATTTGGCGGTGCAAGCCGGCGGCCAATATTTCCGGAAGTCAGGCTTCGATATCACCAATTTTTATGGCGAAGTGAAGTTGTCTTTACCGCTGACGGAGCGGTTGTCCGTCTATGCGTCGGCGGGAGGCCCCGCCGATCAATGTCACCGTTTCTAAATCCGGTGCCGGCTATCGCGCCGGTGTGGGTGCGGAATACTGGTTCAGCAAGCATTGGGGCCTGCGCGCGGGTTGGCACGAACAAGATACCGACGGGAAGGCCGGCGACCTCGGCGCCGGCATCGCCTTCCGGTTCTGAAAAGAAAAAACCCGCCTCCTCTGGAGGCGGGTTTTTGATTTTTTCGGCGTGGCCGCTCGCCTAAGCTCGCGGCCTTGGCTTAGCTTTTCCTAGTGAGCGAAGCGAACTTAGAAAAGCTTGCCCTATGCGAGCATAAGCGAGCATGCGGCACTCAAATCGGTCCACTGGACCGATTTGACCGGCCTTACGGCCGGTCGCGCCTCACTACTTCGGAATCAAAACGTCCGTGACCGGCGTGCGCGGCGCGGTGCCTGTGTCGATCACCAAGGTCACCGCCAGATGGACGGGCGGGCTGCCCGGCGCCGGGCGGCAATCATGCGGCGCCTCGCGCGGGATCACGAAGCTTCCACCGGCAGGGATCTTCATCACGGGCATGCCCTTCACATAACATTCAAACGACCCGGTGACGACCTGGGTCATCTCCACCCCGAAATGCATGTGCGCGGCCGTGCTCTCCCCGTCCTTCAGGTCGCGGGTGGTGATGATGACGGTCTGCGGCTTTGAGCCCGCCGGGATGTCATAGTTCTTGGTGTTGTTGCCTTGCTGCACCGCCATCTGTCCGCCCGACTGGGCAAAAGCCGCGGTCGAGGCCAGAACGGCAAAACCGGCAATCATAATTTTCTTCACGGAAGTCCTCCCCAAAAATTTCGCCAGAGCTTGGCGCTTCGCCGCCGCGCTGGCAAGCGGGGAGCGAAGCCAAAAAACCGCCTGGCGCGTTATCAAAAGGCCCGTTCAGCCAGGTTTTTCATGCGCTTTGTCCGTACGCTTCAGGTCCCGGGCCTTTTGGCATCGGGGCTGATTTTGTTGTTCGCCGCGGCCCAGCTTGGTCAGCTCTGGTCGCCCGCCTTTGCTGCGACCGCGCAAGCCGCCGGTGGCACCGCCGGCAATGGCGCCAGCGGCAGCGGCAGAACCGAGGCCATCCTGGTGGCGGAAGTACTGCTGCTGCTGGTGACAGGGCGGCTGTTGGGCGAAGTCATGCAACGCCTCGGCCAGCCTTCGCTGATGGGGACTTTGCTGGCGGGGATCATTTTGGGCCCCTCGCTGTTCGGCTGGCTGTGGCCACAAGCGCAGAATTTTCTGTTTCCCCAGAACGAAACCCAGAAAGGCATGATCGATGGCCTGTCGCAGATCGGCATTCTGATGCTGTTGCTGCTCACCGGCATGGAGACTGACCTCAGGCTGGTGCGCAAATCCGGCACCGCCGCCATTGCGGTTGCGCTGTGCGGCATCGCCTTTCCTTTCGCCTGCGGTTTTCTGCTGGGTCAGTTCGGACCCACCGTCCTGTTCGGTAGCGGCAGCCGGCTGGTACCATCGCTGTTTCTCGGCACGGCGCTGTCGATTTCCTCCGTCAAGATCGTGGCCATGGTGGTGCGGGAGATGAATTTCATGCGCCGGAGCCTGGGCCAGTTGATCGTCACCACCGCCATCATGGAAGATACCTGCGGTTGGGTGATCATCGCCATCACTTTCGGCATTGCCAGCGGCGGAGCAGGTGGAGACGGATTGGACTGGCTCAATCTGGCCAAGAGCGTGGGCGGCGTGGCGCTGTTTCTGCTGTTCTGTTTCACCGCCGGGCGCTGGCTGGTTTTTTCCATCATCCGCTGGGTCAATGACACATTCCGCAGCGACTTTCCGGTGATCACCGCCATCCTGGTGATCATGGGCGTGCTGGCGGAAATGACTCATCTTCTGGGCGTACGCACCGTGCTGGGGGCGTTCATGGCGGGGGTGCTGATCGGGGAGTCGCCCATTCTCACCGGCCATATCCAGACTCAGCTGCGCGGCATGATCACCGCCTTTTTCATGCCGGTATTTTTCGGCATGTCAGGCTTGGCGGCGGACCTCACCATTCTCAAGGATTGGAGCTTGGCGGGCCTCACCGTGCTTTTGGTGGCGATCGCCAGTATCGGCAAATTCTCCGGCGCTTTTTTCGGCGCCTTGCTGGGCCGGTTGAGCTGGCGCGAAGGCATCGCCCTGGGCTGCGCCATGAATGCGCGCGGCTCGACGGAAGTGATTGTCGCCTCAATCGGCCTTTCCATGGGCGCGCTAAGCCAGACGCTTTACACCATGATCGTCACCATGGCGCTGATCACCACCATGGCCATGCCGCCCATGCTGCGTTGGGCGCTGGCCGGCCTTCCCATGAGCAAGGATGAGGAAATCCGCCTCGCGCGCGAAATGATCGACACCAAGGGCTTCCTGCCGCGATTGGAACGTTTGCTCTTGGCGGCGGACGAAAGCCGGGTGGGACGCATGGCGGCGCGGCTGGCCGGGCTGATCGCTGGGGCGCGCGGCATGCCGGTGACCCTGTTGAGACTGGAATCGGATATGCGTCTTCCGCCGCATGAAGAAAAATCGGTTGCAGATGCCGAGGCAAAAGACCGGCCCCCGGCGCATGCCCAGGAGAGCGGGTCCAAGGATGAAACGCACAAGGAAATTACCGGCGCTCAGTCGCGCACCGAAAGCCCGGAGGATCTCAAATCGGATCCGCTGGCCAAGGAAGTCAAGGCGGGTGCGAAAGCAAGCGCCGCCAAGATGATCGCAGACGACGCCGAACCCGACCCGGAAAAGGTTCACCTCACCGCCCGCGTTCCCGTCGATACTCCGGCGGAGGTGGTGAAGGACGAGGCGCGCAAAGGCTACGACATGTTGTTCATTGGACTGGACCATAGCGTCGAACCGGATGGCGGCTTTGTGCCTCGGGTCGATCAATTGGCCGCCGGCTTCGAAGGTCCGCTGATGGTGCTGGCCAATGAAGGGGAAAAAGTGTTGCGCAGAACCAGCCGTATCCTGGTGCCGGTCAATGGCTCAGCCCAGTCGCGCCGCGCCGCGGAGATCGCTTTTGCCATCGCGCGCGCCACCGGTGTCAGGGTGGAAACCCTGTTCGTCTCCCAGACCGATGGCCAAACGC
>JADMIO011167762.1_pt1 | contig 44241 bp, 46 predicted proteins | sample 8958161 | NCBI WGS metagenome assembly JADMIO01 (sample SAMN16585339, study PRJNA669376) | soil metagenome | isolation source: Crop rotation soil | place: USA: Cullars Rotation, Alabama | collected 2011
GCCGCGACTTCAAGTCACGTGAATTCCAAGCTTCGGATCCCACTGTGCTGGAAAGGAAAACGCGCCGTCCATGTCGATTTCCCAACGAGAACGCACATCGGAAACGCAGCGCGTGACCGACGAAGCCGCGACGCCTTCCGACCCGGCCCCGATCCCCGCGACGCAAGTGGAGTCCGAACGGGGTCGAATCGTCGGCGCTTGGGCGCTTAGCGGCGAAAGCTGCACCGGCTTCGCCAGCGTGATCTATATGCAGGATGGTCGCTGGGACACGCCCGGCGGGGGCGGAAGCTGGAGCATCACCGGGTCGACTTTGACCAATGTGACGCGAACCCTCGTGCAACACGGCGAACGGCACGCAGTCGCGAGCCCTCACATCTCCCATTTCGAATTGCTGTCGATTACACCTGATGCGCTGCGGCTCCGCTACCCCGACGGAAGCGTCAAGACGCTCGTGCGCTGCGGCTAGCACCCCGCGCCTTGCCAAGCCGGGCCGCATCCCTATAGCCTTTTCCCCGGTCACAACGAGGGGCGGATGGCCGGCCACGTCTTCATCAGTCACGGCTCCGAGAATCGCGACGAGGCGAATGCGCTTTGCGCGTATATCGAGTCGCGCGGGGTGAAATGCTGGATCGCGCCGCGCGATGTCCGGCCGGGCATCGACTATAGCGAGGAATTGCAGGCCGCGATCGAGACCTGCGCCGCCTTCGTCGTGCTGGTCACCGACATGGCGAACAAATCGCCCTATGTCCGGGCCGAGACGGAGATGGCCTTCTCCTCGCACAAGCCGATCTTCCCGGTGCGCCAGGCGGACATCAAGCCGGCCGCGGGCCTCGCCCTGTTCCTCAAGATCCGCCACTGGACCGACGCCTACGGCAAGTATCGCGACGCGGCGATGGAGCGGCTCGCGCTGGAGCTGCAGACGGTGGTCGGGGTCGCCGCGGCGACGCCGGCGCCCGCCCCGATCCCGGCCCCCGCGCCAAGCCCCGCGCCGGCTCCGCCACCGCCCTTGTCGGACGCCGCCCCGCCGGCCCCCGTCCCGGCGCCGGCCGCGCCGGTCCCGGCGCCGGTGCCCACCGCCCAGCCAAACCAGGAGAGGCTGGACGCGGCGATCGGCCCCAAGGCCCAGCTTTATCTGGCGCGCTGGCAGGCGATGGACGCGAAACGCTCGCAATTCGGCTGGAACTGGGCGGCCTGCCTCGCCAGCCTGTTCTGGTTCGCCTATCGCCGGATGTGGGCGCCAGCGATCGTGCTCGGGCTGGTCTTCGTCGCGCTCAACGCGCTGAGCCTGCTGTCGAAGCCGCTGATGGTCACCGGCGGCCTGCTCTCGATCGTCGCGGTCACCGCCGCCGCCATGCTCGGCGATTCCTTCTACCGGCAGCATGTCGGCCGGCTGGTCAGGCAGAGCGCCGGCATGGAGCGCGAGCCGGCGCTCGCCTTCCTGCGCAGCAGGGGCGGCGTCTCCACACAGGCGGTGGTCGTGCTCTCCGTGATCGCGGTTGCGGTCGCTGCGGCCTTCGCCTTCATCGGCCTGCGCGAGGCGGCCGCCCCGCCCGGCGGCGGCCTGGTCAGGGACGATCCGTTCTTCCGCGGCGCGACCTCGGGCCCCGGCAACAGCGCCGTCACCCCGCCCGAGGTCGGCGCGCAGGTGCCGGGCGCGACGACGCCGGGCACCAATCCGGGCACGACGACGCCCGGGGTCGGGCCGAACGGCGAAGTCGACGAGGAGGCATTGCGCAACGCCATCGAGGAAGCGCGCAACATGCTCGAGCAGCAGGGCGTGACCGAGGAGCAGCTCCAGCAGATCCAGCGCGGCTATTGAGCGCGCGAAGGCGGCTTGCGCTCCCCGAAACCCCTCCCTATAGACGCCCGGCCCCGCGGGCCTTTCTGAGGCCCCGCGTATCGGTCGGGGAGTAGCTCAGCCTGGTAGAGCACTGTCTTCGGGAGGCAGGGGCCGGAGGTTCGAATCCTCTCTCCCCGACCAGTTTCACGTCAACAGGATGCGGGGCATCCTGTTGAGTGAACCTCCGCCGGAGGCGAATTAACCCTGTGCCCCGGACTCCGATGATCGAGATCAGGAAAAACCGGCGTCGCCGCCGCTTTTCTGCACGGTCCCGGTAAAACCCGCAGGATCATGCTAACCACGTTTTGAAAAGGCGCGGGCTAGAGCCGTCTTACCGGGTGGTTTCTGGTCCGACCTGGCGGCGGCGGGCATCGCAGTGCGGGCCCGCCGCTTTTTTCTTCAGATCACGATGAAATCGCCCGCCACCAGCCTGGGCTGATAGTCGAAGCTGGCAAACAGCTCGGCCGTCATGGGGCCGCTGCCGTCCCTGTCGTAGAGAAGCTGCTGGGCCGTCTGATTGTAGATGATCCGGTCGTCGGCATCGCCGGCCGCCGTCCCCACGACGAAGGCATTGGCGTTAAAATGCCCCGGCGTGCCGATGCCCTGGAACACCGCATCGTCGAGGCCGATCTTGTCGTCCCCGGGCCAGAAGGCGTAGATCTTGTCGGCATTGGCTGCGCCGGGCCGGGTGGTGAAGGCGAAGACGTCCTTGCCGCCCGCACCGTACAGCCCGTCATTGCCGCCCTTGCCGTCCAGCACGTTCGGGCCGTCATTGCCGACGATCAATGTCTCGTTCCCGTTCGCCCCGGTCAGGTTGATCGCCGCCTTGCCGGTATGCACGTCGGTGCTGAACATCTCGACACTGGTCCTCAGCGTATAGCTGACGCTTGCGAACACCCGGTCGTTGCCGCTGCCCGTGTCGATCACGACGTCCTGCGGGTTGTTGACGTAATAGACATCGTCACCGTCCTCGCCATGATAGGTGTCGAAGCCCGGACTGGCGGTGAAGATGTCGTTGCCGGCCCTTCCGTAGAGGATGTCGTTGCCGCCGCCGCCGATGAGAATATTGGCGCCGTCATTGCCGTAGATCGTCTGGCTGAGCGGGTTGCCGGTCAGGTTGAGCGGCTCCGTTCCGACATGGTTGGAGGTCGTGAACAGTTCGATCCTGGCGTAGAGGGGCAATGTGTAGCTGACGCTCGTGAACACCCGGTCGATGTCGGAATCACTCGCGGTTTCGACGACGAGGTCGGCGGCATTGTCGACATAGTAGATGTTGGTGCCGCCCAGTCCGACGAGCATGTCGGCGCCCTTGCCGCCGTTCAGGACGTTGTCGCCGGCATTGCCGAAGATGCGGTTGGCGAGCTCGTTGCCGGTGAGGTTGATGGCAGCGGTCCCGTCGTTCCAGTCGGTGGACAATGTCTCCACCTCCGCTCCGGCGGTCAGCGTGTAGCTGACGCTGGCGAGCACCCGGTCCGCGCCCTCGCCTGCTGCCTCGCGCACGATGTCGGCGGCATTGTCGACGAAATGGGAATCATTGCCGATGCCGCCGTTGGTGGTGTCCGCGCCGGTCCCGCCATAGAGCTGGTCGTTGCCGTCAAGGCCGTTCAGGACGTCATTGCCGCCATAGCCGTAGATCTGGTCGTCGCCGGGCGTCCCGTTCAGCGTTTCGGCATTGCCGGTCCCGGGGATGGCAAGCGACTGCGGAAGCGGACCGCCCCTGCCGTCGTCGCTTGCCGAGGGGCGAGTAAGAAGCCGGCTCCTGCTGATGGCCATGTCTGTCTCCGCTTGCGGCGGGCATCGCAATGCGCGCCCGCCGCTTTTCGTCTGTCAGCCTCAGACGACGACGAAGAAGGTCGAATCCAGGCTGAACGGGCCGTTGATATAGGCGAAGAGCTGCGCCGCCTGCGCGCCGGTGCCGTCGGCGTCGAACAGCAGCGCCCCGGTCGCCTGGTCGTAGATGATGCGGTCGTTCGCATCCTGGGCGGCGGTGCCCGTCACGAAGGCATCCGCCGGCAAGGCGCCCGGGGTGAGGCCGAAGCGCGTATGATCGAGGCCGATCTTGTCGTCGAACGCCATGCCGTCGATCCGGTCGACATTGGCGCTCGCGCCGAGCGCGGCGAAGGCGGTGCCGGGCGCGGTGTTGAGCGCGGTGCTGAACAGGAACAGGTCCGCGCCGCCATTGCCGAGCAGCACGTCCTTGCCGGCGCCGCCGTCGAGGATGTTGTTGCCGGCATTGCCGAAGATGGTCTGGGCCAGCTCGTTGCCGGTGAGGTCAATCGCCGCGGTGCCGCCGTTGAGACCGGTGCTGATGACCTCGACCTCGGAGCCGGCCCGCAGGTGGTAGTCGACATTGGCGAAGACCCGGTCCGCGCCGCCGCCGGCACTCTCGAACACCTGCTCGGTCCCGCTGACGATGTAGTAAAAATCATTGCCCCCCATGCCGAGCAGATTGTCGGCGCCGCCACCGCCGTTAAGCTGGTTCGCGCCGGCATTGCCGAAGATGGTCTGCACCAGGGCATTGCCGGTGAGGTTGATCGCGTCGGTGCCGGCATTGTTGCTGGTGGAGAGCGTTTCGACCTCCTGCCCCGCGCCGAGCGTGTAGCTGGTGCTGGCGAAGACCCGGTCGGCGCCGCCGGCGGCGGCCTCGGTGACGACGTCGCGGGGGTCGCCGACGAAGTAGAAGTCGTTGCCGCCGAGCCCGATCATGATGTCGCCGCCACCGCCGCCGGTCAGCCAGTTGGCGCCGGCATTGCCGCGGATCGTCTGGACGAGCTCGTTGCCGGTGAGATGGATCGGCGCCGTTCCGGCATCGAGATCGGTGCTGAGCGTCTCGACCGACGAGCCGGCGCGCAGGACATGGTCGACCGCGGCGAACACCCGGTCGGTGCCGCCATTGGCCGCCTCGACCACACTCTCGTGGCCGTCGACGATGACGTAGGAATCATTACCGCCGAAGCCGACCAGGGTGTCCGCCCCGCCGCCGCCGTTCAGCTGGTTGATGCCGTCATTGCCGAAGATCGCCTGGACCAGCTCGTTGCCGGTCAGGTTGAGTGAGGCGGTGCCGGTGTTGAGGTTCGTGCTCATCGTCTCGACCGAGACCCCGGCGGCGAGCACATAGCTCACCGCCGCGAAGATCCGGTCGTTGCCGCCGCTCGCAGCCTCCTGCACGACGTCCGCCGCATTGCCGACGGAATAGAGGTCGTTGCCGCCGAGGCCGATCAGGGTGTCGCCGCCACCGCCGCCGGTCAGCCAATTGGCCCCGGCATTGCCGCGGATCGTCTGGGCGAGCGCATTGCCGGTCAGGTTGATCGCGGTGGTGCCGGCGTCGCTGTCGGTGGCGAGCGTCTCGACGTCGTTGCCGGCCCCGAGCACGAAGCTGACGCCGGCGAGGATCGTGTCATTGCCTTCGCCGGCAATCTCCTGGACCTCGTCGCCGGCGCTGTCGACGTCATAGGTGTCGTCGCCGGCATAGCCGACCATGATCCGCTCCGCGGCGCCGCCGCCGTCGAACGAATTGGCGGCGCCGTCGCCGAGCAGGACATTGGCCCGGTCCACGCCCCAATAGGTGAGATTGATGTCGTCGAACGCGGAGGAAGAGCTGACGAAGCCGGAATCGCTGTGGGCGCCGTCGATGCTCCAGCCATAAAGCCCGTAGCGCCAGCCGTCGAAGCCGCCGGCGGTTTCAAGCGCGAATTCCCCGCCGATCTTGCGGCCGTCCATGTCGAACAGCTGGCCGCGCTCGTTGAACGGGCCCCAGGTGATGACGAAAAGATCGTCGTCGACCACCGCCACGTTCGAATAATCCTGCTCGCCGCCAGTGACGGTGTTGGCGATGAACTCGGGGGTCCTCAGCGTGCCGTCGCCGTTGAAGATCCGGGTGACGATCCCGTAGCTGCTGCCGTCGGCAAAGAGGCGGTGGCCGGTGAGGACGAAGCCGCCGTCCGGCAGCGCCGCCGCGGCCGCGAACTCGCCCACGGAGTCGATCGGATCGCCGACCATCGTGCCGTCATTGGCGAACAACTGGGCCGTCGTATCCGCGTGGACGTTGGGGAGGTAGCTGATGAAGCCTCCGCCATCGAGCGCGATCACCCGGTAGAAATGATCCCCGGTGTTCTCGCCGATCGGGAAGCTGGTGCCGACCAGCTGGAACGAGGGATCGAGCAATTGTCCTGTCGTGGTGACATGGTTGCTGTTGGTGATCGTGGTGACGGTGACCACGAAATTGCCATTGTCCAGCTGGATCAGCTGATCGAAGCTGCTGACCGGAAGACTGAGGTTCGGCGAGGTGGTGACCACCGTTCCCGTGCGGCTATATTCGGTGATGGTCGTGTTCACCCCGCTGCGGTCCAGCACGGCGAAATTGCCGTCGTCCAGCCAGATCGGAGGACGGAAATTGACGATGCTGATCTCCGGGCTGACCTCATTGCCATCGGCGTCATAGATCTGGATGCGCGAGGTGCCGTCGCCCTGTAGCCAGTAGACCATGACGTCGCCGGTCGAGGACGTCTGCACGATCTGCCCCTGCTGGTCTCCGGCCGTCGTGTTGTTGACGGTCAGGGTGCGGATTTTCGAAAACGGATTGGCCACAATTCACCTCCACGGTTTTCGCCTGGCAGACGGCGTTTCGGTGTATCGAAGGCGAGCCGCGCGTTCTGCCCGCCATTCCCTCTGACTTACGCTCTAGACGACAACGAAGAAACTGGCATCCAGGCTGATCGGCGCGTTGACGTAACCGAATAGCTGCGCCGCCTGCGCGCCGGTGCCGTCGGCGTCGAACATCAAAGCCCCGGTCGCCTGGTTGTAGATGATGCGATCATCCGCATCCTGCGCGGCGGTGCCGACCACGAACGCATTCGCGTTCAGCGCGCCCTCCGGGAGGCCGAAAATCCCGGAGTCGAGGCCGATCCTGTCGTCGGCCGCCATGCCGTCGATCCGGTCGACATTGGCCGTCGCGGCCAGCGCGGCGAAGGCGGTGCCCGGCGCGGTGTTGAGCGCGGTGCTGAACAGGAAGGTGTCGGCGCCGCCAAGGCCGACCAGGATGTCCTTGCCCGCGCCGCCGTCGAGGATGTTGACGCCGGCATTGCCGAAGATGGTCTGGGCGAGCTCGTTGCCGGTGATGTCGATCGCGGTGGTGGCGGTGTTGAGATTGGTGCTGATCTGCTCGACCTCCGAGCCCGCCCGCAACGCATAGTCGACACTCGCGAAAATGCGGTCCGCGCCACCGCCGGCGCTCTCGATCACCTGTTCATGCCCGTCGACGACATAATAGAAATCGTTGCCCCCGAGACCGACCAGGGTGTCCGCGCCGCCGCCGCTGTACAGCTGGTTGGTGCCGGCATTGCCGAAGATCGTCTGCACCTGAAAGTCGCCGCTGAAATTGATCGCGTCCGTGCCGGCATTGTTGTTGGTGGTCAGCATCTCGATCGATTGGCCCGCGGAGATGGTGTAGCTGACGCTGGCGAAGATGCGGTCCGTGCCGCTGCCTGAATTCTCGAGCGTCAGGTCGCGGCTGTCGTTGACGAAATAGAAGTCGTTGCCGTCCAGGCCGACCATGATGTCGCCGCCGCCGCCGCCGGTGAGCCAGTTGGCGCCGGCATTGCCGCGGATCGTCTGGGCGAGCTCGTTGCCGGTGAGATGGAGCGCCGCGGTGCCCGCATCAAGATCGGTGCTGAGCGTCTCGACCGACGAGCCGGCGCGCAGCGTATAGTCGACGGCGGTGAACACCCGGTCGCTGCCGCCATTGGCGGCTTCGACCACCCGCTCCTGGCCATCGACGATGACGTAGGAATCATTGCCGCCAAAACCGGCCAGGGTGTCTGCGCCGCCGCCGCCGTTCAGCTGGTTGGTGCCGTCATTGCCGTAGATCGCCTGCACCAGCTCGTTGCCGGTCAGGTTGATCGAGGTCGTGCTTGTGTTGAGGTGCGTGCTCATCGTCTCGACCGACACGCCGGCCGCAAGCGTGTAGCTCGCGCTGGTGAAGATGCGGTCGGAGCCGGCGCCCGCCGCCTCCTGCACCACCTCGGCCCCGTTGCTCAGGAAGTAGAAGTCGTTGCCGGCGAGCCCGGTCAGGGTGTCCGCCCCGCCGCCGCTGGTCAGCCAGTTGGCGCCGGCATTGCCGCGGATCGCCTGCACGAGCGCATTGCCGGCCAGGTTGATCGCCGCGGTTCCGGCCTCGTCGGAAGTCTGGAGCAGCTCGACGTCCGCCCCGGCCCGCAGCTGATAGCTGACGCTGGCGTTCACGGTGTCGTTGCCCTCGCCCGTCCATTCGTGGACGATGTCGCCGGCGCTGTCGACATTATAGGTGTCGTCGCCGCCATAGCCGACCATGATCCGGTCGGTGGCGCCGGCGCCGGAGAACGTCTCCCCGGTCCCGTCGCCGAGCAGGATGTTCGCCCGGTCGACCGACCAGTAGAAAAGCTGGGTGGGACCGCCGGGGGTCGCCTTGCCGATCGAGACGAAGGTATCCGCGTCGATCCCCTCCATGCCGCCCTGCATCGCGAAGGCGGGCGTCCCGAGCGGATCGCCGAGCGCGTGCCCGTACACATCAAAAAGCTGCGAATTGGCGCCATCGCGGCTGATGACCATCAGGCCGTCGTCAAGCGCGGCCACGTGGACGCTCTCGACGACGTTCGAAAGGCTGATGTAGGACGGCGAGCGCGCGGTGCCGTCGGCGTTGTAGATCCGCATTCTCGACTGATACGCCACGCCGCCCAGAAACGAGATGAGCTCGGTTCCGACCAGGACGTAGGATCCGTCGGAGAGTGCCTGGATCTCCGAACGATAAAATCCGCCCGCAGGCGTCACCGAGCCGACCGCGACGCCGTTCGCGTCGAACGTCTGAGTGACATCCGACGAGCCGGTCTTGTCCGCGAGAACGGCGAAGCCGCCGCCGGTCAGCGCTACGATCTGGGAGGCGGAGGTGCTCGACGTGGCGATCGAGAAATTGGAGCCGATCAGGTCAAGCGTCGGCGTCAGCAGCTGGCCCCTGAGGTTCCCGCCCGCATCGTCAAAGGTGACGAGGATGTTGCCGTTCGCCAGCTCGGTCGTCCGGCCGGCGCCGGGGGTGAAGCCCGTGCTCTGGTCGATGATCGTGCCGGCCGGATTGTAGCGGACGACCGCTGTATTGCTGATCCCGAGAATGTCGCCGTTCGAGAGCAGGGTCGGCGAGGTCAGGAAGATGTCGGGCGTGAATGCCGGGACGACGACGTCGCCATCCTCATCCAGGACCTCCACGGTCGTGCCGTTGTTCGAGCCGAACTCCAGCAGCTCGTCGCCCGGGGACGCGAACAGAGAAATGGATGGGGCAGTGATGGGCGTGACGGTGCGTGCAAGTGTCACGAAAGGCATGGCCGATTCCTTTTCTGACGGGTCTCATGCGTAACGAACGCGTGGGCCGAGCGCAATAAACACGCATCAATCCATCGGCTTGTGCGCCATATCTGACGTTTCCGTGACACGGCCCGGCGCCGCATCCGCCCTCAGGCGAGCAGATGCTTCTGGATCTTGCCCGCCGAGGTGCGCGGGAATTCGGCGACGAACTCGAAGCGGCGGGGCACCTTGTAGGGCGCGAGCCGGGCGCGGCAGAAGGCGTCGAGCGCGGCTCCGTCCGGCCGCCCGCCCTGGGGGGCGAGCTGGACGAAGGCGCGGCCGACCTCGCCCCATTTCGGGTCAACTTCGGCAAGAACGGCCACATCGACCACGTCGGGATGGGCGGCGAGGACATTCTCGATCTCGACCGGATAGACGTTCTCGCCGCCCGAGATGAACATGTCCTTCCGCCGTCCGGCGATCCAGTAGAAGCCGTCGGCGTCGCGCCGGGCGAGATCGCCCGAGCGCAGCCAGCCATCGGCGGTGAAGGCGGCGCGGGTCGCCTCCTCGTTGCGCCAGTAGCCGGGGGTGACGCCGGGCCCGGAAAACTGCAGATCGCCGACCATACCGTCAGGCAGTTCGCGGTCCTCCTCGTCGACGATGCGGGCGCTGCAGAGCAGTTGCGGCCTGCCGACCGAGCCGATCCTTGACCAGGCGTCGGCACGGTCGACGAGGAAGGCGGTGGGCCCGGTCTCGGTCATCCCCATGCCGTTGCAGACGCGCACGCCGAGATCGCGGTAGCGCAGGGCGAGCGCGTCCGGCAGCGGCGCGCCGCCGCAGCCCCAGTGGCGGACTTGGTCGAGCGGCGCCGCGGCGAAGCGCGGATGCTCGAGCAGGCTGTGATAGACGGTCGGCACCGCGAAGACCGTGTCCAGCCGCCGCCCCTCCAGCAGCCGCACGATCGCATCCCCGTCATAGCCGTCCAGCACGATCACCCGCCCGCCGGCGATCAACGTCGGCAGCGCGTGCAGGTTGATCCCGGCGGTGTGGAAATTGGGCAGGAAGGCGAGCGTCGTGTCGGTCGAGGCGAGATCGATGCAGGCGCCGATATTGACGTAATTCGCGACCGCCATCCGGTAGGTGTAGATCACCCCCTTGGGCTTGCCGGTCGTCCCCGACGTATAGATCAGATACCAGGTCGCCGCCGCCGGCCAGAGGCTCCGCCAGCGGCCCGCAGGCGCGGCGTCGCGCGCCGCCGCATAGTCGCGGTCGAGATGCAGGACCGGGAGCGGCACGGAGAGGCCGGAAGCGGCCCTTTCCTCTTCCTGGCCGTGGATCAGCAGGACCGGGCCGGAATCGGCGATCAGCCCGTCCAGCTCGGCCGGCGGCATCCGCCAGTTCAGCGGTACCAGGATCGCGCCGAGCTTGGCGCAGCCGAACAGCAATTCGAAGAATTCGAGCCGGTTGCGGGTGAGGATCGCGACCCGGTCGCCCTTGCCGACGCCGCGCGCCGCGAGCAGGGAGGCGGCCCGCCCGGCCCGCTCGTTCAGCGCGGCATAGGTCAATGTCCGTCCGGTCGCCGCATCCTCGAGCGCGACCTTGTCCGCATTGAGCGCGGCGCGCTTGGCGATCAGGTCGGGAATGTCGACGATCACGGCGAGCGTCTCTGCAGGCCCGCCGAGACCAGGTCGATGGCGCCGTCGGCGACCTGCTGCGGCGTCATGTCCTCGTTCCAGATGCCGTAGCGCATGCCGAGAAACACGCTCATCCCGATCAGCGCCCAGGCGCGGAGCTCGTCCGGCCCCTCGACGATCTGGCCCCTGGCGGCCGCGGCGGCGAGGCCCTGGCGATAGCCTTCAACGAAGGTCAGATAATGCTCCCGATAGACGTCCTCGGCGACGAACTGCGCCTCCTCGATGATCCGGTAGAGCTCTGGATGCTTGCGGGTGAAGGCGATGAAGGCGGCGAGCCCGATCCGCTCGGCGGCGATCCGGTCCGGTGCGCCGCGCACCGCCTCGGCGACGTGGGCGCGGGTCGCCTGGCTCATGTCGCGGACGAGCGCGCGGAACAATTCCTCCTTGCTCTCGAAATAGGTGTAGAAGGTGCCGAGCGCGACGCCGGCGCGGCTGGTGATGCCGGTGATCGCCGCCTCGTGAAAGCCGCGCTGGCCGAATTCCTGCGCCGCCGCCTCAAGCAGCTTGCGCACCGTCCGCCGGCCGCGTTCCGTGCGCGGCGCCTTGTCGGCCGAGACGGCGGCCTGGCCCAGATCGTTCATGCACCCCTCCGGGCGGGAACCTGAGCCGAGTTTCAACTGAGCGCAAGCGGGCTTTGAAATCGCGCGCATTTTCCTTATTCATTGTGGCCTGACTGCGATGGAGGCCCGGATGAAGATCCTGACGCGCCTTATGCTGCTGGCTTGCTGGCTGGCCGCGGTGCCGGCCGTGGCGCAGCCCCGGGATCCGATGGCGATCATCGCCGCCTTCAAGAGCGCGACCGGCGGCGCGGCCTGGGACGGCATGGCCGGCCTCTACCGGACCGACACGCATGGCGGGCAGACCTATCGCACCTGGGTCGACCTGCGCCGTCCGGCGATCCGCATGGAGAGCGAGGGCAGCGGCGACCGCCGCGTCGAGGCCTTTAACGGCCGCGACGTCTGGTGGCGCGGCGGCCGGCTTCGCGATCCCGACGAAGGCTTCGGGGTGAGCCGCGGCTTCCTCGACCAATATCAGGCGGCGACCGAGGCGTTCATCGCCGCCCAGGGCTATTTCTTCCCCGACCGCTTCCCCTTCTCCGCCTTGTGGATTCGCGAGGAGCGCGACGGCGACAATGTCTTCGACATCGTCGAGCTGGGCCCGGACGGCGGCTATGTGCGGGACTATTGGTTCGACCGGGCCAGCGGCCTGCTCGTCCGGATCACCACGCCAAGCGACCCGCAGGCGGCGCAGATCGAATATGGCGACTATCGGCCGGTGGGCGCGGTGCGCGTCGCCCATGCGACGACGTTGCGGTCGTGGCGCGGCGGCGTGCTCGACCGAGGCCGGTTGCGCACGCTCGAATTTCGGGCCATCCCGGCGCGGACGTTCGAGCCCGGCGCCGCGCCCTGACGCCGGAAAAAGGGGGAGAGATGATGGCGACGCGTTTCGGAATCGGCCTGGCCTCGGCGGCGCTGGCCGTGCTTGCCGCGCCGTCGGCACTGGCCCAGCCCCGGCCGGGACGGGCCGCGACCGCGCCGGATTTCAATCGTCCGATCGATGCCGGCTCCTGGGGCGGGGTCGTCCGCAGCGGGCCCGGCCAGACTTATGCGCGCCTCACCGCGCTTCGGGAGGGCGAGCGGGTCGCCTTGCTGTTCAACACCGGGATCATGTGGAACGACTATCCCTGGTTCCTGATCCGCTTCCGCAACGGCCAGCTCGGCTTCATGTGGGGCGGCATCCTCTGCAGCCGCGGCGCGCAGATCACCGGCACCTACCAGACCTGCCACCGGGAATGAACCCGCACGAGCGGGGCTTCCCGGCCTTTCTCGCCGAGCCCGGCAAGGGCCGGATGATGCGCCTGCTCGAACTGGGCGAGAAGCGTCGACGCGAGATTCGGTCCCTCCTGCATCATGCGGTCCGGCTCGACCCGCGTTATGCGACCCATCTCACCGGTTCCGACGATTCCGATCATGTCATCGAGACGTTACTGCGCGACCGCGGCGCCCCGGCGGACTGTTACCTGATCGCCGCGGACAGCGATCTCGATGGGCGCGAAATGCCTCTGGGCGAGGCACTCCGGGCCACGTCCGACGGCGCGAACGGGGCCTTCATTTCCTGCATTCCGGGCCGGCTCGGCTTCTACCGCTACGAAGGGATAAAGTCCGCCTGTCTCCTCCACCGGCCCGAACGCACCTGATCCTCAATCGTCGTCATAGGCGTGGGTTATCGCCGGAGCCGGCGTGCCCTCGCCATTCCTTTCCCAATAATAAGGCTGGCGCTGGCGGTTGCCCGTGACCGTCTCGTTCAGGGTCGCAGCGTCGTAGAGCCGGCCGTTCAGCATCACCTTGTCGATATGGTCGGTGTTGCGAATGTCGACCGTCGGATCCGCATTCAGGATGACGAGGTCGGCAAGCTTGCCGGGCTCGAGGCTGCCGAGATCGGTGAAGCCGTACATCTGCGCGGGATCGACGGTGCCGTGGCGAAGCGCCTCGATCGGCGTCGCCCCGCCGCGAACATGGCTCCACAATTCCCAATGGTCGCCAATGCCGGGCTGCTGGCCGTGACCGCCGATCGCGATCCGCACCCCGCGCTGGGACAGCAGATGCGATTCGGCGCCGCTATACTGGTCGACGAACTGGTCGGGGGGCGCGGTCGTCCCGCGCACCCGCGATGCCAGCACCGACGGCGGCGTGTGCCGGCTCAGCAGGGGATGATTCCAGACCGGCGTCGCCTGCGTCCAATAGGGGTCGCCGGCCAGACCGCCATAGGTCACGATCAGGGTCGGGTTGTTGCCGACCTGCGTCTGCGACCAGAGGCTGAGCACGTCCTCGTAATAACGCCGCTGCGGGATATTGTGCTCGAGCGTCGAATTGCCGTCCTGGATGAGGGTGATGTCCATCTGGAACAGGGACCCGCCCTCGGGCACGACGAGGACATTCTCGGCGCGCGCCGCGGCGACGACCTGCTGGCGCTGGTTGCGCCGGGGCTGATTGTAATTCTTGATCGAGTGGGCGCCCTGCGCGACCAGCCGCCGGACGTGGGCGAGCGCGTCCCCGTAATTGTCGATCAGGGCGTAGCGGCTCGGCTCGCGCGCGCCGTAGACGATCTCGGCCGAGGAGAAGGTGCGCGGCGCGAGCAGGATGCCGGCGCGCTGCATCTCGGCGGCGGGGAAGATCTCGCTCGCCGTCGAGGACGGATCGTGAACCGTGGTGACGCCCATGGCGAGGTGCGACATGGCCGACCAGTTCTGCTGCGGGATCAAATCGTCCTCGCCCTGGGGGCCGTGGGCGTGGCCGTCGATCAGGCCGGGGATGATGGTCTTGCCGCTGACGTCGACGGTGCGCGCGTCGCCGGGAATCGCGACCTGGCCGCGGCGGCCGACCGCGGTGATCCGGTTGCCCTCGATCAGGACGACGCCGTCGTCGATGATCCCGCCCTGGGCATCGGCCATGGTGATCACGCGCGCGCCGACCAGAGCGACGCGGCCGGCCGGCACGTCGGCGGGAACGGTCATCGACAGCGAGACGCCGCTCGCCGGCGGGGTGTAGGCGGTGCCGCCCGGCGCGCTCCGGATCATGTCCGCCGTGCCCGCCGTGTAGAAGGTCGGCCCCAGGCTCCAGGCCAGCCGGCCGTTGCCGCTCCAGCTCGGCCAGGTGCCGCCATTGGTGGTGACCCGGGTGACCGGGAAGCCGGTCGCGCGCGCGCTGACGTCGAGCGTGCGGGCGCCGCCGTAGAAGGGGGTGACGAACAGGTTGTAATCCTCGCGGAAGGCCAGGGTGCGGCCGTCGGGGGACAGCTCATATTGAGTCACCATCTCGCCCTGGGCGTGGTCGCGCCGGTTGCCGCCGTTGAGATCGACGCTGATCAGCTTGTGCTTCTGCTGCTCGTCCAGCTCGACGAAGACGCGGTCCGAAGACGCGCCGAACTGGGGATTGGCGCCGTCGGCGAGGATGCGGGTCGAGGCGCCGCCGGCGGCGGGCACCCGGAACACGCCGGTCGCGGACGACCAGGTGTTGGAGGTCAGCCCCTGGCCGCCGCTCGCGTCATAGACGATGGTGGCGCCATCCGGCGAGAAACGCGGCCGGCGGTAATGGCCGGGCTGCTGCGTCACCGTGCGCATGTTCGAGCCGTCCGCCGAGACCGTGCGGATCTCGCCGAGCCGCTCGTCGTTCCAGGAGACGAAGACGATCCGGCTGCCGTCGCGCGACCAGCTCGGGAAGAGCTGGAAGTCGCCGTCGCGCGCCGTCAGCAGGCGCGGCGCGGCGCTGCCGGCGGTGTCGCGGATGTAGAGCCGGCCGAGCGTCTCGAACACGACCTGGCGGCCGTCCGGCGAGATCGCCGGGAAACGCGGCATCCGGGTGGTCACGGTCGCCGGCGCGGCGGTGCCCGACGGGCGCGGCGGATCGATGACGACGCGGTCGTCGCTCACGCGGAACGGGATGACGGCATTGCCCGAGCCGTCGCGATTGACGCGCTGGATATGGCCGCCCGCCCAGAACACGATCGACTGGCTGTCCGGCGTCCAGGCCATGTTCGGATAGACGCCGTGCACCGCCCAGGTTTCCTGCAGATCCTGGTCGAGATCGGCATAGACCTGCCGTGCCTCGCCCGAGCGCAGGTCCTTGACGAACAGCCGGCTGTGGCCGCGCGTGCGGTGGACATAGGCAAGATAGCGCCCGTCGGGCGAGGGCGTCGGCCGGACCGCGCCGCCGGGGCCGCCGGCGACCTGGCTGCGCTCGCCGGTCGCCATGTCGTAGCGCTCGATGTCGAACACTTCCTGGTTCGAATCCTGCGCGTAGATGAACTGGTTGCCGGGCGTGGTGTTGCGGCTGAAATAAATGGCCTGGCCGTTCGGCGCGAAGGCCGGCTCGCCAAGCTCCTTCTGGAATTGCGGATTGGGCCGCTCGACCAAAGCGACGCCGTCGCCGACGCCGGAGACGTGGTAGAGCCAGATCTCGCCGGTGCCCAGGGAGCGCTGCGTCGTGAAATGCTTGCGGGCGGCGATATATTGGCCGTCCGGGCTCCAGGTCGGCGCGTTGAGCAGGCGGAAATTCTCGCGCGTGATCTGGCGGGCGCCGCTGCCGTCGGCGTTCATCACCCAGATATTGTCGCCGCCGCCCCGGTCCGAGGTGAAGGCGATCAGCTGACCGTTGGGCGAGAAGCGCGGCTGCATGTCGAAGGCGAGGCCCGAGGTGATCCGCCGCGGCGTGCCGCCGGCGATCGGCATGGTGTAGATGTCGCCGAGCAGGTCGAAGGCGATCGTCCGCCCGTCCGGGCTGACGTCGACGTTCATCCAGGTGCCCTCGGTCACGTTCAGCGGCACCTGCCGAAGCCGCGCCCCCGGCGGCGCGTTCACGTCCCAGGCATTGGCGTCGTTGCCGCCGCGCGCCGGCCTTTGCTGGGCGAGCGCGGTGGTGGAGACGAGCAGGACGGAAAGCGCGGCAAGGCTGCGGAGCATGGATGGAGACCCCCTCAGGACTCGAATGAAGAGCGCGGTTGGTGCCCTATCGCGGCAACACAGGCAAGGCCCGCTCGACGGACCGCACGACCGGGCGCCTAACGACCCTGTTCCGCTTCGTCCGAGGGCGCGGGCTGGCGCAGGCGGTCCCGGATCGCGGCGCGCTGCTGGCGCGCGGTCAGCGCGGCATTGGTCGTGTAGAGCGCGCGCAGAAAGGCGCGGTCCTGGCGGGTCAGGCCGGTGGGCGGCGGCTCGCCGGCGTCGCGGCGCCGGAAGAGGGAGAGGATGGTATTGGCATCATAGTCGGCAGACATGACCGGCCGCGCCAGCGCCACCAGCGAGAGATAGTCGGCGAGCTGGCCCCAGCGCAGCCCCCGCAGCTGCGCAGCGTCGACGATGATGAAGGAGAAGGCCATGTCCTCGCGGCTGTTCCGGGTGATCCGGGAGGCACCCGAGACGCTGACGATGCCGCTGTAGAAGGGCCGGCCCTCGGCATTGCCGGTGTCGCTGGCGGCGATCCAGCGCACCGGCCGCGACACCAGCAATTGCGCGATCTCGGCTGGCGACGCCAGATTGCCGCGCGGGCCGCGGAACAGGCGGGGATGGCGCCGGACGAGGATCGAGGTGAATTCGTCCGCATCGCCGGTGACCACGATGACGACATTGCCGCGGCAGTTCCGGGTCGCGACCGGGATATGCAGCGACCGCGCCAGCCCCTCCAGGCGGCGCAGGACGAAGGCGGCCTGGCCCGGCTCGATACCAAGCACCCTGGGGCAGATCGCATCGTTCCAGCGCGACAGCTGGCGATTGCCGCGCGTCTCGGTGAGCGCAGCGACGAAGCGGTCGACGCTTTCGCTGGTCCGGCCCTCGACGACGACATTCTGGCCCGGCTCGACCGGCGCCTCGGTCGTCGGCGGCGGTTGACCGGCCGACAATGCAAGCGCGACAAGAGCCGGACCGTTGAACATGGACGCACACCCGCAGCGACATGGCCGGCTGCCTGGTGCCCGATCCGGCCGCCCCGGGCAAGCCGAGTCTAGCGCACCAGCCGGTAGCTGACGAAGGCGATCTGCCGTCCGTCCGGCGACCAGCTCGGCACGTTGAGCGTGCCCTGGCCGCCGAACAGGCGGGTGAGGATGCGGGGCGGGGCGCTGCCGTCGGCGGGCATGATCCGCAGCGTGACGTCACGGTTCGGCGGATGGTCGCCGAGCGCGACGTCGAGGCCGAAGGAGACGAACACGACCCAGCGCCCGTCCGGCGAGAGATGCGGGAACCAGTCCCGGTAGGCAGGGTCGGTCGTGATCTGCCGCGGGTTCGAGCCGTCCGCATCGGCGCGCCAGATCTGCATCGCGCCCGAGCGGGTCGAGTTGAACCAGAGGTGGCGCCCGTCCGGCGAATATTCCGGCCCGTCGTCGACGCCCGGCCCGGCGATCAAAGGCCGCTCCGGCCCGCCGGCGAGGTCGCGCGCCCAGATGTCGTAGACGCTGTTGTCCAGGCTGACATGGACATAGGCGATGGTCCGTCCGTCCGGCGACCAGCCGTGCCAGTAGGAGCGCGCATCGTCCCGCCCGACGACCAGGCGGGGCGAATCCGAGCCGGCGAAGGGCAAGATGTGGATGCGGGAGAGATTGTCCGGCTCGATCTGGTCGGAAATGATCACCTGCGTCCCGTCCGGCGAAATGCCGTGATCGTTATTGTTGTCGATATTGCGCCCGGTGTTGATCGCGACGGGCTCGCCGCCCGCCACCGGGATCCGCCAGATGCGCCCGCGGCTGTTGTAGATGAGCTGGCCGTCGCGGCTCCAGTTGGGCGCCTCGATCTTGTAGTCGAAATGGCGGACTATCCGGCGATTCTCCGCGCCCGAAACCTCCATCACCTCCAGCGTGCTTTCGACCCGCGCCGGATAGCCGGTGTCGGGGACATCGGCGAGGACGGGAACATCGAGGTGGACATTGGCGAAGGTCGCGGTCTCGGTCCGCGCGTCGTTGTGCGCGGAGACGGCGAGGCCGGCATAATAGCGCTCCGGCAGCGCGATCCGCATATTGCCGCCGGCGTGGCGGAGCACGCCGTCCGGCCCGGCGACCGAGAAATAGACATAGGCGCCCTCGCGCTCGAGCCGCAGCCGGCGCGGACCCGCGACATTGGCGATGAGCTGCCGGGTCGGCCCGTCCTGCACCTCGCGCCACTGCAGCGCGATCATGCCGTCGCCGTGCAGCATCAGGTCCGCATAAGGCGATCCGGGACCGAGGTCGGCGCGGAGCATCAGCCCGGCCTTGCGGTGCGGGTCGCTGCCGGCGGTGGCGGCGTCGAAAGCGACGTCGGCGGCGAGATGGAGATCGCCCGAGCGCCGCGTCCAGACAAAGTGGAAGGCATCGCGCGCGCCCCAGATATTGGCGCCGCCGCCGGTCACGCGGAGGGCGCCGGCGGCGTCGCGCGCGATCGCGCCGGGCCGGGCCGGGCCGCCGATGTCGAGATGCGCCTCGAACGGCGGCGAGGCGCGGCCGCGCTGCGCGTCGGCGGGGCCGGCGAGCAGCAGCGCCAGCATGCAGCAGGCGGCGATCCGGAAGAATCCCATCCCCTGTCCTCCCCGTTTTGCGAATATGTTAGCGCTAACGCTGCGCCGATGCGACAGAAGAATGACGCGGCGCTTTCGGCACTGTTTCGGCGTTGTTGCACCGCACAAAAGTGTTGAAAAGTCATCGGAAGATCGCCAGATCGAGCGCATGGAAACGAACCGGATCGTGCTCGAGGCGATCGCGCGCGGCACCTGCATCGAGGCGGTCTACAACCGCATGAGGGTGACGCTCGCGCCGCACATTCTCTACACTCGCCATGACGAACTTTATGTCGACGCCGTCACCGTCGCGCGCGACGGCCGGCCGCCGCGCGAGGTGAAGATGGGCGCCTTCAAGCTGGACGGCCTGCACGATCTGGCGCTCGCGGACCAGCCATTCGCGCGCGAGCCGATCTTCGATCCGGCCGAGGACAAATATGCGGGCGTGACGCTGTTCGCGATCGCCTGAGCCGCTCAGCGCTCTCCGTCCTCCCGCTGCCGGCCCTCGGTCACCGCGAACAGGAAGGCACCGGACCAGGCCAGCAGCAGGATGCCGTTCAGCGAGGCGGCGCTGGCGATCAGGCGGATCTCGCCGACCGGGATGACGTCGCCGGCGCCGAGCGAGGAATAGGTCTCGACCGTATAATAGAACAGGCCGAGCAGGCCGTGCGGGTCGCCGGAAAAGCCGCCGAGGCCGAGCGGCCCGCGCGCCAGCATGAACAGCCCCATATAGAGCAATATCTCGGCGATATGGGCGGTCATCACCATGATCAGGATGACCGGCACGGCGGCCCGCCGCCGGGTGCGCGCCGCCACCCTCCGGATCAGGCGGAGCGCCTCGTAATGGAAGGCGGTCGCGCCGAAGATCGCCAGCAGGCAGATCGGGACGACGATGAGAACCTTGGGCATGATCGCGACTCTCTCGCTGTGCGGCTCACCTGTGGCGCAGCGGCGCGGGCAGGCCAAGCATGCGCCGCCAAGGGACTGGTATCGGGGCGTTTCTTTGCTAGACTGAAGCCATGAGCACGCTCCTTCTCGCCCTCGCGGCTGCCGCCCAGGCGCCCGGAACCGCCGCCCCGCCGCTGCCGGACCAGCGCGGCCTCTACCGAATCCTGTTCGAGGACATTCACAACTCGCTGATCTACGTTCATGCCGAGGTCGGCTTTACGCCGCGCTGGACGCAGGGCTACGACGTCAACATCAGCAATCTCGACTGCAGGCAGGACGGCCGCGGCGCGGTCTGCCGCTTCAGGCTGACCCGGACTCCGGACGGCACCCCGCGGGACATCCACGCCGGCACCGCCAACAATGTGCTCGGCTGCCGCGCGGAACTGCGCTACGCGGCCGGCTCTGACGGATCGGCCGAGGCCTGGCGGGTGCGCAGATGGCCCGGCCCCGGCGGCAGCCCCGAGCGCACCACCATGCGCTGCGATCGCGACCGGAACTGAGGCACTGACCAGCCGGAAAGAAAAGCGTGCCGCCGTGCGACCCTATTGCAGGGCTCCGTGATCGAGAATCCGGGCGCTGCTTTTCTCGACCTCGTAATAGGAAAGACCGCCAGTCCCTCCCCCGCGGAGCGTGTAGCTCACCAGCCATCGGTCGCCCCGATCCTCGGTCCTCACGATCACGTCGGAATTGGCGCGCGGCTGATACTCGGCACGATAGAGTCTGGTTACCTCGATCGCGTCCTCGGCCGTAACGGCGCTGGTCGGGCGGCTGTTGCAGCCCGCGAGCAGCAGCGCCGCGAGCAGCGCCTGCCTCATTCCCCGAACGCCGCCTTCAATTCTTCGAGCCATGGCCCGGCATTGCCGTCGCTCGGCGCGCGCCAGTCGCCGCGGGGGCTGAGCGCGCCGCCGGCCGAGACCTTGGGCGAATTGGGGATGGCGCTGCGCTTGTACTGGCTGAGCTGGAAGAAGCGGAACAGGAAGACCTCCAGCCATTTGCGGATGGTGGGCAGGTCGTATTCCCGCTTCAGCGCCTCGGGATAGTCGATCGGCCAGAACCCGGCCTTCGCATCCTGCCACGCCTGGTGCGCGAGGAAGGCGACCTTGGAGGGCGGCTGGCCGTGGCGGAGGATATGGTAGAGGAAGAAATCGTGCAGCTCGTAGGGGCCGATCCGGTCCTCGGTCGACTGCATGCCGCTTTCGCCGTCGGCGGGGATCAATTCGGGCGAGATCTTGGTGTCGAGGATCGCCTGCAGCACGCGGTTGGTGGCCTCGTCGAACTGGCCGGTCCTGATCGCCCAGCGGATCAGATACTGGATCAAAGTCTTGGGCACGCCGGCGTTGACGCCGTAATGGCTCATCTGGTCGCCGACGCCATAAGTGGACCAACCGAGCGCGATTTCCGAAAGATCGCCGGTGCCGACGACGAAGCCCGACCGCTGGTTGGCGAGGCGGAACAGATAGTCGGTGCGAAGCCCCGCCTGCACATTTTCGAAGGTGATGTCGTAGACCGGCTCGCCGCTGGCGAACGGATGGCCCATGTCGCCGAGCATCTGCGTCGCGGCCGGGCGAATGTCGATCTCCTCGCCGGTGATGCCGAGCGCGTTCATCAAGAGCCAGGCATTGCCCTTGGTCTGCTCGCCGGTGGCGAAGCCCGGCATGGTGAAGCCGAGAATGTTCGCGCGCGGCAGGCCGAGCGTGTCGCAGGCCTTGGCGGCGACGATCAGGGCATGGGTGGAATCGAGCCCGCCCGACACGCCGATGACGAGATGCGTGCCCGCGGTCGCCTCGAAGCGGCGGACCAGGCCCTGCACCTGGATGTTGAACGCCTCGTAGCAATCCTGATCGAGCTGCTCCGGCCGGTTCGGGACATAGGGGAAACGGCGCAGGCTCCGCTCGAAGCCGATCTCGGCGAAGGCCGGCCTGTGCTCGAAAGAGATGGTGCGGAAGCGGCATTCCGGATGGCCGGCGAGGCGGGCATTGTCGTTGAAGGTGCCGAAGCGCAGCCGCTCGAGGCGCAGTCGCTGGACGTCGATATCGGCGACCGCCAGCTCCGAAGTGCGGTCGAACCGCCCGGTCTCGGCGAGCAGTTCGCCGAGCTCGTAGATCGAGCCCTGCCCGTCCCAGGCGAGATCGGTCGTGCTTTCGCCCGGCCCGGCGGCCGAAAAGACATAGGCGGCGCAGCAGCGGCTGGCCTGCGAGGCGCAGAGCAATTTACGCTCGTCCGCCTTGCCGATGGTGATGTTGGAGGCGGAGAGGTTGGTGAGGATCAGGGCGCCGGCCAGCGCCCCCAGGGTGGAGGGCGGCTGCGGCGCCCAATAATCCTCGCAAATCTCGGTGTGGAAGATGAAGTCGGGCAGGTCCTCGGCGGCGAACAAAAGGTCGGTGCCGAAGGGCACGTGCCGGCCGGCAATCTCCGCCTTCAACCCCTCGATCCCGGCGCCGGAGGCGAACCAGCGTTTCTCATAATATTCGCGGTAATTTGGGAGGAACGTCTTCGGCACCGCACCGAGGATCGTGCCGCGGGCGATCGCGAGCGCGCAATTGTAGAGCCGCCCGTTCCGCCGGACCGGCGCGCCGACCACGAGCACGGTCCTGAGCGCCGCAGTCTCCGTCGCCAGTCGTCCGATTCCCGCCTCGACCGCGTCCAGAAATGCTTCCTGCAGGAAGAGATCGTCCACCGCATAAGAGGAGAGGTTGAGTTCCGGGAAGACGGCGAGGTCGACGCCGCGCGCGTCCGCCTCGCGGGCCAGCTTGACCGTCTCGTCGACGTTGAGGGCGACGTCGCCGGCCGAGGCGCGCGGGCTCGCCGCGGCGACGCGCACGAAGCCGTGGCGGTGGATCGCCCCGAACGGCGCCTCCCCTTTCGCTCCGGCCTTACCTTCCGCCATTCACAGCATCTCCGTCATCATCTCCACCGCCACCGCCAAAGCCGCGACCCGGACCCCGCCGCGGCCGATCGGGCCGAAATGCTCCTCCCGGTGCGCGATTATACGGCCGTTTCGCGCGCAGGCGAAATGAACCAGGCCCGGCTCCTCGCCCGTATCGGCGAAGCCGGTGATCGCCAAGGCGATATTGGCCCTGGAGCGGGACAGGGCGCCCGCCGCCATCGCTTCCGCCACCTCCTGCGACACCGCGCCCTTCGCGGCGATCAAGGCGGCGGGAACGCCGAGCATCTCGGTCTTCGCCTCCTCGCTATAGGTGACGAAGCCCCGGTCGAAGGCATGGGCGACGCCCTGCACGTCGGTCAGCAGACTGGCCAGCATCCCGCCCGTGCAGCTCTCCGCGGTGGCCAGCACCAGCTCCCGCTCGCAGGCCTTGGCGAGCAGCAGCCGGGTGGCTTCCTCCAGCTCGCCCGGAAGCACCGGCGACAGCGTCTCGGTCTCGTTCAAGAATCCTCCTGATCTGCCTGAAACATGCGGAACCGGCCCCCGCTCCGGTTGTTCCACTCGCGCAATCAGGAGTTCAGGTCATGTCGACCAAAACGGATGAGCGGCGTCGCCCCACGGCGCGCCGGACTGCAACCCCAGATGAAAGCGAGCCCCTCATGAAGTGGAACCGCAAGACCGGGATCATCGCCGCGGGCGCTGCCGCCGTCGTCGGCCTCGGCGCCGCCCTGTTCGTCCGCCGCCGCCGGCGCCGCGACGAGCATGAAGTCCCCGCCAACGCCACCGCCCGCGGCAAGACCGCGCCCGGCCCGGTCGGCCAGTCCGGCGCCGCCCGCTCCGCCGGCCCCGACGCGATGCGCGACCCGCCCAGGGACTGGGAGAAGGTCGACCAGGCCGTGGACGAGAGCTTCCCGGCCAGCGATCCGCCCGCCGTCAGCCCGCACGTCGACTGATCCGAAAGGCTCGGGTCGACGCAGGTCGCCGCCAATATTTCGGTAATATTTCAGGCGCATCTTCCCCGCGGGGAGAGATGGGATGGCCACTGCCGCCGACACGCACCGCGACCCGGTGCCCGACCGCCGCTCGGAGCCGCGCGAAGCCTGCGCGGGGGAGCGATCGATCCTGATCTTCCGCGGCGATTCCTACCCTGCGCCGGTCATCAACATCTCGTCGCGCGGGACGATGATCGAAAGCGACATCAGCCCGCGGCTCGGCGAAAGCGTGATGATCCATTTCGACGGCTGCAGCCCGATCTACGCCTTCGTGCGCTGGGCGAAGGACGGCCGCGTCGGCCTCAATTTCGGCTGCGAGCTGACGGTCGGCTGAGCCCGTCCGCCGCGCCCCCTGCCCGTCCGCTCTTGATCCCCGCCCCGCGCGGGTCCAAACCGCCGCGCTGATCAGCCGAGGATCAAGTTATGCGTCTCGCCCCTTCTCTTGCCGCCACCGCTCTGGCGCTCGTCGCCGTCACCGCCGCGGCGCAGGGCGATCCCCCGCCGGCCGGCAACGGCCTGAACGGCCTGTCCGACACGCTGAACGGGCTCAGCGACGAGCAGAACGGCCAAGCACCGCCGCCGGCCGCGACGGAGGCGCCGCCGGCCGAGACACCGGCCGAGCCGCAACCCCAGGCGGAGCCGCCAGCGCAGGCCCCCTTGCGGACCGAGACGGTGCCGATCGCGCAGGAGCCCGCGCCGCCGCCACCGCCACCGCCGGCCTCGCCCCCCCCGACGCGGCCGCCTCTGGTCATGCCGCCCGAGCCGCTCACCCGTGCCCAGCTCGCCGAGCTGCAGGCCGCCGCCACGCGCGGCCGCCTGCTCGGCGTGATCGAGCGGGCCGGCCGCATGGCGACCGAGGACATGCTGTCCCACATTCCCGACCCGGACGGCGCCGGGATCAGCGGCTGGATCGCCGAGGCGGAAGGCAATGGCGTCGCCGTCACCTTCTATGCGGACACCCAGACCGGACCGGTCACCGTCTACCGGGTCACGATCAATGGCGGGCGCGTCGTCGACCGCGACGTCCACCTCGCCGGCTCGCGGCCGCCGCTGAACCCGCTGCAGGCGCGGATGGCCGCCGCCCGCGCCGCCACCGCCGGGCTCGACCACCGGCCCTGCGGCGGCGACGTCTTCAACGTCTTCGTCGTCCCGCCTTTGACCGCGGACGGGACGATCGACGTCTATCAGATCAGCCCCCAGACGCGGCCCGGCCATTATCCGCTCGGCGGGCATTTCCGCACCTCGGTCGCGCCCGACGGCAGCGTCGCGGCGACCCGCGGCTATACCAATGCCTGCGTCGACGCACCGGTGGCGCCGCCGGCGCCCGGCACGCGGCCGGCGCCGATCACGGTCACCCATTTAATGGACCCGCTGCCCCAGGACATCCACGCCTTCCTCTCGGCCTGGACCGGCCATCCCCTGCTCGTCGTGGCGGGGGATCCGCAGCGCCTGTTCGCGGTCACCCCGGAGGGGATCGCCGAGGTCCCGCGCGAGGGGCCGGGCCGGTAGCGGCTTCAGTCGCCCCGGTCGCCCTCGTTCCGCGGCTTCTTCGTCGCGGCATGCTGACGCACGTCGCGGCTCAGCGAGGCGCCGACATCGTCGGCCTTGTCGAACGTGCCGTCGGCCTTGCGCCTTTGATAGCGTTTGTCGCCCTCATGCGGCTCGATCAATTCGCGTTGGCTCATCGCTTTCTCCTTTCGCCGACCCCAACGGACGGAGACTCGGTTCGATCCAGACGGGTTATTGATCCACGTTAATCCTCAATGACTTAGCGGAACGACCCGCGGCGACGGGACGTTCTGCCGCCATCCCGTTCGATCGGACGGGCGCAACCCGAAGCAAGAGGAAGCGAGAAAATGGAAAACAACAATCAGAACCGCGACCAGGACCAGCAGGGCACGACCGGCATGGGCCAGGGCGGACAGGGCCAGGGCGGCCAGGACCAGAGGGGCGGCCAGCAGCAGCAGGGCGGCCAGGGCGGCCAGCAGGGCGGCTTCGGCGGCGGCCAGGGTCAGCAGGACCAGGGCGGCCAGGGCGGCAGCCAGCAGCAGGACGGCGGCCAGCAGCAGGGCGGCGGCCAGGCCGGCCAGCAGGGCGGCATGGGCGGCGGCCAGCAGCAACAGCAGCAGGACGACCGCGAGCGTGAGCGCGAACGGGAGCGCGAGCGCGAGCGCGAATAGTCCGGCCCCGGCCTGGAACATCAAAGCGGCCGCTCTCGTCGGGAGCGGCCGCTCTCATGAGGAGCGATCATGCCCCGCGACGAAGCCCGGCCCGCGCCGCATCCCGAGGTCCTCGACCGGCCGCAAATCTCGCTGGTCGGCGATATCGACAAATATTCCGTGCAGCGCCTCCAGGACGGGCTCCGGGACGCGGAAAAGGCCGGCGGGGACATCGCGCTGGAGGTCACCACCGAAGGCGGCGATGCCGAGATGGCGCGGCGGCTGGTGCTCGACATCGACGCCGCCCGCGCGCGGCTGCCCGGGCGCTTCCTCTTCCTCGGCAAGACCGCGGTCTATTCGGCGGGAGTCACGATCATGTCCGCCTTCCCCCGCCGCGACCGCTGGCTCTCGCCGGACGCGATGCTGATGATCCATGGCCGCAAGCTTGAGAGGACCGTCGAGATTTCCGGCCCGATCCGCGCCAGCATCCCGATGGTCGAGGCGCTGCTCGCCCAACTCAAGACCGGCATCATCCACGAAGAGGAGAATATCCGCCGGCTGATCGATGGCTGCGAGATCAGTCCCGAGGAGGTGCGGACCAAAGCCCTGCACAACTGGTATCTGGACGCGCAGGAAGCGGTGAAGCGCGGGCTGGTCGCCGGCCTTCATCCAGCCTGACGCCGTTGGCTCCGGGGCCGCTTTTTTCCTGTCATTTCAGGGCCGGAACCTAATGCAGGTAAGCGAGTTAACCGGGCCGCAAAAGTAGGAGATCGCAAAAAAGAGGATAGAATAAAGGTGGTTGAGGCGCTGCAACACTATCTTCAGGCATTCGCCGAGCTTTCTCCACAGGATCAGTCGCTGATCGCCGAGCTGGCCGGACGGAACGTCCGCGAGGTGGCGGCGCGCCGCGACCTCGTTTGCGAGGGCGAAAGGCCGCGCGGCGTGATCTGCATCCTCGAGGGCTGGGCCTCGGTCTACAAGCAGCTCCCGAGCGGGCGCCGCCAGGTCACCTCCTTCCTCATCCCCGGCGAGCTCGGCGATGCCAACGTCTTCATCCTCCGGGAGATGGATCACAGTGTCGGGGCGATCACGCGGGTGCGCTATGCCGAGATCGCGCCGGCCGACTTCGAGGCGATGGCCGATGCCAGCCCCCGCATCGCCCGCGCGCTCTGGTGGCACAGCCTGGTCACCGCCTCGATCGCACGCGAATGGGTGCTGAATGTCGGCCAGCGCAGCGCCTATGAACGGCTGGCCCATCTGCTCTGCGAGATGATCGTGAAGCTGCGCGCCGTCGGTCTCGCCGACGGGGACGGCTATGACTGGCCGCTGACCCAGACCGATCTCGCCGAGGCCACCGGCCTCACTTCGGTCCATGTCAACCGCACCCTCCAGCAATTGCGCAGCGACGGCCTGATCCAGCTGCAGGGCCGCCGGCTCGTCGTTCCGGACCTTGCGGCGCTGATGCGCGTTGGTTTGTTCACGCCCAATTATCTTCACCTGGAACGCCAGCCCGCATGATCGAAGCCCATCTCCTCAAGCTCCGCGCCCGCGACACCGTGAGCGCCGACGAGGAGAAGGCGATCCGGAACATGTTCACCGAGGAACGCGAGGTCGCCTCGGACAAGACCCTGATCCGCGCCGGCGTCCACCTCAACATCAGCCTCATGCTCCTCGACGGGCTGCTCTGCCGCTACAAGGATCTGCGCGACGGCTCGCGCCAGATCAGCGAGCTGCACGTGCCGGGCGACTTCGCCGACCTGCACAGCTTCACGCTGAAGCGGCTCGACCATTCGATCATGACCCTGACCCCCTGCCGGATCGCGGTCGCGCCGCACGAGCGGATCAAGGCGGTGATCACCGAATTTCCCCATCTCGCACGTTTGTTCTGGCTGACCACCAATATCGATGCCGCGATCCACCGCGAATGGGTGCTCTCGCTCGGCCGGCGCACGGCTCTGGCCCGGACCGCCCATCTGTTCTGCGAGCTCAGGGAGCGCCTCGCCATCGTCGGTCTCGCCGACGAGACCGGCTTCGCGCTCGCCTTGACCCAGACCGATCTCGCCGAATGTTTGGGCCTCACCGCGGTCCATGTGAACCGCACCCTCAGGGAGCTGCGCGAGCGCGGCCTGGTCGAGTTCCGCACCCGCCGGGTGACGATCCTCGATCTCGCCGGGCTGAAGCGGGTCGCGGAGTTCGATCCGACCTATCTCTATCTCGGCTCCGAGCCGCGCTAGGAGGAAAGGGTGCCGCTTTACCGCTTCGACATCCACAACGGCAACGGCCTCACCCCGGACGAGGAGGGCCGCGACCTGCCCGATGCCGCGGCCGCGCGCGCCGAGGCGCTGGCGGGAATCCGCTCGATCCTCGCCGAGGATGTGCTGCAGGGCCGGCTCGACCTGCGCGGCCGGATCGAGGTCCGCGACGAGCGGGACGGGCTGCTGTTCTCGGTCACCTTCGCCGAAGCGCTCCGCATCGAGGAGCCCGACAACGAGGTCCCGCTGCTTAATCCGCGATAATGACCTGCTTTATGGCGAATCGGTTTCGTGCCCCCTATGTTTTCGTCTGGTTTTTCAGCTCATTAGAGGCGTATGGGCATGCCGGATTACCGACTCTATCTCCTCAACCGGTACAACGGTCATATCGACGGGGTCGAGGAATTCCACAGCAGCGACGATGTCGAGGCGGTCTGCCTCGTCGGCCAGAAGGAACGCGACGTGCCGACCGAATTGTGGTGCGGCCCGCAGAAGGTTGCCCGCTTCGACGTGAGGCCCGAGAATGCGACGAGGGCCCGCCGCCAGGTCTCTTTTTCCTAGCTGTCCGAGAAAATCACCTCGACCGCGGCCGTGAACGGCAGGCGGTGGACGATCACGCCGCCGCCGTCCTCGACGTCGATCCGCATATAGAGCGGGACCCGGCCCTCGAGCACCTCCGCGGCCAGGATCGCGCGGGCTGATCGCATTGCCTGCTCCTGCGCTATAGAAAGCCCCTCCAGTTCCATGCCTTCGGGGTCCAGCAGGACGTCCCGTCCGTCGCGCAGATGGAAGTAATAGCGGGCCATCGTTCCTCGCTTCGCCGGGCGGGGACCCTGCCGCAGGCGGCTCCGCCCAACTCCACTCTCTTAGCGCATCGTGGGACAGAAAACTAATTTGGATTATACTTCATTTCACAACATAAGTTAGGATTAAGGTGTAGACCTGTGTTAAGGTTCGCTCTCGGCGGAGCGATAAGCGAACGCTCCAGCGGGTGAGGGGCGGATCGCGCTCTCCGCCCCGTCGCGGAAGGCGCAATGACCGAGCTTAGGCCAGAACTCATTCAGATGCTGCGCAAATTCCGCATGCGCGCGCCGCTGGACGAGGCCGATGCCCAGGCGCTGCTGGCTTTGCCCTACCGGCTGCAGACGATCGAGCCCGGCGTCTATGTCGTCCGCGAGGGCGAGCAGCCGGACCGGACCTGCCTGATCGTCTCCGGCTTCGCCTATCGCCACAAGGTGACGATCGAGGGCGCGCGGCAGATCGTCAGCGTGCACATCCCCGGCGACTTCATCGATCTCGAATCGGCCCTGCTCAACATCGCCGACCACAATATCCAGACCCTGACCCGCTGCGAGCTCGCCTTCGTGCCGGGGTCGTCGATCCGGGAGCTGGTCGTCGCGCATCCCGCCATCGGCATGGCGATGTGGATCGACACGTTGATCGACGCCTCGATCTTCCGGGAATGGGTGGTCAATGTCGGTCGCCGCGATGCCCGTTCGCGCATCGCCCATCTGCTCTGCGAATTCGCCCGCCGGCTGGAGGTGGCGGGCCTGGCGGAACATTATGGCTACCAGCTGCCGATGACCCAGGAGCAGCTTGCCGACGCCACCGGCCTCACCCCGGTTCACGTTAACCGGGTGCTGCGCTCGCTCGACAGCGAAGGCCTGATCGAGCGCGACCGGCGCTATGTCGGCATCCCCCACTGGGAGCCGCTCCGCCGCGTCGCCGGCTTCTCGGAAACCTATTTGCATCTCGATCAGGTCAGCAACGCCGCCTGAACTCATCTTTATTTTCATGTTATTATCATATGATCGGATTTGCCGCCGCTCATAGGTTAGGCCTCGGCATCGCCGGGCGGATATCCGGGCTCCGGCGGCTGAGAGACGGAACGCGCTCCCGCCCTGAGGATAGCGGAGTGCGAATGACAGTTCCCGACAGCGCTCTTGAGATCATGCTGCGGAAGTTCTCGCGTCGCGGACCGCTCGACAGGCAGGATCGCGAGGCCCTGCTCAACTTGTCCTACCGGACCCAGACGATCGAGGCGTCGACCTATATCGTGCGCGAGGGCGAGCGGCCGACCCAGTCCTGCCTGATCGTCTCCGGCTTCGCTTACCGCCACAAGGTCACCGCCGACGGTGCCCGGCAGATCGTCAGCGTCCACATCCCCGGCGATTTCGTCGACCTCGAAGGGGCCTTGCTCAACGTCGCCGATCACAACGTCCAGGCGCTCACCCGCTGCGAAGTCGCCTTCATCCGCCGCGAGGCGGTGCGCGACCTGATCCTGTCGCACCCCAAGGTCGGCATGACAATGTGGGTCGACACGCTGATCGACGGCGCCGTCTTCCGCGAATGGGTGGTCAATGTCGGCCGCCGCGACGCCCGTTCGCGCATCGCCCACCTGCTCTGCGAATTCGCCCGCCGGCTCGAAGTGGCCGGCCTGGCCGACGAATATCGCTACGAGCTGCCGATGACCCAGGAGCAGCTTGCCGACGCGACGGGGCTCACCCCCGTGCACGTCAACCGCATCCTGCAGCAGCTCACCCGGGAGGGGCTGGTCGAGCGGGAGAAAAGGTTCGTCGCGATTCCCGACTGGGAGAAGCTCAGCCGGGTGGCCGGCTTCACCGAGACGTATCTGCATCTCGATCAGGTGCCGCGCGGCCTGAGCGCACCGGCCGAAGTCTAGAAATCGCAAGAACGATCAAGCGCTTCGTCGAAAAAGGGCTTGCGAATCAACGTGAACGCGCCAACGGGTGCGCGCGGGGACTTGGCTTATGGGAGCGGCGGGACGGACTGCGTCCGCCGCTTGGAGGGTTATTCATGAAAAACAGGCGTTTCGCGCTGGTCTCGGCGCTTCTGCTCACGGCTGCGGGGCCGTTGCTCGCGCAGGGCATGGGGAATACCCCGCAGCGTCCGCCGGCCGCGTCGCGCTTCATGCCGTGGGGCGTCGATCTCAGCGCGCGCGACCCGTCGATCAAGCCGGGCGACGATTTCTTCCGCTACGCCAACAACCGCTGGTTCCAGGCCAATCCGATCCCGGGCGACCGCCGCTCCTGGGGCGTCGGCACCGTGCTCAGCGAGGATGTCGAGGCGCAGCTGCGCGACATCGTGCAGACCGCCAACCAGGGCACCGACCCGGTCAGCCGCCAGGTCGCCGCGATGTACGCCTCCTGGATGGACGAGGCCGGGATCGAGGCGCGCGGCGCCGCCGTGCTGCGTCCCTATCTCGACCGGATCAACGCCGCGCAGAGCCGCGACGACCTGATCCGCCTGTTCGCCCTGCCCGGCTATCCGTCGCCGGTCGGCGTCGGCATCACGCCGAACCCGCAGGATCCGACCCATTATGTCGCCGGCACCGGCCAGGGCGGGCTCGGCATGCCGAACCGCACCTATTATCTGAACGAGGGCGCGCAGTTCGACACCTACCGCGCCGCCTACCGCACCTATGTCGCGACCATGCTGCGCCTCGCCGGCATCGAGAATCCCGAGCAGAAGGCCGACAATATCATCGCGCTCGAGCGCCGCATCGCCGAGGCTCACTGGACGCCCGAGCGCAGCCGCGACGTCACCCAGTCGATCAACCCGATGACTCCGGCCCAGCTCCAGGAGCTGGCGCCGCAGTTCAACTGGCCGCTGATGCTTTCCAGCCAGGGGCTCGGCAACGTTCCGACCATCATCGTCCGCCAGACCACAGCGATCCGCGACGAGGCACGCTTGTTCGCCGAGGTGGACCTGCAGACCTGGAAGGACTGGCTGACCTTCCACTTCATCCGCGCCAATGCGGAATTCCTGCCGCGCGCCTTCGACGAGGCGAACTTCAACTTCTACGGCCGCACCCTGACCGGCGTGCAGCAGCAGCGGGACCGCTGGAAGCGCGGCCTCGGCGTGCTCAACTCCACGCTCGGCGAGGCGGTCGGCGAAATCTACGTCCGCCGCCACTTCCCGGACACCAGCCGCCAGCAGATGACCGAGCTGGTCGGCGACCTTCGCGCCGCGCTGGAGACGCGCCTCCGCGCCAATCCCTGGATGGACGAGGCGACCCGCACCCAGGCGCTCGCCAAGCTTGCCGCCTTCGATCCCAGGATCGGCAATCCGGTGCGCTTCATCGACTACAGCGCGATGCACGTCGAGCCCAACGACCTGCTCGGCAACATCCAGCGCGCGGCGGAATTCCAGCAGAATCTGATGCTGTCCCGTCTGCCCAATCCGGTCGACCGCTCGCTCTGGGCGATGACGCCGCAGACGATCAACGCCTATTACAGCCCGCTCACCAACCAGATCACCTTCCCGGCCGCGATCCTGCAGCCGCCCTATTTCAATCCGCAGGCCGATCCGGCGGTGAATTATGGCGCGATCGGGGCGGTGATCGGCCACGAGATCGGCCACGGCTTCGACGACAATGGCCGGCGTTTCGATCCGCAGGGCCGGCTGCGCGACTGGTGGACGGCGGCGAGCGCGACCCGCTTCACCGCGCTCACCGACCGGCTCAAGGCGCAGTATAACAGCTATGAATCGGCCGGCCAGCACATCAACGGCCAGCTCACCATGGGCGAGAATATCGGCGACCTCGGCGGCATCGAAATGGCCTATGCCGCCTATCAGCGCTACCAGGCCCGCCACGGCCGGGCGCGGACGATCGGCGGCCTGACCGGCGACCAGCGCTTCTTCCTCGCCTACGCCCAGGCCTGGCGGAACCAGGTCCGCGACGATGCCCTTCGCCAGCAGGTGCTGACCGACCCGCACAGCCCGCCCGAATGGCGCGTCAACGGCGTCGTCCGCAACGTCGACGCCTGGTATCGCGCCTTCAACGTCCGCCCCGGCGACCGGCTCTATCTGCCGCCGGAGCAGCGCGTCCACATCTGGTAATGTCCCGGGGACAGGTGCCCGCACCTGTCCCCATTCTTCATGGGGACAGTCACGAGCGACTGTCCCCGCCCAGGAAAGACCCCTCATGCCCAATCGCAAGACCCTCCTCGCCGCAATCCTCCTCGCCGGCGCCGCGCCCGTCGTCATGGCCGCCCAGCCCGCGGGCCATGCCCCCGCCGCCAAGGCCCAATATGGCGACTGGGGCGTCGACCTCGCCGGCCGCGACCTTTCGGTGAAGCCCGGCGACGATTTCTGGGCCTATGCCAACCAGGCCTTCATGCGCGCCCATCCGATTCCCGCGGACAAGACCAGCTACGGGCTCGGCGACGTCCTCGACGACCAGATTCAGACACAATTGCGCGACATCGTCGAACATGCCCCCAACGACCCCGCCGGCCGCCAGATCTCGACGCTCTACGCGAGCTGGATGGACACGGCCGGGATCGAGGCGCGCGGCACCGCGCCGCTGCAGCCCTGGCTCGCCCGCATCAATGCGGTGCACGACAAGGCCGGCCTGATCCGCCTGTTCGCGGCGCCCGGCTATGCCTCGCCGCTCGGCCTCCAGATCCTGCCCGACCCGGCCAACACCACGCGTTACATTGCCGCGGTCGGCCAGGCCGGGCTCGGCCTGCCCGGCCGCGACTATTATCTCCGCGAGGGCGCCGATTTCGACCGCATCCGCACCGCCTATCGCGACTATCTGATCACCCTCCAGCGGCTCGCCGGGATGCCGGATCCGGAGGCCCGCGCCGACCGCGTGATCGCGCTCGAGCATCGGATCGCCGAGGCGCACTGGGCGCCGGAGCGCAGCCGCGACATCCAGCAGGTCTACAATCCGATGAACCGCGCCCAGCTCGCGACGCTGGCGCCGCAGGTCGACTGGACCCTGTTTCTCGGCGAATCCGGCCTCGGCTCGGTGCAGACGATCATCGCCGGCGAGACCACCGCGATCACCGCCGAGGCGGCGATGCTGGACAGCGTCCCCCTCGACACCTGGAAGGACTGGCTCACCCTCCACTTCCTCGACAGCGCCGCGCCCTATCTGCCGCGCGCCTTCGACGAGGCGAACTTCAACTTCCGCAGCCGCACGCTGAGCGGCGCGCAGGAGCAGAAGCTCCGCTGGAAGCGCGGGCTCGACCTGGTCAACGGCGCGCTCGGCGAGGCCGTCGGCCGCATCTATATCGAGCGGCACTTCCCGGCCGAGAGCCACCGCCAGATGACCGAGCTGGTCGCCAATCTCCGCGCCGCTCTGGCCGACCGGCTGCGCGCCAACACCTGGATGGACGACGCGACCCGCACCCAGGCGATCGCCAAGCTCGACGCCTTCGATCCGCGGCTCGGCGGCCCGGCCCGCTATATCGACTATGCGCCGGTCCGGATCGACCGCAACGACCTGCTCGGCAACGTGATGCGCGCCGGCGCCTTCGCCTGGGACATCCAGGTCCGGCGCCTGCCCAATCCGGTCGACCGCGCGCTCTGGGACATGACCCCGCAGACGATCAACGCCTATTACAACCCGCTGATGAACCAGATCACCTTCCCGGCCGCGATCCTGCAGCCGCCCTATTTCGATCCCAATGCGGATCCGGCGGTCAATTACGGCGCGATCGGGGCGATCATCGGCCACGAGATCGGCCACGGCTTCGACGACCAGGGCCGGCGCTTCGACGCGCAGGGCCGGATCCGCGACTGGTGGACGCCGGAGACCGACCGCCGCTTCACCGAGCGGACCAGCGCGCTCGGCGCCCAGTATAATGCGTTCGAGCCTCTGCCCGGCCTGCACGTCAACGGCCAGCTCACCATGGGCGAGAATATCGGCGACCTCGGCGGCATCGAAATGGCCTATTCCGCCTATCGCCGCTACGTCGCCCAGCATGGCGAGCCCGCGGTTCGGGACGGCCTCACCGGCGACCAGCGCTTCTTCCTCGCCTACGCCCAGGCCTGGCGCGATTACTGGCGGGAAGGGCTGCTGCGGCGGGTCGTGCTGACCAATCCGCACAGCCCGAGCATGTACCGGGTGAACGGCGTCGTCCGCAACGTTGACGCCTGGTACCGCGCCTTCAACGTCCAGCCCGGCGACCGCCTCTATCTGCCGCCGGAGCAAAGGGTGCACATCTGGTAGGATGACGACGGGGCCGGGCGAAAATCCGGCCCCTTTTTGCAAGCTAGACGTCGCCCATGATGAGCCCCTCTTGCGCCGGGCGCCGCACGCAGCGGTTGCGATAGTCCGCCGCCATCGCCTCGAGCTCGGGCCGGATCGCGGCGGCGGCCGCCGCCGCGGCCTCGATCGTGGCCGGCTGCAGCATGTCCATCGCCAGTATCCGGCCGCGCCGGGTCACGACCATGACGTGAACCGGCGTACCTGCGGCAAAGGCCCGGAGTTCGGCCAATCTTATCCTGACCTCGGCCCGGCCGGACAGGTACCGGCGATAGCCGCTGCCGAACACCACATCCCAGGGTCGGTCGCCAAAGCCGCCGCTCCTGCTCAATACGATCCTGACGCGCGGATTGCCGCGCCAGGGCGTCTCGATGCCGAGCACGATATCGCTGAGGTCGTCCGGCTCCAGGCCGGTCCCCACCCAATAAGACAGGCGCAGACCGCCTTCGCTTCGGACCGATGCCCAGCGCACCTGCCGGTCGAACCGGTCCTCCCGGTCATTGATGCGAACGCCCATCGCCACGGTGCCATATTGGTCACTGCGTCTCGCGATGCAGACGGAGACGGGATTGTCGATCTGTTCTGTGGGTCGCGGCTGGGCAGCGGCAGGGTCCGCTGCCAGCGTGAGGGCCAGTCCTAGCGCCGCGGCGCCCCTCATCCCGCCGGGCTCTCCAGCAGCGCCGACAACGTCCAGCCGTCCGGGCCGCTTCCCGTCCCCTGCATCGCATCGTCCAGATACCAGCGCCCCCCTTGCCGCACGAAGCGGAAGCGGATCTCGTCGTGACGGTCGTAATTGTCAAAGGCGGCGGTGATCCAGCGCCGGTCCGCGCCGGCGCGGCGATCCTCCGTCACCCGGACGTTGCGGAGCGCATAATCCTGCGCGTTGGTCCACCAGTCGAAGTCGAGCGCGCCGACCAGATCCGCGTGGCTCCGCGACCAGGCGTCATAGGCGTCGAACAGGGCCCTGAGCCGCGGGCTGTAGGCGTAGCTCCGGTCGGGCGGCGGCGCGTTCGGGCTGGCCTGATAGCGCGCATAGGTGGCCTCGACGAAGGCGCGCGGATCGGCGACTCCGCGCTCCCGCGCGACAGCCGGCAGCGCGGCGCCGAACAGCAGGAGCAGCGCGAGCAGGAATCGGGTCATGACGGAACCTCCCCGGGCCAGTCAGCACCGGGGAGGCGGAGATTGCAAGCGCCGCAGCGCCGGCGTCCGGCGTCAGTTCCCCTCTTCCTCGAAGCTCACCGCGACGTCGGCATTGGCCGACAGCCGGACCTGGTCGCCCTCGACCTCGGCGACGAGGCCGCGCGAGAGATAATGATGATGACCCTCATGGCTGCCCTGGCCGCTGTCCTTCCTGGTCAGCTTGATGCGGTCGCCCTCGATGCGGTCGACGGTGCCGATATGCACGCCGTCCGCGCCGATCACCTCCATGCCTTCCTTCACGTCGTCATAGCCGGCCATGTCGTTTTCTCCTTCCGAAGCGTCGCATTCGTTACGCCGTCTGAACCACCCGGACGGCGGGCTGTTCCTTGGGGTCGCCGGCCAGCCAGGCGTGGAGCAGGGCGACGACCTGGGCGCCGTCCCCGACCGCGGCGGCGACCCGTTTCACCGAGCCGGCGCGCACGTCGCCGACCGCGAACACGCCCGGCCGGCTCGTCTCCAGCGCCAGCCGGCCCTCGCCGGCCTCGGCGCCGGTCAAAAGGAAGCCGCGCGCGTCGCGCCTGATCCCGGCCGAGGCCAGCCAGTCGGTATTGGGATCGGCGCCGATGAAGGAGAAGAGATGGCGGACGTCGCTGCAGCCCTCCTCGCCGGAGGCGAGCCTTCGCCAGCAGACCCGCGCGAGCTGCCCGTTCTCGCCCTCCAGCCGCGAGACCTCGACGCCGGTCACCACCTCGACATTGGGCAATTGCCCGATCCGCTCGACCAGATAATGCGACATCGTCGCCGCCAGCGGCTTCCTGACCAGCAGCCAGACCTTCCTGGCCTGCTGGGCGAGGAAGACCACCGCCTGCCCGGCGCTGTTGCCGCCGCCGACCAGGGCCACCTCCTCGTTCGCGCAGAGATTCGCCTCCATCGGCGAGGCCCAGTAATGGACGCTGGCGCCCTCGAAGCGATCCAGCCCGTCGACCGCGAGCCGGCGATAGGTGGCGCCGGTCGCGACCACCACGGCGCGGGCCGTGACCCGCTCGCCGGTGGCGAGCCCGAGGTGGAGCGGATCGATCCCGCATTCGAGGCCCACCGCCTCGTCCGGGATCGCCATCTCCACGCCGAATTTCTGCGCCTGGTTGAACGCCCGGCCCATCAGCGCCATGCCGGAGATGCCGGTAGGGAAGCCGAGATAATTCTCGATCCTGGAGGAGGCGCCGGCCTGGCCGCCGAAGGAGCGGCAGTCGAGGGTCAACACCTTCAGCCCCTCCGAGCCCGCATAGACCGAGGTCGCCAGCCCCGCCGGCCCGGCGCCGATCACGACCACGTCGTAGACCGCGTCCGGATCGATCGGGCCGACCAGGCCGAGGCAGCGCGCCAGCGTGCCTTCGCCCGGATTGCGGAGCAATTGCCCGCTCGGGCAGAGCACGATCGGCAGCTCCTCCGGAATCACCTCGAACCGCGCGACCAAAGTGTGCGCGCAGCTGTCCGTGTCCGGATCGAGCTGGACATAGGGATGGCCGTTGCGCCGCAGGAAGTTGACCAGGCGCAGCACGTTGCCGTCGCCGGCATGGCCGACGATCACCGGCCCGCCGCCGCCGGTCTCGAGCAGGCCGACGCGCCGCAGGATCAGGGCGCGCATGATCCGCTCGCCGAGCACCGCCTCGGCGACGAGCAGCGCGCGCAGCCGGTCGGGGGCGATCGCCACCGCGTCGACGTCGCTCAGCGCGACCGCGTCGACGAGCACGGGCTGGCCCGAAAGCTGCGCCAGCTCGCCCATGAAGGCGCCGGTCCTGTGGGTAACGATGTGCAGCGGCTCGTGGCCCGGCTTGCGCTGCGTCACCTCGGCCTCGCCGGCCAGGATCAGCATCAGCCCATGCCCGGTCTCGCCGGTCCGCTGCATCGCCTCGCCCGCAGCGAAATGCATCGGCGTCCCGAACCGCCTCAGCCGCTCGAGCTCGGCGGCGGTCAGCGTCGGGAACATCTGCGCGCCGCGCTCGGCGATGATACTCTGCTGCAGGTCGGTCATGCGGGCTCCTCGCGGGCGGCGACTCGTCTGCCCGGATGCGATGCTATCACGCCCGTCAAGGGCCGCCCATTTCCTGCCCGACGATCGTGGCGGACCGGCGCCGGCATGCGCCGGGCCGTGCGAAAAGCCATGGCCCATAGGGGCTTGCGGCGGCCGGCGATCCCGCGCACCCTCGGCGAAAAGGGGGATTCGACCATGCGTCTCATCGCCGTCCTGCTCGCCTTGCTGCTCGCCGTGCCCGCCGCCGCGCAGTCCCGCGAAGAGCGGGCGCGTCTCGACTGGGTCGCGGCACGCGGTCAGCTCCTGTTCGAGGTCGACCGCGCCGCCTGGGTCACCACCGACGATCTGCTCACGCGGCTCGGCCGGCCGGAGCAGCAGCTGATCCGCGGCTGGACGGTGGAGCGGGATGGCACCGGCTTCGTCGCCACCTACTTCGGCGGCGAGGGCGATGCCCGCGTCGCGCTCTATCGCGGCCGGGTGGAGAATCGCCAGGTGGTGTCGCGCGAAGTCTTTGCGGACGGTGCCCGCCCGCCGCTGACGCCGCTGCAGCGCCGCCTCGCCGATGCGTTCGCGGCGGCACGACGCATCGACGAGCAGCCCTGCACGCCCGCCCAGTTCAACGTCGCGGTGATCCCGCCCGACAGGCCGGACGGGCCGATCGACGTCTACGCGCTCTCGCCGCAGACCGACGCCAACGTCTTCCCCTTTGGCGGCCATTATCGGGTGACGATCGCCGCCGACGGCACGATGAGCGGCAAGCGCGGCTTCATGCGCAGCTGCTTCAACGCCCCACGCCCGGCGCCCGGGCCGAACGGAGAGCGGCCGGTCGGCCTCGTTCTCACCCACCTCCTCGATCCGATCCCGACCGAGATTCATGTCTTCATGTCGATCTCGATCGGCATGCCGGTCTTCGTCGGCACCACCGACCGGCGCCTCTGGTCGGTCGAGGGCAACCGCATCAGTCTCGTCCAGCACTAGAAGGAAGCCGAATGCGCCGCCTTGCCGCCCTCTCCCCCCTCTCCGTCCTCGCCTTGCTCGCCACCGCGGCCGCGGCGCAGCCCGGCCGCTGGACGCCGCGTCCGGTGCCGAACGCCACCGAACCCTCGGAGGTCGTCGCCCACGCCCCCGCCACGGCCTGGCGCCCGATCGATCCGGAGAACCTGCTCGTCATGGACCTGCAGGAAGGGGGCCGGGTGATCATCGAGCTGGCGCCGGCCTTCGCGCCGGTCCACGTCGCCAACATGCGCCGCTACGCCCGCGCCGGCTGGTGGAACGAGGCAAGCATCTATCGGGTGCAGGACAATTATGTCGCGCAATGGGGCAATGGCGACGCCAATGTCCCGCTTCCCGGAGGCGTGGTGCAGCGCCCGCCCGCAGAATATGAGCGCACTGTGGCGGGCCTGGCGCTCCGCCCGCTCGGCTTCCCGGACAGCTACGCCCCCATGGTGGGGTTCGTCGACGGCTGGCCGGTCGCCTGGGACCCGGCCCGGCGCAGCGCCTGGCTCACCCATTGCTATGCGAGCGTCGGCGTCGGCCGCGACCTCGCCCCGGACACCGGCACGGGCGGCGAGCTCTATGCGGTGATCGGCCACAGCCCGCGCCCGCTCGACCGCAACATCGCCAATGTCGGCCGGGTGATCGAGGGCATCGCCTTGCTCTCCGCCCGCCCGCGCGGCACCGGCAATCTCGGCTTCTACCAGACTGACCGCGGCGAGACCCCGATCCGCATCCGCGCCATGCGCATCGCCGCCGACATGCCCGAGGCCGAGCGCCCGCGCTTCGAGGTGATGCGCACCGACACGCCCAGCTTCGCCGCTTACCTTCGCGGCCGCGCCAATCGCGGCGGCAGCTTCTTCCGCGTACCGGCGGGCGGCGTCGACGTCTGCAACGTCAACGTGCCGGTGCGGCGGCGGGCGGGCTGAGGCGGGCGCGCAACCTTTGCGCGCTTCTAGCTGCCGGACGCGCCCCGATGGCCACGGTTCAGGCGGGTTTGCAACCGTGTCACGGGGCCGGTCAGCAGCTTCGCCTTATAAGCCTTCGCTATCGCCTTGGTATCGACCGCATTGTTGAAGACTACCCGGGTCCCGCCGGAAACCAGCCGCTCGATCGTGCTGATCGAAATTCCGGCACTCTGGCAGGTTGCCGTAATATCGGCCTCGGTGGTGTTTATGTTCAGCGCGCGCGACATCGTGTTTCTCCCGCAGGACGATCGACTGTTTCATTTCGGGTAGGGCCGATCGCGGCCCGGCCTGAACCGCGCAGCCTGTCAGCCACAGGCTGCCTGCAAGGGAAGCAGATGGTGCCGGGCGGCCTAGCACGGCCGGGCCGGCAAAGCGAACTTATCCGCCCGGCGCAGGGCGATGGACGACGATCTCCAGCCCCTCCATCGCCGTCGGCGGCACGAAATAGGACGTGATCAGGTCGAAATGTTCGTCGGTCGGCGCGAATTCATGCTCGCCGGCGGCGTTGCGCGCCCGCATCCGCGCCTTGCAAACCTCGTCGGGCACGTCGAGCCAATGGAGCGCGTGCGCGACGCCCGCCGCCTCGGCGATCCCCTTCATCCAGGCGCGGTTGGCGAGCGTGTTCGCCGGATAGTCCAGCACCACCGACATCCCGGCCTTCAGCAGGTCGACAACGTGCGGCGCCATCGCCGCGCGCAGCCGGGCGGAGAGCCGGACATAATCCGCGACCTCTTTCAGCTCATCCCCAAACAAAGGCGCCATCCATTTGTCCTCGCTGACGATTACCGTCAGCGGTGCGGCGCCGAGCGACGCGGCGAGCGAGGATTTGCCGGCGGCGATCTTGCCGCAGAGCATGTGGAGGGTGGGCGCGGAGGCGGTCATCTGGCAAGTGCCTGCCTGGTCTGATCGTCCAGCGCTCTCAGCTCAAGAAACAGCCTGTCACAGGCGTCGCGCGTGGCATCGCAGCGCAACTGTCTCGAGATGAACCACGACCCGGCGGCGTCCTGCGACAGTCGCCGGCAGGTCGCGGCCGGATGGGCGGGCTCCGTCGCATGGGTGAACAGCCACTGGTCCCTTTCGTCCGCAGACACATATAGGTCGAAACGGTCGGTCTGCCTGGCCAGCCGGTATGCCGCAGACGCGGTCACCTGCCGCTTCAGGTCCAGCGCGTCACGTCCGGTGATGCCGCATATCGTGGAAGGGCCCTGCGCTTCGCTGTGGACCCCTTCCGGAACCGGCTGCGCATCCACCGGCATCACGGGCGCCGCGAGCAGGAGACAGGCGGAGAAGACCTTCATCATGCCCGCTCTATGCGCCCCGGTCACAGCATCCTCAATGGCCGTCGGACGCGGCCGGCCTTTCCCCCGGTGCGATCTCCCGCTCCACCCCGATCGCCGCGAGGAAGGCGCGATCGTGGCTCACCACCAGCAGCGCGCCGTCATAGTCGCTCAGCGCCGCCTCCAGCAGCTCGATCGAGTCGAGATCCAGATGGTTGGTCGGCTCGTCGAGGATCAGCAATTGCGGCGGCTGCGCGCCCGAGAAGGCGATGGCGAGGCCGGCGCGGAGGCGCTCGCCGCCGCTGTAGCTGCCGGCCGGACGCAGCGCATCGCGGTTGCGGAAGCCGAAGCGGGCGAGCGCGGCACAGGCCTCGTTCGCGCTCAGCTGCGGATGGTGGCGGCGAAGGTTGCCGACCAGGTCGAGCGCGGGATCGAGGCCGGCGACATGCTGATCCAGCATCGCGATCGCGCCCTCGGCGCGCCGCACCATGCCGGCGGTCGTCGCCAGCTCACCGGTGGCGAGTTTCAGCAAGCTGGTCTTGCCGGCGCCGTTAGGACCGGCCAGCGCGACCCGCTCCGGCCCGCGCAGGGTGAAGGACAGAGGCCCGAACAGGCGGCGGCCGCCAAGCTCAAGCACCACCTCCTCGAAGACCAGCAGGGTCCGGTTGGCCGGCAGGCCGGACGGCGGCAGGTCGATCCGCATCGGGGTCAGCACTTCCACCTGCCCGCGCGCCTCGGCCAGTGCCGTCTCGGCCTCGCCGATCTGCCGCTCGCCAAGCAGCCTTCCGCGCCCGGCGCTTTCTTCGGCCTTGCGCTTCAGCCCGCCGAGGATGATCTTCGGCGCGCCGCCGCGCGCCGCCGCCGCGCGCCCGGCCTTGTCGCGCCGCGCCTGCCGCTCGGTCCGTTCCTGGGCGGCGCGTTTCTCCTGCCTCAGCGCCTGGCCGGCCTTGTCGAGCGCGCTCTCCGCCCGGGCCAGAGCCGCGTCCCGCGCCGCGGCGAAGGCCGACCAGCCGCCGCCGAACAGGGTGACGCCGACGGGGGAGAGCTGGACGATCCGGTCCATCGGCTCCAGCAGGACGCGGTCGTGGCTGGCGACGAGCGCGCCGCCCCGCCAGTCCGCCAGCAGCGCCGCCACCGCGGCGCGCCCGTCCGCGTCGAGATTGTTGGTGGGTTCGTCGAGCAGCAGCAGCGCGGGCGCCTCCAGCAACAGGCGCGCGATGCCGAGCCGGGTCCGCTCGCCGCCGCTCAGGGAGGCCGACGACCGCGCGAGGTCCAGCCCCGGCAGGCCGACCGCCGCCAAGGCTTCGTCCAGCCGCGCCGGCAGGGTCCAGTCCGCCTCCGCCAAATCCTCGGCCGAACCCTCGCCCCGCGCCAGCCGGTCGAGCCGCGCCAGCCCGCTGGCCACGCCGAGCGCCCCGGCGAGCGCGCCTTCCGAAGGCTGGAGCTGGCGCAGCATGCCGATCCGGCCGTCGCGCGTCACCTTGCCGGCGGCCGGCGCGAGCCTGCCTTCGGCGATGGCGAGCAGGGTCGACTTGCCCGCGCCGTTGCGCCCGACCAGGCCGATCCGCTCGCGGCCGACGGAGAGCGTCAGGTCGGAAAAGAGCAGGCGCCCGTCAGGCGCGGCTGCGGCGAGGGAATCGAAGGTGAGCAGGGACATGGGGCACCGGGAGCGAGGTGGAAAGAAGGGCGGGCTTCAGTTCCTCGTTCATCATGGCCTCCATGCCGTGCGCGGGTCGCGCCGAGGCCGCATGTGGCCGCGGCGCGGCTGGAATGCAAGCCCGGCGCCTAGCGCAGCACCATCTTGTCGCCGCGTATCTCCACGCTGCCGACGCGCTGCAGGTAGGATTGGCCGAGCAGCGAGACCGGCAGCTCGTCCGCCACCGCCGCCTGGACGCCGCGCGCCTCGATGCCGCCGACCGCGACCCGGTCCAGCGTCACCGGGATCACCTCGATCGGGCCGCCGACCCCCATCGCCACCGACCGCGCGGCGGGGAGCTGGATGCCGGCGCGCTGCGCATCGGCCCGGCTCAGCACCACCACCGAGGCGCCGGTGTCGACGAGGAAGCGGATCGTGGTGCCGTTGACCTGGGCGTCGGCATAGAAATGGCCGTCCGGCCCGCGTCTCAGCTCGCGGGGCGCCGGCGCGGTGACCGGGTCGGTGGCGGAGACATGCCCAGGCCGCGAGACCGCGCCCGAGACCGGCATCGCCTGATTGACCGCCGGCGCGCTCCCGCCGCTCTTCAGCGCGGGCGCGATCACCGCGACGCCGATCAGCGCCGCGCCGGCAAAGGCGAGGGCAGTTCCCGAGGACATGGCCGCGACTCTAGCCGCGGCCTCCCCAAAAGCGGGTTAACGTCCCGCCGCTTGCGTCAGGCGGCGTGCTGGTGCTGCGGATCCGGGATCAGCCGACGGCGGACGGTGCGGACGATCTGGCTGCCGCCGATGCCCTGCGAGCCCTCGAGCGGCAAAGCGGTGCCGCAAAAGGCGCATTCCGCCATGATCCGGCCGATATGCCAGTGCGAGCGGCCGCAGCCGGGGCAGTAATTGGTCTCCTGGTCCCGATAGACGATATAATAGCCGCGCTGGGCGGCCGGCGGGACGAGGCTGCCGCCCCGCGCCTCGAGGACATTCACGCTACTGGCCATGGGTCGGCCTCCTTGCAGTCTCTTTCCAGCACATTGGGATCCTAAGCTTAGAATTCCACGTGGACAAGTTGTCGCG
>JADMIO011227188.1_pt1 | contig 44240 bp, 36 predicted proteins | sample 8958161 | NCBI WGS metagenome assembly JADMIO01 (sample SAMN16585339, study PRJNA669376) | soil metagenome | isolation source: Crop rotation soil | place: USA: Cullars Rotation, Alabama | collected 2011
AAACGCGAAATGGCAAAACTCTCCGCCGCCACCAAGCAAAAGGGATACACAATCGTCCCTGTTAAACTCTATTTCAACGGCCGCGGCCTTGCAAAAGTCACCATCGCGCTTGCCAAAGGGAAAGCCGAACACGATAAACGCCAGACGATTAAAGAACGCGACTGGAACCGCGATAAATCCCGTATCCTGCGCGGCGAAGAATAGTCCTACGCGATATAGGTCGTCTTATCCAATTCGACAATTTCAACGGTTAATGCGCTGTTCGGATATTTATCCTGCGGGATATGTGCTCCGACTTTATCATATAAAATCTTTGCCAATTCCTGACGCGCTTCGATACTACGCCCTGTCATTAATCTGAGGGTCACATGAATCATCTGGCCTTTTTCACCGTGAACACCGACCAAAAAATCATCCAATTTAATCGCGCGTGTTTTGACGCGGTCGGTTGTGACGTTATGCAGCCCGTTCAATGCCTGATGACAATCATGAATCAGATTGGTTACATTTAATTCGGTCAGATTATTGGAATATTCGATGATAATATGCGGCATGAGGGACTACTTTCTGTCGATTCTAATATGTGATACTTTAATCTATGACATTTCCTAAATCCATCATTACCCCTGATGTTCAAAAGTTATTCAAAACTTTGGGTAAGGCGCATGTGCGTTTTGTGGGCGGCGTGGTCAGGAATGCCTTATTGGGTCTTGATATAGGCGATATTGATTTGGCAACAACCCTGACGCCTGACGAAGTCATTGGGAAATTGACCGCAGCCAAGATAAAATCTGTCCCGACAGGGATTGATCACGGGACAGTGACGGCCGTTTTGGGCGGAAAAGGTTATGAAATCACCACCCTGCGCAGGGATGTCGAAACGGATGGGCGGCGGGCGGTGGTTGCCTTTACGACCGACTGGGCAGAGGATGCGGCCAGACGAGATTTTACGATGAATGCCCTGTATGCCGATTTGGACGGGAAAATTTATGACCCGTTGGGGCAGGGACTAGCCGATTTGAAAAACCGTAAAGTCCGATTTGTGGGCGATGCGGAAACCCGTATTCAGGAAGATTATCTCCGCATTTTAAGATTTTTCAGATTCCATTCTGCGTATGGGAAAGGGGCGCCCGATAAAAAAGGTCTCGCCGCATCGGCCAAATTTTCATCCAAAATAAAAACACTCTCGCGTGAACGCGTGACACAGGAATTTACCAAAATCCTGATGGGCGAAAAGCCGCAAAAGATTTTAGAGGTCATGCAGACGGCTAAAATCCTGCCCGATATTTTAGGTAAAGGTTTTCATCCTGACCGTATCGGTTCCGAATTAAAAATCGAGAAAATTGCAGGTGTATTAGAAAAAGATGTTATTTTTGCGGTTCGCTTTTTTATCGCGCTGGGATTTTCGTTCAAAGAAAACGCAAAATTTTCTAATCATTTGATTCTGAATAAAAAACAAATTTCTCTTTTAAACGACATCACCAAAATCAAAATGGATACGCAACGTCTCAATCAATTATTTTTTGCTGAAATGCTTTATTTTTATCAATGGAATTCGGTTGCGGCTTCGCTCATCATTTTTGCAGTCAAAGAAAATATGCCTGTCTCAGAATTCAAAAAAACATGGAAAATTTTCAAAGATACAAAACGCCCCGTTTTTATGATTTCAGGAAAAGACCTGAAGGCGCTGGGCTATTCCGAGGGGATTGAGATGGGCAAAAAATTAAAATCTCTCGAGAAAAAATGGATTGAATCGGACTTTACGCGCACACGTCAGGAATTACTCTTATTGTCCTAATATTATCATTTTTGGAACTTATGCTGCGTTAAGATGTTTTCCTATAATAGGAGAATATCATGACAGCAGCCATTAAAAATTCCGGACAAAACGGCACGACAAAAAACGAGGGTAAAGCGGCTGCTGCCAAACGCCAACAGGACGTGGATTCTCATTCCATAAAAGAGGTTCAGAAAAATGACCCTGCAGCAGTGGTAAAAGAAAAACCTACGAAAGCCGCTCCGGCCTCCAAAACGCCTGAAAAAGAAGACCAAGTCTCAAAATGGGCGGCAGGGGCTTATTCCGTCGATAAAAAATCTAAAAACAAATAGCTATGCCCATTTGGCTTCAGGTGGCATCGACATCAGAATGGCGTCTATGTTTCCATTGGTTTTCAGGCCGAAAATTGTCCCGCGATCATAGAGGAGATTGAATTCGGCATAACGCCCGCGACGTATCAATTGATGTTCGCGGTGGTCGGGTGTCCATCCGCGGTTCATATGTGTGCGAACAATTTCAGGGTAGGTTTTAAGGAATGTTTCCCCCACATCCTGCTGAAACGCAAAATCCTTATCAAAATGATCGGTGTTCAAATAATCAAAAAAGATACCGCCAACCCCGCGTGTTTCATTACGGTGTGGCAGGAAGAAATAGGTATCACACCATTTCTTATATTCATCATAATAGGTCGGGCTATGGCGGTCACAACAGGCTTTTAAATCCGCATGGAATTTTTCCGTGTCGGACTCATTCGGATAGACAGGGTTTAAATCCGCCCCGCCACCCAGCCAAGATTTAGATGTCGTAATCATCCTCAAATTCATATGAACGGCAGGCACGAAGGGGGAGCGCATATGCGCCACAAGCGAAATCCCTGTTGCAAAAAATTGTCCGCCATTTTCCATCGCTCCCGGAATTTTCTCACGGAACTCAGGACTAAATACGCCCGATACGGTTGAAATATTGACGCCAACTTTTTCAAACACGCGGCCTTTCATCACTGACATTTCACCGCCACCACCATGTGAGCCATCTTCGTTGGTGCGATCCCACGGGGTGCGTTCAAATTTTCCGGCAGGTTTTGCTAAGTGGAAAGTGCTGCTTAATTCCGTTTCGATTGCCTCAAATTCGGCGCAGATACGGTTGCGCAGGTCTTTGAAAAAACCGGCGGCTTTGTCACGTTGGGAAGAGTCGTAATGAAGTGTCATGCGCTTATTTGTCACATATTGGGACAAGAGGTCAAGACGGAAATCCATTTGTTTGACGTAGTGCTTCAGCCAGTACAATTCCGCCCGCCATCGCCATATTAATCGATCTCGCCGCTGGGTTGAGCGGAATAAGCACACGGCCGTCTACAGACGCATGCACATCCTCGGGAACCCCCGCACTTTCTCTGCCCAATAACAACACATCATCGGGGCGGAATTCGAATTGCGTATAATTTACAGATGCTTTTGTGCTGAGAAGAATAATACGTTGCGTTGAAAAATGCGTTTGAAATTTTTGCCATGATGAATGGCGTGTTAATTCAACCAAATCAAAATAATCCATGGCCGAGATGCGAATCTTTTTCTCATCCCATAAAAACCCGAAGGGCTCAATGAGTTCGAGCGGCACACCGAACGACGCGCACAAGCGAATAAGCGCGCCGGTATTTTGAGGAATGTCAGGTTGATAGGCAGCAAGACGCATAACAGTTATTTCCTTTATGCTGGTAAAGTAATGATGGCGCGAAGCCCGCCTTTAGGGCTAGATTCCAAATGAACCTTGCCGCCATGGGCATGGACAATATCGCGTACAATTGGAAGACCGAGGCCAACACCGCCCGTTGTTGCATTTCGTGATTCATCGGCACGGTAAAACGGTTTGAACACATCTTCAAATAAATCGGGAGAAAGCCCGGTGCCGTTGTCATCCACCATAATGACAATTTCATCAATTTTATCTTTGGCGGATACCCATATTTCCTGCGCATATTTTTCGGCGTTGCTGACAAGGTTTTGTAACGCGCGTTCAAACGCCATCGGGCGTACGGAGATGGTGATCGACGGATTAATATCAACATGGACGGTTTTTCCGTGACGGCGTGTTGCATCGGCAATTTTGGTGACAATATCAACGAGGGAGAGTGATTCCGTTGTTTCATCCCCGTCTCCGCGCAGGAAACCCAGATAACTGTTAATCATCCGTTCCATATCGGACACGTCTTGTTTCAAATCTTTGACATCGGGGCTGTCTTCTATAAACGAAAGACCCAGTTTTAAACGGGTGAGCGGCGTTCTTAAATCGTGGGATACACCTGCAAGCATTGTCGTGCGTTGTTCCACTTGGCGGGTAATCCGCTGGTGCATATCGATAAACGCGCGCGCGGCCAAACGCACTTCACGGGCGCCTTCAGGTTTGAAACTGTCAATCTCTTGACCTTTCCCCATACGCTCGGCCATCATCGCCAGTTTACGGATAGGGCGAATTTGATTGCGCATAAAGAACACGGAAATCGCGAATAAAATAATTGAAGTTCCAAGTACCCACATCAGGAAAATATTGGCCGATGAGGAATAGAGCCTCCGTTCCAACGCTAGCACCCGCAACACACCGCCATCCAATTGAACGCCGATATTGACCCATTCATCTTCGGGGGAGAAGGAGAGGCTGAACGGGCGGCGCACTTGCTTTTCCATGGCTTTCGAAAGGGCATCGGCCGTGAATGGTCCCCATGCTCCACGGATTTCAGTTTGCGGAATCAATTTTTCATTCGGCTCAAACGTCACCAGTAAATCAAGTTTTTGAGCGTATAAATCGGTGATACGGCGTGTTGCCTCTTCACTGTGATTTTTGTCCAGTTGGTCGGCGATAATTGAAATTTCTCCCGCCACGGCAAAGGCAAGACGTGAGGTAACTTTTCGCCAATGGTTATCAACAAAGACAAGGGTCGTCACAACCTGAAGCAATAGAACAGGCACAACAATGATAAGGAGAGAACGCGCAAACAACGTGCGGGGGAAGAATTTTTTAATCCAGTGAAACGGAATGGATCTGCGTGTTTCTTTGTCCATTCTATTGCTCATTATATGTTTTTAAAAGATAGCCTTGGCCGCGAATGGTCTGAATATATTTCGGCACACGGTTATCTTCTTCGATTTTTTTACGGAGGCGCGTAATCTGCACATCAACAGTTCGGTCATTGCCGTCCACACCGCACAAACGTGCCAGCTCCTCACGGCTTAATATTTTTCCGGCATGCCGCGCAAGCGCTTCGAGGAGTTTGACTTCAACACTGGTCAGGCGAACTTCTTCCCCTGAATCAGAGACAAGCTTATCTTCATCCGATAAAAACATCCATTTCCCGATAACCAGTTTATCAAGGTTACGGTTCACAACGCCGCCCTTCCGTTTCAAAATGGAACGGAGGCGCAGGACAAGTTCTTTCGGCTCAAACGGTTTGGACAAATAATCATCAGCACCAATTTCCAACCCTTTAATCCTGTCATCCACTTCGCCAAGAGCGGTGAGTAAAAGAATAGGGAGGTCGGACGTTGCACGTAATTCTTCGGTTAATTCCAACCCGTTTTTTTCGGGCATCATCACGTCAATGACCAGAACATCGAAATAAGCACATTTTAAAACATCCAGCGCGTCATTTCCGTTTTTGGCGGTGGAGACAACAAAGTCATTATCGCGCAGAAAACGGGACAGCAATGTCCGAATGCGGTCATCGTCATCGACCACAAGGACATGGGGCTTATCGGCTTGGCTGAACAGGGCTTTTTCCATTTTTCCCGTGAGAGTTGGCAAATTTTCGTTTCAATTCGACTATAAAGATATTATTCTCTTCTGAAAACCATATTCATGTAAGAAATACGAGGCCTTAGAATGTCTTTAATCCCCTTTGATGATCGCGACGGAACAATTTGGTTCAATGGTGAAATGGTGCCATGGCGCGACGCTAAAATACACGTGATTAACCACGGGCTGCACTATGCCAGCTGTATTTTTGAAGGGGAGCGTGCGTATGAAGGGAAAATCTTTAAATCCCAGGAACACACAACCCGTTTGTTTAAATCTGCCGCTGTTTTAGGGATGGATATCCCGTTTGCGCCTGAGGTTATCAATCTGGCCAAAGAAGCGGTCTTGAAAGCCAATAACCTGACCGATGCCTATTTGCGCCCTGTCGCATGGCGTGGGTCTGAACAAATGGGCATCGCCGCCCGCGCAACCCGCACTCATGTGGCGATTGCGGCATGGGAATGGCCAAGCTATTTCTCCCCTGAACTCCGTGAAAAAGGGATCAGCCTTAAAACCTCCTCTTGGCAAAAACCAGCCCCGAACACGGCGCTGACCGAAGCCAAGGCCGCAGGTCTTTATATGATTAACACTCTCTCCAAACATCAGGCAGAAGACGAAGGATATACAGATGCGTTGATGCTTGATTATCGCGGTTACGCGGTCGAGGCAACAGGTGCCAATTTATTTTGTATCAAGAACGGTGTGATTTACACGCCGAAACCTGATTGCTTCCTCAACGGCATTACCCGTCAGACCACGATTGAACTGGCGAAGGAGCTTGGGTACAAACTGGTCGAAGATTTCATCACCGTCGAATTTTTAAAGGCAGCCGATGAAGTTTTCATCACAGGAACCGCCGCCGAGGTCACCGCTGTCGGTAAAATCGACACGACAATCTACACCGTTGGCCCTGTGACCCGTAATTTGCGCGATGCTTACGAAAATCTGGTACGTGGACGCCCTTATAAAACGGCCGCAGCCTAAGCGAGAGCTTTGTGGATAAATAGGTGGATAAGGGCGGGAGTATTTGACGCGAGATTCTTTTTTTGCGAATCTTGGCATTAGATTTTCATTCTGTCCTTAACCGTCTGGTTCCCATCATGGCTCATCGCTTTTCTGTTTCTGCGTCCTTATTGCCTCTTTCCGTGATTGTGTTGACATTATCAGCCTGTCAAACAGCACCTGCACCGCAAGTCGCACCGGCAGATACTGTTCCACCGATTGTGAATGATGGAGGTTATCGCGGTCTTGAGACTCGTGTGCAAACACTCGAAAGCCAAATGCGCGTTGCACAACCGACCCTCCGAAAAGTCGATGCGATGGAAAGCCATTTCAAAGCATTGTCACTTGAACTCGATCAAATCTCAAAAAATTATAACGTCGACGAAGCGCCTGTGATGGCGGCTCCTGTTGCCGATGTTGTTGAAAAACAAGAATTGGTTCCTGCTGCTGCGGCTCCTGTCAAAGCCCCTGAACCTAAAAAAATTGAACCGAAAAAGGCAGAGCCGAAAAAAGAAGAAGCAAAAGCCCCGGTGGTTCCATCCAATGTTTTCGCCGTGACTTCTGTGCGTGTGGGTGAGCAAAGCAAAGACGTCACCCGTATTGTTCTGGACACCACGAAAGCCGCAGAAATCCACTATGATTTGGACAATACCGAAGGTCTTTTGGTGATTGATATTCCGAAGGCCAAATGGTCAACGACTGAATCGCAAACATTCGCAAAATCACCTATGGTGAAATCATTCAAGGCAAGTTCGGATGAAAGCGGTGCGCATTTTGTGACTGACCTGAAACAAAAAGCAAAGGTCATTGCGACAGCACGTCTGGCACCGAGTGGGAATTCGGGTAACCGTGTCTACATTGATATCGCTCCTGCAAAATAGCCTAAGCGATATCAAAATTTTTATAGATTAATTGCCATCACAATCGAGTGATAAGCTCCATACCCATTGACGGGCATTGATCACTCTTTTCGGAACAACGGGTGCTGTCTCGACCATCAATGGTGTTGATTTTGTAAAGCCGAGTGTCGGCAAATTTTCTTTCAAATGTGCAATGGTCGGTGCAAAGACATGGGCTTGGTCTTTTGGAATTTCGTTTTCAATCAATGTGATTAAATCCATCGCTTCTTCGCGTGTTAAATCACGACCGAGTGTCGCGGATGTGAATTGGGCAACGTCTGTTCTGTTGTTCAGAAAACGCGCTGTATATTCACCTGATGCGGCCGTAATCGTGAATGTTTCTTCGCCAATCGCCAAAACGCCTGTGGTGTCCGGAATACCTGCTTGTGCGGCAAAGGCTTCAACGGATGATGATGATAATGAATGTGTCATTGTACTAAACCCTCTATTTGATTTTGATAGTGAATATCAAAGCCGTATGGGAAATACAATAAATTTTATGAAAAGATTTAAAGGGTATTGTAAATATGAAAACTACTCGTCTAGTACTTCTTTGACCTTCGCCGCGAGTTGTTTGAGCGTGAACGGCTTCGGCAGGAAGTAAATGCCATCGCCCATCGTGTCTTTCAATTTTTCTTCGGTGTAACCGGACACAAAAATAATTTTAAGCGTCGGCTCCATCGCGCGAATTTCTTTCGCCAATGTCGGTCCGTCCATACCCGGCATCATGACATCGGTAATCAGAAGGTCGAACGGTTTTGTTTGTTCATTGTAAACCGCCAATCCCGCTTCACCATGTTCGGCTGTCACAACTTCATACCCTTTGTTGGTGAGGGCACGGGTGGAGAAAGTGCGAACGGCATCTTCGTCTTCAACAAGCAGAATGCGCGCCGTTCCTGTGAGGTCGGTATCTGTCTCCTCAGGTGCCGCAACAGGTGCATTGTTTTTGGCCTCCGCTTCATCAGCTTGCGGAAGGTAGATTGAAAAGGTTGTGCCCTCACCAACGGTGCTATCAACGCCAAGGAAACCGTCGGTTTGGCGGATAATTCCGTAAACGGTTGCAAGGCCTAAGCCTGTCCCTTTACCGACATCTTTGGTTGTGAAGAACGGCTCGAAAATACGTTCCAGCACATCGGGCGGAATTCCTGTGCCGGTATCTTGAACATCAATGACAATCCAATCCCCCGCAGGCATTGTGTCTTCGCCGAAAGTTGTCGGTACTTTTGTCGTGAGCGCACGCGTTGTAATCGTCACCGTCCCACCCTCAGGCATCGCGTCCCGTGCGTTAACTGCCATATTGACAAGAACTTGTTCCATTTGTCCGCCGTCAACTTTGACGAGGCCTAAATCATTGCCATGAACAAGTTTCAGATCAATATTCACGCCAATCAAACGGCGGAGGAGGTGAGAGACCTCGGTCAGGATATCCGTGATGTCTTGCACCTGAGGGCGTAAGGTTTGCTGACGTGAAAACGCCAATAACTGACGCACCAGATTGGCCGCACGGTTTGAGTTCTGACGGATTTGCTGAATATCACTAAACGATGGATCGCCCGGTTTGTGACGCAGCAACAGCAAATCTGAAAACCCGATAATCGCGGTCAAAAGATTGTTAAAGTCATGCGCAATCCCGCCCGCGAGTTGTCCCACGGCCTGCATTTTCTGCGACTGGATAAATTGTGTTTCCAAATTCTTTTGTTTCGACAGGTCAATAAAATGGAGGGCAATATGTGACCCTTCTTTAAACTGACGCGCAAAAAGCTGGCAGGGGATGGAGGCTTTTAAACTATCGACCCATAACCTGACCTCAATCGGATCATTTAAAATTTCGCCACGGGAAATGCGTGAAATCACGCCGATAACCGTTTTCCAGTCACCCATATCCAGCATCTCGCTATAGGCTTTGCCTTCAATGGTTGAAAGGGGACGACCCAGAAGTTTTGCGAGCGCAATATTACAATCCCTGACAATCCCGTCTTTATCAATCAGGGCAATACCCAATGGTGCTTCTTCAAAGAATCTCTCGAACCGGCTTTCTGAATCTTCCAAAGCCTGACGAATTGTTTTTTCGGCCGTCAGGTCATTGATCACAGCACGTGTTCTGACCTTACCGTTTTCTTCATGCACAACCGTTTGTGTTATAGCGGCCAAAAATTCGCGACCGTTTTTGCTTTTAACCTGAAGTTCGATAATCTGACGAACCCCGCCGCCTGATTTAATATCATACGGCGCAGCCTTTTCAGGAGGGGCGACCAGCAGGTCATGCAGACGAATGTCAGATTGTAATTCTTCCGTCGTATAACCGACCCAGCGCGCGAATGTCGCATTTACAAAGACAAAACGGCCATTTTCATCGACGGAGAAAAATCCGACAGGAGCATTGTCCGAATAATCAATCAGGGTTTCACGTTCTTCTAAAATCTGGTGGCTCTGAAGATGTTGTTCGGTGACATCATTGACCCACCAATGCACGTGGTTTTTAAATCCCGGGACAGGTTGGGCGACGATATGAAACCAGCGACGCTGACCCAATTGAATGGTCTCAATCTCGACATGACCGATTTGTCCCGCGCGTGCCAAGGTTCCGATTTTATCCAACTGGTCTTTTTTATCACCGACCAAATCGACAAGGCATTGATAGGACGGAGAACCGAAAGAGGTGCAAAGGGCACGGAATTTGGAATTGATAAACAGATTTTCATTGCGGTCATTGACAACCAATCGTGCGCCACGGCTCGACTCTAAAACTTCCCGCATAAGGATGTGTTCTCTTTTACTCTGGCCATACGCCTTATAAAAAAGATAAAGGGCAATTGCCGCAGGAGGAAGAAGGAAGAGGAGGTATAACGACATAATGGAAACAGAATGGCAGAAAAGTAAAATTTTGACCAGAGCCTATCCAGAGTTGCTTACTTGATTTTTCCTTTTTTCTTGTAAACGAAGGAAATAATCTCGGCGACGGCTTTATAAAGTTCGACAGGAATGGCCTGGTCGATTTCGACGGTGTCATAAAGCGATCTCGCCAAAGGCCTGTTTTCATAGAGGATAATATCATGCTCTGCCGCCACTTCACGGATACGGAGAGCCACCGCATCTACCCCTTTAGCAATGACGATAGGGGCGTCTGAGACTTCGGTATCGTATTTAAGCGCAATCGAATAGTGGGTCGGGTTGGTGATGATGACGTCTGCCTTGGGAACGTTTTGCATCATCCGCTGACGCGCCTTTTCCATACGCAATTGTTTGAGTTTCCCTTTGATAAACGGGTCACCCTCGGTCTGTTTATATTCGTCTTTGACCTCTTGTTTGGTCATGCGCATTTCTTTCATAAACTCCCAGCGCTGATAGAGGAAGTCAGTGAGCGAAATAGCAAGAAGCGCAATCAAAATCCCGATCATCATGCGAACGGCCAAAGATTTCGTTTCAATCAGAATATCAAACGGCGACACATCGATACTATGTTCAATATGGTTGAGGTAAGGCGCAACCAGAGAAAACCCGACGGCCCCAATCGCCGTCATTTTCAAAAGTCCCTTTAAAAATTCAACAAAAGATTTGAGTGAGAAAAGACGGCTGAATCCTTTTGGAATTGAGACCTTGCTAAAATCAGGTTTCAAAACATCGGGGGAAATCATAAGGCCGATTTGCATCACAGGGCCCAAAATCGCCGCAAACACCAAAATGACAAAGAAAATAAACGTGCCCTTAAAGGCAATCATCAACGTGGTGCCAAGCAAACCTTCAATATCGCCCCCGCTCATTGTAAAATCACCGGAATGCTCAAGGAAGGCTTTCAGTTCATTCGCAAAGGTCGCAAACATCGACGGGGTGGCGGTGCCAATCAATAAGGTCGCCGCCAGAAACATAACCCATGTGCTCAGGTCGCGGGACTGAGCAACCTGCCCACGCTTTCGCGCCTCTTCCAGTTTCTTGGCAGAGGGGTCTTCGGTTTTCGAGGCGTCGTCTTCTTTGTCGTCGTCTGCCATGGTGGTTTACTTGCAAGGGCCGGGCCATTAAAAGCAGCCCATGAATGGATTAAGGGCCACACTGGTAAGAGTGTAGCCCTTAATCTAAAAACTTGTAATGTGAAAATCTGCTTAAGCGCGGATTTTTTGAAGAATTTTGCTCCAGATAGGCATTTCGGCCATATGTTGCTCCATTGCCATTTCTTCGTGACGGGCGTTTTCGTTTTCAGCCTGACGACGCAGACGCTCTTCCATTTGTTTTTGGCGAGCGGCACGTTCACGGGCTTCGCGTTCACGTAATTCTTGTTTCAAATCTTCAGCATGTTTTTGAGACATTTGGTTGGTAATCAAAATCTGCTGTGCTTGTTTTTGCCATTGGTCACGTTGATCGCGCATATCATCCAATTGTGTCTGGGTCATATGCAGTTGGTCTTCAAGGCCACGGACGCGCATTTTAATGCGCTCTACTTCAAGCATATCTGTTGCACGTTGAAGTTCTGCACGGACCAGTGCTTCGCTCTCGGTGGCTGCTTTTGAACGGAATGGGCCGTATACGCGTTCCAGTTCAGATGTATCAATAACTTTTTCACCGGATTCGTCTAATTCAAAAGATAAACGCCCAGAATTCATTGCACGCATTATAGTCGCTTTTGACTTACCAGATAAATCAGCAGCTTTTAGAATCGCAACTTTCGCCATAGCCAGTTATTTCCTTATAAATGCCATTAAAATGTTTCATCACATTATATATCTAATGTTGGATGGCCATACGATTAGCACAGCCGCTTTCGATTTGACAAGTTTTCGATACGGTTTGACTCATAAAGTTGTGAATTATTTAATTAATTCGAAGTTTTTTTAAGCAAATCGTTTAATTGGCGAGTCAAACGTGGCCATTGAGCGCCTGAGAACAGGTGCGCATAAATGAACGGTAACCAGCCTTTATTGCGGAAATCGAGGAATGTTTTCTCATCAAGTTTCGACAGTTTTTCTTCATCAATGATGCGGAAACCTGAGAAATTGATTTTCTGACCGCCCGGCACAACGATTTCAGCAGAACGCTCAACCAACAGGCCGGCTTCATGCAGGTCTTTCCCGAACGCAATCGTTTGTTGGGCTGCGCTGTGATAAGACTTACAGAATTCAAGGGCATTTTTGGAAAGGGCAGTTGCCTGACCATCCGCTTCGAAGAAACGCTGTTCGCCGCCTTCTTCGGTCACTTTATCATTCATTTCAACGCAGAGTGTGAGTTGCTCACCACCCGCTTGTTCCGAGAAAATAAAGGGATAGCGGCGGATATAGGACGGGATATAAATATCGCTGTTCCATTCGCCTTTGTCGTTGACGAACAGGTTTTCATTATCACGCAAGCCGAGAATAGCAACAGGGGTTGCATTGGCGTCGGGACTGAACGCAATCGGGTAGGCATGGCAAATTTGTGGCAGTTCAATCATGGTCACAGGAACCGCATTGACTTCTTTGGTGAAGCCCAGACCGAAATTCTTACGAAGAGCGAGGTTCGCGTGGCGTTTGGCATCCAATGGCTCAGGGTTTTTGTAAAACAAAGGAAGAGCGGAAGCGTTTTTATTTTCGTCTTTATTTTGGTCTGGCATTGAAATGTTCCTTTAAAATGATTTTTATGACTTTAAACCTTATTTGAAGGCCAGAAAAGGGATTTTTTTCTTTACTTTACGGGCTAAAAGCCATTAGGTTTCGGCATTATTTTATTACAAAAAGGAAATCCCTATGAAAATTGGTGTTGTTGGAACCGGATATGTCGGTTTGGTGTCAGGAACTTGCTTTGCAGAGTTCGGTATTGATGTTGTCTGCGTGGATAAAGATGCGGGCAAAATCGACCGCCTGAAAAACGGCATCATCCCGATTTACGAACCGGGTCTTGAAGACTTGGTCGCCAAACAGGTCAAAGCAGGTCGCCTCCAATTTACAACCAACCTTGCCGAAGCCATGGATGGCGCCGAAGCTGTGTTCATCGCTGTCGGAACACCGCCGAGCGTGATTGATGGTCAGGCAGATTTGACCTACGTTTTCGAAGCCGCAAAAGAAATCGCGCAACATATTAAAAATTATACCGTCATCGTCAACAAATCGACCGTTCCTGTCGGAACCGCACGCCGTGTCGAAGATGTTATTCGTAAGGCAAATCAGTCCGCTGATTTCGATGTGGTCTCTAACCCTGAATTCTTACGCGAAGGTGCGGCGATTGATGACTTCATGCGCCCTGACCGTGTTATTGTTGGTGCAACAACTGACCGCGCCCGTGCCGTGATGCGTGAACTCTATCGCCCGCTCTACATCAACGAAACCCCGATGGTCATGACCACTCCGGAAAGCTCTGAGATTATTAAATACGCGTCCAACGCTTTCTTGGCGGTAAAAATTACCTTCATCAATGAAATCGCAAATCTTTGTGAATCTGTTGGCGGTAACGTTCAAGACGTGGCAAAGGGAATGGGCTTGGATGGCCGTATCGGCTCCAAATTCCTGCACGCAGGTCCGGGATATGGCGGGTCATGTTTCCCGAAAGACACATTGGCTTTGGTTCAAATCGGTGAACAACATAAAGCACCGCAAACGATCGTTCAAACCGTTGTGGACGTGAACAACGCTCGCCAAAAATCAATGGCTGAGCGCGTGATTGCGGCTTGCGGCGGCAACGTTCAGGGTAAAAAGATTGCTGTCCTCGGTATCGCATTTAAACCAAACACAGATGATATTCGTGAAGCACCGTCTTTGGTGATTATTCCTGAACTCCAAGCAGCGGGCGCAAAAATTTCTGCGACTGACCCTGTTGCGATGGATAATGCCAAAAAAGTTCTGAACAACATTGAATGGTGTGATGAGCCATATGCGGCCATGAAAGATGCAGACGCTGTTGTGATTGTAACCGAATGGAATGAATTCCGCGGTCTGAACCTCGATAAAATTGCACAAATCGTCAAAACAAAATGCATCGTCGATATGCGCAACATCTATAAATTACCGGAAATGGAAGAACACGGTTTCCACTATGTCTCCATCGGCCGCCCTGAACTCATTGACGGAAAACCGGCCAGCAAAATCCGCGTGGCCTAATTCCTTATTTCGTCAGAAAATCTAACAAACCCTTCGTTGACCCGTCGAAAGATGGGTCAATTTTTTTGGTCTCTATGGCTGACCGCAATGGCTTCGCCAGTTTTTTGCCGAGTTCGACACCGGGTTGATCATAGGAATTGAGATTCCAGATCACACCCTGAACAAAGACCTTATGCTCATACGCCGCAATCAAGAGGCCGAGTGTGTAGGGGGTCAGTTCAGGCAGAATAATACTCGTCGTTGGGCGGTTACCAGTGAAGACGCGCGATGTGTCGCTCTCGGCCTCATCCAATGTCTGCCCGATAGCCAGCGCACGTGTCTGTGCCAGAAAATTCGCCATCAGACAGTTATGATTGTCTTTCAGATGGTGCGACGGTTTTTTACAGATAATAAAATCGGCAGGTATAGGTGTCGGCGATTGATGGACGAGTTGCATAAAGGAATGCTGGCTGTCTGTTCCCGGTTCTCCGAAGATGACGGGGCCTGTTGCGTAATCAACAATATTCCCGTCACGGTCAACGGCCTTCCCATTTGATTCCATATCCATCTGTTGTGTAAATTTTGCAATTTTGGCAAGGCGCGCATCATAGGCCAATAACAAATGCGCAGGGTAATTCCAGAAATTGACGTACCACACCCCCAGCAAGGCCATAATGACAGGAATGTTTTTATCAATCGGCGTATTTTCAAAATGGTCATCCATCGCGTGTGCGCCGTCCAGCAATGCACGGAAATTATCAAACCCGACAGCCAGAGAAATAGACAGGCCGATGGCAGACCATAGGGAATACCGTCCGCCAACCCAGTCACGGAACGGGAACATATTTTTTTCTAAAATGCCAAATTTTAAAACGTCATCTTTATTGGTCGATAACGCCACGAAATGCTTGGCAATCGCGTCTACCGGTGCTGTTTTCAAAAACCACTGTTTAGCAACCGCTGCATTAAGCATGGTTTCTTCGGTCGTGAATGTTTTGGACGCAATAATAAATAACGTTGTCTCGGGCGAGAGTTTGGCGAGCGCAGATGATATATCATGCCCGTCCACATTCGATACAAAATGAACCTTCGGCCCTGAACAAAAATCAACGAGCGCATCCACAACAAAACGCGGACCCAAATCCGACCCGCCAATTCCGATATTGACGATATCGGTAATGGGTTTACCTGTGTAACCCGTATGCGCGCCTGAGCGCACAGCGTCCGAGAATAATTTCATCTGGTCCAAAACCTGATGCACAAACGGTATAACATTCTCCCCGTCGACAAGGACAGACGCGTCTTTCGGCGCGCGGAGGGCGGTATGGAGAACCGCACGTTCTTCGGTATTGTTGATTTTTTCGCCGCGCAACATTGCATCACGCATATCTTCCACATTCATACTGCGGGCGAGCGACATAAGATCATATTTAATATCGGCGGTGATAAGGTGTTTGGAAAAATCAAACAGCACCCCGTCCAGAAACACTGAAAATTCATCAAAACGTTTCGGGTCTGATAAGACTTTACGAAGAGAGAAATTATCCATTCCTTCTTTGTGGTCAGACAGTTTTGTATATTCTGGAGCGTCCGGGAAATAAGCCATGATACCTCTTAAAAAATCTACGAATACCATTCCTTTTCTAGGGCTAAAAGTCAATCACCATTGGGCATCATCAACGCTACGGCAGGTTTATGTTTAAACCAATTCCTGTGATTGCAGATGGGCGGCACCAGTTGGGTGCGGGGGCGGGGTTGTGGTTTTTTCCAATATCTCCTGTGCCAAGGCTTCAGGATTGGCCACAGGGAAGCATGCAGTGATGCGGTTATCAAATCGCGGATGTGCAAACACAATTGTCAGCGCGTCTTTGCTCACAATCAAATCCGCGATGGGTTGATGCCTGTTGAGGAAGACAGTGCCGAGGGTCTTACTCGAGAATTCGATCCAGTCATCAGGTTGTCCTGATTTTTCAATCCCGTCCCGAAAATCACGAATAGATTTTCTGTCCGTCGTTTCAAATTCACCGTTCACCATCAAAAATGTTTTGTCTGCAGAACAAAAGAAAAATTGCACAAATTCGGGCGAAACATACAGATCGCTCTCAACTCCTGACGGCCGCTTTTTTGTTTTGGTCAGAGGAATAAAATTTTTATTTTCCTGAAGCGCGATGATATGAGCATAAGACGTCACAAACGCATTTAAATCGTCTGTCTCGCTATGGGGTTTCATATCTTCAATAAGTTTGACGCCATACGGCACATCGGGCTGTAGCGGAACATAGACAAGCTGTGCAACAGTGCGGAAATTAAGCGTGTAAATGGCGCACACATCTTCAGGTCGAATCTTTAATGTGTCTTGCACATTAAATCTCTCTTTCAAATGTTTGTCGCGCTTACTCATCCAAAGAGCGTAACACAGGACGGGAAAGAAGCCTAATTTCGATGGAAATTACTTAAGAAAGCGAGATTTTCTGAATTTTTCCGTTCACGAGAGAGAGCGCCGTCTGCCCCTTCATCATCGCCGCCGCCTCATTCCCGAAGATTTCGGAGCGCCAGCCATGAGTGAGCGTAGGCGTTGATTTCGGATCACGAACATAGTTTTCAAGTGTTTCACTGTCCGCAATCAAACGCGGAGCCACATCGTTTTCGGAGGCCTGAATACGGAGTAACATTTTGAGCATTTCAAGAACGGGGGTCAGGCGTTGCGGCAACGGGTCTTTCACCGCAACCTGCGGACATTCCGCATCAGGCACGGCCATACCGCGCTCCATCGCATCCAGAATTAATTTGCCAAATTTCCCCTTCGCCATATCTGCCGATACGCCGCGAATACGGGCAAGTTCTGCTTCGGTGCGTGGTTTTTGGTAGGTTAAATCGAGTAATGTTTCGTCTTTTAAAATGCGACCGCGCGGCACATCTTTTTTCTGTGCTTCTTCTTCACGCCATTGCGCCAGTTCACGAAGGACAGCCAAATCGCGTGGTTTTGGGGATCGTAATTTCAACCGTTGCCACGCATCGCGCGGTGGGAATTGATAGAGGCGCGGGTCAAGCAAATCATTGGTTTCTTCCAACACCCATTCGCCGCGGTTTTTCTTATCAAGACGGCTTTTCAAACTCTGATAAATCTCTTTGAGGAAAATCACATCATTGAGCGCATACGTAATTTGTTTCTGGCTGAGCGGGCGATGTGACCAATCGGTAAACTGGCTCGATTTATCGGCCTTGGCTTTACAGATATCGTTGACCAAAGCTTCGTAGCCGACTTGGTCGCCATACCCGCACACCATCGCGGCGATTTGTGTGTCAAAGAGTGGCGCAGGAAGCGTGCCTGAGAGCTGGAAAATAATTTCCAAATCCTGACGTGCCGCATGAAACACTTTCATGATATTTTGATTGGCAAATAATTCCCAAATCGGAGAGAGGTCGAGCTCTTCTTCACCTGCCAGAACATCAATCCCCACGGCCTCACGGTCAGGTCCCGAAATTTGAATAAGGCATAGTTTCGCGTAATACGTACGCTCGCGCATAAATTCGGTATCAACAGTAATGTAAGGACAATCTTTTAATGTATCGCAAAATGCCTTCAATGCGGCATTGGTGGTTATCAGGCTCATAAAATCTCTTTTTGGACAAACGTTAAACTATCAGATTTTTGAACCACGAAAGGGACGTGAGCGGTTAGGGAGGCATAATCCCCCAAATCCCCTTTGTGGTTCAAAATTCATCTCTATAATTGTAAAGCAGTTGAGACCTAACGGAAAGAAAGTTTTTAATTGACATAATACATAAATAGGTATATTTTTTAGCAACATTTAAGATAGAGGACGTTAAAAATGCCAACACATAGTCAAACTGCTTCATCCAACACCCCGCTTGCAGAGCCAAGTACCATAAAGGGGATTGGCGCGGCCTTTCTCTTGGGCGTTATCACGCCTCTAAGCGGAATTGCAGAATTTGTATTGGATATAAAAGATCTCGTTACACAAAATTTCGAAAATAATCGTCCCCCAACCAATAAAGTAGAATCGTATGTCGGTGATTTGGTTCTCCGTCACTCCAAAAAAGAAAGCCCTTCAGACACGACTGTCGTGGGGTCTTCAGCTCAAGTCTTAGCGTTTTCAACTGGTATCATCACTTGCTCTGGCGCACTGATTGCCCTCCCTATTGCGGCTTGCCTTTTATTTAAACAGGCCTCAACCAATGATATGACGTCCGCACCCCAGGCGCGAACATCTGCCACCTCGCTGGCGACAACGCCCCAAATACCTACACTTACAGCTACACCTGCGGCGACACCTAAAGCACCATAATTTTATATGACCTGACGCTTGAACAATTGAGAGGACTTAAACATGTTAGACGCTTTAAAAGATCATTTTATCACCTTCGCATCGGGTTTTACGTTCCCTGCCGCGTCCATAAGTGATGCGTTCACCTCAGACCGTTATCAATTATCGGCTAAACTCGCCAAAATTGCGAATGCGCATAGCTCCAGTGAGAGTGCAGACAACTGCACGACCTACGGCTTAATCGTCGGCGGTATATCAATGGCTGTAGGGGCTATTGCTTTGAGTGCAGCAGCAGTTTCTGCGGCCGCTCCTCATGTTCATGCCGTAAATGATGATGGAAATGCAGTGACACAGCAATCTCGCGATGATGCGCAGACAGGCGCCCGAAAAGTGCTCGAAGCCGCGTCTGCTGCACGCCTCGAACTGCACTAATCAGGCTTGCCGCTCGCATTTTCTTGACTTTTAAGGAATATTATCCTAATATTGTCCTATGGACACTGGACATCACCCTCGAAAAAGAGGGCAGAGAACATGGACAGATGCACAACGCGCCCAACAGGCCGCAAATCTCCATGCCCGCCAAATCTGGCTCACATCGACGGGGCCGCGTACTGCGGAAGGGAAAGCTATTTCCCGTTGTAATGCCCTCAAACACGGTGCGACATCCCGCCCTGCCAAAAATTTTATGAGACAGTTTCGGACATATCGTGAATTTTTACGGCTCTGCTGGCAAAAACGAGCCGAAATCATTGAAAAACAGAAAAACGAACTAATAAATCGGAACTCCAAAAAACACGTTTCTAACGCTGCTCAATCGCACATTTTGAAGGCTGAAACGCCCCCAAACCTGAATCTTCCCCCCGTGGCGTGGATTTTTGAGCCGCTCCCACCCTTAAATTGTGAAAAAGATGACCAAACTCGGATTTAAAAAACCATTGGAATCAGTCGGTTCAGTCGCTATAAAGGCGGCTGAACCATTTTTTGTTGAAAGAAACTGTAACTATGCACGCTTATCGTACTCATAACTGTGGTGCTTTGCGCCTCTCTGACGCAGGTCAAACTGTCAAATTATCGGGCTGGATCTCTCGTATCCGTGACCATGGCGGGGTTTTGTTTATCGATTTACGTGATACTTATGGTCTGACCCAATGCGTCGTTAATCAGGATAGCCCTGTCCTGGCCGAAGCCAATAAATGGCGCGTTGAATCTGTCATTACTTTGACAGGCGAAGTGAAATCACGCCCGCAAGAAATGCGTAACAGCAAATTGCCAACAGGTGATGTCGAAGTTTATATTGCCGAAGCAACGCTCCAATCCTCTGCCGAAGTTTTACCATTCCAAGTCGCCGACCCGGACAACGCGGGCGAAGATTTGCGTTTGAAATACCGCTTCCTCGACTTGCGCCGTGACGGCATGCACTCCCGTGTGCGTCTGCGTAACAACATGATTGCATCTTTGCGCAAACGCATGTGGGCAAAAGATTTCCAAGAATTCAACACACCGATTTTGGCGGCGTCTTCACCGGAAGGGGCACGTGACTATCTCGTACCGTCTCGTTTACACCCTGGCAAATTCTATGCGTTGCCACAGGCTCCGCAACAATTCAAACAATTGCTGATGGTCTCCGGTTTTGACCGTTATTTCCAAGTGGCGCCATGCTTCCGTGACGAAGATGGCCGTGCTGACCGCTTGGCTGAATTTTACCAGCTGGACGTTGAAATGTCTTTCGTGACTCAAGATGACGTCTTCAACACAATGCAAGATGTTATCGGCGGAATGTTCGAAGAATTCTCTGCATGGACAGGTACCAAAAAAACAGTGACCCCATCTCCATGGCCGCATCTCACATGGGATGAAGCAATGCTGAAATACGGATCGGATAAACCTGACCTTCGTAACCCGTTATTCATTCAGGATGTAACTGCTGTTTTCAAACGTGATGACGTGACCTTCAACGCCTTTAAATCCGTGATTTCTGCGGGTGGTGTGGTGCGCGCGATTGTGGCACCTGCCGTTGGTGACAAACCACGCTCCTTCTTTGATAAACTCAATGACTGGGCACGTGGCGAAGGCGCACCGGGTCTTGGTTATGTTCTGAAAGAAGCTGGCGAAGGCAAAGGACCGATTGCAAAATTTATCCCTGCCGAAGCACAAGCTGAACTCTTTGCTTTGACGAACATGAAAGATGGCGACGCGATTTTCTTTGTCTGTGACAAAGCCGACAAGGCCGCGAAAATGGCTGGCAAAGCGCGTGATAAAATCTGTGACGACATGGGCAACCGGGAACTCGGTGCCTTTAAATTCTGCTGGGTTGTTGATTTCCCGATGTATGAAATGGACGAAAAAACAGGGAAAATTGATTTCTCTCATAACCCGTTCTCGATGATGCAGGGTGGCTTGGAGGCTTTGAATACTCAAGATCCACTGACGATTAAAGCGATGCAATATGATGCTGTTTGCAACGGGTTTGAAATCTGTTCGGGTGGTATTCGTAACCACCGCGCCGACATCATGGAAAAAGCATTCGCAATTGCGGGTTACCCGAAAGAAGTGCTCGAGAAAAAATTCGGCGGTATGTTGAACGCATTCCAATACGGCGCACCACCCCACGGTGGCTGTGCGTTCGGTATTGACCGTATGGTTATGATTTTGGCGGATGAGCCGAACCTGCGTGAAGTTTACGCCTTCGTCATGAACGGTGCCTACGAAGACCAGATGATGGGATCACCATCTGAGCCGACCCCTGAACAAATGCGCGACCTTCATATTAAAGTCGCCGAGCAAAAGCCTAAAATTCAGGCGGCTTCTTAAGCAGTCAAATAAGATACAAAAAACCCCGCTGGTCAGCGGGGTTTTTAATTAGACTGAAACTTTATCATCGCCTTGGCTGGCGGCGCGGCTCATTGTCTCTTTGCGCTCTTTCTTTTGCGTGCGCATCTGTTCATCTGCCTTTTTAAGGTTTTCAAACGGCATCAAATTTTCATCATAATTATAAACGCCCATACTGCCACGTACCGGAATACTGAGGTTTTCATGGGATATATAAAGACCGCCGTTGAGCATCGTGTTCAGGCGTTTAATCACGCTGTCATTGGTCAGTTCAGGTGTTGCCCCAATCAGGATAATCACAAATTCATCACCGCCCTTGCGGATGGCGATATCATCGCAACGGATATTCTGGCGGATGGTTTGACCCACAAGGCGCAGCGCTTCATCGCCAACATGGTCGCCGTAATCTTTATTGAGTTTGCCGAAATCATCAAGGTCGATAAACAGCAGGGATACCTCGCGTTCATAGCGCGGATCGCGACGCTCCCCGATTTTTTTGTCGAGTTCATAGAGCATGCGGCGGTTATGAAGTCCGGTGAGTTCATCGGTGTTGGCCAGAACTTCCCATTGCTTTGCGGCTTCCTGCGCGCGAATAAGCTCTTGCTTCAAGGCCACCATCATGGCGTGGGTTTTATTAACTTTCACAACGGCATTCCTTATCAATGCAAGTCCCGTAAACGGTGAGAATAGGCATCAATCTTAAAATGTCTCTTTTGTGAAGTCTATAGGTTTTCAGAAAGCCGAACCTAAATCGGGGCGTTTTGCACAGGTGGATTGGCCATGGCGGCTTTTCTGGCTATTTTTTGAACCCGCATCAACTCGTCCGCATGTTTCAAATTGTCGAAAGGGCTGACCTGCTGATTATACGGGAAGACCCCGATGCTTCCGCGGATAGGGATATTGTTCCCGCCGACCTTGAGGGATAGCTCGCCGTCGAGCATAAGTTGCAGACGTTTGACGACTGTTTCGGATGCGGCCTCGGGCGTACTGCCCATCAAAATGATGACAAATTCATCACCACCTTTACGGATGGCGATATCGTTTTCACGAATATTTTTGCGAATGGTTTTGCCCAACAGGCGGAGCGCTTGATCACCAACATCATCGCCGAATTTCTTGTTGAGCTTGCCGAAATCATCAAGGTCGATAAAAAGTAAAGTGAGTTCATTTGCGGCATCTGACACGCGGCGTTCGGAAATTTTTTTGTCAACATCATACAGCATACGGCGATTATGAAGGCCGGTGAGATCGTCAATAGTGGCCAGTAATTCCCAATGTTTTGCTTCCTCTCTGGCCTGCAGCAATTCGTATTTGAGGGTTGTAATGAGAAGGTTTGATTTTCTTTTATCGTCCATAACTACTCCGTTTCCCCACACACACTTAAGTATAAGTTTACAGAGGTTTCCGCAGTCTAAAGAAAGGATACAATTTGAGTTATAATGAACGTAATAAAAATCTAAAAAAGCTCAGGCGGTTTTGGGGCAGGAGCAGGTGAAGAAGCGGGTGCTGGCGCATTACCAGCAGGAATACCTACATCGTTGGCGACCACTTTTTGGTGAGCCGTTTGAAGACCCTCGGTATAGACTTCTTGTTTCGCTTTATCGGCCAACATGACGGCGGTGCGCTCTTCGCGTAAATCAGCTTGAACGGCTTTTCTATGCTTTTTGTCTTTATACATTTCTTTATCAGCAGCATTGTAATTTTCTGCGATGGAATGGTTTTTATCAATCTGATGAATGCCGAAGCTAAAGCCCCATGCAGGAATATCTTTCCATTCTCCGGCCACTTCGACACGAATACGAACTTTTTCTAAATCCTCTTGCATTCTTAACATACGATTTCTGATGGTTTCAGGTTTGCCGCGAATAAGTAATGTCACTTCATCGCCACCCACACGGAAGATTTCATCCTCTCCACGAAGTCTTTGTTGGAAGAGGGCAGTCGCCGCGAGCAACAATCTATCTCCCGCAGGATGTCCATAGCAGTCATTGGTTTGTTTAAGTCCGTCGATGTCCAGATAGACGATACAGGTCACATCTTCCTTGTCATCTTCCGGTTCGGCTAAAATTCCGGCAAGTGCGTTATCAAATGCACCGCGATTCGGAAGACCTGTTAAAGCATCTATCCATTTTGCGGCCTCTGCGGCTTCTCGCGCTTCAATTTCATGTGCAAGGGCTTCGGATGTGGCGACCAATTCACCACCTAATTCTTCAATGCGGACGTGCGCCAGATGCAACTCTTTCTGTTGAGTTAGCACCATATTTTCTAAACGTCTGGTATAGGTAAGGGGAGAAATTTTGTGTTGAGCAACAAGTGCTTGGAGTGTTGCCATATCTGCAGTAGCAATTAATGCATCCAGCTCCTTGGACGCATCCGGAGGGTTGCCTGCGTTAAAAGCGCCAGTTAGTTGTGCATCCCCGATTTTATCAGGATCAATTTTCGCAACCATTCACACATCTCTATTTTTTGCTTTTTTGTATTTTAATAGTTTCTTTACATTAGTTAATATAAAGTTAACACCAACTTTGCAAAAAATCAAGAAAATAATATGGAATTATTTTATGGCTAAAAAGTAAGTGAAATACATAGGAAAAAGGCATAAAAAAAGACCTCGGTACATCACCCTCCTACCGCACGGTTTGTCCGTGTGGCACAAGGATTGTACCGAGATCATGTCTGGAGCGTATCGAAATAAGCCTAAGAATGCAAGCATTTAAGTAAAAATAATTGGAAAATCAGTGAATGAAAAAAGTTCCACATTTTTGCAAAAATAATTACGTGCCACGAAGGTTAAAATCTTACGAATATTATTGAATTCCATAGGACAAATTCGTATATTTTAAAACCTTAACAGATTATTAACATAATTGTTGACGCAACCGCTGGGATATTGTATATATTTTGGCTTATTAGAATTTTTTTAGTAACTACGCACCATACTTTAATCTCCTCACAGGATTTAAAGTGTGAGTCGAGTCTTAAACCTGAGGGAGATGCAGAAATGCCAAAAGATGTAAATAATGTTGGGTCAACCAATGCCAATAAAATTTTCGACTTACCATTACACCTTCAGCCGGGGCAGGTAAACACTCTCTCATTCTCACAGGACTCCATCTCCTCTATGCAGATGACTGCAAAAGGTGAATTGGAAATCTCTTTCCGCGACGGATCAAAAGTTGCGATTGCCGATTTCAACGAATTGGCCGACTCAGCAAAATCATGCGGTCGCGATACACTCATCCAACTCTCAGACAATACAATTATTTATCCTGACCAATTGCGTGATCAATTGGCACAAAAAGGCGGCGTTGACTTTACTGCACAGAATGATGGTGTCATTACCCTCGATGAACCTAAGGCTGGACAGATTGTTACAAAAAATATTGATGCCGGACATGAATATAAACTCGGCTTTACTTTGGATGGCGTGAATGCCGCTCAATCAGGTCATAACCTTTTGCTCACCTTTAAAGATGGTGGTGTGCTTGTACTGAATAACTATTTCACTGCCGTGAATTCTGATTTGCCACCTGCGATGACACTCGCTGATGGTGCAACAATCGATTCGAATGCATTGCTTACTTCTTGTAAACTCGTTGAAGTTCCAAACGCAGCTGAAGCTGTTTTGGCTTCCAACGAAGCGTCTGATTCTGTGCAATCAGGCATTCGTCAATCTACTCCTGGTGCACCTGATGTCGAACCTGCAGCAGGTGAAGAGGGCGGATCATCCGCTCGTGCCGCTGCACGTGATACTGCAAACGCAAAACAAGCCAATGGCGCAGATGTTGCCAATATCGAACCAGCCGCCGGTGATGGCGTTGGTCTTCCAGGTTCCAGCCGTGGTTACGGCTTCGGTAGCTCTATCGAAGGTGCGTCTTTCCGTGGCGCAACCGCGATTGGTCCGATCGCTGCAACATCTTTGGATTACACAGCCCCAGACCTTACTCCTCCATTTGTATTTGGTACTCCTGCAGATGACCGTCCATCTTTGGGCGCGGCAATCGGCGCAGTAGATGAAACCCACATGGGCTCTGTTTCCGGTGTTGTCAATGTTGACTATGGTCGTGATAACCCTGGTGCTTTGACACTTAACAGCAATTTCTCTTCACAATATGCTTTGACATCACATGGTGTCCCAGTTGTTGTGACATTGGTAGGCAATACATATGCAGGAACAGCGAATGGCGTTCCTGTTTTCACATTGACACTCAATCCTTCAACAGGCGCTTACACCTTTACACAATTAAGCGCACTTGATCATGCAAATCCGAACAATCCTGACGACTCAGTCGGTTTGGTATTCGGCGTGACTGCGACAGACAGAGATGGTGACACAGGCACAACAACAATCACTATTAACGTTCACGATGACGGCCCTGTGGCTGTTGATGATGGTGCCTTTATCGGCAACAACCAATTGAACGTTGGTGGCAACGTTTTGACCAATGATAACGCAGGCGCGGATGGTCTTGGTCATGTGACAACTGTATCCTTCAACGGAACAGATTATACAGTTCCTGCTGTTGGGACTGTGTCTATCACTGGTACATACGGAACTCTGACAATCGGTGCAGACGGAACATTTAACTATGTGTCTTCCAATACTGCTCTCGGAACAGACAAATTTACTTACACAATGGTTGATTATGACGGCGACCCATCAACAGCCAACTTGATTCTTGAAGTCCGCGATTTGGATACAACCCCGTTGGTTGCTGACGGAAACTCAATCCTTGATGAAACTGGTGTGGCTCCGGACGGAACTGAATCTGTAACCGGTATCGTGTCCGTTGAATATTACGGTGACGGTCCAGGTAAAGTGGATGCAACAGGTACATTCTCTTCAACCGGCTCCCAATTGGGCGGCGCATTGACCTCACATGGTGTTCCTATCGTTGTGACAATGGCTGGCGATGTTTACACCGGAACTGCAAACGGTAAAGTTATCTTCACTTTGACCATCAATGATGATGGTACTTACAAATATACTCAGGTTGGTGCGCTTGACCACGCGGACGGGAAAAACCCAGATGATGTGATTACATTGCATTTCGGTTTCACGGCAACTGATGCTGATGGTGACCATGCAAATGGTACAATCAACGTACAAGTTCTCGATGATGCTCCTGTGGCTGTTAATGACGGCGCTTATGTTGGTAATAACCAATTGACAGTTAATGGCAACGTATTGACCAATGACCATGCAGGGACTGACGGTCTTGGTCATGTGACATCCGTGTCCTTCAACGGTGCAGAACATGCTGTGCCTGCAAACGGCACATTGGTTCTGTCCGGCACATACGGGACTTTGACGATTGCAGCTGACGGAACATATAACTATGTGTCCTCCAACACAGCTCTCGGAACAGATAAATTTACTTATACAATGGTTGATTATGATGGCGACCCATCAACAGCCAATTTGACTCTCGAGGTCCGCGATTTGGATACAGTTCCTTGTGTCACAAACGCTGAAAGCACAATCGATGAAACCGGTATCACACCGGATGGTACAGAATCTATTTCTGGCCACGTCACAGTAGACTTCTACGCAGACGGTCCTGGAAATGTTGATCCGAACGGATCATTTGCCTCAGGCGGATCACTCAAAGGTGGAGCCTTAACCTCGAACGGCGTTCCAGTAACTGTTACCATGAATGGTGATGTGTATACTGGTATGGCTGGCGGCAAGGTTGTGTTTACACTGACCCTGAACAATGACGGTTCCTATACTTATACTCAAGTTGCAGGACTTGACCACGCAGACGGTGCGAACCCGAATGATGTGATTAACTTGCAGTTTGGCTTTACAGCAACTGATGCAGATGGCGACCATGCAAATGGTGTGATCACTGTGAACGTACTTGATGATGCACCAACAGCTGCGAATGACTTCGCAACTCTGGACCGCGCACCTGGTACAGTCACTGGTAACGTCACTTCCAACGACCATGTTGGAACAGACACACCTGGTTACGTTGTGAAAGCCGTATCGTTTGAAGGAACAACAGTGAATGTTCCGGCAACTGGTACAATCACAATCGCAGGCGCACACGGAACACTGACCATCAGTGCAACTGGTGCGTATAGCTATACAGGCACAACAACCGGCAGTGATGTGTTTAAATACACAATCGTTGACCAAGACGGTGACCCTGCATCTGCAAACCTCACTATTACAGTGAACCATGAGAACCATGTTCCATGCATTACCAACGCCGAGATTACACTTGATGAAACAGGTATTGCTCCTGACGGAACTGAATCAGTTTCTGGTCATGTGAGTGTTGATTACATGGGTGATGGCCCAGGCCATGTTGATCCGAACGGATCATTTGCCTCAGGCGGATCACTCAAAGGTGGAGCCTTAACCTCGAACGGCGTTCCAGTAACTGTTACCATGAATGGTGATGTGTATACTGGTATGGCTGGCGGCAAGGTTGTGTTTACACTGACCCTGAACAATGACGGTTCCTATACTTATACTCAAGTTGCAGGACTTGACCACGCAGACGGTGCGAACCCGAATGATGTGATTAACTTGCAGTTTGGCTTTACAGCAACTGATGCAGATGGCGACCATGCAAATGGTGTGATCACTGTAAACGTACTTGATGATGCCCCGATCGCACATGATGATACATTTACCAATGTGACTAAGTTGGTAACTGGTAACGTCTTGACCAATGATTACCAAGGTACTGATGCACCTGCACCAGTTATTAAAGTAACATTGAACGGTCATGATTATCCTGTGGCTGCAACCGGTTCGACAACAATTGTTGGTGAGCATGGTACATTGGTGATTAAAGCTGACGGTAGCTATACATATGCTCCGACACATGCGGGATCTGATGATTTCACATACACAATCAAAGATTATGATGGTGATCAATCATCTGCACATCTTGGATTTACAGTGAAAGATACAGTTGCGGTAGATGTGTCCATTAACAATGATGCCGGTAATTTGTGCTTGAAAGAGGATCACTCTGTTGTAGTTCCTGTTTCTGCAAACGTCACTGGTGGAGATGGTAATGAAGTCGTTACATTGACACTGACTGGTGTTGCGTCTAACTGGCACTTTACAGCTGCCGGCTGGACACAAGTATCACCAGGTACATACCAAATCACATTGCCTGCGGGACAAACTCATTATGACGGCAACTTCACGTTTGCACCTCCTGCAAACTCTGATGTTGATTTGACCGGAATGAAAATCACTGCAAGTGTATTTGATCCGGATATGAATGCGACCAAAACTGATGAAAGCAATTTCAGTGTGTTTGTTGATGCGGTTGCCGATGTTCCGAACTTGTCAATTACATTGCCTGTGAATTCGAATGATGACCCTCGTTGGCCAGTCGCATCATATAACTACAAGTTCTATGGTCATGGTGAGGCGTATGATTTCACATTCCATGCAACACCAACTGATACTGACGGATCTGAAAAAATCACTTACTACACCATTGAGATGCATCCTTCATTGGCTGCTCTGGGTGTTAAGTTCAGTGCCGGTACTGAGATTTCTCCTGGTCTTTGGAGAATCGACGCTGGTCAGGAAATCGGGTTGAAAATCTTGTTCCCTGAAGTTCACGGTCCGGACGGAAATCCATGGACAGACCCTACATACTCAGCAATTCAAGGTATTCATACCATGAACATTACTGCGTATGTTGAGGAAGTAAACTTATCAGGTAACGAATGTGATCCATCTGATAACACCAACTTCATCTGTACTCCGGTTCAAGTTGTGATTTTGTCATCTCCTTTGGTGATTGACCTTAATCATGATGGTATTCATTTGACCAACGTCAACGATGGTGTCTATTTCGACATTAACGGCGACGGCGTTAAAGACAAAACTGGCTGGGTTGATCAGCATGACGGTCTGTTGGCACTCGATAAAAACCATAACGGTCAAATCGATGGTCAATCCGAATTGTTCGGTGGTAACTCAGAAGATGGCTATGCTGTTCTTGCTCGTTATGATGATAATCATGACGGTGTGATTGATAGCAAAGACGCTGTTTGGAAAGACCTGACTGTTTGGCAGGATGCCAACCATAACGGTGTGACCGATAAAGGCGAGCTTATCTCTGTTGATACACTGAACTTTGCCTCCATTTCTTTGGATGCAAAAGCGGTGAACTACAACAATGCCGGTAACGAAATCTCTGCAGAAAGCGTGATTACAAATCACGACGGAACGCAGGTTCAAATGGCCGATGCATGGTTCCAGTTCTATAACGGAGCGGACCCGACACAAATGGCTGAAGCCCACGCAAACGAAGCTGCGCAAGCGGCGACGGTTAAAGTTGCTCCGGACATTTTGGTTTCTGAAACTCCAGTTGATGGCGGCGCGGTTCATATTGATCCGATTAAGGTCACTACAACCGGGTTCGAGCCAATCAATACACCTGTTGATGCTCCGTACCACAACCCGATTAAGGTTGCTCCGGATATCTTGGTGGCTGATACCCCTGGTGTGGCACAACCAGTACCACAACAGCCTGTTCTGATTGAAAACTTTGATAGCAAAGTTGATAAAATTGATCTGAGCAGCCTGATTGACACAAATACATGTGCGGTCACCAACGCGATCAACGAATTTGTGTTCTCCAGAACTGAAAACGGACATACCGTAATCAGTGTGGATTCAACAGGTTCTGGTAGCGCAAGTGCGGCAGTTGATGTTGTTGTTCTGAAAGACGTTCTCGTCAGCCATGTTGATGATATCGTTCAAATGGCACACCAACAAAACCAACAATCAGGGTTTGGAACCGTATAATTTTCATAATTTATAAATTTCATAAGACAGGGCGAAAATTTCGCCCTGCTCTTGCATAAAGGCCTAAATAAGTTCATAAATATAAGCACAATTTTCCCCTTTGTTATTTTAACATAAGGGTTTGAGATAAGAATTTTATAATTAACTGAGAAATAAATAAGGATCGTTGAGATGAATAGAAATAATCAGAAGTTGCTGACTGTCTGTGCTTCAGCATTGCTTGCGTTGACCCCATCTTATGCAAACGCACAAGGGAATACTCTTTCTAACAAAACATCCGACCAATTACTCGCGATGCCTGCAGGAACTCAACCGACTGCAAATACTGCTCCGGCAATGGAAGCAGATATGAAAGTGGCCGCAGCCCCCACACCAGCACCAACAACAATCCCGGCAGCTGATATGTCTGCTCAATCTGTTCAAGTAGCAGAGCCGGCAACCGGAAGTGAAGATGTTCCTCCTGTTCTTGAAGAGCAGCCAGCACCAATTCTCAAAAATTCAGAAATTCTTGAACCGACTGAACCAGTTGCAATGACAACTCAAGTGGCGACATACACACCAACCGGAAAAGATAAAATTACAACTCTGCGTGACGCAGTGGCTGTGGGTGTTTTGACCAACCCTGCAACTGAATCTGTATCTGACAATCGCCGTGCAACTGACGAAGAATTGCAACAAGCGAAGGCATTATATTTGCCCTCAATCGATGCGCGTGCTGACACCGGTTTTCAAAGCATCAATAGCGACCCAAGAGGCGCATCTGAAGGCCACTCCGACCTCTACCGTACTCAAGCATCCCTCACATTGACACAAATGTTGTTTGATGGTTATGCCACAAAATACGAAAACGAACGTCAATACCACCGCGTCCGTTCTGCGTCACACCGTGTTCGCGAGTCCGCGGAATTTTCGGGACTGAGCATCATTGAATCCTATCTCGATGTTTTGCGTCAACGCGAATTATTGGCGATTGCTGATGAAAACTTGAGAATGCATAATGACATCATGAGCCAAATTGTTGAATCTGCTGATGCAGGTCGTACAACTCAAGCCGACGTTGAGCAAACAAAGGCACGTTTGAATGCTGCTGAAGCTCAAAAATCTGCAGTTGAAGAATCTTTGCGGAACTCAGATACAAATTATCGCCGCATCGTTGGTGATTTTGCACAACCTGATATTCAAGTGCCTGTTGCGCCACGTCAATTGATTGAACCTGATGTTGATTCAGAAGTAAAACAAGCTCTGACACACAGCCCGACTTTGGACACTAAAGAAGCTGATGTGAACGTTGCGGATGCTGAGCGTCATGCAACAAAATCAACTTTCTATCCTAAAGTGGATTTCCAAGCCGGCGTTTCCGCAGGTGATGATTTGGACGGTATTGAAGGTCGTACAAAATCTGCATCTGCATTGGTTGTTGCCAGCATGAACCTCTACCGCGGTGGTGGTGACGAAGCACGTTCCCGTGAATTCGTATACCGTTTGGCACAAGCAAAAGAAGAGCGTAACGAAGCTGCTCGCGCACTTGAACAAGATGTTCGTACAACATGGGCGAGCATGATTGCGTCCGGTGAAAGAGCAGAGGCTTTCCGCAAACAAGCTGATGCAAACGGAACTGTTGTCGGCGCTTATAAAGACCAATTTAATCTTGATCGCCGTACATTACTTGACGTTCTTGACTCACAAAACGAATGGTTTGTGTCCCGTAGCAACGCCATTAATAATGGTTATTTAGAAATGTTTGCTGTGTATCGTCTTCTTGCCTTGCGCGGAGAGCTTCTTCCATCATTGGGAGTTGCCTACCCACGTGAAGCATCTCCAGAATTCACAAGTCGGAAAAAAGGATAGGAACAAGTCATGGACTTGACCAATGATAAAGACGCTGCCCCAAAGGTAGCGTCTTCTTCGTCAAAAGATGTCGGTTCCTCTGACGGGTTGTCAGAGAATTGGCCACTGGAAGCGGACAGAGTGGCCATCCACTCTCCGCTAATTGAATGCCTTCGCATTTTGGCAGGGCATTATGGTCGTCGCACGAGTGAGAACTCACTCACCGCAGGATTGCCAATCTCTGCGGCAGGCATTACCCCGTCCTTATTTGAACGCGCCGCTGTCAGAGCGGACATGACCTCTCGCTTGGTCGAAAGAACCTTGGAAGGTTTAGCGATTGCGCCTAACCTGCCATGCATTCTCGTTCTCAGCCATAACCAAGCCTGTATTTTGTGGGAAGTCAGATTTCCTAAAAACCAACTGCCTAAAAAAGAACATGGCAAGGATGTCACTATTCATGCCGATTCAGGTTTTGTTTTACAATTCCCTGAAAATCCGGACGAACGCAAAACTGTCAAATTGTCTCAGTTGAAAATGCTCTATACCGGTTACACATTTTATGTGAGACCTGTTGCGCGTAATGATGAACGTGCAGGGCCGGCTGTGATTGATACAGCACGTGATTGGTTCTGGGGCGCACTCAAAGAAAACTGGAAAATTTACCGCGAAGTTATCATGGCAACAATCATGATTAACTGCTTCGCTCTGGGTAGCACGCTTTATATTATGAACGTGTATGACCGCGTTATTCCGAATAGTGCTTACGAAACTTTATGGGTTTTATCTCTTGGGGCACTTATTGTCTATTGCTTTGATTTTGCCATCAAGAATATGCGCTCTTACTTCTTAGACATTGCAGGCCGAAAATCGGATGTTAAAATCTCTGCCAGATTGTTCGAACAACTTTTAGGTATGACATTGGAAGCACGTCCGGCCAGTGCCGGTGTTATGGCGAGCCATATGCGCGAGTTCGAAACCATTCGCGATTTCTTTACCTCTGCGACAATGACCGCATTGGTTGATCTACCGTTCTCGCTCTTCTTTATCATCATCATTGCGATTATCGCGGGGCCTTTGGCAATTATTCCGTTGATTGCAATTCCGATTGTGATGTTTGCGGGCTGGATCTTGCAAAAACCGATGGCCAGAATTACAAAAGAATCGATGCAAGAAAGTGCATTGAAAAATGCATTGCTGTTTGAAACGATTACGGGCCTTGAGACCATTAAAACACAAGCCGCCGAAGGCCATGTCCAACGCCGTTGGGAAGAACTAAGTGAGAAAGGCTCTCGCACAACTGTTCGCTCCAAACGCGTTGCCTCTTTTGCATTAAACTTCTCAATGTTCATTCAACAAATGACAACGGTTGCGATGGTGATTGCCGGGGTGTATATGATTTCCAACGCGATGATGACACAAGGGGCGCTGGTCGGTTCTGTCATGTTGGTTGGTCGCGCATTGGGGCCATTGTCTCAGGTTGCTGGGTTGCTCACCCGCTTTAACCAAAGCTGGCAGTCCCTCAAACACCTTGAAGATTTGATGAGACGTCCGGTTGAACGCCCTGCAGGAAAACACTTCATTTCCAAATCTCGTATCGAAGGTAAAATAGAATTCCGTGATGTTGTCTTCAAATATCCCGGTCAAACACATCCTGCTTTAAAAGGACTGAAATTTTCGATTGAGCCGGGTGAACACGTCGGTATCATCGGAGCAGTCGGTTCAGGCAAAACAACATTGGCACGCTTGCTGGTTAATTTGTATCAAGCAAATGACGGCGCCATTCTTCTCGATAACACAGATGTTCGTCAGATTGATCCCGGTGATTTGCGCCGCAGTATCGGTGCCGTTCAGCAAAGCCCGAATTTATTTTATGGATCTGTCCGTGACAATATCACAATGGGACATGAAACCGCACCTGAAGCCGCCGTTGTCCGCGCGGCAGAACTTGCAGGTGTCATGGAATTCCTGCGCGACTCTGAAAAGGGTCTCGACACACCTGTTGGTGAACGCGGTGAATCTTTATCGGGCGGCCAACGTCAGGCCGTTGCGATTGCACGTTCCCTTTTATACGATCCGCCAGTTTTGATTTTGGATGAACCGACGGCGTCACTCGACCCAACGTCTGAGATGCGTCTTCGTGAAAAATTGAAAGTTATTTCCCAAGGCAAAACAACCATTGTTATCACCCATAAAGGGGCGATGCTGGATTTGGTTGATAAACTTATCCTTATGGATCGTGGGTCTATCATTGCCTATGGTCCGCGTGATGAAATTATTCGTCGTTTACAAAATCGTGAATTTTCAGGGAAGACGGGTGAATAGTCATGAGCAAACAACCAGTTCAAAATGAAAAGCCAATCACAAAAGAAAACCTCAATATGAACGAGGTGGCTGATTGGGATAAAATCCGCGATAATTGGATGCGTGAAAGCAGTGACAGGGTTCAAGCTTACGCTGACCGCTATTTCATGACAGATGATGAATTGCCGTTACACCGTCATTTCATTCTGGTCAGTTTGTTTTTGTTCTTTACCGTTGCTGTCCTCTGGGCATCTTTTGCAACACTCAATGAAACTGCACGTGGTGAGGGTCAAATTATTCCTGCGGGCGAAGTACAGGTTATCCAAAACCTTGAAGGCGGTATCGTTGATGCCTTTATGTTTCATGAAGGTGACCGTGTTAAAAAGGGTGAGGTCATTATGCGCCTCCGTGATGTCGGGGCGCAATCTGACCTTGGCACAAACGAAGCGAAATATATGGGCTTGCTCGCCGCAACCATTCGTTTGCAGGCAGAAGTTGACGGGAAATCCAGCGTAGAATTCCCTGATGACATCATGAAAAAATCTCCACAAAGCATTACCGAAGAATTGAATGCTTTCCGTGCGAACAGAGATAAGTTGCAAGGCCAAGTATCGGTTTTGGAACAACAGCTGTCTCAACGTAAACAAGAGGTGAGCGAGCTCACGATGAAATCAGGCGACTTGGCCGGTGTTATCCGTCTTTCCCAAGAAGAAAAACGTATGACAGAGCCATTGGTTGCCAAAGGGTCCGCACCAAAAATCGAATTGCTTCAATTGGAGCGCGGTATCCGTGAAAAACAAACCGAATTAAACGGTGTGCGTGCGGCCATCCCACGTGCGAATTCCGCAATTGCAGAGGCACAAGCACGTATTGGTGAAATGAAGAAGAGCTTTGTGGCTGAAGCCCAAACTGAATTAACCGCGAAAACAGCTGAGTTAAATACAGTTAAACAATCACTGGGTGCTTTGGAAGATAAGAAAGAGCGCACGGAAGTTCGCTCACCAGTCAACGGTACGATCAAAGATTTTAAAATCAATACTGTTGGCGGCGTTGTCAAGCCGGGTGATCCGATTGCTGAGATTGTTCCGATGGATGATAATTTATTGGTCGAAGCAAAAATTCGCCCGTCTGATATTGCGCGTCTTCGCCCAGGCCTTCCCGCGATGGTTAAAATCACCGCCTATGACTTTACAATCTATGGCGGTCTTAAAGGTGAAGTGTCAGATATTTCTGCGGATACGATTAAAAATGAAAAAGGAGAGTTTTTCTACCGTGTAAAAGTACGCACCTCTGAAAATTCCCTCAAAAGAAAAGGCGAAACATTGCCGATTATTCCAGGGATGATTGCGACTGTCGATATTCAAACAGGTAAGAAAACAGTCATGGAATATCTGATGAAACCATTCTTTAAAACCATTGAAAATTCAATGAATGAAAAATAAGGGATTGCTATGCCCTATCAATCAGGTCATCGGTCTTTAGGCGTTATTGATATCGGGTCAAACTCGGTGCGCATGGTCGTGTATGATACGGCTCATCAACCGCCTGAGAAAATTTTTAATGAAAAAGTGATTTGTCCTTTGGGACGCGATTTGGGCACAACAGGAAAATTAAATCCTGATGCAGTTGACGCAGCATTTAAAGCCTTACAAGCCTATAAAATTCTCTCCGGTATTTATCACGTGGCCTCACTCGAGGTGGTCGGCACAGCCGCTTTACGTGATGCCACAGACGGCGATGATTTCATTGCCCGAGTGAAAGAAGAACTGGAATTAGATATCCGCATTATCTCAGGTGATGAAGAGGCAAACTATGCCGCGCGTGGTGTCCTTATGTTTGCACCCGATGCGGATGGGGTTGTTGCTGATTTCGGGGGTGGGTCTTTGGAGCTTGCCAGAATATATGATGATACTGTCCATGACACTATCAGCCTTCCGATGGGTGCCTATCGTGTTCAGGCAATGGGCGATAAGGCGCGGGCAAATATTGCAGATTTCTTAGTCCCTTTAAAACCGCGTTTTGGGAGCTTAAAAAATCTCTATGCTATTGGCGGCTCTTGGCGAATTCTCGCTTTGGCCTATATGCGAAGTAAGAGTATCAAGACTGAATTGCAGGGCTATGCCATATCATCGGATGATATGATTGAATTCTGTAAACATATACAGCGTTTAACAGACGTCGAAGTGGTCAATATCTACCGTATGGAGGCCCATCAGGCCAAATTATCGGGAATTGCCGCTTTTACCTTGGAATCCGTGCTTGTTGACCTCGCTATTCAAAACTTTATTGTCTCAACAGCAGGGGTTCGGGATGGGGTTGCGCATGAATTTCTTTTATCTCACGTAAAAACAAAGTAAAATGATGAAATGACCAATTCGACACAACCACCTTCTCCTCCCGATGACCCTCTGCACTATACCAGTGCGGCAGAGGACTATAATCCCGTTATCGTCGAAGAAGATGAGGACGACGAAGAGGGTGATCAATCCTCCGGGGAAGGCGGGAGCGGCGGGTCTAAAAAGTATAAAGTATTCTTGGATCCTATCCTTGATTTCTCGGAAGATGATGAATTATCTGATGAAGAAAACGCGGCGGCAAAACTCAGAAAATTTGAAATCTCTTCAATGAGTTTGATGGTCTCAGGTGCGAGTGCCTTTGCTTCAGAAAATGATTTAAGCCGCAAAGCGTTTATGGCGAAGGTCGCCATTACCAATAAAGAAATTTCAACACGCGATATAGCCGACCCGAAACTCTTTCAGAAACTGGACGAGAAGCAAAGCGAACGTCGTGCTAAATTCGGCATTCATACGCTCGACGAAATTGTCTCCGGCGCAATTGAAGCAGCCGGTGCGGTTGTTGCGATGGTGTCTTCATCGGTCAGCGAATACGTTAAAGATAAAAAAGAAGCCCGCAAAGCAAGTCAGCTTGCCCGCAATTTTGAAGAGGGCAAGGAAACCTATGCACTGGATAGTCAAGATGAATATATTTCACGGTCTAGTTTAGAGACAGCAGATTTTCCCGTTCAAGATTTTCAAGGGGACGAGATGGTCTCTCTGGAGCGCGATAGGCTCTATGATGATTTGGCACGCCAAACCCAATTCGATTTGGACGACGGAAAAATTACCTATTCCCAAGCCTTTAATATTCTTGCGGATATTATCCTTCTTACCAAACAACCTGTCAGAACAGTCCAGCTGTCAGATGATATTCAAATTGGGCCGGATGCGCCGGGCGTTGACGCAGAACTTAATCCGATGGGCGGATAAGGGCATTATTTCCCTTTTCTGACAATACGTTCTGACAACCTTAGCAGGAATTTGTTAATCTTTTTAAGGGATAATAATCCCTGCATTAACATCCAATTTCCCTGAAAGGGCTCCTTACCATGTCTGCACCGTATAAAATCAATGGATCTATTGTCGATATGACGGGCGATGGCGTATGGCCGCATATGTCTCAAGAAATCCGCGAGAATTTGATTGCGCCGCTTTTCGATGTGGACTGGAAAGTGCATGACATTTCTTTACAAGCCCGTGACAAAACCAATGATGAAGCATTGAATGCTTCGATTGCTGATTTAAAAACACATAAGGCCGCTGTGAAAGGCCCGACGATTACACCAACAATGGAAGAAACCCGTAAAATGGGATTGTCTCAAAAATGGGATTCTCCGAACGGTATTATCCGCCGCGCGATTAACGGGGCGGCTATTCTCCGCAACACAATCGAAATTGAGGGTATCGAAAAATTTGCACCGTTGATGCATGACGTGACAATCGTTCGTCAGGCCGTGGGTGGTATTTATGGAGCCCCGAACGTCGCCATTCCTGGGCGCGGTAAACTCAAAGTTATTTTTGAAGGTGATGACGGTTCCACTCAAATTCTCGTTGAAAACCGCAAAGTAGATAACGGGGTTGCGTTGCTCACAACCGAAACAGACAGTTCTATTCGTGATTATGCACACGCATTGTTTCAACAAGGTTTGGCAATGAAAAAATCCGTGGTCTTCGCGGGTAAAGACACCATCAACCCTGTCTATGACGGTCGCTTCATTGATATCTTTAATCAGATTTTCAAAGAAAACTATGAAGCAAAGTTCAAAGCCGCAGGTATTACATTTAATGACAAGGTTCAATTGATTGATGCCGTTGTATCCAAAATTCCTCAGGGGAAAATGAACGGTATGATTATTGCGCTGAAAAATTATGACGGTGACGTTGTGTCCGACCAAGTGGCCGGTGAACATAAATCATTGGGTCTGATGGACTCAACCCTTGTGTCTGCGGACGGGACATTGCTTGCTGACCCTCCACACGGGACAGCACCTGATTTGGAATCCGCATGGCACGAAAAGAAAATTCTTTTAGCCAACCCTGCCGCCCATATTTTTGCCTATGCCGAAGCTATTCGTCACAAGGCAGAGTTAAACGGCCAGGAGGAGGGCGTTGAACTTGCTAAAAAATTGAAGCTCGCAGTTGTCGAAACAATTGAAGCCGGTTTGAAAACAGGTGCGTTAACTGGCGACTTGGCCCCAGATAGAAGTAAATCAATTAGCGGACAACAATTTATTGCGAATGTCCGCAAAACATTTGATGACATGATGGAAAAATCAGGTTCTAAAAAAATGGCAGTATAGAATTTAGCTGCAATACTTTGACCTAATTTTCAGAAAACCATCTCTCGCAGAAATGTGCAGGATGGTTTTCTATTATCAACCGGTTGCCAAATGTAGAGTTTACCTTAGTTCAAAAAGAGCAGCAGTTTTTTAATTCAAAAGGATTTTTATGGTTGCCTATGATATGCCGCTATTGACGACCGTTGCTCTTGGTTTAAGTGCAGCTTTCGTTTGCGGTATGATTGCCCATAAACTTCGCCTCCCTGCAATTGTCGGATTTTTGGTCGCTGGCATCCTTATTGGCCCCTATACCCCTGGATATGTGGCCAATATGCATTTGGCAGAACAATTGTCGGAAATCGGTATCGTTTTGCTTATGTTCGGCGTGGGACTTCATTTTTCTATTAAAGATTTGATGGATGTGCGCCGGATTGCGTTACCCGGCGCTATTGTTCAAATCATTGTCGCGATTGCAATGGGTGCAGCCGTCGCCCATTGTTGGGGATGGCCACTCCAATCCGGTTTAATGTTCGGTTTAGCCTGTTCCGTTGCCAGTACGGTTGTGTTGATACGCGCTCTTGAGGATAACCATCTTACCCAAACGGCAAATGGCCGCATTGCGATAGGTTGGCTGATTGTCGAAGATTTGGTCATGGTTCTGGCCTTGGTCTTTGTTCCGGCGCTTGCGAACTTAGGGGAGACAGGGGCGGGCGGGAGCACATCCGCGTTTATTCAAACCATCATTATTTCCGTTGTTAAAATTTCTTTGTTTGTCGTTTTTATGCTGGTCGTCGGAAATCGCGTTTTGCCGTGGGTTTTAAACCTTGTCGCATCCACGCGTTCGCGGGAATTATTTACACTGGCTGTCTTTGCCGTGGCGGTGGGTGTTGCGTTTGGGGCTGGTAAAATATTCGGCGTGTCTCTGGCACTTGGTGCGTTTTTCTCAGGGATGATGATACGTGAATCTCATTTAAGCCAAGAGGTTGCGGAGCGCGCTTTGCCACTTCAAGATGCGTTTGCAGTTCTGTTCTTTGTGTCCGTCGGAATGCTCTTTAATCCGACCGTGCTGATTTCACACCCCATGGAAGTGATTGCGTGTATTCTGATTATTATGGTCGGGAAATCGGCCGCGGCCTTTTTTATTGTGATGCTATTCCGTTATCCGCTTAAAACAGGATTGTTAGTGTCGGCGGGGCTAGCGCAAATTGGGGAATTTTCATTTATTCTGATTACTATGGGTGTCTCGCTTAAAATTCTTCCTCCTGAAGGGCGGGATATTATTTTGGCGGGGGCGTTAATATCCATTTCTTTAAACCCGCTTACATTTTTGGGTTCTCGCCTGATTTATAATATACTCGGGAAACATAAATTCTTTTCACGCTTCTTTGATATGCGGGATGAAGACGGCCTTGCTCATTTAACCGATGAAGAAGTTGCCACTTTAAGACGCACCGTGATTTTGGTCGGTGCGGGACAGGTGGGCGGATATATTTGCGACAATATCGAAGCAAGACACACCGAACTTGTGATCATTGAAACCAACCGCCAACGTGTCGAAGCTTTACGCCAAGAAGGTTATCACGCGATTGCAGGAGATGCAGGGTCAGAAGAAACATTACGTGAAGCTTTAATTGATAAAGCAAAGGCCTTGGTCATTGTGATTCCTGATCCATTTGAAGCAGGACGCATTGTAGATGCCGCAAAGGATGTCAGGCCGGATATTAAAATCATTGTCGTTGACCGTTTTCACAATCATGACGAAAGCATTTTCGAAGACCATGATGTTGATGTTAAGGTCAAAAGCTTTGAAGAAGTCGGGCGTTCCATTCTTGCCCATATCTCAAGCATCAAAAATTAGATTTATTTATCGCGCATGTAAAACACTAAACCTGCACCAAAAGCGATACAGGCAAATCCTGCAATCTGCCCCAGATTGATTTTCTCACCGAGATAAAAAATAGCAAAGCCGACAAAGACGCTTAATGTCACAACTTCCTGAATCGTTTTCAATTCTGCGGGACTATAAACCGCCGACCCGAGACGATTGGCAGGAACAGCCAGACAATATTCAAAGAATGCAATGGCCCATGAAATAAGAATGACCTTCCACAATGCAACATCATGAAATTTCAAATGCCAGTACCATGCGGCGGTCATAAACAGATTGGAAATACCGAGTAATAAGACGGGGTAAAAATAAGCCATAGAAGCACCTTTTGAATCAGGGTTTTTTCTATCTTAGCGAGGCTTTCTATTCTTGTATAGGAGGTGCTTACGCTACCATTGGGGCGCGCTCTTCCGCGGCCGCGACTGTCGGAAGCGCATCCATCGGTGCTGCTCTCAAATTGCGGAGAAACTCATTGGCCAGCATGGTTGTAAGGACATCAGAGTTCGGGCGCGCATAGCATACGGCAGAGGTTGAAGTAATCAGGAAGGTGCGCTTCAGATTATTTCTAGCCAATGTTCCGCCTGTAGACACAAGGTCAGCAACCACATCAGCGAGGCCTTGACGGACAGATGATTCAACATCTCCCTGACGTTCCACAATCTCTGAGGCGCTAATGTTGTTTTGAGCAAGCCAAGATTTTAAAAGAGTAGGATTTGCGGTTGCAATTCTTAATCCGTCAATATCTTTGGGTGTTTTAAATTCTTTAACGCGATTGATGGGGACGGCTAACTCAAAGGTACATCCTGCCACGTCCAGATCCAATTTCATCTCAGGTTTTTCGAACGCCGGGTTTTCGCCTGTCGTATATTCGGTAGCGACATCACTGCCAATCATCGCCAAATCAACTACTTTCCTTTGCATGAGGAAAAGAGCATCTGCGGCGCGCACAAACTCAACGCGAATATTCGGGATGTTTCCGTTGCTGTCTTTCAAAACATCCAGGCCATCTTCTTCACCCAGAACAAAACCCTTTGACGCCAGATAGTCGACAATTTCGCCTTTGATTTTGTCTTGTTTGGCGATGGCTATAGTTAAGGGGCGGGCAGCATTTAATTGTTTCATCATCTCTATCTTCACGTCGTTTTTGTTATTGTGTTAGCATGGTAACACAAAATAACAATAATATCAAGTTTTATTTTTCTCTTTTTTTATAAAATTGTGACCGGGGAATTTGAGTTTTATGCGACGTTTCAATAACTTCACCCTTAAAAAGAAAATTTTAAATGTTATATTGTAACAATTCAAAAAATATGCATAGATGTGCGCATGGACATTCAGATTGAAACGAAAGATGACATGATGCCTATTTTAAAAACTGAATCATTGACTGTGCAACACAGTACGAACTCTCCCATTCTATCCTTCCCAGATTTAACTGTGAACGCGCAGGACAAGATTTTATTACTCGGGGATTCAGGATGCGGCAAAACAAGTTTACTGTCCATCATCGCCGGACTGCTTCAGCCGACAACAGGAAAAGTGTTTATCGAAGCTCACGACATTTATAAAATGGGTGCCCGCGAACGTGATCATTTACGTGGGAAGGCATTCGGTTTTGTTTTTCAAACATTGCATTTGCTTCCGTCGCTCACCATTGCACAAAATATCTTACTTGCGGCTGATATGGCTGGTCTTCCTGCATCTGCCGAAAGATTGAAAACTCTGTTAGCCTCTTTAGGCATTGCGGATAAAGCGGAACAAAAACCATCTCAATTAAGCCAAGGGCAACAACAGCGTGCGGCGTTGGCACGTGCTCTCTTTAATTTCCCTGCTTTGATAATTGCGGATGAACCAACATCGTCTTTAGATGATAAGAACGCCGCCATTGTCATGGATTTGTTGGAACAACAGGCCAAAGAATCAGGAAGCGCGTTGCTTGTCGCGACCCATGACACCCGCATCAAAAATCGCTTTGATAGAGTTATTACCCTTTCTTCCTTCTCCCCAAAAGAGGTGGCATAATGAATATTCTATCCTTAGCCGTAAAAGGTCTTCACCATAAACCCCTTCACACAACATTGAGCGTTCTTGCAACCACAATGGGTATTGCGATGCTCACGGCCGTATTTCTGATTTCAGGCGGCATTAGTGACGGATTAAAGCGGAATAGTGGCGGGATTGATGTTGTGGCAGGTGCCAAAGGTAGTCCGTTGCAACTTATTCTCTCCAGCGTTTATCATACGGATGTTCCTATCGGGAATATTGATATGTCCGATTTTGAATCCATTCGTAATAATGCGATGGTCAAAGATGCCATCCCGATTGTCGTGGGTGATAATTTCAAAGGCTGGCGCGTTGTGGGCACGACCGCTGAATTTTTAAATCTTTATAAAGCCCGACTTGCCGAGGGGAATGCTTTCACTCAACCTTTCGAAGTTGTGGCAGGGGCAAATACACAGGTTAAATTAGGTGAAGAATTCGCGGCTCGCCACGGTTTTGCGGCAGATAGTGATGATATCCATGACTTCCATCTTTATAAAGTGGTGGGGCGTCTTCAACCAACAGGAACCGTGGTTGATAGATTGCTTATGACCCCTTATGTCAGTGTGCAACAACTTCACGCCCATTTAGATGAGGATGAAAAAGATGGACCCGAAGCGGAAACAGAACTGGCAATGGCCCATCAGGTGACTGCCATTCTCATCAAGGCCAAAAATGGTGCGGGTATTATGAATCTGCCGCGTATGATTAATCACAATGAACGGATGCAAGCCGCAAATCCTGGATATGAACTTGCCCGTCTCTCCAAAAGTTTTGGGATAGGGCGCGATGTTTTAAATGCCCTCGGACTATCCATTCTTGTGTTATCAATCCTGATGCTGTTTTCAGCATTGGCGTCTTCTTTAACGGAGCGACGCTATGATATGGCTGTGCTACGCGTGCTCGGTGCCTCTCCTGTCAAGTTATTTGCAACCTTAATGATTGAAGGAGTGCTCGTTGCAGGAGCAGGAACGATGATAGGGATCGTATCCGGCCATGTGCTTGCTTATTCTCTGACCGGATTATTTGGTAGTTTTGAAGGCATCTTGGTGCGCGGAGATTTCCTGATGCTTCATGTCTTTGATATCGTCTTATTAAGTGTCGGATGCGGGGCAGGGGCATTGGCAGCATTACCGGCGGCTATCTCTGCGGCACG
>JADMIO011107753.1_pt1 | contig 44239 bp, 57 predicted proteins | sample 8958161 | NCBI WGS metagenome assembly JADMIO01 (sample SAMN16585339, study PRJNA669376) | soil metagenome | isolation source: Crop rotation soil | place: USA: Cullars Rotation, Alabama | collected 2011
CCGCGACTTCAAGTCACGTGAATTCCAAGCTTCGGATCCCACTGTGCTGGAAAGGTAAGGAAGAAGACTTTGTTCACTGCGAGGGCTCCGCCCTCGCGCACCTGGGATTTAGCGCTTTACGGCCAGAATGATTTCCTCACGCTCTGGCTCAGGACTCGGTGAGGCGCTCAGCAAGCGAGTACGGTTTGCCGTATGGAATGCTTTCACCGTCGGCGGCAATCACTGCAATCGGAATTGAGGGCTCGATCTCGGCTCCAGCCGAAAAATGGCTCTCTCGAAGCAACCCCTCACCATTCGCCAAGATCGCGTATCTTCCCGTTGGAGCTTCGATGATGGCTAACCTCGTTCCACGATGCACCACCGCGCCTTCCTCCAATAGCCATTTCACCAGCCGTACATTCTTGGGTTGTGGCTCATCAAGCGTCGGAATCGGAATCTGATACCAGAAAGGCATATCGCGACAGAAATGGGGCGATCCGCGCGGGCCGCCCCATCATTCCGGCTTCTGGATCGGCGCTCCGGTCGCATCCCTGCGTTGCCGTACCCTCCGTCCAGGTGCAGCCAGTATAGACGGTTTTGCATCGAACCAAAAGAAAATCTTGCCACAGTGGCAGCCGGCGAGTTATAAATACTCTTGTTCTGGGTCGGCTGCATTGGCCGGTTTTGAAGTGATCACGTATGGCCGGTTTTCAGGTGATCACCGAGGTCGAAACAGACGCCAAGTCGCTAGAGAGCACATTCAAGCAAGTGGAATCGTTCTGGGAGACGCGGAGCGATCGGTGAGCCGATGTCCTAAGTCACGACGGCAAGATCTAGGGTCCACGAAACGCGTTAGCGGCCGCGCGTCAGCGCGCGGTATGTCATGACCAGCACTCCAGCAAAAGGAACAATGAGTGTGCTCATGCCTCATAGTGCGGCGAATCTGCCGAGTTCTCAAGTGATCTTTCGTACCATCCGCTTAAGGCGTTCCACTGGGGCGGTTGCATCAGTACTGTCCACTACCGGGGCCCAAAAGATAGATTCTGCCTATCGACCGGTTGGTGATACAATCCCTGCGCGGTTCTCAACCTTCCCTCCGGAGGGGGAACCGCTAGCGGTGTTGACTCCGTTGCCGGAATGTCGGCACTCGCGTCGGGCCGGCTCTCCGAAAGTCGGCCCGATTCAATCCGGTTTTTTCAAATGGACCTACTACCAGAGTGCGGCCCTACAGAACAGTCTGCTGAGCGGGCGAAAAATCTGAGGCTAAATGCTAAACTCAGGGCGTGCCGCCATCGCCCAAGATGAAGCGCGAAGACTGCGAGGACAAGCAGCGCTTGCAAGAAGGCGGCCGATACGATGACGCGCGACTATCAGATGGCGCTTGAAACACTCAGCCGCGCGCCCCGATTACCAGAGCGAATCCACCACACGATTCTCAGCTACATGGACGAACTGCACCCCAAGATGGAATCAGCACGCGCGGCGCTGCAACAACACGTCAAAGCTCACGGCTGTTGACGGAGGTCAACGAACTGACCCACTACCAAAAACCTCACGCCGTCTTCTTGAGTGACAGATCGGGTTTGGTCTCGGCTATTGGGGTCTTCTTCTGTTCAAGCTGATCCGCGCATTTGATGCAGATCGGTTCGCCAAGAGAATAGAGTTGGGTCTCTGCGCCGCAGTATTTGCAGTTCGCCATGTCGTGTCCTTCCGAAACATCCGGTAGGAAAGAGGCTTCGGGGCTCTTTGGTATCGAATGGGGGTCTTTGGGTGTAACTTGAGGCTAGCTCCGGAAAGACAGCGACGGTATCGGGTCTTTACCGCAGCGTTCCCGCTCACCCGCCCGATCCTGATCCCGCTTTTGTGCACTCGATCGTCTGGCCCTCGACGACGGGTTCGTGTAGCATTTTCTTCACCGTTCGAGAAACAGATGCCTACCTAGGGGATTGAATGAGATACAAATCGGCCGGCTTGGCGCAAGCAGCGCTCATGTGTGCTTTCGCGAGTTAATAAGCACAAAGATCGGGGCTGGTCGCCCAACCATTGACAATCACAGCGCAGCGCGCACTGCCAAATAACCTTGGTCGGCCTGATGGACTGAATCTCGAATCGGATGCAAGCGCCCTTTGTCTCGATACTGTGGCGATCCCCACTCGACAAAACGGCTTCGCATTGTGCAACGCCTTTGTTGCGTATCAGTTCTCCCAGCGCGCCGAGCCGCTGAGCGAAGAGCGTTGTCATGAACGTTCCTCTGTCACAGCCAGCGGCTTTGAGCTTCTCCGTCATCTCTTCCACACTCCATAGCAACAGACTTGCAGGATCGGTCACCTTGGCTGCGCGCAAGCCGCCGACCACAGCAAATGTTTTTTCGAGAGAGTACTGATTTACGGCGAGTATCGAGACGACAAGGTCATCCCAGGGAAGATCAGCGGCCCCGCCGCCGTCGCGTCTGATATAGTCCGACATACCCCGGCGTCAAACCCGAAAAATCGACTGACGCTTCCACGCTCTCAATGAAAACATGCAGGGGCGATACCGTGCGGGCCAAAGGGTTGAAGGGTGCTCCGAAACCGTCACGCAGATTGAGCGATACCGGGCCTAGACCCGTCGTGTAAAGAACCAGTGCTTCACCCGGAAGAGCCGGATTGTCGGGGCCTATGAGTGAGCCATCGACTCCGCTAGCAGCCAGCGCGAAATCGCCGGAGTAAGTGAAGATTCCAGGATCTTCCGTGAAAGAGTCTGCAAAGATGCTGGCGACTTGTTCCCCATGGTCGAACACTTCGACGAGAGCGGCGTCCGGTCCGACGGGAGTTGAGTATGGCACCTGGAAGCTGACTTGATCTTCGCCATTCGCGAAGGCTACGCCGAAGATTGGGGCGGACCGTCCATTGACAGAGACTTCCACACCAGCCAGAACAGTTGGCAGCGGGTCAGTGCCAGCGAGAACTACTCCGTTTACAGAGGTCAGATCCTCACCGAAGACGGTGGCGAGTCCGCCGGGACTGATGCCCGCGAGATAACTGGCGGCATTGACCACGACTGGGCTGCCCGGAGCCAGTGGCGCTTGTGCGGGCTTGAGCCGCGAATGCTGCGGACGATAGTATTGCGCCGTGTGCTGGCCTACACCTGGAACGGCCAGCAGGCCAATGAACGCCAGGGTCTTGGCAAACATAAGCACCTCCAGCGGGGCATACTGGGCACTTCTAATTCCAGCGCTGCGCGGTTGTATGAAACACGTTAGCTCTGGGGGATCCCTGCTTCGGAAAAAATGGCAACAGGCATCATGCCATCCATGCACGCGAGCGGCTGTTAATGGGCGAGTGCCTGCAAAACAGAACGGCAAGCTGCGGCGACGGAATGGCAAACCGATGGCCGCGGGCCTACATTCCTGGTTTCGTTCTGCGCGGAGCGGGATCAAACCATCAGGGTCTACGTGACACGGTGTTCACCGCCTAGAGCGCAATAAACGAAAGGGGCTTAGCACCATGAGGCGAACTGTATTCTCTCGCTTCACAATCGCAACGGGGACTGTTTTGCTTCTCTTCATCGCGGGTCTGCTCGGCGTCATTGTCCCCCGCGTGCGCAGTCAATCGACCGGTAACACCGATCCTACGGCCCAGAACGCATTGAACTTGGTACAGCAGGGTCGAAAGATTTTTCGCTTCGATACCTTCGGCGATGAGTCGTTTTGGGGGGACACTCTTAAGCTACACTTGGCCATTCGTGGATCGGGACTCGGCGGTGTCGGGCCTGGCGTCAGCCCACGAGGCGCTCTGGCCGCCGGCTTGAAGGTCGATGTGGATGCCTTACCGGCCACCCTGGTCACCCAGATTCAAGGCGGGCAGGTCAATTTGGATGATCCAGCGGTAACGCTTGCATTACTAAAGATGAATGCAGTAGTCGGGCTTACAGGCATCTTCGATACCGGCGGCCAGCTTCAATCGGTCGGAATCCAGTGCGCATTGTGCCATTCCACTGTCGATAATTCCTCTGCCGCGCTGTGTGCGGGTACAGTGCAGCCGAATCCCGGAACCGGGTGCATCGGCCATCGGCTCGATGGCTGGCCCAATCGCGACCTGAACGTCGGCGCGGTTATTGCGATGGCGCCGGATCTGACCCCGATTGCCAATTTCCTCAACGTGCCCGTGTCGACAGTGGTCACGGTGTTGAACGGTTGGGGGCCGGGGAAATTCGATGCGGAGCTGATATTAGACGGCAAGGCATTCAATCCGCAACAGATGACGGATGGCGCAGCGACCGCACTCAACGTAACCGGCGCAACGCTCCTTCCGGCTGCTTTCGGGCTAGGTGGCGTTAACCTCCACACCTGGACCGGCTGGGGCTCGATCCCCTACTGGAACGCCTTCGTCGCGAATCTGGAGATGCATGGAAAGGGTAGATTCTGGGATCCACGGCTGAATAATGCGGCACAGTTTCCTGTGGCTGCCAGCCACGGATTGGGAGACCTCAAGGTCAATGGCCAGCATCTCAGCCCAGACGATGACCAAATCACTTCGAAGCTCCAGGCGCTTCACTTTTATCAACTGGCGCTTCCTTCTCCCCAGCCTGCTGCCGGGACTTTCGACAAAACCGCATCAGACCGCGGCGACGCTCTGTTCAGCGGAAAAGCCAAATGCAATAACTGCCACGTCGAGCCGCTCTGGACCGACCCCGGCTGGAATCTCCATACTCCCGCAGAAATTTGCATCGATAGTTTCCAGGCGGACCGGTCCCCGGATCACCGCTATCGCACGGCGCCGCTCGGGGCTCTTTTTGCACATACCAAGGGCGGCTTTTATCACGACGGTCGGTTTCCCACGCTGAGCAGCGTGGTAGATCACTATGACAAGTGCATGAACCTGGGCCTGACGGCCAACGAGAAATCCGACCTCACACAGTACCTGCTGAGCCTGACGTTCGGGAGCAAATAAGCTCGGCAGAAGGAGCTTCCGGTCAACCGGGAAAGCGTCCGAAAGCAGCAAAGAGCTCGGAACAGTGTCCGATCTCATTGGTGAACAGAGCCGAGGAAGCAAGGACGAAGTAACGTTCTGGAGCGTCAGCGGCCAGAAGCTCGGCGACTACCACCTCAATGTCGTACCCGCAGTCGGCCCACCTCAGCCGCAATCGACGCAGTTCTACGCGACGCAGACCGGAACCAACTACTATTTCGGCGGCAAGCTGATAAAGAATTCGGGCGGGTGGGTGTGCACGGACCGGATGGGGTCGAATGGCAAATACTACTCTTATGGTGGCGATTCGAAGATCGGTCCCGTCGGGGTCTACACCGGTTCGTCTAACCCCACGCAAACCGAATCGCAATAATCGTCTTGCGACTGGATAAGTTCCCAGCACCCGTGCTCGCCGACGTGCTCTCTTAGCGCCATCCGAGCAGATTCCAGTGTGCACGTGGCGCGAGAAGCCCGCTTATATCCTGACGCTGTTCTGGAACGATAGTCTCCTCCTCTGGTCGGAGAAAGGGCGCGGGGCGAGCGGGGAATCGAGCCGCGAATCGGCGATTCTCGAAATCGCGCCGACTGTTCGTCGCAAGTGGAGGATCGATCGCCAGAGCGGTCGCCGCGACCCAGGCGTCCTACGGACTGATCGGCCGACCGGTCACGCGGGGGATGCGAAATCACCCGTCCGAGAGCAACGGAATCAGTTTGGAAACTACGCCGTGCTACATGCTACAATCGCCCGGAACGGTTTCGTGAGAGGAATCGGCTGAGGAAGCTGATATGGGAGGAAGGATGAAACGCGCCGCCCTGCTATTTCTGATTGTTCCGTGGAGCGTGGCCCACGCCGCCGCCACTTTGAGTCTCACCGCCGCTGGTACGAGCAATGGGTTCCTGCTTACGAAGTTCGCCACTATCGATTCAACCGCTAACTCCAACACAGGAGTGTACGGAGTTGCGGTGACGTCGACCGGAACGGTGCTCGTCAGCAATTTCAGCAATGATACGCGTTACGTCTTCAATGATGTGGACGGCCAGACCCCCGGAACCGCGCTCGCCACGATCACGCCTTCGAGTAGCTTTTCAGGCGCATACGCCAACGCGGGCGGACAAGCCTACGGCCAGGTCAGTTCCCAATTTGTGCAGTTCAATCCAAACGGAACCGTGAACCGGATCCTTACAGGGATTTCTCAATCCCCGTTTTTCGGGATGTGGGGCAATCCGAAGAATGGGCACATCCTCTCGACTACTGGACAGGGACAGATCATCGATATCAATCCGGCAGGAGCAGGTTCGGCCATGGTGGTGGCTACCACCGGAACCGGTTACGATGGCGTCACGGTTTCTCCCGACGGCACGATCGTGTATGTAGAGCTGAACCAACACATCGTCGGCTTCAACATCGCGACCGGGACCCAGGTCTTCGATTCCGGCGTGTTGTTTGGCTTTCCGGATGGCACCGGGATCATCACCAGCAGCGGCCCCCTGAACGGAAAGTTGATCGTGAACTTTAACGGCGTCGGGCCGAACGCCGGCTTCGTAGGACTGCTGGATCCGGTGACAAAAACGGTCACCACGATTGCTAGTGGCGGCACGCGCGGCGATTATGTGTCCCCAGATCCGAGCAACGGAACCGTGTTTCTGTCGTATTCCGATTCCGTGTACCGTCTCTCATGCGGTTCCGGCTGCTCGATCGGCACGGTTGTCTCGGGCCCGGCACTGACGCCGGCACCCTCCTCACTAATGCTCGTCCTGATCGGGCTGGCAGTTGGTGGAGCTTATTTGATGAGGCGCAGACTACTACACCAGCGCTCCTGAGCACACAAGCACCGAACGGATATGGAATGGACCGGGGCTGCCTTCGAGCGTGCGGCGTATTTCGCGCGTCTGTCTGCCTGGTCGATGCTGGCCAGAAGGCCGCTATCCCGTAGTGTGCGGCAGAGTGTTTGCTCACCGATCCGGAGATGCCCGGACATTTCCTGGGTACGCCCAGCGCGCTGCTGGATGTGCGCGAACGCGAGTGCGGCCACTTCGGACCGTCGGAGACCCACAGCTTCCGTTCGCGGAATCTCGCAGCATGGAGGAAGTGCGATCCGGTTCTGCGCGACAACGGCTCCAGGCTGTGCTGCTGGGAGCACTCGCATTGCTGGCTTTGGGGCTCGCCGCGGTCGGAATCTTACGGTCTGATCGCGCATAGCGTCGTCGAACGGACGCGCGAGTTTGGAATCCGCCTGGCAATCCGAGAGAGGAATTCAGCAGCCGTGATCAGCAACGTGTTGCTTCAGTAGGAGCCGGGACCGCTCGAACGCTTCCCTGGCTTGCTCTGCGCGATCGTACGCCTCCTCAAACATGTCTTCGCTTGCCATATCCAAAGCGTTAGCGGCGTCCATGTAGGCTCGCAGATCGGCCCTGCAGCGCTGAATGAAAGTCGATTGTTCCTTGCAGCCTGGTTCTGGCAAAGGATTCATACCATCTGGCTTTTGCGCCAGTCTGACCCTGAAATTCCCGCCGCTGAAGCAATTGGAATCCATCGAAAACTGGCAGGTTCAGGTCGAGCAGGACAAGATTGAACGGCTCACCCTTTATCAGAAGCTCTGTTGCGTGCTCGCCATCTTGCACCGTGACCACTGCCACAGCCGGATTCAACGTCGCAATGGCGTGTTGGATGGGGAATGCGTCAGCGGGGTTGTCCTCGATTAGCAGGATTCGAGCCATTCTGTAAGGGAGACAGACGGGGCAGCGAATCCCGTTACCCGAAACGCCAAGAGGGCTTAGGCGATCTCAAGTTCAGGAGTACCTGGACCATGCTCCACCTGCTTTTGGTCGAAGATCATCCAGCGGAAGTGCTCCTTTTCCAGGAGGCACTGCGCAGGTGCTCGATTTCCGCCGCGTTGTCGATTGCCTGCGATGGGGAGCAAGCCCTGCGGATACTGGGCACGCTGGACCCGAAGCCGGATCTCATCGTGCTTGATCTGAACTTGCCGAAGTTCAGCGGTTTTGACCTGCTAAAGAGATTTCAAGAACTGCGCCTCGGCTGCCCCGTTGTGGTGTTCAGCGCATCGAGTAATCCGAAGAACATGAGGGATGCATTCCGGCTGGGCGCGAAGGACTACGTGGTCAAGCCGCTCATTTTCAAAGACAGCGTCGATGCTGTTCATCAAATTGTGGAACGCTGGGCTGTCGGCGCATGCGCAGCCTGAGGTAGGCTGCCGGGCATTGGCAAGCCCGGCCACCGATCCACAAGGATCGACGGGTCCATGTGAGTTGATGGACTGCAACCGAGCGCGCAGCTCGCAGCCTGGCCGAAGGTATGGAAGAGACGCTCACCGTGCATCGGCTCCAGATTCCGCCAGAACTGCGCAAGACGCTGGCCAGCACCAACGTGACCGAATCGGCCTTCGCCATCGTCGAGCGGGTTTGCGTCAATGTAAAGCGCTGGCACCCCGGCGATCAGCGGGAGCGTTGGGTCGGATCAGGTCTGCTGGTTGCCGAGAAACAGTTCCGGCGCGTCAAGGGGCACAAGCTCATTCCGCTCCTCTTGCGTCAGTTGGAAATGCTCACGCCTTCCAGGACCCCCGTTGTCAAAAGGAGGAAAGCTTCGTAGAGTGGGTTACGCGAGAGAAGCTACTTTCAACGGAAATCCGGGCGTTCCCAACCGCGACCACAGGAGTCGGCAGCGACTTTACACTTCTATTGACACGGGCGGCGCTTGAAGCATCGCGGCCGGCTGCGCCGTTGCGAGCGCAATCGCAGCCGCCAGTAATCGAAGGTCGTCACCGGAATGCCGCGCTTGGCACAAAACTCCCGCCGCGTCTGCCCGCTCTTCGAAAACTCCTCCACGATCCTCTCCATCTCGGACGCACGCTCACTCGGCTGCCCCATGCTGACCATCTTCGCCCCATCGGGCGCACTCCTCAAGATGGGTTCGTCAGACGCTTACGATCGAGTCACTGTTTTCCATCCGCAAATAGAGCTTGTCGGTTTCCCACTCCTCGCTGATCTCCATGAGTACGGCGCTGACGAGACGGAGCAGGGCCGCCTCATTGGGAAACAACGTCGCCACTCGGGTGCGGCGTTTGATTTCCTTGTTTAGGCGCTCGAGTAAATTGGAAGTGCGCAACCGGCGGCGGTGCGCTAACGGAAAAGCGAAAACGGTCAGGCCCTCGGGCACGTTCTGGCTCAGCCAGGCCGCCAACTTAGGCGCGGTTTTTTCGTATTTGCGAATCGCCAGTTCCAGCCGGCGGTCCGCTTCCCCCCGATCGGGAGCATCAAAAATGGCTCGGAGGTCCGCGGCAACCTCGGTTCGCATAGAAGTGCGCGGAACATAGTGGCCGGCGTTCTGCTGCAAGTGGAACTGGCAGCGCTGCCAGGGAACGCCGGCGAACCGCGCCTCCCGGGCAGCTTTTAAACCTGCGTGATCATCGCTGACGATGAGCTTGACCCCATGCAGACCGCGATCCTGGAGCCCGGCCAGGAAATCGCGCCAATGGACTTCGGCTTCGCTTAACGAAACGCTCACTCCGAGCAGTAGCCGGTGTCCATCGGGAGCGATGCCGACCGCAATCAGCACGGCGCAGGAGACCACTGCACCCGCATGCCGCACTTTTTCATATCGCGCATCCAACACCAGATAGGCCGTGTCGCCGATGGGCCGCTTGCGCCAAGCCTCCAGTTCGGCATCCAGGAGCTGCGCGGCCCGGCTGACCTGGCTGCTGGAAACCTCCAAGGCACACAGCTGCTGCATGACCTCCGTTACCTTGCGAGTGGAGACCCCCTGGACATACATCTCGGCCACCGCCAGCTTGAGCGCTCGTTCGCTCCGCACTCCCTTCTCCAAAGCCGAGGGATAAAACTCCACGCCGCGGGTTTGCGGCACTTGTACGGTGATCGGCCCAAGCCGCGTCTCCACCGTTTTGGGTTTAAAGCCGTTGCCATAGCCCCGGCGCTGGAGGGTGCGCTCATAAGGATCGGCTTCCATCGCCTGGGACCGCTCGATCTTCGTATCCGTCCGACCAACCCCACTCACCCGCGTGAAGCCGCCCACCGCGCCGGCGTGAGATCGCCAACCTCTGACAGCGTGCGCCGAGCGATTCCCGGCAACACCGCCAGCAAATAATCTTTCGCCGGCAGGCTCAACCGCCGGCACGATTCAATTACCGAAAGAATCGCGGCCACCTTCGGCCCCGCCCCCACACTGCCCACATGCAGCCAGTTCTTGCGGCCCAACGCCACTCCGCGCATCGAATTTTCCGCCAGATTGTTGGACAGCTCCACTTCGGCGTAATCGAAACACCGCCGCAGCTTGCTCCACATATTTAGCAGGTAGCCGGCCGCCTGCCCCAGCGTGCTCTTGGGCAGCACCGCCCGGGACAATGCCGCGCACTCGCTCCGAATCTCCTCGGCCCACTCCTCGGCGTGCTCCCGCCGCGCCGCCAGCCGTTGTTCCATACTCAACTGCTGCTTTCGAGATTCCCGGTCCACCGCAAACAGCGCATCCATGCGCAGCACCATCTTCACCGCTTCGGCGTCGTTCGGATTCACCTTCACCGCGTCCACGAACTTCCTCCGCGCATGCGCCCAGCAGCCCACATGCACCAGCTTCCGCCCGCCGATGTGATCGTAAGCCTGGTATCCGTCGGTCTGCAAAATCCCTTCCCAGTTGCCCAGAAACTTCTTCGGCCCGTCCCGCCCGCGGCCCAGTTGAAAATCAAACACGGTTTCTCCGCCCGGTTTTCCGTATTGCCACAAGTACGCCTGATGATCCGCGCCTCTTTGATCGTGCATTTGCACCGGAACCGTGGTCTCATCGGCTTGCAGATACGATGCCCGCAACAGATCCTGGCGCATGGCTCCTACCATCGGCTGGAGCAACTCGCCCACCCGCATCACCCAGCCGTCCAGCGTCGCGCGCCCGATTTCCAATCCCGTTTCCCGCTCCAGCATCACCGCCTGCCGGTACAGCGGCAGATGATCGCAATATTTCGCCACCACCGTCTCGATGACCACCCGATCGCTCGCCAGCCCCTTTTCCACGATGCGCGGCGCAAGCTCCGCCATCTCCACGCCGTGCTCGCACCGGCGGCACACCCGCTTTTCCCGCTTGATCACCCGCACGAAATAGCGCGCCGGCTCCACATCCAACTGCTCGCTTTGGTCGTAGCCGATCACCGCCGTCTCGGCGCCGCAGCTCTTGCAGCTCTGCTCCGCGCAGGGAATCACTTGCTCCACCCGCGGCAGATGTTCCGGCAGCCGCTGCCGCCCCGGATGCGCTCTGCGTTCTCGCGGCGGAGCTTTTGCCAGCGGCTCGCGCGCGGCCTCCGCCTCCACTTCTTCGCGCGTCGTTCCGGGTTCTTCTTCGATCAACAGACGAAGCTGAAGATCGCTCAGCGTCTCGCTGTAGGGACCCAGAAAGTGAATGCGCTGCTGCCGCAAACGCTCTTCCAGCACCTGGATCTTCAGCTGCGCCCACTGGAGCTCGCGTTCGAGAGTCGCAATGCGCAGTTCCGCATCGGGAGTGGTCATACGGGGAAGTTCGATTATAAGCGAAAAGCGCGGAAATGCAGCCGCTTTTCTTACATTCCTATGCGGAAATGTTTTATGCCGCCGGCGGTCTTCGCAGCCAGTTCTTGCGCGGCCGGGCTTCCCTCAGATCCAGACCGTTCACCAGCATGGCCAGCTCTTCGCCGCGCATCATGATCGTGTCGGCCTCCGGCGCCGGCCAGCGGAATCGTCCCTTTTCCAGACGCTTGGCGCACACCCACAATCCGCTGCCGTCCCATACCAGCGCTTTGAGCCGCGTGCGGCTGCGATTGGAGAACAAAAACAAATGCCCGCTCAGCGGATCCTGTCCCAGCCGATCGCGCACCAGCCCATACAGTCCTTCGAAGCCTTTGCGCATATCCACCGCGTCCACCGCAACGTAGATTTTCGTCGCCGGAGTGAGCCCGAACACTTCACGCCTCGGCCGCGCGGATCAGGCGTGCCAGGTCCGCCTCGGCGAAGATCCAGGAGCTTTCGATCCGCCGCCCGTTGGCCAGCACCAGCGCGAATCCCGGGCCGCGGGCCGGCGCGGCGATGCCCACTTTCACGAACCTCGGTTTGCGTTTGCGGCCGCGCCGCCAGCTATCCAGCGTCGCCACTGCGATGCCGTGCTGCTCGCAAAACGCCCGCCGCGTCTGCCCGTTCGCCTCGAACTCTTTCAACAACCGCTGCCGCTCTTCCGCGCTTCGTCTGACTTGCTGCATAGCAGCATCTTGCAGCTTCCGCGCGGCCTGCTCAAGAGGGATTGCTCAGACGCTTACCGATCTTCATGGCTTCGTTCAGCATGATGCGCACGGCTTCGGCCATCCCGGACAGGCCAGATTCGCAAAGCAGTTGTACGACCGTTTCGATTACGTTAGAGTCGGGCTGGTGGGCCACGTCAGTCTCCTTTCGATGAACTCGCTATTCACCAAAGGAAAACAGATTGGGCCCGCCTAAAACAACTCTCACAGGCTTTGTTTGGGCTCTCCGCTCCGGCTCGCAAAACCGGCGAGCCTTCGCTCCGGCCCAAAACAAAGCCTGTCCTCCCCGCGTCCAGCTACCTTTCGGCTCCGGGCGGAAGAGAATTTACAGAAAGGATGTTACACCAACTGTGTGTGAGGCATTCGCTTGCTTCTTTCAGGACGATGAGCGTTTCAAGCAGATGGCGCGAACTTGTTGGAATACGTTCAACCGCGTGGAAGTTTGAGGATCTTCCATCTACACTTCTATCTACATCAGTGCCCGTTTGCCAAAACGTACGTGAACGACGCTTTGAAACCGCTTTAGCGAGTTAAACCGGGGTTCGATAGTGCGCGATCTGTTGAGATGACAATCGCACACGGCCCGCTCGAGAGGGCTAATCAGTAGCAAGTGTTGATCGCCTCAATTTCCGGAGTCGTTGCTGTTGAAGAGAAATGCACACCCAGCCCTGCATCGTAGTCATGGTTGAGAATCCTGCCGCTTAAGTCCACCTATTTCGACGCCATCGACCTCCCATTTATGAACCTCGGGATTTAGGACAAGATTAAAGACAAAGTCAACGGGACGGCCGTTTATTTGCAAATGGCAGTCCGGACCAGCTTTGACCTGCCCCCGAACGGATGACACAGTCTGAACAACTTCCAGGCATTGTCCGTCACCGCTGAGCAAATAAATGTGAAGATTCAGGTCAATCGCATTCTTGAGATAGAGTGCGAAATCATGCGACTCGCGCCATCGGCGTGTGCTCAGTTCCGTAGATGACCCCAACGGGTCAGCAACCATTCGAGCCAAGTACGTGCGCACTGCATCCCAGATTGAGTGCACACGATCGTCTATCTCGCCCGCGCATCTCACTCTGGATATCCACTCAGAATCTTGTTGGTCAACGGTAACTTGCCAAACGGCCCCCACCTCTTTGCACCGCGCGCTCAACACCGGACGAAGTGGCTTCTCGTAGCCAAGCTCGTGTTCGCCGTCACGACTTACGATGTGGACCTCCCCAACGCTGTTCGCGGTTAACCCTTCATTGTGATAGTAGACGACGCCTGTCAGCGTTTGAGCTTGGCCGAACACACCAATTATAACGAACAGCGCGATAGAGGCTAGGCGCTCCCTATGAATTACTGAGAATAGCATTTAGTAAGCTCCAGTACTGAGGTCCCATAATTCCTACGTGCGGAGATCGAATCAGGGCTTTTTCCCCGATTGAGCGCCCTCTCTACACCAGAAACGCCTCTGTTGTATGAGTCGAAGAGTGCCCGTAGCAAATCATCTCCAGTGAGCGGACCGCTACTCCCTCGGGGAACAAAAGTGGAGAGTCGGCTCAGGTTGGATGCTAGGATACTCGCGGCCGCGCTGGCCGCGCATGTCAAGTTTGCGGCACAATCGGGGCTTACTCCTGCAGCAGCTGTAAATTGAAACACTCCGCCGTTAGCCGCATTTGTGTCGAAGCCGGTTTCCCTAATTCCTATCGCCGCCAGCCATCTCCAATCGATGTCATAATTCGCCGCAATCGCTTGTAGGACCCCGGCATTCGCATCTGCCCGATTGAGTGCGTTCAAGCGATTTTGGTCGGCGACATCGTTATCCTGTCCTGACATGCTCGATCTTAATCCCTTTTGACAATCGGAGTTGAGGGCGTGGAAAGTTGAACTCGGGCTGGGGGTACCACCACCTCCGCCTACCTGTGGCGGTTGCTGGAAGTACTGTATGCCGGCATTGCCGCACATCAACTGAAACCCTCCATAATTCATCCACGCGTAGGGGGCAGCTTCTTGGCAGGTCATCCCAAGCTGGTCAGGATCAGGTTCTAATGCGCAGCTTAGATCGTCCGATGGACCATAGCAAACCCAATCCGAGCCCGAGGGGTCTCCACGGTTGACGGGATCACCTCCGGTATATGAATACTTGTTGAAGCTATCAGGCAGTCTTATGTCTCCGCCCATCCGGTCGGACGTCAAGAACCGCCCGGTGCCCGGCGATTCATACCGCTGATCCGCGTAATCCAGACCGGTCTCCGCATCACGGAAGTAAGTAGAGAATTTGTCCTTCCCATTCGCCGTCGCCGACGGCCGCTCGACGCCGTAGGGGTAGTATCTGCCGATCGAGCCCAGCCGGTCCGCGTACACCCAGCCGGTCGAGTTCTTGATCAGCTTGCCGCCGAAATAGTAGTTGGTGCTGACCTGCGTCGCGGAAAACTGCGCCGATGAGCCGCCCGACACAACCGTCAGATGATAATCGCCCAGCTTCTGCCCGCTCACGCTCCAGAAAGTAATCTCGTCTTTGCTCCCGCCGTCCCCGCGCCAGACGCGCTTGTTGCCCGGAGCGTAGCTGTAATAAATCCCCGGCGCGAGCACAATCCGGTTCTCGATATCGTACGTGTACCCGCAGCCCGAGTTCGTGTTGCCGTTTGCGTCCGAGCACGAACCGTGATTCGTGGCCGCATCGTAGCTCGTATGCAACTCCGGCGTCGAGCCGTTGGTCGTCGTCGCATCCGTCAGATTGCCGAAGCCGTCGTAAGCGTAGCTCTGTCCCCATTGCGTCACGTTGACGTTGTCAGCCGTGGCCGCGCTCGCCAGACGATTTAAGGAATCGTAGGTGTAGTTGACCTGCTCGCCGCTCGTGTAATCGTACTGGTAATCGATCTTCCCGTTGTTCTGGGTCGCCGAAAAATGATATTGCAGACTCACTCCCGGCGAACTCAGACTCGTCATCTGGAGCATCGAGTTGTAGCCGCGCGTCTCCGTTCCCCACGCCGCCCCGCTCATGCTCTGCAACTCACCGCCCGGACCGTACGCCGTGCTGCTGATGATATCGACCCCCACCCCCACATCGGTCAGCTTCTGCAAGCGGCCCATGCTGTCGAACGTGAAGCCCAGGTTCGGCCCGGTCACGTCCGCTGTCGGGTACTGCTCGCTGGTCATTCTGCCTTCATTATCGTATGCGAACGAGGCTTCCAGATCCACGTTCTTGGTCTGCGTATACGGCGGAACGTTGATCGTAATGGTCCGCGTCAGGCGCAGCTTCTTCTTCACCGCCGCGCCCGGCGCTCCGTAGCTGTACATCTCGGTGAACGTGGTGTCGCACGACGGAGTGCTCACCCCGTGCCCGCCCATGTATTCGATCGCCGCCAGCCGCCCGCTGACGTTCTGCGAGTACGTCGAATCGAACGGATTCGAATCGTAATAGTAATTCTCCTGCTGGCAGGTGTCTTCCGCTCCGACCGAGACCGGATAGCGCCGCACCTGGATCAGGCGCGCGTAAGTGTCGTAGCTGTAGACCACCTGCTGATTCTTGGCGTCCGTCCGCGTCGCGACCTTGCCGTAGCTGTTGTAGGTGTACGTGACCGTGCCGTTTTCGGGATTGGTTGCGCTCAGCAGATACCCTCCCGGAGGGCTGCCGTAGTTGAAGGTCCGGGTCTGCGTTCCGGTGGGCCGCGGCATCGAGACGCCTGTGAGGTGATTCAGCAGATCGTAGGTGTAGGTGGTTACGTAATCCGAGCCCTGCCCGGGATTCGGTTCGTTCACCTGCACCAGATTTCCCAACGCATCCATGGTGAACTTTTTCCATTTGCCCGCCGGATCGGTGACCGTAATGGTGTTGCCCTGATACAGGTACGTCGTCGTCGAAGCGCCATCGGGCGCGACAACGCTCACCGTCCGGCCCATTCCGTCGTAGGTGTAGGTGGTGTACGCGGGATTCGCGGAAGGCGAATGGGCGACCGCCTGCTGTTTCAATTTGCCCAACGGCGAACAGCCGCAGGAATCGTAGACCGTTTCCGCGACACTCTTGGTTCCCGAGCCGTCGCCCGTCTCCACCTTCACCGGCCGCCCCAGGCCGTCGAGCGTGGTCTTGGTCCAGCGCCCGTTGATGCTGGTTGTCGAATACGGCGGGGTTGCAATGTCCTCGTAATCCGTGCTGGTGGTCGCGCCAAACGGCGACGTGGACGATGACGGCCGGGCCATGAGATCGTATCCTAAGGACACACTCGCTCCATTCGGGCCGGTTTCGTTTGTCAGCCCCAGGAAAGAGCTGTAGCTCATGCTGTTCGACAAGCTGCCCACCGTGACTTGGGACGGGGCGGCGTAATTCGTCGAGCTTGCCGTCGAAATATTCGCCGTCACTCCATTAAGCGTGGTACTTGTAGGCGTGCCGGTCGTGTCGTAGCCGACCGTCCGCGTGTTGGAAATATCGGTGGCCGTGGTCACGTTCCCGCGCGCGGTGATGCTCGCGTATGCCGAATCCCACTCGCGGCGGCCGGAGACGCTGGTCAGGCCGTTCTGGTCGTAGTTCATGATCGCCAGATACACCGTCGAGCTGCCATCGGTAACCGTCGCCGAGGTCAGCCGGTTGAAGATGTACCGCGAGGTGTAAGCGCTCGAATTCAGATAGCTGTAATTGTAGGTGCGGATCGGAGTCGTGGTGTTGCCGAAAGCGTAGTTCTTCACCTGCGTGACGTTACCGTGGGTGTCCACGGTCTGATCGGTTTGCTTCGAAACGGCGTAGGATTGCCCCGGATCGGCCGTGGTTGAGGTGGAAGAGATGTAACTGTTTCCCGCGCTGTCTTGGGTCCAACTGTATTGGTAATTGGCCATCGGGATGTGGCCCTGCTGATTGTGGTCCTCCCGATACCACACCAGGCCCACCGCCCAGGACGGCGTCGGCGGACACGAAATACCAGGCCTTCTCGCCCACGCCGCCCGGATCGTAAATAGCGGTGTTGGTGTGGAAACTCTGGGCCGGCGGCGATTCGTGGTAAATCGAGTACGTGGTTTGCGTGGACCCGTCCTTCGAGAGATAGCGGTGGAGCAGTTCGCGATAACTGTGCCCGTCCTGAAACGTGATCGTCGAATAATCGTAGGCAAAATACCCCTTGTACGGCAGCAGAATGTTGGTCAGTTCGCCCGAGGTGTCGTAGGTGAAACGGTGGAACGTGCCTACGTTGGTCGCCGTGGCGGTGTAAAGTGTGCGCGTCGTGCCGTAGGATTGGCCATTGAACGGCGAGGTCAGCGTCTGCACGTCAACATAGGAAAAGCCATAGTTCTCGCCCGTGCTGATGCTGTTTGAGATCGAGGTGAGGTGCTTCGGCGTGTCGGAATTGTAGTTGAAGCTGTACGTGTAATAAACGCCGCTGTGGTTGGTGGCCCGCACATCCTCGATCTGGGAAATGCGTGCGCTGGAGTTCTGCCAGCCCGCGCCGGGCGCCTGCAAGTAGCGAATCAGGATCTGGTTTCCGTTGGTGTCCTCCATCAAGGTGGGGTACATGACCCCTGAATCGGCCTCGGTGGTGGCTGAGATGCAGCCGAAATTCCAGAAGCTGCCGTCGCGGAAATAGAGGTTGTTCGTATTCGCGTCGAAGGAGACGTACACCGATTCCTTCGAGCTCCAGACATTCCCGCTGTTCTGATCCAGCCGGTACTCGCCGCCGGTCGAATCGGTGTAAAGATAATACGAAACCGTATACGGATCCGAGAGCACCGGAGTGATGGAGCCCGCCAACAGCCGCCAGCCGAACCCATAACCCACATCCCGGCCGAAAACAGCCAGGTTCCGCCGGAATCCTGCCGCCAGTTCTGCGAATTGTAGATGAGGTTGAAGCCCACGCCCCATCCGCCCCGCCCCATGGCCTTGAGCAGCGGCAGCGTGAAATTCAGATTGCCGGATCGGAGGTCAATATTCTCGCCGCTCGCGCCCCAGTAAGCGCCCGTCGGCCGCACGCCCACTTCACGTCCTTCGGGCGTTGCCGATGGGAAAGGCGGGTTGGTGGGGATGCGCGGCGTGGTGACGCCAAAGTTCGTGCTGGCCGAGTTGAAGTGGTAATCCGTCACGGTCAGCGTGTAAGTGTAGTTCGTGGTTGGGACCACCGTTGTATCCGAGAACGAAAGTCCCGTAGTTGTCCCGATCAACTGGCCGTTGCGATAGATCGTATAGTCATAGACGCCGATCCCGTTGGCATCATCGCTCGCGGCCGGCCATTGCAAATCCACGTGGTTCGAGAATGCCGAGACGCCGATGCTGCCCGCGGACACCGGATTCGGCGCGATGCCATCGGGGTTGCCGAAACTAACCGACGAAATCAGGTCGCTCGATGACACGTAGCACGATCCGACGCCCGACAAAACACCGGTCCAAGCCGAGGCGACGCTAAGCACCAGATTGTTGTTGACATAGACGCCGATCAACCTGTTCGCCATGACCAGGCGCACGACCTCGCCATCCTGGGCCGAGGCTGTGCCGCCCTTGCGGGCCAAGACCAAAGGCAAGATCGAGTCGGGTGTGAAGTACGTGCGGCGTAATGTTGTGTGCGGACTGTTAGGCCGCGAGCCTTCATGCCTGATGGACTTCAACGCGGAGTTGCGGCAACGGGTAGATACCGTGGTCAACCACTGGGTGCACGGACCACGCGCGAACAAGCGCTGCTGCGTTGGGACGGGATCAGTTCAACATGCGACCGGTCGAGGGACGGCCGGACTATTTCTACACCGATGAGGAATTGCGAGAGGTAGTGCGGGACGCCTACGTGAGCTGGCGCGTCAGCCGTTTACTCAGTGCCCTGGCAATATGCAGGCAAACAAATGTGGGTGCGCGAGGGAGGTAACGATGTGGCAGTGCCTTTGACGGCCAGCGAATAGGCCAGAGAGAGGGAACGCTTAAGCGGCTAACGCGTACGCATCCCTGTATTTCAAGTTAGCATGGCCGGTTACCAGTGCAGCCACAATCAGTGGAGACGCGTTTTTCACAGCCAGCCCAGCAACTCCCACAACCTATTTCCGACCTTCACAAACCGGGCACCACCATGTCACACTTCGGCAATCGGGAAAGCGAGCCTGTGCATATACGACGGTTAGGCCCGTTGTGTTTTCAATACGCTACCACTCTTAAACGGTGATTATGCATAATTCCGACGCCTTCACCATACACTTAGCGTATACTGACTACCCATAGTCCTAAAAGGGCTGTCGCTCAAACGGGCGATTAGTTTTTTTAGTACTACATCCGTTAGGAGGCTTATGCTAAAACGAACAGTCGTATGTTTGGTGGGCGTCACCGCAGGCACTTGCATATTTGGCCAGACTCGACCCACCTGGACCCCAATATCGATGACTACCAAGCTCGATTTCCCCACCTCACCTCTTGGATCTGGCGCCGGGAGGGCGACCGAGGGAGGCTCGCCGCCATTCTCTTATTCCATCCCAAGCAGTTACGGGTCAACTGTAGATTCCGGAACATGCTCAAATTATCCGAGTTATCCTGAAATCTCGATAAATGGTTCGGCCACGACCGCTGCAATCTATCGCGGCCCACAGCGAGGTGACGTCTCATCCTCAAACAGCTCGATAACCGGGATCGATGTAAAAGGGGCTTTCTTGAGTTCAGGGAGCTACAACGAGGTCCTGTTCTTTCACGAGAGTCTGTGCTACATCGGCGGCCGCGAGTACGGCTTTGAACGCCAGAGTGGCGGTAGCACCGTCCAGTTTTACGTCGCCAATAACGCCAATTGCTTTACGTATAACACCAGCGATACGGCCTGCTCGTACGACTCTGGATCCACCTGGGTGACGAGCATACGTGACAATTATCCTAGCGGCATCAGCTTACCTGGTGTAAACAGCCAGGGGAACTACAAGTATTACTACTCCGCCTTCGTCTTTTATGACTCGAATGACGGCAAGTACAAGTTTAAAATAAGCATCCAGGACCCTGGTACGTTCACCTACGTGTTTGATCAGCCGTGGTGTCCGCCGAACGTACCTCAAAGCGACATGCAGGCGCTGGCCTCCGCCACTGGCTACATTACCACAGTTCTCCAAAGCGGCTCGCCAGATTCAAGCAATCCCGGCGGAAGCCTCGTGATTGACGGTGTGTGGATCGGTCGTTAAGCTAGCTTGACTGAAGTTCGCGGGCCGAGGGTCGGCGGAGCTGGCCTTCGGCCCGCTACTCTAACACCTTATGTCGTCGGTGCGACGTTCTCGACGACACGCGATACGAATCAACGACTTTTACATTGCGAGTAGTTAGGGGCTTTGTAAAGCTCTAATCAGCTGATCCGGCACAAATAGAAATATAGGGTGCCTGGGCGACCTCGTTGGTTCGAGAACCGTCCCTACGTGCTCGCGATAGTAAGAAAGAATCTTCGAAATGTCCCCTACCGGCTTAGGAGCAAGCCGGGTAGAGGTCTCAGGCGAATCGCTCAGAATGACCGCGAAGTTCTGGCAAACCCATAGTGCTCAGTGATGCGAGGATCGCTGTCGAAGACACGTCTGCTTACGCCTCGAGTGTCCCGAGTTGGAAATGCGTTTAGAAAGTCGCGCGATCTTTCCCAAGATTAGATCGGCGTCCGCCGTCCACACAAACGGCTTGGGATTTGTGTTGCGCTGATCCAGGTAGTCAAGCATGGCCTTCTCCAACGATCGCACCGCCGTGTGGCTTCCGCGGCGAACGCATCGTTCGCTCACTTCGGCAAACAATCGTTCCACGAGGTTCAACCAACTGCCACTGGTCGGAGTGAAGTGGACGTGATATTGAGGGTGACGCGTCAACCACGCTCGCACTTTGGCGACCTTGTGGGTTCCGTAATGGTCCATCACCAAGTGGACGTCAAAGCCGCGGGGAAGATTCGCGTCAATGTCGTGGAGGAAACGCAGAAACTCTTGATGCCGATGCCGTCGGTAGCAACTGCTGATGGTAACGCCGCTGGCCACGTCCATGGCTGCAAACAAAGAAGTGACTCCGTGCCGTTCATAATCGTGCGATTGGCGCGCCGGCACGCCCGGTGCCAGCGGCAGAATCGGCTGCGTGCGATTCAGTGCCTGAACCTGGCTCTTTTCGTCTACGCACAGGACAATCGCGCGATCTGGTGGATTCATATACAAGCCCACGATGTCACGCACTTTCTCCACGAACTGCGGGTCTTTGGAGAACTTGAAGTTCTCCACCCGATGAGGCTGCAATCCGAAGGCATGCCAAATCCGCACGATGGCCGTCTGCGAAAGGCCGGTCTTCTTGGCCATCAGTCGCGTGCTCCAGTGGGTACTATTGGCCGGCATGGACTCCAAAGTCTTGGTGACCACCTCCTCCACTTGCGCGTCCGTAATCGATCGTGGCGCACCAAGCCGTGGCTCATCGAGCAGTCCTTCCAGCCGGTCCACGCGAAATCTTTCGCGCCACTTGCAGACCGTGGCGCCCGTTATACGAAGCCGCTTTGCCACCTCACCGTTGCTTCGTCCCTCGCTGCAGCCGAGTACAATGCGAGCGCGCATTGCGAGGGCTTGTCCGGTCTTCGGCCGCCGCGCCAGCATTGTCAGTTTTTGCTTCTCCTCAGAGGTCACATTGAGCGGCTTGGTGGGCGTCCGAAGGCCATAGCCAACACTGGCAGGCCATTTCTTCAATGTATTTCTGACTCATGACACTAGCAGGCTGCTGAAAAAGTCCTGTTTAGGCCGCTCGAAGACCACAGGCTGAAGCCTGTGCTACGCGCCATCAACGGTTTAGCCCTTCATGTAGCGTAGGCTTCAGGCCGCGAAAGAGTTTTTCAGCAGCCTGCTAAGGATCCGAAGTACGGAGGACGAGAAAAGGATTCGACGTCGTTGTCCGGCCACCGCTTGAAATTACGACCGACTTTTCTCCATAGCCCAAATCCCCGGTGATAGTGATGTTAACCTGAGCGTGCCCTTGCGCATTCTTGGAGACAAACGTTACAGGTAACCGTGTGTTGTCACAGTGTGCTCGAACATTATTCTTATCGGCATTGTCCGGTAGCCCGGCGACCCACATCGTTAAGTACCCCGCCTCATTAGGCGATCGCCGAACTTCATTGACATGCCAAGTCAGACTGTCACATACGGATAGCACTTCGAAGTCACCGATGAGAACGGGAACGTCGACTGCGATTAGGCATTCATTGCTTGGGAGGGAGTCATGTGTTCTCATCCTCACTGCGTGATAGCCTGGTGCCAGTCCTGGCGGCAACTTGAAACTAGCCGCCCACAGGTCCTCACTCACTGCTTTGACTGATAGGGCGGGTACACCATAGTTACCAACCTCGGGCCTACACTCCTCTCTACTCACAGAGGGTACAGACATAGAAAACCAGCACGTCGCAAATTCCTCTTTGGTCGAATCGAAGTTCATCCCGCCATCTCCGCATCTTGCATTTTCCACACCTCGTAGAATCGGGGCAGATCGGCGAGGAGTCACAGGAGGGAGTTCCCAGTGGCGATAACAGGCGACCCTCGCATGCCGATGCTGCGTTGAAAATAGCTCAGCTCGAGCGAAACCGGCCGACCGGCAGAGAGCCAGGAGACAGTCCGTCGTAGGACCCACCCAGTTGTCGATTTCATTGGCTAGCTCTGTCGTCTCATAGAATTCCATCCAGGGAATTGGAGAGTGATCGCGGGGACTATCTCCGTCAACGACGAATGAATCGACGATTGCGAGTGTTTTGGTCAGTCCGCAAACAATGTCGAGAGCCAGAAGCGGGTGGCGCAGGTGGTAGAGGACGCCTAGAAACAAAGTATAATCAAACGTTCCCAAGTGTAGTTGTGGAAGCTCGTAAATTTCCGCAACTACGTAATGCACCTTTGACTTCAGTAGCCGATGTGCCTCCAGAAACGTTTCTTGTTCAACGTTATCGACGGCGACAACCTCGGCTCCCTTACGTTCCGATTCAAAAGCGAACCAGCCATCCCATGTTCCAATATCGAGGATGCGTTTCCCAGATAAATTGCTGGGCAATGGAAATTCTTGGTAGCGGGCGCGAAGCGATTCCAGAGAATGAAATCCTTGAAGAACCCGTCCGTCGTGTAGTTCGATGCTGTGATAACGACGAGCTGCCTCTACAGCAGCGGTCTTATCTTCGCCCTTTCGTTTCAGTAGAAGTGGATGCTCCGGACGATTTGTCATGCTCTTTAATGAGAGCACATTTTCTTCCGATTTGTGCAGGCTTGCACGAAGAAGGATTGACGCCTCGGGAGCAATGCTTCAGATGCGGCTACCGTCGGGGCTCGCATTTCGTTCGCTATGTGGCCCGGTCCGAACTCGCGAGTGCGGCTCGACACCACTTTGGCCTTACTTCCGCCTCAGTCAAGGCCGTTACCAGCTCTGCCGAACCGATCTTTTCCCAATCAACGGCCATCGGCGTCTTACGGCTCGTTTCGAGAATGCGAGGCGAACCAGTCACCCGTTATTGCGCGTCCACTCCATGGAGAGTTTGCGACAGCGGGATGCCGACTTCCACATGCTGATCCAAGAACAGTTCGTAGCAAGCGGTGCCCTTCGTTTTTTGGGGCTGACACCATGCGATTGTCAGGCACTGACTGGAAATCCGCGATCTACCGTGTTAGCGTCGGTTTAAAACAGTGTCGATTACGCCGGTTGTGACGCTGTTTTGGCCGCCGGTTTCGGCGTTGGCAGAGACCGGTGCACAGACCGGTCGACGACGGAGTCGACGCAGCAGCCGCAGGAATGCGAGTTCGAGACCACGGGGAGGTCAACGCACGCTGGACCCTCCCGCGCGGTCAGCAGGAATAGGAGTGGTGGAAAGCCGCTCGTGCTTGGTGTCCGGCTTGACCGATTCGATTACCAGGTAGAGTGTACCGGCACTGTTGACCTTGCCTGCCACACAGTAAGGCCGATGGGGCGCAAGGCGGAGGCGCTTGGTGAAGTCGAAGAGCCGATACACACGCTGAATGTCGCGGTCTAGCAGAGCAAACACCGCGCACGAACGATATTCCGTCCGCGAGAGCAGGAACAGATGATTGGCGCTGAAGTTGAACAAGGAGGTGGGCACAAGACAAAAAGGAGCGGGGGCAGGAAAGCCCCCGCCCGCCTCGGCAGCGCCGTTGTGGGGTTAGCCGGCGGACTCCTCCGGCCGGATTATCATCACAGCGCGGCGCATGATCGGAGCCGGCTACTCGGCCGGCGGTTCGGGATTCTTATTGGCTTTGCGCAGACTATCGCCGCCCAGCAGGAAGATCTCGGAGTTCTCTTCGAGTCGGTCGGCGATGGCGGTGGCGATGGTCGTATTGAAGAGGATGTTGCCCCAGTCGGAAAACGAAGTGTTGGTTGTAATTAGCGTTGAACGTTCGTTGGCTGTGGCGGGTGGATATCACCTGATAAAAGAGGTTGGAGGTCTGCTGGTCGAGCGCCAGATATCCCAGCTCGTCGCAGACCAGCAGTGAAGGCTGGGTATAGGCTTTGAGCAGGTTTTGCCAACGCCGGGATTCCCGATGAGCATGCTCAATCACCTGCTCGCCTCCAAGGTCGATCATTCCTTGGTGAGAAAGCTATGTCCATAGCGGTGTTGAACAGCGAGCGCTGATTGGCCTGGCAGGCGCGCCAGGCGACCAGTTTCGCCAAGAAGGTTTAGACTCGCCACTGCTCGCGTACAAGGAGCCGGAAGCCGGAAAACTGGAATGGCTTGCCGACATGGAAATCGAAGCGCGCTCGCAACGCGCCATTGAGGGGCGTTTCCGATCCTCGCGCCTCCAGGCCCAACCCAGCATCGACGCTTTTCACTTCCAGCATCACAAGAGCCGACTGCAGGCCAAACCTCGCCTCCTGCGTCTGCTCGACCTTTCCTTCCTCACCAAAGGCACCAACATCGTGTGGCCGCGGCGCTGAGATTCTTGGCGGCGGCATCAGTCAGGGTCGTCTCCAGTTGACGGCTCATGGCGGACAGGCTCAGTTGGTTCAGCTTCTGTTCGAGGGGAGTCATCGGGTTCCTTTCCAGGTTTGAGGATGAAGGCGTCATATTCAAGCAGCGACAACGGATCGGTGGCGAGTTCGTTGAGCAGCGGATCGCGATGGTCGTAAGGAATGACCGGTAGTGGTTTCAGCGCGGCGGGTTGAAAGCGATCCAGGGGTCGCTGCCGGGTTTCGCGATGCTGCCGTTGATTGGCGACTTCAGAGCGCCACTGCCGGACCTGGCGATTGACATCGTGCAGATCGGTGAACTCGCGCAACGGCCAGAAGTTTTGACGTGCGTACCCGATGGCGCGCTCCACTTTGGCCTTCTCCCAACCTGCTGCCGGATTGCAGGCCCGTGGGTAAAAGCCGTATTCACGGGCAAAGGCGAGAAAGCGAGGAAGAAAACGAACCAGTCGGCCATCGTGCGCGCGCGCTCACCCTGCCTGGTCCTGCATGGCCTGGTAGGCCGGAACTTCTACTTCCTTGCCCGGCGCAAGGTCGGATCTGATCGAGCAGTGCCGGATGGCCTGTGACGCACTGATCGATGTGGCCAGACGAGCCACGATTCAAGCCGTGTTGGAACTGTCCGCACAGCAGGCTGCGGGAGGGCCGTGGCAACAAGGCAAGCAGCGGGAGAGCGAGGTGGTCTGATACGGCCGACAATCCGGATCGGTTATGTTGAGCGATCGCAAGCTGGCAGTCCAGCGGCCGCGCTTGCGGCAGAAAGCATGGGGAGCAGTTGCTGCCCGTTCTTAGAGAGGAACTCCCCCAGATGGCGGGCGTTCACCTTCCCTTGTTTATCGATCGTGTGATAGTTTCATTTCACGGTGGTTCTCCTTTCAGGTTTGGCGACCCCGATTCCTATCAAAGAATCAGGGAGAACCGCCCATCAACTTTCAACTACGCTCGGGAAACCCTCGGCGGCTGCGCAATCTTGCCAACAACAACTCAGCTTTCGACCTAAAGCGTTCCGCTGCACAAGTCTGGCTGGTGGGCTCCGGCTGTACTGGCCCCGAACATTGGCCGATTCGTAAGATCGAACGCCATCTCCGCGCTGGAGGATCTGGTGGCGCGGGGAGTGAAATCGAATCGCAAACGGTTGTTCGTAATCGACGGTTCCAAGGCGCTCCGCGCGGCCATCAATGCGGTGTTTGGCACGCAGCATCCGGTGCAACGGTGTCGCGCCCACAAGCTGCGCAACGTCCTGGATCACTTGCCGCAAGATCAAAAGGGCCAGGTGAAGTCGGCCATGCGTGCGGCCTGGAAGCTGGATGCAGACGGCGGCATGGCGCGCATGAAGAAATTAGCCGAGTGGCTGGAGCGCGATTATCCGGCCGCCGCGGCCAGCTTGCGGGAGGGTCTCGAAGAATGTTTCACCCTCAATCGGCTGGACGTGCCGCCCTCCCTGCACCGCTGCCTGGCCAGCACCAACATCATCGAAAGTCCGGACTCGGGTGTGCGGATGCGGACGCCCCGCGTGTGCCGCTGGCGTGATAGCGGTATGGTGAAACGCTGGATGACGTCGGCCTTCCTGGCGACCGAAAAGAACTTCCGCAAGATCATGGGTCACCGCGACCTGTGGGCTTTGGATGCGATCCTCCATAGATCGAAGTCTGCTGCTCGACGGGAAGCAGTCGCGTAGTAATATGGCTTGGACCGCTGCTCAGCTTTCAACGAACCTCGGGGCACCCTCCAGCTTCTGATCCCGGACTCGTTGCTTGTTGCCGGTTGCGTTCGACGCCCGGCAGGATTTCCGCTGTAGATAAAAGTGTAGACGAAGAATCCCCAAGGTTCCAAGCCGGTTCAACCCGTTTCAACGAGTTCGCGCCATCTGCTTGAAACTTAAGGTGTAAAAAACAGAGCCATTTTCGTGTTCAAAGGAATCCGACTTGGGCGCAGGGGGTCGGGAGTTCAAATCGCCCCGCCCCGACCATTCATTCCATTGCAGTTGTTCTTCTCTCATTTCGGCGGCCAAGTCCGTGTGGGATGATTTTGTGGATGAGCGGACCTCACGTAAGCATCCGGTGAACACCACTTGGCGAAGCAGCCCGGCTGGCGGATACTGGCCGCATGCCTCAAAGCCAGCAACGGCGGCGCGAGTTTTGGCGGGAGTTGATCGCGCAGCAGGAACAGAGTGGGGTTTCGGTTCGAACCTTGTGCGAGCAACGCGGAGTCAGCGAGCAGAGCTTCTATCAATGGCGGAAGCGCCTGGCATTGCCGCTTCCGATGAAGTTCGCATTGGTCGAAGCGGGCCGGAGCGGAGCGGGCACAGCGTGCATCGAGCTGATGCTGACCAGCGGCGAGCGGCTGCGCATCGCGCCGGGAGTGGATAGCGTCACACTGCGGATGGTGCTTGGCATCCTGCGCGAACCGCGATGATCCATCTGCCGGCCAGCGTGCGCGTGTACCTGGCGACGTCACCGTGCGACATGCGGCGGAGCTTCGATGGCCTGCACGCATTGGTGAGCGCAGTGCTCAAACTGGATGCCTTCGCGGGACACTTGTTCGTGTTCGCCAATCGCCGGCGGGACCGGGTCAAGATCTTGTATTGGGATCGCGACGGGTTCGCGGTGTGGTCGAAGCGGTTGGAACAAGGCACCTACGCGATGCCGTTCGGCGAGGGTGAGCAACCACGGCGCGAGATCACGGCGCAGGAGTTGGGAGCGTTGTTGAGCGGCATCGATCTGAGTCAAGCCAAACGCCGCAAGCGTTACCGCGGCAAAGACCCCGAAGCCGCATAAACATTGGCGATTCTCTCGCTTTCTTCTTGGCGATCCGCAGCTTTGCGGTTACACTTGAGCTTGCCCGTTGATCCCCAAACGCTGCCACAAGACGCGGAAACGCTGAAGCGAATGTTGGTGGATCTCACCGCGCAGTTGGATCGCACGGAGCGCTTGTTGCGGCAGTTGCTCCAGGCCAAGACAGGACGCAAAAGCGAACAGCTTTCGCGAGAACAACTGGTGCTATTCGCCGCAGAAGCCGGCCTGGTGATCGCGGAACCGGAAGCACCCGATTCGGACCACGATCCGCGGCCGGGCGCACCCGGGGACAAGCAGGCGCGTGGAAGAAAGCCGCTGCCGAGCCATTTAAAGCGCGAGCGCAGGGAGCACGACCTGCCCGAAGCGGAGAAGCACTGCGCGGGTTGTGACCAGGAGCTACGCAAGATCGGGGAAGAAGTCAGCGAGCGCTATGAATACATTCCTGCGCAGATGAAAGTGATCGAGGACGCTTGCTTCACCTACGCCTGCGATTGCACCGTGAAGACGGCCTCCAAGCCTTCCCCGCCGATCGAGAGGTCGACGGCGGGCGCGAGCTTGCTGGCGCAAGTGATCGTAAGCAAGTGGGCCGATCACCTGCCCTTACACCGGCAGTCGAAAATGTTTGCGCGGCACGGTATCGAGTTGGCGGATCAAACCCTGTGTGGGTGGATGGCGCAATGCGCGGAACTGCTGGCGCCTCTGTATGAGCGGCTGAAACGGCATGTGCTGAGCTCGAAAGTGGTCGGTACGGACGATACGCCGGTAAGAGTGCTGGATCGAAAACTTCCGCAGGCGCGCAAGGGTCGCATCTGGCCGTACGTGGGAGATCGCGATCATCCGGCGGTGGTGTACGATTACACCGCGACTCGTGAGCGCGCGGGGCCGGAAGCGTTCTTGAAGGTCCTCGGGCCAATCGCTTAGCGTTGACCAGGTTCCCTGTACGGCGCCGTGCAACTTCCAATGGTCCGCGGGATCGAACCACACCATCACGGCCAACTCGACCGGGTGGGGACAGAGCTATGCTTATGATGGGTTCGGAAACTTGACCGACGTTACAGCCATCATCCAGGGCTCAGCTCCGGAGCTGCATACCAGCTATGACCCGGCCACGAATCACGGTTACTGCTCGGACGCGAACGGCAATTCCAATGTGGCATCCTGCGCCGGTGCTGGCGGCTACATCTACGACATCGAAAACCGTCTTGGTGGCGGCACTGGCTACACGTACGCTCCAAATAACAAGCGGGTGTGGCGGGGGGACGGCGCAACCAAGGATGAAGTCACCTTCTGGAGCGTGAGCGGCCAGAAGCTCGGCGATTATCATCTGACCGTCGTCTCCGGCGGGTCTTCGGCGCAGTTCTACGCGACGCAGACGGGGACGAATTACTACTTTGGCAGCAAGCTGATCAAGAATGCGGGCGGGTGGGTGTACACGGATCGGCTGGGCTCGATCGGCAAATACTACCCCTACGGCACCGAGCGGCCGACGACGGCGAATGGCAAGGAGAAGTTCGCGACGTATTTCCGGGATTCTGAGACGGGGCTGGATTACGCGGATCAACGCTATGAGTCGCCGGGGACCGGAAGGTTTTTGACGGCCGATCCCTATCGGGCGAGCGGCGGACCGGGTGCGCCCGGCAGTTGGAATCGCTACCCGTATTCTTTAGGCGATCCGATCAACTTATACGACCCGCACGGACGTGACGCCTGCCCTCCAGATGATCCGTGTAGCGATGGCGATGAGGATGGGCCTCCCGACGTCTGGCAGGGCGGCGGCGATGGTGGCGACGCTGGGGGTATCTCGCACGCTCCTTCGTATGAGGCTAATCCGTGTCCGAACATGTATGGAAAGTTTTATGCCAGTTGCATTGAACGATATTACCTAGCCGTAAGCCAAGGTCTTCACGTTGCCCGCACAGCACTCGCGGCGGTCTCGACAACCGTTTTCTCAGCCGAGTGTCAGTCCTTTATTGACACAGCATTAGGTGCAGGATCGCTAGAGCTCGTGCAAGTTCTTGCCGCGCAAACCACCGTGCAGTGGGCAGTCACGGTCACAACCGCGGCAGGCGCAACATTGTTTCCAAATAATCCAAACTTTGCTGCCCAGACCCAGGCAATCGCAGACCAACGAGTTGGGGTGACCGCCGCCACCCTGTCTGCGTGGGCCCAATATTCTCCGACTGTATCCGCCTACGGGCAATATATGGGCGATACAGTCTTTATTAATAATGCCGGGACAACATGGGCTAATGCAGGGAGCGGGTGGGCTTTGTACACAATGCTTCATGAAATGCTTCATGTAGCGGGCCTTGGTGGAGACGCACAGATCGAGAAGCTGTTTGGAATCTCGCCAGAGATCGTGGCAGCACAAGGCAGCAGTTCAATTACTTACAAGTTGATGGGAGAATGCGGTCGGTGAGAGCCATTCGACTTTGCTTTGCTGGTGTACTGATGCTGGTCGGCGTGCCAAGCGCTGCGTCCGCTCAAACAGCGAATGAGCAGGGCGCACTGACAATCAACCTTACCGATACCCGTGGGCTAAAGGTGGCAAGTGGAACATTGACAATCAAATCCAAGCAGGGAAAGGTAATCTATTCTGCTACGACCGAAGGCCCAGCGCTTGTTCAGCTTCCCTACGGTCGTTATTCCGTGGAGTTTGAGAACGCATGGTCTCCGCATGTTAGCCGGGAGGTGGTAATCGACAAACCCGAGAGCTTTATCGAGTTGGCCTCGACCTTTGTTCCGGAGGGCGGAAACCCGCTTGTATCGATCAGCATTAAGGTTGATCCTGTCACGAGCTGTACCGCGGATGGCTCGCTTTGGGCAAAGCTGGTGGGCGTCTATTCGCTGGATGAGATGGAACAGCGCGTTACGGTCCCCGGGGGATACGCGTTGTTTGAACCAGTAAGGGGGGGCTCATACGTGCTTATGATTGTCGATGGAACGAAGCTACGGGCCATCTTACCGGTCGAAACGACGCGCCAGCTTATGGCGGTGACGGCTAGATTGTCGCCGTGCGGGGCGAAATAATGTTATCCGCCTGTGCTTCAGCCCGCGAATTGAAGACAAGCTCATCGACGGCCGCCTGTCCCCGCTGTCGCTCAAGGTAGCCGACCGCGCGGTTTGATAGCGGTCGACATGGGTCCGCCCCAGTATAGCGTCAAGGTCCCGTCGCTCGGATTCGCCGAGCATTGTGCGGATCATCTCCACAACCGCCGCCGCTCCGGGAACCCGTATGGTCAAAGAACGCGAACTGAAGTTGATCGAGTAGGGTAGCAGGCGATGAGGAACAGCAAATGGATGCGGCTGTTGGCTTACGTGACCGGCTCGGTGAATCAGCGTAAGCATCCGCTGAACACCGCCGGAACGGCGATTTTGTGAAGACGAGAGGAATTAGACTCCGCCCTGCGCCAGATACAGGGCTTCGATTCCCAAAACGCGCATCAGCCGTTGGGCGCGTTTGCGGTTGACCTTCAATTCCCAGGCCATCCTGCGGCTCCCGAATAAGGGACACTCCAGGTACTTCTCGTCCAGCCGGCGCAGCAGGCGCAGGTTTTGCGCGCTCTCCGGGCGCGGCTGATAGTAGTAGGTCGAGCGCGGCAGTCCCAGCAATTGGCACTGCTGCTGGATACTCAAGTGCCGATGGCGTGGGTCGATCCATGTGCGACGGTCTTCAATCGAGGAGGCCAGCTCTTTTTTTGAGAAAGTCCAGCTCCACTTTGAGGTGTCCGATCTGGCAAGCCGGCCAGCGCTTGTTTCTTCCAGCCGCCGACCTGGGTCGGATGGACGTCGAACATCTGCGCGATCTGGGTCGTGGTCTTATGCGCCTTGATGGCCTCCACAGCGACCTTGGCCTTCAGGCTGGGCGGGTGATTCTTACGGGTTCGTGGCATTGGCTCTTCTCCATTTTCAATGCCGCCCACCATCTAAGAAAGGGGTGTTTTCGTGTCCAACAAATGGGGTCCATTACATTTGGGATAACGCGCACGCCAGAAGGGGCTGTTGTCAAGAAACTGCGTGGTCGGAGTTGATAACGCGGCAGTGTGGCTCCCCGGCGTAGATTCGAGACACGATTCACGGCTCGAAGTCAAAAGTGGATCTAGACAACGCACGGCGTGTTGCCCATCCGTCGTAAGTAGCTGATTCGGATGCATCTTGTCCAAGTGCAGGACAACAGACACCTGGGTTCGGAACGTGGTGGCTTCGCCGACTTGACTGTGAGCCGTGAATCGTGTCTCGAATCTACGCCGGGGGTGCGCCGGGTTAAAACCGGCATGTTGTAGGGGATGAAAGAGCCCTACAGGAAAGGAGAAGCGACTCCATCCTGACCCTGAGTCTTGCGGCGTTGATCGCGAGGTCTTCGTCGAAGCGTAGACAAGGGCATCGGTGGGCCGGGCTATTGAGCTTCGAAAAGGATGAAATCAGAGACGCCGACCTCCTCCCCGACAGGGAAGGCGACATAGCGAACCGCGTAATTCGCGAGTGGTTCGCCGGCTCTGCGTAGTCTAAGAACCCGCGCACGTCGATAAAACAACATGCACGAGAACCGGGAGACCTCTGGAGCGTCTCATCCCAACCGGGACCGAGACCGGTCCGAAAAGGCCGATGGCCGCACCGCGGATCGGAATGTTCCAGAGGAGTCGGACCGCGCCGTAGTACCTGTGAACTTGCCGAACAAAAAGAAGCAATTCTCCGCGGAGGCAGGGGAGGAAAGGGCGCGGGCCAAGGAGAACATCGCTCAGTCCAGCACTCACCCGACACAGAGCGGGAAGGGAGTGTCCCAAGGATTGCGCGGTGTGCGGAAAGTCGCTAAGGAAAGGAGACAGGAGCGGTTCACTGCTTTGCTCCACCATGTGAGCGTCGATTTACTCCGGGACAGTTTCTACGCCCTGAAGCGTCAGGCTGCGCCAGGAGTGGACGGCGTCACGTGGGACGACTATGAGGCCGGGTTGGAGGATCGTCTAACCGATCTGCACAGCCGCGCTCATCGTTGGAGTGTACCGGGCACAGCCCTCAAGAAGAGTGTATATACCGAAGGCCGACGGGCGGCAACGTCCGTTGGGCATCGCAGCCCTGGAAGACAAGATTGTCCAACAGGCCGTGGTGACCGTCCTCAATGAAATCTACGAGGTGGACTTCCGGGGCTTTTCCTATGGGTTCAGGCCGGGTCGCAACCCGCATCAGGCGCTCGATGCGCTGAGTGTGGGCCTCCATCGTAAGCGAGTGAACTGGGTGCTGGATGCAGACATTCGTGGCTTCTTTGACCATGTGAACCATGAGTGGATGCTGAAGTTTCTCCAGCACCGAGTGGCCGACCTTCGCATCGTTCGCCTCGTCCAGAAATGGCTCCAGGCGGGCGTATCGGAGGACGGCGAGTGGTCGGAGACGAAGGTGGGCCCACAGGGAGCCGTTGTATCACCCCTCCTGGCGAACATCTACCTGCATTACGTATTCGACTTGTGGGTGGAAGTCTGGCGCGAGAAAGTGGCACGGGGCGACGTCATCGTCGTCCGGTATGCCGACGATCTCGTGGTGGGCTTCGAAAGCCGAACTGAGGCCGAGCGATTCCTGGAGGAATTCCGGGCGCGGTTGGCAAGGTTCGGTCTGGAATTACATCCGGAAAAGACCCGGCTGATCGAGTTTGGACGGTTCGCCGTTCAAAACCGGAAGCAGCGTGGGGAAGGAAAACCTGAGACCTTCACCTTTCTGGGCTTCACACACTATTGTGGGAAGCGCCGGAAAGATGGAGTTTTCATCGTCTGGCGGGAGACAGCTAAGAAACGCATGACAGCGAAGCTCCGGGAAATTAAAGCGGAGCTGATACTGCGGCGTCACGAGCCGGTTCCGTCCGTGGGTGCTTGGCTTCAGAAGGTGACCTCTGGATATTTCCAATATCACGCTGTGCCCGGAAACTTGCCTCAGCTAAACCTCTTCCGTTGGCGGCTGCGTTGGATCTGGTGGCGTGCACTCTCGCGCCGCAGCCAGCGTAGCCGTATCTCCTGGGACCGGATTCACCGGCTCGTGGAGCGATGGATTCCCGTTCCGCGCGCACTTCATCCTTATCCTATGCAGCGGTTTGACGCCACTCATCCGCGGCGGGAGCCGTATGCGTAGACGCGCACGTACGGATCTGTGCGGGGGGCGGTCAGTGATGATCGTCCCTACCGCGACAGCCACTATTCGGGATGGCGAAAAGCATCTCCGCACGCTCAGGTCGAGTAAAGCCGGTGTCAAAGCAGTTGTGTCATGCGTCGGGGTCCAAACATGACGCGATCCAAAACAAACAATGTCGGGCTAATAATGTCGCGGACCAAGTCGGGCAAAAAAGTGATATAGTCGAACACAGATACGGGCCCTCTGGCGAGAGTCGGTTTTATTTCACAACGTGAATCGCGGCCGGAATTACGTCGCCTGACGGCTTGTCCCTGAATTTTCGGAAGCCATATTTCCGGCGGTCCGGAACGGCAATAGCTAATGGGAGGCGACTTCAAATGCGTGTAACACTTAACGGCAGACCGTTTGATCCGGATGATTTTCAGGAGGCACTCATGAAGTCGGTCGTAGACCACTTTAAGGAGCAGTTGCACGAGCGGATCTCTGGAATCCGCGATCCAGCCACAGGCGAATTTCCAGTCGTCTATGTCAGTGGGACCACATTAGAGAACGTTTCTGCTCGCATCGACGCCTCTGCGGAACTGCTCGCCATCGTTCGAGAACGTTTGAGCCCAGAGGATCTCACCATGACCAATCTGGTGGACGCCAACACTCAGACGAGGCACACTGCTTTTCTGAGTTTCGGGTGGGAGGATCGCGAAATGGCGGAGAAGATTGCCACTGCGCTCCAGGAAAGCGGGATCAACGTATGGTGGGCTGAATGGGAGATTCGAGCGGGCGACAGCCTGCGTCAAAAGATTGATGAAGGTTTAAGGGACTGCACAGATTTTTTGGTCTTGCTTACTCCTGAATCGATTAAGAAACCTTGGGTGAATCAAGAGATAGATGCTGGCCTGGTTCGTAAGATAGAATCGCAGGCCCGCTTTATTCCCATTCGTCACGACTTACCCGTGAGTCAATTGCCGCCGCTCCTCAAAGGAATGCTGTCGCCCGCATTGGAGCACTTTGAGCTGGACATCAGACCGATTATCAATGACATCCTTGGCATCACGCGGAAGCCCCGGCTTCGTTTGTCGTCCGCCATAGCCCATCCATCCAATCCTGAATATTCTCAGGCCGCTACTGCTGTTGCCGCAGTATTTATCGAAGGGACCACAAATGCCACAAACTGTGATCCCATGCTTTCGTTTGGCGAGATTTGCGATCGTACCTCATTGGCAGAGGATGACTTATCCGACGCCCTGCACGAGTTGAGCACTATGATTGACGACGACCACGGCATACTAATGGCGCGTACGGAACTCTTTGTCACCTTTGACAAGTACTTCAAGGGATGGGAACCAGCGGCAGATGCCCTCGTGCTCGCGGCCGACCTTTTGAACGATGCTTTCTTTCCGCGAGAACCCGCGGAAATAGCCCAGAGGTATGGATGGCAACCGCGAAGGTTAAATCCTGCGATAGGTTATCTTCTCGATAGAAAGCTGATCGACGCCATGTTCCATCTAGGGATGGGGCCGTGGATCGCATGCCATCTTGAGCGGACGGACGCTACACGTCGTTTTGTAAAGAGTCGTCAGTAGAGCCCGCTGCCGGTTGCTTCGTGGCTCGGCTTATTCTCATTCTCAGGCGGTTTCACGCATGCCTCATTAATTTCCAAGGGCAGAACGTCCAGCAGGCGAACAGATCCGGCAATTCTATGCGACGACTATCCCTCGCGTGTCTTCGATGCGGGAGCTTCATCTTCACTTGATTCACCCCTTCTGGCCACACTGGCCCGTAACAGAGTAGGCGAACCCCAGTTCCACGTGGTGCGCCCTTAATGCCGTAACCGTATGCAAGAGGCATCCGCAGTGCGTCTGTTCCGATTTCAGAACAAACCATTTCGATACGTTCTGAAAACAGAACAGATCATGGCTGCGTAGGTGCTATTACTCGTTTTGAAAACAGATTTGTTACAACAAATGTCTTGACAATCGTCCGATCTCTGGCCGATTATTAGGATCGCTGTCGGGGATGCTACTTCCCGATGTTGGAGGATGGACCGATGTTGCCTCGGATCCTGTACGTACTTAGTGTGTTCGGCGGCGCGCTTATTGCCCAGCAAGGCGTCCCGCCTGGGTTAGCCTACCATCGGGTCTGGGCAGTCACCCCACTGGCCGGAACCGGGCAGAAGAGCGATGCGGCTCGGCCCATGTTCGCGCCGGCTCCTCCACCTCCAGGCCCTTCGAAGACAGCCGCGTCGATCGATCGATCCGGGCTGCTCGGCTACCAGATGCAATTGAGCGACGATGGCAAATTTGCTCTCGTCGAAATGGTTTTTCAAGATCCGGCGTCATTCCAAGCAACGCTCCGTAAGGAAGCGTCCGCGCGCGGGCTGAGCGTTCCACTCGGCGCCTCCGCCCAAGCTGTCCTCGAATCCGCCGTGCCCGGTCTGAAAATTTTCGAACGGGGCAAATCGAACCAGAACGACATCCTTACCGAATTCCGGAAGCACAAGAAAGACTTTACGTTTGCCGGCGGCACGGTGAGGCCACAATGAAGAAACTATTGTTGCTTGCCGCGGGGTTGACGCTCCTGCTGGTCACGAAGTCCGTACGGGCCACGTATTCCTACTACTACACCGAAGATCTTTCGAACCCCAACTGGAGCAACTGGACCAACAATGGCATGGCGTCTCAGTGGTACAGCCAGGGAAATTACGGCGGCGTGATTCATTCGCCGGACGGCTGCGGCACCATGATGAACAGTACCGGCTCATCCGGCGGCGAAGTGAAGGCCACCTTGCGTTGGGGCGATACTGCTTACGGCTCTTACCGAATGTCGCTCTATACCGGCTCCAGCACGCTTTCGACCTGGGATTCGGCAACTGGCGGCAGCGGGACTGACCATTGGTACGAGCTTTCGGTCAGCCCTTACGACATTACGCTGTACAAGATCGCCAACACCGTCCAATCGGTCGGTTACGTCACCTACACGGCCCGGAAGCCCCAGTGCCAGGCGAAATCCAGAAACACTCGATGCGACACGATCTCGCCGCGCTCGTCGCTGTCCAGTGACACCATTTTCATGCGGTCGTACAGGATCTCTTCCGGGTTCGCGCCCCACTCCCGAAACGCGGCTTCGTTCACCCGCAGCAGCGTCCCCGTTTTTTGATCCAGTGCGGATTGGGCCCACATGCGGCGACTGTAGCCCAGCGTCATCGTGAATCGCCATACTCGTGACGCTCCCCACCCGCCAGCGCATGGAACGGCATTGTTATGTGGGATTTCGCGCCATGACTTGATTCTTCAGTGTGGCCCTACGCGCCGCGCGCCATCATTCCGGTACTGGTGTTTGCCTTGCAAGCATTCTGAAATTCTTCCACCAAAGATTCAATTCGCTCCATGCAGACTATCGAAGAGGTTTTGCCAAATAGCCAATCCCCGACTACGCTCAGAATCGGGAGCGCTTGAGAAGATGCCAAGCCTTTCATAATGCGAAATTCTTTGCGCAAATCGCTGTGCGATGCGAGAGTACGGTTTCGTTGTCCTGCACCGATGTTGCCCGTGTCCATTGCGTAGCATTTTCCATTTCGGACGGCGATTCGAACCGTATCTGCGTCATTCGACGCAGATACGCAGTTGCGGTACCGCCTTAGCGTTGCCTCAGGGACGCTTAAGTACCGCGCCAGCTCTCTATTGCTGATGGTCGCTGTGTTGGGGTGCTGCAAAGCTCTGGATATCACTGCAACAAGATCAGCTCTGGTGCGCCTGACGCCATGCGCAGCATTTGCGCAGTAGCTGTCCCATTTTGCGTCGGCGAGTGTGCCGGTCCTGATTTCTGCCGTGAATACAACTAAGCCGTTGCGCTCCGCAGCCGCAAGCCGGTGAAAGCCGTCTGAGAGCCAGAGACTCTCTCCGTCGAACCATACCCGTACGGGAGGAAACATCACGCCGCAAGCGATCAGATCAGCATATTCTTCGACGATACATTCTCTAATTCCACTACGGCCTTGCGTATCGCCATCTCGCCGAATCCTTGCGATTTCTAAACTGGCAACTCCTCCTGTCCACGAGCCTTGGTCTGCACTCGGTAGTGACATACAACTCCCTCCGCCCAGAAATATGAACAACCACCGCGAAATGAGGGTGTCGATCAGAGTAATGGTACTGCTAAACGTTCTAGAATTTCAAGTGCTTTGATGGTGCCAGAGCGCAACCCGGCCTCTCGCGACGGCGCGGCGAGACCCAGAAAAGTCAGCACCCAGATGTGCCGACTCTTTAGCGAGTTGGGGAAGCCATTGATAGCGCATTCGCATATGAACAGGCTAAATCTCCAGACTGTGCAGTTACCCTTTTCGGCCTGCGTTCCAAGCATACGCGGAAGAGGGATACGTTTGTCGGCCAAATAGCTTAGGCGAAGTGGTGACGCAAGATCAACACCAACCACTCGCTCAGGGAGAAGCCAAGATGGTAGAATTGCGTTCAATGGGAACGTTAGCGGGCCCGTCTCGCGAGGACGGCCAAACTCCTGTATTGCACGGGTTAGCGAGGCGCGCGGTCCGTAGCACGTGGTGGTCGTGGGTGTTCTTTTCTGTCTTTATCCTGGCCACACGCGTTCCTTACGAAGGTCATCAGCTCTTTAACTACGACTCGGTCAACTTTGCGTACTCGATTGGGCACTTTGACATCGCTCAGAGTCAGCCTCAGGCTCCGGGCTATCCGCTTTTTGTTCTCGAGCTGCGCGCCTTCCGTCTGATCGGATTTAAGCGACCAGAATCAATATTGTTCGCTGTGCGGATACTTGGCAGCATCGGTTCGGCACTCGCATTGGTTTACCTGGGCGATCGTATTCTCGGTCACCATTGCGGAGTTGGCGCCGGCGTGTGGGCTGCTGTACTGTTGTCGGTTCATCCAGTCTTCTGGTTTAGTAGCCTGACCTCGGGCGTGCGGCTTCAGCTCACAATCGTGTCCGTGGTGGTCGCGGGTCTTTGTTACGAATGCTGGCAAGGAAATAAGCGGCACATCTTCCTAGCCACCGTAGCACTCGGCATCGGAGCCGGAATCCGCCCGGAGCTTGGCGCAATGCTGCTGCCGCTGTGGGTAGCCTCCGTTTTTCGCGCTGAGTCGGGTTGGTACGCCCGCGCCCGGGCCACGGCAGTGCTCGTGGCAAGCGTTCTTAGCTGGCTCTTACCTACAGCTCTGGTCACAGGCGGGTTCACCCGATTTGTCGAGTTGAACTGGGTTTATCTAAATGCTGTAAGCACGACGACATCGGTCGTTTTCGGCGCAGACGTATCGAGTTGGTTCGCGTCGCTCTGTTGGTTGTTCGTGTGGGTCTTCTGCGCGGTTCCGGGACTGGCGATCCCAGCAGTCATTTCGGCGGCGAAAGGTGGGCCCGGATTGCTTCGGAATCAGTGGATCTTCCTATCGCTGTGGTTCTGGCCTGGATTTCTTTTCTCCGCCCTGATCCACGTCGCGGATCCAGGGCACACGCTAGCAATCATACCAATCGTCTGCCTGGTGGGTGGTTATTGGATACAGCGAGCGGCCTTCCACGTCGCATCATTGTCATCAGGCGTCAGATTCGTCGCCGCGCACACAACTGGGGCAGCGGCACTGTATTTCACTGGCGATCACAGCCGCGAATACGTCTTGCCGGTACTGTGCATCATTTGGACCATTGCTGCGGTCTCATCCGTATGGCCGAACGTCCAAATTCCACGAATGGTTCTGCGAGCCAATGCAGGGCTTTTGGTTTTCACGCCAGCTGCGTTCTTGTGCGCGTTCATTTTCTACAGACCGGTCTGGTTCTATTCCGCCGCGTCGGGACACGGCTTGGGCGTGCTGATGAGCGTTGTGTGGCAACACGTGAACTCCGGCCTCCGAGCTACTTCGTTAGCTCAAATGCGAAGCGTCATCGATACTGACGATCACACGATCCGCGAAGCCCGCCACCTGATTGCAGATCACGAAGGCGCGACGGTGATCGTTTGGGAGCAAGGACTCACAGAATGGCGCAAAGCCACATACTATTTCCCGAACATCCCAGTGTTCGCGTTGGAATCCTCAGGATTCGCTCGCGTGTGGCGTGGTCCCGAAGCCGCAAAACGCTTCGAGCCCGGTGAACCGGTCATCCTTCCGCCCAAGTCTCGTGTAATTTGGCTGCTAGATCCAAGGTCTCCATTCTATCGGCGAGCGGCTGGAGCGTTGCCGCTCATCCCGAGCGGTCCGATTTTGTACACAGATCTGGAGGGGGACAGGTCGGTGCGGGTAGGGAACTTCGATTTTCGCTGGTAAGGTGCCATAAATTAGTTGTGTGCTGTTATCATTTTATGGGCCGCCTAAAAGGCTACTGTCGCCAAGGGCTGCTTAGTCGCATATTTGAGATCCGGATGTAGAATCAGATTTTTAAATCTGTCCCATCAGGATCAGAACGTCCGAAGCAAACCTCGGCCACGGAAAGCCGCTCGATTGCCTGCCGCTTGAGATCGACGGCAAACACGTTGGCCTGCTCGACGAAAACTGTTGTCCTCCGGGAAAGCAGTTCGATCGCAAATAGCGATGCAAGGTTGGCAATCGTTCCTGTGACGCTTGGCATCAATACTTCGCCGCGAGCGAAACTTGGAGAGTTGGGCATAAGGCAGCCGAAGCAGGACGAGTGCGCCTCTGGCGTCCAAATTGAAATTAGGCCTCCGAGGGACTGCCGGGCATCTTGAGCGCATGCTTGGATCGATGGTTTCCTGAGGCGAACGGCCGATCGCTCAATGTGTAGGCGCGCGTGCAGGTCATTTGCACAGGAGATGACCAAATCCGCTTGGCGCAAAAAGTCCTCAATGTTCCGCGACTCATTGGGCGCAACAATCCCTTCAAAAGTAAAGCCCGTTCTGCCGTCGAGAAAACGCTCAAGCACATGCGCCTTCGCGCGGCCGATGTCGGAGCGGCGCGAGAACACGCAGCTGGCAAGCTGCTCTTTTTCAAACCGCTGCGGATCGTTTCCGCTGATGTAGCCGACTCCGGCGGCTTCAAGCGCCAGAACAATACTGCTGCCGATCCGCCCCAAGCCGGCCACGTGTACTCGCGCCTTTTTGAGATGCTTACTTGTGTCTGTCACCGGGCTCACCTCGCAATTGGACGATTTGGGCAGTAGGACACAGCGGTGGGAGCTGATCCACGGGCACCTGAATGTATGGGCAGCGCCGGCAGTTCGGGAGCGCCCGTTTGCGCAAAACGATGCTGTTGTGCAGCAACCGGGAGTCTTCGTGACGCAACGGGTAGTGTTCCAGAAGCTCGACCGTGTGAACCAGCAGCCAGACGATTCCGGCGCGCAGTTGCTGGCACTCTGGTTCGTAGGCGATTTCGAACATGTGAGAGACGCCTGTGACCCTGGCCATCAGGCGATGGGTTTCGACACAGCGCAAAACTGCCTTGGGCACCTCCTCTTCGATCAGCACTCTGATGGATTCAGCTTGACGCTGTGCCTCTACCAGTTGTTCATCGACGGCACCGCTTGTGCGAGCCGTTCCCACTTTTGCTGCAAGCCATCTTCGGAACGCTTCATGGTCATCGATGCGGCTAGTTGCTTCACTTACTCCTGTTCGCCAAGCTTCGACTCTCGACTGGCAGCGGGCCGCCGCGCTTGAGAGCTGCCAGGCGGCCCACTCGACCGACATCCCCAGGAGCATCACGATCGCGATTGCGATCGGGATGCCCGCCAGCCAAAGAATGAAAATGACGGTGTCGGACATTTCCACCTCAAGAAAAGATCTGCACGGCGCCGAGGCGGAACTCAACAGAATCATCTAGCAGATCTATGCGCGTCGAGTCTTCGCACACAATCCATCGAGCGCCGGTGCGCTTGAGCAGCAGCTCAGAACGCTTAGCGTTGAGCATGCGTTTGAGTGTGGCGGCATTGATGAACTGAGGCATCCCGAACGGCAGGTCTAGATTGACCACTCCGCTGGAGGCCAGATCCACGGTTCCGTTCATGCGAGACATGGTGCCTTTGCCGCGCGGAACTGCCATGGTGTGAGTCGGCATCTCAGCCAATGTCGGTGTTTCGCCGGATCTCGGTTGATGCCGCACGAGGGCGGTGACAGGCGAGGAGTCGCGGTGAATCAACTGGGCGTTTGAAAACGAGTTTCGCGTTCGAACCAGACTGGTATCGGTTGCCGGCTGAAACAACGGGATGATCTTGGCAAAGTTGATGACCACAGCCGGTTTTTCCGGCGTCGCGAGTACTGTATTCATTTGAGTTCTTTCTCCTTGAGGGAATTGAGGATCAAATCGGCGTCCTGGCGGCTCTGTTCGAGATCGTGGCGAGCTGCCTCGGCCGCGGCCAGAGCGGTTTCAAGATGCTTTTTGTCGACTAAGAGATAGTTCCGCTCGACAGACGGTAGTGTTCGATTGATGAGACCTTCGGCGTGTTGCAAACGCGTCGTGGCATCCGCGATCCTGCCGTAAACAGCTTCCATGTGGTGAGCAAGATCTTCCGTGCTCATCGCGGTCACCGGCTCGGCGGAGATGACGGATGCGGGTGCTGCCGAAGGACGTGTTTGGAGCCTGAAGATCAAATAGCCGACGCCGGCCAGGACCCAGACCGTGATCACCAATTTGATAAGGCGAGCAGGTCCGAAAGACCGCGGGCGGGGTGGGTACGAAGCCGGATCCGGGGTGGAACCAGAAATCAGATACGGTTGGTTCATGTTTAGTTCTTCCTGTGTTGAATTGAAAAGCTGTCGCTCAAGCGGCTAACTGCGGGCACCGATCCAGCCTGGGAAGCAAGGGCTTCCTGAGCTTCTCGCGAAAGATGGGAGCGCCGGATGTGCAGGCGCGTGGGCGGATTTCCGAACTGCCGGATCGCTGGCTCCCCGGCGTAGATTCGAAACACGATTCACGGCTCATAGTAAAGTCGGCAACCGGAAGCAGAACGAGGTGTTCACCGTGCGCACGCTTCATTTTTACGATGAAATGGCGCTGTTGCAGCCTGCCTACAGTAAGGCGAACGGCTACAGAATCTACGAAGAGCCGCAACTGCTAATGCTCCAGCAAATCCTCTTTTACCGAGAACTGGGCTTCGAGCTGAAGCGCATCAAGGAAATCCTGAGCCAGCGAAAATTCGAAAAAATCGCCGCTCTCAAGTCGCACCGCTCCCCAGACAGCAGCACGTGCAGACGACGATAGCCATACCGCGGCTTCTCACGCGCCAACTCCAGGAGTCGCTCGCGCAGCCCGCGATCGTCGCGCTGGCTCTGATATCGATGACTCATTCGCGGAATCTCCATCAGCTCGCAGGCGCAGCGCTCGCTAGCCCGAAACTCGGCCATCAAACGCCGCACTTCCGCACGTCTCACTACGAGCCCAAGGAGTTTTTTCGTATCACCGACTGCAGCATATCCTTGTCGAGACTGAGGTCCGCGACCAGCTTCTTCAGACGCGCGTTCTCCTCGCGCAGCTGCCTCATCTCCTGCGCCTCGCTCACCTCCATGCCGCCGTACTTCGCCTTCCAGGCGTAGATCGTGTGCTTGCTCACGCCCTGTTCCCGCGCCACATCGTCGACCTTCCGGCCGGCTTCCACCTGCTTCAGCGCTCCGATCATCTGCGCTTCGGTGTGCTTGCTCTTACTCATCCCTTTCCCCTTTCGTTCGTCCGAAATCGTACTTCATTCCGGACGGTTCTAGGGGGTCAGGTCACAACGGCAATACCGAGCAACACTGCTTCAACAATTTGCTGCAGCCGACGCGTATTCGGGTGGGCACGGCCGCGACTGCGGACTGCGTGAACTCGGGGACGGATCTCCTGAACATCGGTTACGGCTATACGCAGGGGAGTAACAATGGAAACGTGATCAGTCAGACGATCACGCGATGGAATGGGAGTGCGAGTTGGACGGCCTCCCAAAGTTATGGGTTATACGACGGAGTGAACCGGCTGGTTGCCACGACGGAAGGGTCGGCGTGGTCCGAGGCCAACGGCTACGATCCATTCGGGAACCGGTGGGCTACGATTGCGGGGCTCAACACAACGCTAGAGACCGCGACGACGTCCAGCTGGTACCCGCAATCCAGTGCGCTCAAGAATCAAGTATCAGCGGCGGGCTGGCAGTACGACGTGGCTGGAAATCTGACCGCCGTAGGGGGCATGTCACGGTCGTTTACCTACGATGCGGAAAACCGGCAGAAGACGGCGACGATCAACGGGCAGACTACGACGTACGTGTACGATGGAGAGGGGAGGCGCGTGCAAGCCATCGCTCCCGGTGGAACGA
>JADMIO011095987.1_pt1 | contig 44237 bp, 38 predicted proteins | sample 8958161 | NCBI WGS metagenome assembly JADMIO01 (sample SAMN16585339, study PRJNA669376) | soil metagenome | isolation source: Crop rotation soil | place: USA: Cullars Rotation, Alabama | collected 2011
CCGCCACTCGACTCTTGCCATACGCCGGCCGCCGAGGACGGCGGCGCTCCGCTCGCCGCCTACAGCCCCGTCACGCGACTCTTGTCGCGGAAGGCGATGACCTGGGGCCGGTTGGCCAGCTCGGTGAGGCGCTTGTCGAGATAGTTCGCGGATTGCATGGCGGCTTTTCCGAGTTCCGTCGTGGCTCCGAATTCACCGGCGAGCGCGCGGAGGATTGGGAGCGCCTCGGCGCGCTGGGTGTCGGCGAGCGCCTGTACGGCGGCTAGCCTATAGACGGGGTGCGTTTGCGGTTCGCGCGCCCACTTCGGGAGCATCTCCAGTGCGATTTCGGGATAAAACCGCGCGATGCCAAAGAGCGCGTAATGCCGTGTGCTCGGACTGCCTTCGAGCAGTTCGCGCTTCCAGTATTCCCATTCCAGCTTTTCGGTGATGCCGTAGTAGCGCTTCGCGGCCTCACGGCTGAGCGGTTCGATCATGGCTTCGATGCGCAGTTGCGGGTCCAGCGCGATGGCAAAGGTCTCGATTTTCGCGCCGCAATCGCGCAGCGCGGAGAGGGCCGCCAGCAAGTCGGACGTCTCGGCGCGGAAGGCGTCCGTGTTGAGTTCGGCGGGATTGCCCTGGGCAAACTTCGCCAGTGCCTTCAGCGGAAGATTTTCCGTGAGCGCCAGCACGGCGGTCTGCATGGCCGGTGCGGAAATCCCGCCTTGCTCGGTCGCCCATTGCAGGAAGCCGTTCACGCGCTCGGCGCTGTGGTAGGAGAGCTTGTAGGGCGCGTCGCCGACCATGTTTGAGGAATGCAGGGCGGCAGTCGTGAGGTTCAGTTCCACGCTGCGGGCGGGCATTAGTTCAGCGGTGGCGGAGTGCGTGAGCACCACGCGGTTGCGTCCGCTTTCGAGCACCTGGCCTGTGGCGACGGTGACGCGCATGGGGGTCGGGCTGTTGTTGCGGAGTTTGGCGGTCATCCGCTCGCGGCCATTGCCCCGGATCGTCGCTTCGATCGTTCCCTGCTGGACAGCCGCGATCAGGTCCGCCTCTTCAAATTCTACGGCGGCCGGTTGGGCCGCAGCGGCCACCGGTGCGGGTGCCTGCGGTGCGATCGGCGTGATCGTTTCCTCGGTGTCCGTCGGTCCGGCGGCCACGGGATCGGGCAGCGGTTCGCCCTTGGCGAGTTCCGCAGACTGCGCAGTCTCAAGTTCCTGCGTGCGACGAGCGGCGGTGAAGGCTTCGCGCGCCTCCGCAGCCGAGGCTACGGCGACGACTGCCACCTGCTGCGCGCTCTCCGCGCTGACGGGCAGTCTCTTGTAAACGAGTTCAGCGATGCTGAAGCCGGCCCAGCCGATCGCGACGGCAAGGAACACGGAACCGAGGGCTTTTGACGATTTCATGCCACGAAGCAGACGCACGCCCCGTGCCACAGGCTGGATTTTCTCAATGACCGCCCTGCTTGGGGGTTACACTTTGGAAAGCATCCGGCGCAGCCGATGCCGTTCGCGCCAGCCGACGAATGCAAGCAACGCCGTGGCGCCGAAAATCGTCGCCGGCTCCGGCACAGGTACGATTTCATAAAGCCCGCCGCCACGGTTGAATAAAATGGCTCCCGGTGCGAACCCTTGGAAGCTGAGGTGATTCAGAAAATCCACGTTCACCGAGCCGGTGCCTACGAGAAGTTGATCCGCGTTGTTGGCCGTCAGCGCGGCTCCGGTCCAGTTGGTGATGGTCAGTGTGCCGCCCGTCCACGAGGCCGAGGAAAATTGCAGCCGTACGTTGTTGCTCGTGCCGAAGTCCAGGACCGAGTCGGCGGTGAGCGTCATGGTGCCGAGGGTGTCGCTGAAGCCGCCGGTCTTGAGGGTGCCGCCGTTCATGGCGAGGTCCGTGGTGTCACCGATCCGATTCGAGCTTCCGAGGAGGAGTGTGCCGCTGGTGAGCCGGATCATGCCGGGGTCGAATGTGCCGGCGGTCGAGGGGTTGATGGTGACGGTTTTGGCCGGAGCGGCGAGGTTCAATTCCAGGACGCTGCCCGCGCCGCCGCTCGTGACTGCGCCAGTGAGCGTGATGCTGTTTGCGCCGGTGATCTGGCCGCCCGAGGTGCCGACAGTGATGCCGTAGGCGAGCGAGCGTGTGTCGTTGTTGGAAGCGAGGCCGCCGCCATCGAGCGTGATGGTCTGTGTCGAGGCGCCGAACGCGAGGTTGTTGCCCGCCACGAGTGTGCCGTCGCTCACGGTGGTATTCCCCACGTAGGTATTCGCGGCGGTGAGCGTGAGGGAGCCGGTGCCGGTTTTTTCGAAGTCGCCCACACCCGTGATGGTGCCGGTGAAAGTGGTGCTCGCGCCATTTGCCCCGACACTGAGCGTGCCGCCGCCAGTGAGCGACGTGCCGAAGGTAACGGTGCCGGCCCCGGAGATCGATCCGAGGCTGTCGCTGAAATCGTTCAGGTCGAGCGTGGCGGTGGCGGCAAGCGATACGCCGGGTCTGCCGTTGAGGGTGTTGTCGGCGGCGATTTGCAGCGTGCCGTCATTCACCGCGAGGGTCCCGGTGAATGTGTTCGTCCCACCGAGGACGAGCGTGCCCGCGCCATTCTTCGCAAGGCTCGTCCCAAGGGCGGACTCACCGATCCCTCCGACGAGGGAGAGGCTGGTGCCTGCGGCGACGTTCACCGACGCGTTCGCAGTGAGGGTGATTGCGCCCTCGGCGATATTGTCGCCGGATTGATTTTGGATGGAGCCCGTGCCCGTGACGCCGTTGCCGGCGAGCAGGAGGGTCTCGCCGTGGATGTTGCTCCCAATCGGATTGCCGAAGGCGATGGTCGCCCCGTCGAGGACTTCGGTCTGGTTGCCGGCACCAACGGCTCCGAGGGCGGCATCCTCGGTGATGCGCAAGGTGCCTCCCGCGACGATCGTGGGACCAGTGAAGGTATTGGCGGCGTCGAGTATGAGGGTGCCTGTGCCGGACTTCTTGAGGGTGCCCGTGCCGATGATCGTCCCGGAGACATCCGTATCGCCCGCGCCACCGAAGGTGAGCATTCTTCCTGAGAGCGTGATGCTCCCGCTGAGGGTGAGCGTGGTGCCTGCGGCGGCTCCCGTGCTGGCATCCGCGGAAAGTGCGAGGGGTCCGGCCCATTTGGCTGTGCCGGAATCCAAGCGGAGAGCACCTGCGCCTGCGGACCCGGTGCCGGCGATGGAGAGCGGTTCATCGGCGATGACGATCCCGGAGCTGAGAACGATTTGTGCACCGGTCGTCACGCTGGTCGCGCCGCCCGCACCGCCGAGCGCGGTATCGCTGAGCAACGCGAGCGTGCCGGCAAAGACGGTGAGTGGTCCTGTGAAAGTGCTTGTGCCGGAGAGGCTCAGGGTGCCGGTCCCGGTTTTCATCACGCTGCCCGCGCCAGTGAAGCCGCCCGAGAACGTGGTGCTTGAAGCATCGCCAACGGTAAGGGCACCGGCGCCGAGTCCGACGGTGCCCGCGCCCGCGAGGCTGCCGATGCTCAGGCTGTGGCTGGCAAGATTCAAGTTGGCGCTTGCGGCGAGAGTGACTGCGGTGGCGGCAGGAAGGGAATTGTCCGCGCCCAGCAGAAGTTCGCCCGCGAGGATGCTCGTCGCGCCGCCATAGGTGTTCGTGCCGGAGAGGGTGAGGGTTTCACCGGAGGCTTTGGTAAGGCCACCCGCGCCGGAGATGACGCCGCCGAAACTCGAAGCGAGTCCGTTTCCTCCGACGGTGAGTGTGCCACTCCCGAGTGTGAGGGAGCCGGTGCCGGCGATTGAACCCAGGCTGGCGCTCAGGCTATTCAGGTCCACGGTGCCCAAGGCACCGATATTGACGTTCGATGCGAGGGTGATGCCGGTGGCGTTCGCGAGACGAAGGATGCCGCCTTGGATATCGGTGATGCCGGTGTAGGTGCCGGGAGCGGTGAGTTGCAAGATGCCCGCGCCTGTTTTTACGAAGCCAAATGCGCCCGAAATCGCGCCGATGGTGGTGGTGCCAGCGGTGGCGTTGAAGGTCGCATTTCCACTCAGGATGCCACCAGCCAGGCTGAGGGTCGCGCCGCCGCTTGCAGCGAGTGAGAGGGTCTGCGCGCCGATGTTGACCGTGCCGAGCGAAAGCACCGGGGTGCCGGCGGTAAGTGTCGAGGCGGCGATGGTGCTGTCGGTGACCAGGCTCAACGGGTTGCCGAAGGCGGTGCTGGCATCGGCACGCAATCGCAGTGTACCACCGGACAGATCAATCGAGCCGGTGCCGAGCGAGCCGGCGATGCGGAGTTCCACCGCGCCGGCGGAGATCTGCACGGTGCCGGTGAAGTTTGGATTTGCACCGCCGAGGACGAGGTCACCTGCGCCGGTTTTTACCAGCCTGCTGGAGGTGCTGGCAGTCGCAAGGCGATCGTTGGCACCCGTCAGGATGAGGCTCTGGCTTGCCGCGATGTCGATGGTGCCGGTGAGTCCGGCGGTCAGGACGAACCGCCGTCCGACACTTGCCGTGAATCCGCTGGTGACACTCAGCGTGCCGCCGCTGAGGAAGACGCTGCCGGTGCCGGCGCCGAGATTGGCATCCGCCGCGACTGCCGTGGTCCCTTCGTTCAGGTAAAGGCCGCCGGTGAACGTATTCGTCCCGCTGAGCACGAGCGTGCCGGCGTCGGACTTGATCACGCTTACCACGCCATCGCCCGCGTTGCCGTAGATGCCGTCGGTGCCGGCGTTGTCGATGATGCTCGAAGCGATGGTGAGAATCCGCCCGGTCTCGACCGCGACGGAAAGTCCCCCCGCCGCCGTGCCGCCGGCGGTGAGGCGGCCTGCGCCGGAGATGGTGGTGTCGGGTGCCGATTTCTTGGTGAGGCCGCCGTCGAGGAGGTTCAAAGTGCGCGTGGCGGAAGTGTTCAGGTCCACGAGCGCGAGATCCGAGACGAGGAAGTCGCCGTCGGTGGTCGTGCCCGCATTGGTGAGCGTGTAGGCACCGACGGGCGAGGTGCTGGAGGGTTGCACGATCTTCGTCGAATCGTTGACGTTGATGCCTGCGCTGCCTGTGTAGTAACTGCTATAGGCATGCACGCCGTCGGCCTGGTATTCGGCAAAATCGGTGCCTACGCGCGCCCAGCCACCGATGAGGCCATTTGCCTGTCCGGTAATATAGATGTGCGGGCCATAGAGCCCCGAGCCGAGTGTGCCGCCGGTTCCCGAGAAGTTCACACTGGTGCCGGTGACGACGGTGCCGATGGAACTGAACGTAAGTGCGCTGCTTTGCGTGGCGGTGCCGTTGTGGACCACAGTGATATTCGAGTTGCCGAGGAGGGAACTGAGCTGGCCGACCGTTTCGTTCGTGCCGTTCGAGTCGGAGATGAGCTTCAGTTCTCCGCCTTGGATGTTGATGGCCGCGGTGTTGGTGATGCGGTTGGAGTTTTCACCCGCGGAATTGTCGAGCACCAGCGAAGCACCGGTGAGAATGGAAACGGCCGACACGGAGGCGGCTGCGCCTGTCGTGCCGGAAAGCACGACGCTCCCGCTGTTCACGGACAGCGTCCCGGAAAATGTGTTCGCGCCGGTCATGGTAAGCGTACTGGTGCCCGCCTTGGTGAAACTGCCGGTGCCCGAGACGGTGCCGGAGAAAGTGGACGAGGTGTTGTCGGCGCCTGCGGTGAGCGTGCCCGCGCCGAGCGTGACGCTGCCCGCGCCCGCGAGCGATCCGATGCCCGCAGTGAAGCCCGCAACATTGAACGTCGCGCCGCTCGCGATCGTGACGCGCGACGCGGCCGGTCCGGCACCCGCGCTGCCGAGTGCCAGCGTGCCGGTGTTCACATTTGTGGCACCGCTGTACGAATTCAGACCGCCGAGCGTGAATGTGCCGGTGCCGGTCTTGGTGATCCCGCCGCTGCCGCCGATGGTGCCGGTGAACGCTGTCGAAGTGTTGTCGCCGCCCGAAGTGAGAGTGCCGGAGCCGAGGAGCAGATTGCCCGCACCCGCGAGCGATCCGACGGTGTCGCTGAGGTTGTTCATGTCGAGCGTTGCCCCCGAGGAGATCGTGGTTGCGGTGCCATTCGGAAGGGTCTCAGTCGCGTCAAGCCGCAGCGTGCCGGCGCTTACGGTCGTGGTGCCGGTGTAGGTGTTGGCACCGGAGATGAGGACGGTGCCCGCCGTATTTTTCACCACCGCCACCGCGCCGCCAAGCGCGTTGGTGACGGTGCCGCTTTGAAGGGTGAAACCGGAGGTGCTCGTGAGGATCGAACCCGCGCCGCCGAGGATGGAGCCGCCGGCGAGCGTCACCGCGCCGACGCTGTCCGTACGGCCCGGGCCCATGTCGAGGATGCCGCCATTCACGATGAGCGCGCCGGTGCCGAGAACGTTGCTTGCGCCGTAGGAAAGCGTGCCGGCGTTCACGTTCGTCGTGCCACTGAAAGTGTTCGCGCCGGCGAGCACGACGGTGCCGGCGGTGTCCTTCGTCAGATTGACCGCGCCTGCGAGAATGGCGGAGACCGTTCCATTTTGCACGGTGAAGCCCGATATGCTCGTGAGGGTCGAGGTGCCGGTGCCGAGGATCGAGCCATCCACCAGCGTGACTGCCCCGACGCTGTCGGTGCGGCTTGCGCCCATGTCGAGGATGCCGCCATTGACGGTCACCGTGCCGGTGCCGAGCGCGTTGCTCGCGCCATAGGCCAGCGTTCCCGCGGAGATGAGCGTCGCGCCGGTGAACGTGTTCGTGTTGCTCAGGCGAATCGTCCCGGCGCCGGTCTTCGTGATTCCGCCTGCGCCCGAAACGATGCCGCTGAAATTCACTTCGCCGCCTGCATCCTCGGTGAGCGTGACTCCTGTGCCGAGCGCCACCGCGCCGCTGAACGTATTCACGCCCGTCGTGTTCAGCCCGCCGATCGTGCGCAGCCCGGTGCTGCCGGTGGACACGCTGATCGCATTTGTCGCCGTGCGTCCGGCAGTCGTGGCGAAAAGGAGCGTCGCCGGCGTGCTCACCGTGGTCAGCGTGTCGCCGACGGTGATCGTGCCAGTGCCTGCGGCGGCGTTCGCATCGAGGACGAGCGTGCCGTTCTTGATGGCCGCCCCGCCCGAGAAGGTGTTCGCTCCGCCGAGCGTGAGCGTGCCCGTGCCCGCCTTGCTCAAGGTGCCCGAGCCGCTGATGATGCCGCTGAACGTCGTGTTCGGATTCGTCACGGTGAGCGTGCGTGCGGCGGCGAGGGTGCCCGTCCCGGAAAAGCTGAGGTTTTGCGTGCCGCCGAACGTGATATCGCCCGTGAAGCTGACCGCATTTCCGATCGTGATCCCCGACACGCCGGCCTGGATCGTCGCTGTGCCGAGCGAGAGCGTGCCTGTGCCTGCGGCCGCATTGTTTCCCACGGTGAGGACTCCCGCGGAGAGCACCGTGCCGCCGGTGAAAGTGTTTGCACCGTTCAGCACGAGCGTGCCGGTGCCCAGCTTCGTCAGCGTGCGCCCGCTGCCGCCCACGACGCCGTTCAGTGTGAGCGCGCCCGTGCTGGCGACGGTGATCGTGCGGCTCGCGGCAAGCGTCACCGCACCATTCATCGTGAGATCGCTTGTGCTGGTGAAATTGAAGTTCCGGCTGATCTGCACCGTGTTCGCGATCGTGTGCGATCCGCCGGTGGTCGCGAGCGTCGTGGTGCTGTTGCCGGAGCCGATCACGAGCAGCCCGGTCCCGAGCGCCGTGTCGCTTCCGATCGTCAGCGTGCCCTTCGAAAGCGACGTGGTGCCGGAGAAGGTGTTGTTCCCAGAGAGCACCAGGGTGCCCGTGCTGGTCTTCGTCACGCCACCGGTGCCGGAGATCGCGCCGTTGATCGTCAGCGTCATTGCGCTGCTCGATGTAAGCGTGAACGTCTGGAGGTTTACCGCGCCGTTCACGACCAGGTTTCCCGACGTGGCGGCCCAGCTCTGGCTCGCGCCGAGCTTGATCGCATTGTTGATCGTCTCCGTGGACGCCGAACTGTTCGTGACCCCGCTGTTGATCGTGTAGGTGCCGGCACCGCCGAGCGTGAATGCCTGTGCAGTGCTGCTGAATGTGATCGCGCTGATGGTCGTGCCCGTGCCCAGTTGTGGCGCGAGCCCCGTGGATCCCGCAAATATCACCGTGTCACCCGCGACCGGAACCCGAACCGGACTCCAGTTCAGCGAATTCAAAACGTTGTTATCCCCGGCAGCGCCTGTCCACGTGATGTTGGCCGCCTGACCGATATTGGAGCAATAGATTGCAGCCGCGAACATCGCGGCGCATCGAACCATCCTATGGAACTCTCTCAAGATCATCGATCGTCAGAAACGGCCATCAGTAGCTGCTGGCGTACCATTGGATGTAAAAACTAGCCAAAGAGGTAGTTAACCAATGAAGGTGCGATAAGTGTCGCGCCGTCTCGCGACTCAACGTCGTGACGCGCTTGCGGACGAACGTTCAAATCAAGGCGCCAGCGCGGCGCCGCCGCGGCAAGACCGATCTAGTCAGCCGCGTGCCGGGTTCAGCGGATTCCCGGTCCCTTACCGTGTCGATATCACATTAATCTGCACATCAGTGTGCGGGTCGCCATACAGATGCTTGTATCTCACCACCATCGTAACTGTCATCCCAATGGCCACGGCAGAGCCAATGAGCGAGGCTATCATGGGTTTGTTCACCTTGCGCTGCTTAAGACGAACGCAACCACATTCCGGGCAGGCGGAGGCATACCTGAGGAAAGTGTGCCGGCATTGTCTGCATTCGGTGTTCATGTGCATTGTCGCTTCGATGCATTGAGATAAGCAACTGACATGCCCGCCGCACACACTTTGGTCATGGATGCCGAAGACTAAGTAGTGCTTACGGTGCGGAGGTATGATGATCTCGTTCTCACATTTGTCGTCTCTTGGCTGAAGAGGAGAAACGCATCCCGCACAACTGTGCTCGCATGAGGAACACGATGGACAGCCAGGGCCGGTTGGAAACTTCCCGGTGATTGGGTGGTTCAGAGCACGCCATTTCCCAAAGACCCAGCGGGAATCAGCCAATGATTGACCGATCGAGAGTCGGTGAGAACCACTGGGTGTCACCGAAACTGGAATACTTCTCTGCACCGGGTCATCAGGGAATACTCGTGAAACTTCCATGTGCCGGTAAGAAGGCTGAGGGCTTGCTTTCGTCATGCGTGCCGGTTTGGAGTTTCGCTGCATGAAACTAATTTCCTGGAACGTGAATGGCATCCGCGCGGTGCTGAAGAAGGGGTTTCTCGATTTTGTCGCGGCGGAGAAACCGGACATCGTATGCGTGCAGGAGACGAAGGCTTCGCCGGAGGTCGTCGAGGTGCAATGGCTGGACGGCTACGAAGCGCATTGGAATGTCGCGGAGAAGAAGGGCTACTCGGGCGTGCTCACGCTCACGCGGCACAAGCCGCTCTCCGTGCAACGCGGCATCGGCATCATGGCGCACGACCGTGAGGGGCGCGTGCTGGCGACAGAACACGCGGATTTTTTCCTCGTGAACGTGTACGTGCCAAACTCGAAGCGCGAGCTGACGCGGCTGCCATATCGTCAGGAATGGGACCGCGATTTTCTCGCTTGGCTAAAGTCGCTCGAACGCCGCAAGCCGGTGATTTTCTGCGGCGACCTGAACGTGGCGCACACGGAGATCGATCTCGCGCGTCCGAAGGACAACGTGAAGAACCACGGCTTCACGCCGGAGGAGCGTGCGGGGTTTGGCGCGCTGGTGGATGCGGGCTTCGTGGACACGTTCCGCGAGTTCGAGAAGGGCGGCGGCCATTACACGTGGTGGAGCCAGATGAACAACGCGCGTTCGCGGAACATCGGCTGGCGGATTGACTACTTCCTCGCGTCCGCCGCGCTGCGCCCGCGGCTGAAGTCGGCGCGAATTTACCCGCACATCACCGGCTCGGACCACTGCCCGGTGGGGCTGGAGCTGAAGCGTGGAAAGTGAGTGGGGGGGTCCTACAAAGGGCACAAAGGAAGGAAATGAAACGCGGAGGCGCAGAGACGCGGAGAAAGGCAGTGGATGCGATGTTCATTTCCCTGAATTTTTCTCCTCTGCGTCTCTGCGTCTCTGCGTTTCAGCCAATGCGGTCCGCGGCGGAGATGGACGGACGTTGTCCACGCAGGCGTCGCCTGAATTTCTTCGTGTCCTTTGCGGTTGAATCATGATCCTGTGCGCGATGCCTGCGCGCGTGCTCATCCTTTTCGCCCATCCGGCGCTGCAAAAGTCGCGCGTCCACCGCGTGCTTGCGGATGCGGTGGCGGCGCTGCCGGGCGTGACCTTCCACGATCTTTACGAGCGTTACCCGGATTTTTTCGTGGAAGCGAAGGCGGAGCAGGCGCTGCTGCTCGCGCACGACGTGATCATTTTCCAGCATCCGTTCTACTGGTATTCCGCGCCGGCCATCGTGAAGGAATGGCAGGACCATGTGCTGCAATACGGCTTCGCGTGCGGCGAAGGCGGCACGGCGTTGCGCGGGAAGATCATGCTCTCAGTGCTCACGACTGGCGGGCCGGAGGAGTCCTACCGTGCGGACGCGGGCGACCATTTCACCGTGCGGCAGCTCCTCGCGCCATTTGAGCAGACGGCGCGGCAATGCGGCATGGATTATCTGCCGCCGTGCGTCTTTCACGGCACAGACAGGCTTGATGATGACGGGCTGTCCGCTCTCGCAGACGAATACACGCGGCTGGTCGCGTCACTGCGCGACGGCATGCTCAACCTCGCGGCGGCGCGGCGATGTGAGCGGTTGAATGCGGAACTGGAGCGGCTCATCACGAGCGGAAGTGCGGCATGAGCGACAGCTTCCTTTTCCAGACATTCATCTACCTGCTCGCCGCCGCGGTCGCCGTGCCGGTGGCGAAACGCCTCGGTCTCGGCTCGGTGCTCGGCTACCTGCTCGCCGGCGTGGCCATCGGCCCATTCGGGCTCGGCCTCGCGGGAGGCGCGAAGGACGTGATGCATTTCGCCGAGTTCGGCGTGGTGATGATGCTCTTCCTCATCGGTCTCGAACTGAAGCCCGCCTTGCTCTGGCGGATGCGCGGCCCGATTCTCGGCATGGGCAGCCTGCAAATGCTCGGCACGGCGCTGGCCGTCGGCGGGGTGGGGATGGCCATCGGGAGGCACTGGAATGAGGCGCTCGCCATCGGGCTAATCCTCGCGATGTCGTCCACGGCGATCATCCTCCAGTCGCTCGCGGAGAAAAACCTGCTGAAAACGCGCGGTGGCCAGTCGTGCTTTTCGGTACTGCTGTTCCAGGACGTCGCGGTCATTCCCCTGCTCGCACTGCTGCCGCTGCTCGCGCTGAACCGCTCCTACGCGATGGCCCCGGGGCACTCTGACAAGCCGCTTGCGTACCTGCCCGGATGGGCGCAGATGCTTGCGACGTTCGGCGCGGTGGCCGTCATCATCATCGGCGGACGCTATCTGCTGCGGCCAGTATTCCGTTTCATCGCGGCGACAAAGCTGCGCGAGGCATTCACATCGGCCACGCTGCTGCTCGTCGTCGGCATCGCACTGCTCATGGAGACGGTCGGGCTGTCCGCCGCGCTCGGTACTTTCCTCGCAGGCGTGGTGCTCGCGGACAGCGAATACCGGCACGAACTGGAAGCGGACCTTGAGCCCTTCAAGGGCTTGCTGCTCGGGCTGTTCTTCCTTTCAGTCGGCAGCGGGATAGATTTCGCACTCATCGGCGCACACCCGGGCCGCATCGCACTGCTCGTGGCCGGGCTGGTCGCGTTGAAATTCGCGGTGCTGCTGCCGGTCGCGCGCATCTTCCGCAGCGACTGGGGCGAGAGCCTTCTCTTCGCCCTCGCGATGGCGCAGGGCGGCGAGTTCTGCTTCGTGCTGTTCTCGTTTTCCGAGTCGCATCACGTGCTCGACCCCGCGGTGACGAAGCCGCTCACCGCTGCCGTCGCGCTTTCCATGGCCATCGCGCCGCTCCTTTTTGTCCTCTACGAAAAGGCCGTCGCGCCGCGCTTCATGCGACGCAAGAAGTCACGTGAGCACGACGCCATCGAGGACCGCGAGCATCCAGTCATCCTCGCGGGCTTCGGCCGCTTCGGCCACGTCGTCGGGCGTCTGCTGCGGCTGAATGGATTCGGTGTGACCGTGCTCGACAACGACGCGGACCAGGTGGACCTGCTCGGAAAATTCGGGCTTCAGAGTTTCTACGGTGACGCCTCGCGGATCGATCTGCTGCGCGCCGCGGGCGCGGAAAAGGCGCGGCTCTTCGTGCTCGCGATTGACGACGAGGAGCGTTCCCTTGGCATCGTGCGCACCGTGCAGCGCGAGTTTCCGACCCTGCGCATCCTTGCTCGCGCCGTGAGCCGTCAGCACGCCTACGAACTCATCCGCCTCGGCATTCACGAAGTGTATCGCGAAACGCTCGGCAGCGCGCTGGATCTCGGTGTGGATGCGCTGCGAGCGCTCGGCGTGCGCGGCGTCGAGGCGGTGCGCACCGCGCGGCTTTTCAAGCAGCACGATGAAGCCGCCATGCGCGACATGGCCGGGCTCCAGGAAATTGACGGCGCCTATGTCACTCGCGCGCGCCAGCACATTGAGAACCTCGAACGAATCCTTCAAAGCGACCGCTTCGACGCGAAGGATCCCACCGGCAGGAACTGGACGCCGGGTTCGCCGAAGGAATCCTAGTGGCGCGATCCATCCTCGCGGCTAAGCCACCGCAGCTTTTGCATCGACCTCTGCAATCGCGGCCCGCGCCCTTGCCTGGCAAAAATGGAATGCCATGCCCAATCCCGCGCCGAAGCCGATGCCGTAGCATATCCCCCACAAGAAAATCGCCGTGAGCCGGTGCTCGATCACCAGCTTTCCCTCGAACCAGCCGCCTGCGCGGTAGCCTGCGGCATTCAGCACGAAAAGCGCGGCAATGATTTTCATGACGGCCCTCTGCGCATCGAACGCGAACGCGAAGATCGCACCCATCGCAGCCGTTCCGCCGAGCAGTCCGGCGATTTCTCCCACTTCGCTGCGCAGCCATATCCAGAACGCTGCCCAGACAATCACGTAGGCTGCAAAAGCGAGGGCGAAGAGCTTGCAGAAACGCGCAAGCGATCCGGGGCCGATGATGAGCCGATGCATAAGCGGACCGCTCAATCCGATGAACACCGCCGTGGATACCCCGTATAGTCCCGTTTCACCCATCCACGGGAACCAGCGATCAATGATCGGCCACGGAGCGAAGCCTGCGACGCTCACCAGAGTGAAACCGATGATGCCGCGCAGGACGGATGCTCCGAACGAAGGCAGGCGATGCAGTTGGCCGCTCGATTGCACGCGTTGCGCGATGCTTTGCGGATCGAGTTGGAAGAGAGCCATGTCGAGTGGTCAGTAATCAGTAAGCGCCGACCGACACAACAGTGTCGCTAAACACTGATGATTGATGACTTCTGTCGTCTCCACCACCACAGACTCGCGAGACAGGCACAGATCAACGCCCCGAGCCACCGCACGGGACCGGTGCCGAAGACGACCGTGCCATTGAAAACCATGAACAAAAAGAAGCCGTGCCAGAGCCCGGCGAGACGCGGGGATCGTCGCGCGAAATTCGTAGGAGCGAGCCACCACCACAGCACATCGGCCAGCCATGCCGCGGCGAAGAGGTAGTTCAAAGAAATCCCGCCGCCCCAATGGAAACCGGTCATCTCGCCAGTCCGGCGCGCGGTCTCGCGATATGCATCCGAGTGGCTCCAGTGATGGTAGAAGCTGAATGCGCAGACGACATGCGCGACGAAGACCGCGCACCCGGACGTCCACGCCCACCGTGCGCAGGCCAGCCAGCGGGGACGGCCTTGTGCGAGCAGCAGCGTTCCCGCGCCAATCGCGTAAGCGCAAAGCGCCAGCCAGATCGTCAGCCGCGTCAGCAATTCACCGCGATTCATCGCGGACAATATGGGGCGCGACTCCACGTTGCGGGAAGCCTGCATTGCGGATCGGCAACGAGCTCCGGACGGAATTGGGAGTCGCAAAGGAAACCCGCCCGCGCTGATTGTTTCCTCCACTGACAATGTCCGGTTTCCCCAAGAACAGTTTTTTCCTCGCAGCGTGGCTGTTGGCGACTTCGCTTGCCGGGGCTGCTGCCGTTGATTTTTCTCACGACATCGTGCCCATCCTCCGCGAGCACTGCGCGGCGTGCCACACGGGCGACAAGAAGAAGGGAGGGCTTTCGATGAATTCGCGCTCGGAACTGATGATCGGAGGCGAGAACGGCAAGGTGATCGAGCCGGGCAAGGGCGCGGAGAGCAAATTCATCAAGGCTATTCTTTCGACGGATTCGGATGAGCAGATGCCGCCGCCGGATGCGAAGGAAAAGCGCGTGCCCGCGGAAAAAGTCGCGCTGCTCAAGGCGTGGATTGATGACGGCGTGAAGTGGGAGGACGGTTTTACTTTCCGCAAACCTGCCTACGAGCCGCCGCTGAAGCCTCGCACCGTCGTGCTGCCCGCGGCGCACGGCGCACGGACGAATCCGCTCGATCGAATCCTCGACGCATATCTCGCGCAGCATGGAAAGCCCCAGCCGCAGCCGCTCGACGACGCGGCCTTTGCACGGCGTGCGCATCTCGATCTCGTCGGCCTGCTGCCGGAGCCGGATGCGCTCGCGAAATTTCTCGCCGATACCGTGCCGGACAAACGCGCGCGGCTCGTGCGTGCGTTGCTCGCACGCGACACGGACTACGCGGAGCACTGGCTGACATTTTGGAATGACCTGCTGCGGAATGATTATTCACGCGTCGGTTTCGGGCCGGGCTCCGGCGCACCGATCACGAAGTGGCTCTACGACGCGCTGCTGAACAACAAGCGCTACGACGTGATGGTGCGCGAACTCATCGCGCCGCCGACGCCGGACAGCGCGGGATTTTCCACCGGTCTCGCATGGCGCGGCACGGTGAGCGCGAGCCAGGTGCGCGAGGTGCAGTTTGCGCAGTCGGTCGGGCAGGCATTTCTGGGCATCAATATGAAGTGTGCGTCGTGCCACGACAGCTTCGTGGATCGCTGGAAGCTCACGGAGGCGTACGGCCTCGCGGCAATCTACGCGACCGCGCCGCTCAAAATCGCGCGCTGCGACAAGACGACGGATATCGTCGCGCAGCCCGCGTGGATTTTCCCCGAACTCGGGCAGGTGAAGGCCGACGCGCCGCAGCCGGAGCGGCTGAAGCAGCTCGCCGCGCTGATGACGCATCCGGAGAACGGGCGCTTCACGCGCACCATCGTGAATCGTCTGTGGCACCGGCTCATGGGCCGCGGCATCGTGCATCCTGTGGACGCAATGCAGACGGAACCGTGGAGTTCGGACCTGCTCGATTTTCTCGCGGCGGATTTTTCCGCGAGCGGTTGCGATTTGAAAAGGACACTGGAGCTGATTTGCACCTCACAGGCTTATCAGTTGCACACTGTCGTGAGGCAAAAGGACGACAACACCGGCGCGTACGTCTTCACCGGCCCGCGCGCGAAGCGAATGACGGCGGAGCAATTTCTCGATGCCGTGTGGCAGATCACCGGCTCGCGGCCTGCGGCGATCGATGCACCTGTGCTTCGCGGAAGGCTCGATGCTCAGCTTGTGAATAGCACGCAGCTCACCGCGCAGTGGATTTGGGAAAGCGTGGAGCCGGAGAATGGATCGGAAACGCCAAAGGCGGCCGAACCCGCCGATCCAGAACCGCCGGACAAGGATGCGAAAAGCGCCGCCACGAGGCCCGCGGCGAGGCTGACTGAAAAAGTCGCGGCTGCCGACTCAGGCAATACACCGGTAGCGAAACCTGCGTCCGCGAACGCGCCGCAGAAAAAGGAGCGCACGAAGCTCGTGCTGCGGAAAATTTTCACGCTCGAGGATGCGCCAGTAAAGGCGTTTGGGGTGCTCGGGCAGGAAACCGCGGGTGCGCAGGTGCTCGTAAATGGGACCATTTTCCAGAGCGACAAACAGATGATCCGCACGCGAGGCGCGAGCATCGTGGATTTCAAGAACACGTTGCGCAAGGGCGCGAACGAGATCGTCGTGGTGGTGGATCGTCCACCGTCGAAGCAGACCCCGCCCGGTGTGTTCTTCGAGGCGCATCTGCAAATGAAGACCGCCGCGGAAACAATCGGCACCGACGATTCGTGGGAGTGGTCACCCGATCTCCCGGATGCCAAGAACAAGATCACCGGCCCTGAAGTGAAGAAGGCGAGATGGCTCGCGGTCGTGTCCGCGCCCGCGCAGCCGCGCCACACGGCGCTGCGTTCCGTGATGATCGAGGCGCTCGCACATATTTCAATTCCGCCGCCGCCTGCGCGCGCTTCGCTGATGAAGTGCGATCTTCTGCAACGCGCGCTCGGTCGCCCGAACCGCGAGCAAATCGTGAGCATGCGTCCCGAGGATCTCACCACACTCGAAGCGCTCGACCTCGCGAACGGCCCTGTGCTCGCGGGCATACTCGCACGCGGCGCGACACGAATCCTCGCACGGAAGTGGGACTCGCCTGATGCACTCACGACGTGGCTCTACACCTTTGTTGTTTCTCGTCCACCATCGCAGCCCGAACTCGAAGGTGCGCGCGAACTCCTCGGTCCCACGCTCAATCCGCAAGGCATCGAGGATCTGCTGTGGGCCGTCTGCATGCTGCCCGAGTTTCAAATCATCCGCTGACCCATGAACCCGCTCCCGCTCGATCCGCAGAACACGCGACGTGATTTTTTGAAGAAGCTTTCCGCCGCAAGCATCGCCGCGATGATGGCGCGTGAGCCGCGGCTGATCGCGGCCGATCAGGTGAAGCACCCAAAGCCGAAGGCAGACGCGTGCATTCTGCTGTGGATGGCCGGCGGCATGGCCGCACCGGAGACTTTCGATCCGAAGCGCTACGAGCCCTACGAAAATGGCAAGCCGGTGGAGAAAGTGCTCAGCACTTTCCCGTCAATCGATACGCCGGTGGACAACATCAAGATCTCCGCTGGGCTGCCGAACCTCGCGAAGGTGATGGATCGAGCGACGCTCATCCGTTCACACGTGCTGGCGGACCTCGGGGCGATCCTGCACTCGCGGCATCAGTACCACTGGCACACGGGCTACGTGCCGCCGCAGACAGTCGCCGCGCCGCACATCGGCGCGTGGATGGCGCGCGTGCTCGGGCCGCGGAATCCGGTGATTCCCGCGTTCATCAACATCGGCCAGCGGCTCGAAGGTGTCGGCGAAAGTGAGGAGCTCAAGTCGTTCACGACCGCGGGATTCTTCGGCGCGGAATTTGGGCCGATGAATCTGCCGTTTCCCGAGGAAGCCGCGCGCGCCGTGCGTCCGCCGAAGGGAATGGAGGCGGGGCGTTTTGAGAACCGTTACCGCGCCTACCGCAAGCTGATCGACCAAAACCCGAACCGCGATTTTCTCAGCGATTACCAGCAGGAATCCATGCTGCGCTCGATGGACAACGCACAGCGCCTGCTCGCCTCGAAGGAGCGCGACGCATTCGACATCACGCTGGAGCCGAAGGAGAGCGCGGCGAAATACGAAACGGGCCGCTTCGGCCGCGGCTGCCTGCTCGCGCGGAGGCTCGTGGAGTCGGGTGCCCGCTTTGTCGAGGTGACGACGGAATACGTGCCGTTCCTGAATTGGGACACGCACAACAACGGCCACGCGGTTCTCGAACGGATGCACAAGGAAGTGGACGCGCCCATCGCACAGCTCATCCTCGATCTCGAAGCGCGCGGCTTGCTCGACCGCACGCTGGTCATTATCGCGAGCGAGTTCAGCCGCGACATGCTGGTCGAGGGCACCGTCGGTTCCGAGGCAAAACCGAGCAAGGACGTACCAAAGGGCGACTCGATGACGGAGCCGAAGCACTACGGCCTGCACCGGCATTTCACCGGCGGCTCGTCGGCGGTGATGTTTGGTGGCGGGATGAAGCGCGGCTTCCTCTACGGCGAGACCGCGCCCGAGCGTCCGCTGCTTGCGATTAAGGATCCGGTGAATATCACCGAAATGCACGCGACGATTTTCACCGCGATGGGTGTCAGTCCGAAGAGCGTCTTCGACATCGAGAGCCGCCCCTTCTACGCGACGCTGGACGGGCTTGGGAAACCGGTGAAGGCGCTGTTTGCCTGAACGGTTACGACAGAACGTTTTTCAGTTGCTCTTCGCAGGCTTTCGCGGAACCCAGTTTGCAAGAACTTCCACGATCTCTGTGATGCCATCCGCGACCGTCTCGGAAGCGGCGCATTTGACTATCCCGCGAAACGGTTCGCAATCCGATGAGCTTTTCCCGAGTTGGGCGGATCCATTATTGCGCACGATTCGATGATGCGGAAAGCCTGCATTGGGATCTGAGAACCTGGCGACTGCGGCGTTTGCGGGCGGGTGACTGGGGAAAGATTTGCGCACGCAGGGGAAAGTATGCATCTAGACGCATATGAAGCGCCTCTTGCCGATCTTCTTCTGCGTCCATCTCGCTGCCGCAGAGACACTCAAGATCAATGGTTCCACCACCGTCAACCTGCCTGTCGCGGAAGCGGCGGAGATCCTGCGTGCGGAGCAGAAGATGGACATCCAGGTGGATACGCAGGGCGGAAGCTCTGGCGGCATTTCAATGCTCGGGGACGGGCTCGTTCAGGTAGGCATGGCATCGAAACCGGTGGGCGATGATGACCGGGCGAAGTATCCAAAGTGTGACTTCAGGGAGGTTCACATCGGCGAGGATGCAGTGGCACTCATCGTTTCAAAGGATGTGTGGGATGGCGGCGTCCACTCGCTGACCAGGCAGCAGGTGAAGGATATTTACGAAGGCAAAATCACGAACTGGAAGGACGCCGGCGGCAAGCCGGCACGCATCGCATTTTTCAATAAGGAGCCTGGACGCGGGACGTGGGAGGTCTTCGTCCATTGGCTCTATGGGAGTTCGAAGGCGGCACCGCAGGTCAACTTTCCCGAGGTGGGTGGCAACGAGGAGACGCGTAACAAAGTCGCCTCGACCCGCGGTGCGCTTTCGCAGCTCTCAGCGTCGTGGGTGGATGGCCGGCGCGCCTTCGCCCTTGCGCTGAAACTCGACAACGGCACCGAGGTCACGCCGGCGAACGAGAACATCGCGAATCACAAATACCCGATGAGCCGCCCGCTGTTTGTCCTCACGAACGGCGAACCGAAAGGAGAGGCGAAAACGCTGGTTGATTTCCTCCTCGGTGAGCGCGGGCAGGAGCTGGTGAAAAAGCACGGCTATCTGCGGCTCAAGGATTTGGTGCAATAGCGCCGCCGGCGATGACACGAGCGTTTTCCTGGGCCTTCAGCCTGATCGCCCTCGGGGCACTTGCACTGCTCCTCGGTGTTTTTGTGTGGCAGAGCGTGCCGGTTTGGTCGCAGTCGGGCACCGGCTATATCACGGGAACGAAGTGGTTTTACCGGGTGCAGCAGTTCGGCGCGCTGCCGATGATCTACGGCTCGTTCGTGGTGGCGCTCGTCGCCATTGTCATTGCCGCGCCGATTGGCCTGGGTGCCGCGCTTTTCACCGCGGAGTATCTTCCCCGTCGAGCACGCCTCGCTGTGAAAATGCTCATCGAGCTTCTCGCCGGCGTGCCTTCGGTCATCTACGGCCTGCTCGGCATCCTGCTCCTGCGGGACTGGGTCTATGAGACTTTCGCGCGATTCGAGCCGCTGAGCGGCGACACGCTGCTCACCGCCGGCATCCTGCTCGCGGTGATGATTCTGCCGACCATCGTGACATTCGCCGATGACGCCCTGCGCTCCGTTCCTGCCGCGCAACGCCGCGCCGCCCGATCGCTCGGGCTCACCCGCGCGGAGACGATTTGGTCCGTGTGTCTGCCGCAAGCTCGGCGCGGCCTCGGCTCCGCGCTGCTGCTCTCGCTCGGGCGTGCGCTGGGCGAAACGGTTGCCGTTTTCCTCGTCGTCGGACGGCAGGACAACAACCTGCCCGGCCAGTGGTTTTCACCGCGTCCGCTGCTTGAAGCCGGCCAGACGCTCACGAGCAAACTCGGCAGTGCCGAAACGAATATCGCATGGGGCGACCCACTGCACTGGGCGGCAATCGTCGGCTTGGGTTTGATTCTGCTCATGCTTGCCGGCGGGCTCACTTTGGTTGGTGCCACGTTTGCGAGAAAATCCGATGCGTAGGGGATTCGACATACTGCTTGCGATTGTGGCGGGATGCTGCGTGCTGTGCGCCATCGCTATCCTCGTCGGCCTCGTCGGCGTGATCGCGCAACGCGGCGCACCGGCATTGAAATGGTCATTCTTCACCGAGCAAATCCGTCTCGTCGGCGCGGCGGGTGGCATTTTCTGGAACCTCGTCGGCACATCCATCCTGCTCGCCGCCGCATTTTTCATCTGCTCGCCTCTCGCGGTCGGACTCTCGCTTCTCGAGCGCGTCTGGCTCCGCAGCGGCCGCGCAAAACGCTGGCTGCGCACGCTGCTTTACACCTTGAACGGGCTGCCGAGCATCACCTTCGGTATCTTCGGATTCATCGTCTTCGTGCAGTGGTGCGGCTGGGGAAAATCATGGCTCGTTGGTGGCATCGTGCTTGCCCTTTCGATGCTGCCCACCGTCACCGTCGCGCTTATCGAGCGGTTCAAGGCGATCCCCCCGCAGTACGTCGAGGCTGCTGCGGCTCTCGGCCTCAGCCGCGCGCAGATCGTCCGGGCCGTGCTGCTCCCGCAGGCATGGGGCGGATTGCTCACAGGTTCGCTGCTCGGTCTCGCCCGTGCGGCGGGCGAGACAGCGCCAATCATGTTCACGGCGACGATTTTTGCGGGCGCGACTTTTCCGAAGGGCATTGTCGAAAGCCCGGTGCTCTCGCTGCCATACCACATCTTCATCCTCGCGCAGGATTCCTTCGACCCCAGTGTCGGCGCAAAGCTCTGGGGTGCGGCGCTGGTGTTGCTCAGCCTCGTCCTCACGCTCAGTCTCGTGGCGCTGCCGAGCCGACTGAAACTCCACGAAGAAGCATATGTCTGACTGCTGCCCCGCGCCCGCCACTGAAGCCGCGCCGCTCCTCGAAACGCGCGCCCTCGAAGTCCGCGCGAACGGCCGGTCGCTCGTGCGCAATGTCAGCTTCACCGTGCGTGCGGGCCAGGTCTTCGGCATCATTGGCCCCTCCGGTGCGGGCAAAAGCACGCTGCTGCGCTGCCTGAACCGGCTCGCCGACTTGATCCCCGGCTTGCGCGTGAGCGGTGACGTGACGCTGCGCGGCGCGTCCATCTACGCGCCCGGCATGGACGTGAACGCCATCCGCGCGCGCATCGGAATGCTTTTCCAACAGCCCGTCGTCTTCCCCGCGAGCATCGCCGAAAATGTGCTTTTCGGAGCCAAGCGTCTGCGCTCCATCGCCCGCGCCGATCAGGCTGCGCTCGTCGAATCCGCGTTGCGCGAAGTCGCCCTGTGGGACGAGGTGAAGGACCGGCTCCGCAGCGCGGCCACCGCCCTTTCTGTCGGCCAGCAGCAGCGGCTCGCCCTCGCGCGCACGCTCGCCGTGAAACCCGAGATCGTTCTCATGGACGAGCCGACGAGCGCACTCGATCCGAAATCCACGCAGGCCATCGAGGAACTTATCCTCCGCCTCAAGACGCGCCACACCATCGTCATCGTCACGCACAACGTCGCGCAGGCGCGCCGCATCACCGACTGGATCGCCTGTCTTTGTATCCGCGATGGCGCAGGTGAAATCGTCGAGAGCGCCTGTTGCGACACCGTGCTCGGCAACCCGCAGTGCCGTGAGGTCATCGAATACCTCGAACACGCAGGCTGAGCGGATCCCGGGGTCCATCACTGCGTTCAGGATGGCCGGCGATTCTGTCCCGAAAGCGAATGGGACAAAATACAACTGCGCCGCCGCCCGAAGGCAGCGGCGCAGTCGTTCACTAACACTATGAAACGTTACTTGCCGGCAGCCTCGCCGCCGGTCTCGGCGGGGAGCGACTTGTTGTTCAGCCAGACGTATTCCTTCCACGCGCCCTCGTAGAGGCGGACGTTCGGATAGCCGGCGACATGCTTGAGATAGAAGAGCAGCAGGCTGCCTTCGCGCGACGTGCCGCAGTAGGCGATGATGTTCTTGTCCTTGGTGATGCCGGCCTTTTCCAGCTCGGCCTTCACCTGATCGAGCGGTTTGAACTTGTGTGTGTTGTCCTTCTCCATGAACCGCGCCCAGTGAAAGCTGATCGCGCCGGGGATGTGACCCTTGCGCAGCCACACTTCGTCGTCGCCCTGATATTCATTCAGCGGGCGCGCATCCACGAGGACGTTGCCGGGCTTGCCCACGTGCTTCTGCACGTCGGTGACGTTCGCGGCAACGCCAGGGTTTGCCTTCTTCGGCAGCGTGCCCTTCGGATTGCCGAAGTAGTCGCGCGCGGGTTCGAGGCCCTGCTTCTTCCACTCGGCGAAACCGCCGTCCACGATCTTGATGTTCGTCACGCCGAATTTTTCGAGGACGAAGACGACCATGCTCGTGCTGAGGATTTCGTCGTTCGGAAGCTCGGCACCGGTGGCGTAAACGAGGTGCAGGCGGCTGCTGTCCACGCCGGCGCGGATGAGCAGCGCCTTCGTGAGATCATCAGGCAGATACTGCACCGGCACGGCCTTGTCGGTGCCGCGCAGTGTGTCGAAGTTGATGTGGTGCGCCGTCGGCAGATGGCCGCGGAAGTAGTCTTTGTAGCCGCCGCGCGTATCGAGGACGATGGGGCGCTTGGCTGGGTTCGGGTCTTCGATGAGCTTCTTCGCATCGGCGCAGGAGATGAGGCCGATGTCCGCGAACGCCATGCCGCCCGCGGTCAAAAGCGCGAGCGATGCGAGGATGGGGAGTGTGCGTGTGAGTTTCATGGGATGGATGTTTGGTGGTGGATTGGTTGGGTCGGAAAATGCGGGCGGTCAGAACGAGAACACGAAATTCGCCTTCAGCGTGGCGGAGGCGCCGCTGCCGTCGGTGGGGAAGTTGCCCCAGGTTTCGAAGACGAACCACTTGCACACCGGGATGAGCGCGCCGGCGGAGAGGAGCCAGCTATGGTTGGTCTGCTGAATCGCGTCGGCGCGGAGGGTGAAGAGGTCGCGGTATTCGGTCACGGGGGCCTTGACCTGCTTCCCGCCCGCCTTCGTCACGGATTTGCCGTCGGGCGCGGGCAAGCTCTTCGCGATGCGGAAGGTTTTGTCGAAACCGAAGAACGGCAGCGGCTGGCTGTCCTGCTCGGCGATGCCCGCGTGCATGCGGAACCAGTGGAAATCCTGCGACACGACGAAGTAGGCGAACGTATCGCCCGCGCGACGGCGGTCTTCATCGCTGAAGGAGATGTTTGCCGCACCGGCAGCGATGACCGGCAGGCCTTCGCCGAGCGGGACGGCGAGCTTCGCATGCGGCACCACCGGGCCGCCTTTTCCGGGGACCAGATGGCTCGCGAGACCGAGTTCGAGCTTCACGGCCTTGAGGTCGATGCCGGTCTTGAAGCCGAGGTTGAAATCCGCGTCGCGGTTGTTGCCGAGGGTGGTGAAGCCCTGAAGGACGAACGTGCCCTGCGGCGTGGTGTCTGCGGTGGGGATGTTGTTGAGGCCGGTGGGAGTGGCCCAGGCGGCGGATGCAGTGATGAGGAGGGTGGCGAGTGTGTGGTGGGTTTTCATGTGCTAGCGTGCGCGTATGCGCAATTAGGCATACATCGTCAACGAAAAGATTGCGGGCGGCAAAAAAATCCCGCATTCAAGGCCCCATGCCTTCCGGTGACTGCACGAGCATCCTCAAAGCCCTCTCCGATCGCACACGGATCCGGCTGGTGAAGGCGCTGCTCGATGATGAGGACGAGAGCGTGAACGACCTCTCCGAGCGACTCGACATTACTCAATACAACGTCTCCAAGCACCTGCGCATCCTGAAGCATGCCGGCATCGTGGACGTGCGCGCCGTCGGGCAGCGCCGTGAATATTTCATCGCCAAGCCATTCCGCAAACGGCTGCAAAAGGAGGGCGCGGTGCTCGATTTCGGCTGCTGCACGTTCGATTTTTCAAAACTGCCAGACTAACGGGTGCCCGTGCTGTGGAAAAATCCAAGTTCCCTGTGAAATGCAGCACCTGCTAACACCACGGGGATCTTTCAGCGGCCAGCTTCCGCTGGCAGCTACATCAGCATCAGCGCCGGGGACTCGAGGAGCTTCTTGAGTTCGGCGAGGTAGTTGGCGCCGACCGCGCCATCCACGACGCGGTGGTCCGCGCTGAGCGTGATGCTCACGCGCTGGCCGACGACGATGGTGTCGCCGGGGCCGACAACGGGCTTTTTCACGATCGCGCCGATGGCAAGGATGAGCGCCTGCGGCGGATTAATGATCGCGCAAAACTGGTCGATGCCGTACGCACCGAGGTTCGAGACGGTGATGGTGCCGCCGACGTATTCGTCCGGCTTGAGCTTCTTGTTGCGTGCACGTGTCGCGAGGTCTTTGACGGCGGCGCTGATTTCGCGGAGCGATTTTTTCTGCGCATCGCGGACGACGGGAGTCACGAGTCCCTCCTCGACCGCGACGGCGACGCTGAGGTTCACCGCGGCGTACTGGATGATCGAATCGCCGGCGAAGCTCGCGTTCACCTGCGGGACTTTTTGCGCGGCGGTGACGACGGCCTTGAGCACGAAATCATTCACCGTGAGCTTTTGTCCCCCGGAGGCTTTCGCGGCTTCGTTTGCCTCGGCACGCAGTTTCATGAGCGGTGCGGCGTCCACTTCGACGGTGAGGTAGAAATGCGGGAGGTGCGTTTTGCTGGAGAGCAGGCGCTCGGCGATCACGCGGCGCATCCCGCTAAGCGGGATGACGGTGTCGCCGGGGCTTGCGGGGATCGGAGGAACAGTCGGAACCGTCGGGCCGCCGCCGGTCGGAGAAGCGTTGGCAGTCTCGACGTCGCGCGCGACGATGCGACCGCCAGGGCCGGTGCCGCGCACATGGGAAAGATTCACGCCTTTCGATGCGGCAATCTTTTTCGCGAGGGGCGATGCCTTCGCACGTGAACCGGAGGTCGAGGTTGCGGCGCGCGATCCGGTTCCGGGGAGCACGTGGGTTGCAGTGGCTGAGGGCGCGGAAGATCCGCCGGCGGAGGCAGCCACCGGCTTTGCCGCGACCGTGGGAAGCGCGCCGTCGGCTGGAGGCTGTTCATTTTTCCCGAGCAGCAGCGCGATGGGCGTGCCGCAGGGAACCTTTTGCCCCGCTGCAACGAGCAGCTTGTGAATGATGCCGTCGTCGAAGACTTCCATCTCCATGGTCGCCTTGTCGGTTTCCACTTCGCCGAGGATGTCGCCGGTCGCGACCTTGTCGCCTTCCTTGACGCGCCACTTCAGCAGTGTGCCCTCCGTCATCGTGTCGGCGAGCTTCGGCATTTCGATATATTTGGCCATGGAGAAAGTAGGTGCGGTGCATCCGCGCCCGCGGGCGGGAAAGCGGGGAGCATTTAGCGCGTATCGCGCATTTGGGAAACAAAAAGTCGGGGCAGGCTTGCGACGCGTCGTGGTGTGAATCTGCTGTTCAGGTGCGGCAAAGCGCAGTTTCCTCCGGGCTGTGAACGAGCCCATTGCCGAGCCGGATGCGCCTTTGATGCCGACGATCGAGATCGAGTATCAGGTGATGTTTTTCGACACCGACTGCGGGGGCGTGGTGCATAATCTCGCGTATCTGCGGATGATCGAGACGGCGCGGACGATGCTCGCCGAACAGATGGGCCTCGGCATGTTGGAGATGGCGGGGCGGGGGATTTACCCGGTGCTGCTCCGCACGGAGGCGGATTATCGCCGGCCCGCGAAGCTGAGCGATCGGCTGATCATCCGCGGGTGGATGGACCGCGTGGAGCGGGTGCGGTTTTGGTGCGGCTTCGAGGTTGTGCGCCCGGCGGACAACATGCTGATGGTGACGTGCCGGCAGAGCCTCGCGCTCATCAGGATGCCCGACGCGAAGCCGCTGCGACTGCCGGAGGAATGGGCCACGCGTTTCGCGCATCTGCGCGGGACGTGAGAGGCGCGGCTATCGCTGGAGCTGATCCTGAAGGAACTTCACGACCTGCCGGATTTTTTCGTCGGTGCCGATGCGCTCTTTCACGAGGCGGTGCGCGTGGAGCACGGTGCCGTGGTCGCGTCCGCCAAAGGCGTCGCCGATTTCCATGAGCGAGGACTTCGTGAGTTCGCGGGCGATGTACATCGCGATCTGGCGCGGGAAGGCGATGTTCTTCGGACGGCGCTTGCTGGTCATGTCCGCGTAGCGCACGTCGAAATGCTCGGCGACGCGCTTTTGGATGTTGTCGATGCTTACGCTGCGGCGCGCCTCCTCCTGCAGGAGATCCTTCAGCAGAATCTCGACACGGTCCGGCGACGGATTGCCGCCGGTGAGGGAAATGAATGAGGCGACGCGCATCAACGCGCCTTCGAGGCGGCGGATGTTGGTGCGGATCCGCTGGGCGAGAAACTCGACGAGTTCCGGCTCGATCCGCACGCCGAGTGCCTCGGCTTTTTTCTGCAAGATCGCCGTGCGGGTCTCGACATCCGGGGGCTGCAGTTCCGCGGTCATGCCCCACTCGAAGCGCGAGACGAGGCGTGGCTCGAGGTTGCCGATCTCCGCGGGCGGGCGGTCGGAGCTGAGGACGATCTGCTTGTGGCCGTCGAAGAGCGTATTGAACGTGTGGAAAAATTCCTCCTGCGAACGTTCCTTTCCGGCGAGGAAGTGGATGTCGTCGATGAGCAACACATCCGCCTGACGGTAGCGCTTGCGGAACTTCACAAGCGTGCCGTTCTGGATGGCGTCGATGAACTCGTTGGTGAAGCGCTCGCTGGTGACGTAGGAAACTTTCGCGCCCTTGCGCGTGCTCACGACATGCTGGCCAATGGCGTGCATGAGGTGCGTTTTCCCCAGACCGACGCCGCCGTAAAAGAACAGCGGATTGTAAACCTTGCCCGGGGTCTTGCCGACCGCGACGCAGGCGGCGTGGGCAAATTGGTTGTTCGCGCCGACGACGAATGTCTCAAACGTGTTTCGCGGATTCATCCCGCTGGCCACGACTTTTTCCTCAGCCTCCTGCTCGGTCACGACTGCGCGCGCGGGCTCGCGGCGGACTTCCGGGTCGGGCATGCTCGAGGCACCGTCGCACATGAAGCGGATTTCGAGCGGGCCTTTTAACGCGAGAAGAATCGCGGCACGCAGGGACCCGATATAGTTGTCCTCGATCCAATAACGATAGATTTCATTGGGCACCTTCAGCGTGATGTGCTGGGCGGTGATTTCGACAGGCTCCACGGCCTTGAACCAACGGTCAAAAACCTCCGGCGAAACCTCCGAGCGGAGGGCGGTGGAGATTTTATCCCAGAGGGGTTTCACGTTGGCGGATTCAGGCTTCTTATCCACAGGCATTTAAAGGGCGGAATTTTATCAAAAAAAATGGGCTGGGAGCTGCAGATGCAACCGGATGTGACTTTTCCGTTGCACCGGCAGGTTCCACGAATAAGTGACACGCCTCGGAACTCGTTGTCGAAACTCGTTGTAAACAAGCAACTTCAGACAGTAGATGCCGTGGAACGCGGATGTTCACTTTCTTCCAGCACGCATTCCCTGCGGACTTCGGTGACGAAGCCGTTACAAGGCTGCTCGGACTGGGGAAACTGGTTTTGTTCACAACTTATTAACACCGTGCTGGCTTTCGTCCGCAGGTGCGGCGGGATTGTGAAAACCATGTGCTCCGCTGCCAAGAATTTTCCACGAATGCGCCCAACATTTTTCCGCAGAATATTCTTGCGGTGACCCGGAGTGGCGAATTTTACAGCGTTGTGGCGTGTTCATGACGAATGTATGTCGAATCCATGCCGGTTTCGGGGCACCGGGAAGTCCGGCTGAATTCTTGAATGGGGCTGGAAACTAGGATTCATGCGGGTTTTCGGGCAGCTGATTCCGTGTCCGAAAGCAAAGGGCGATGGAAAACGTGACCAAGGTGCCGGAGAAAATCCACCACGGGAACTCAAGCGTCGGCATCCACTCCGCCCGCGGAAGCCCCGCACCGCCAAAGAGCGCCGCGACCGAGCCGTCGAGCCCGCTCAGATACGTCACCGCGATGAACCCTGCGAGCATCGCCAACAAGTTTCCGCGATCGTTTCCCCGGCTGCGCGTGAAGAGTCCCACCAGAAACACGCCGAGCAGCGAGCCGTAGGTGTACCCAAAAATTCCGAGGATGATGGGGATGATGCGGAGCTTGGGGTTCATCGTGCTGACCCAGGCGGTCGCGAGCCCCACGCTGATGAGCAGCACCGCAAAGAGCACCGTGCCGAAGCGGAATACGCGCACGCGGCCCTTCTCCGTTTCCGGCTCACCAAACCATCGGAAGTGGAAGTCGCGCACGTAGGAGGTCGCGAGCGAATTCAGAGCCGTGCTCAGCGAACCCATCGTGGTGGCGAGCACGCCTGCGAGCACGAGCCCGCGCAGCCCGCCGGGCATCGCCGTGAGGATGAAATGAGGAAACGCCTTGTTCGGAACGATCGCACCTTCCGCATTGCGCGGCAGCAGCGGGTCGGCGTTTGTGCCGTAGTACACCGCGAGCAAAATGCCGATGCTCAGCACGCAAAGCTGGATCGGGACATCCGCCAGCCCGCTCACGATTGTCGCGAAGGCGCTCTGGCGCTTGTTCCGCGCGGTGAGCATGCGCTGCACCATGTCCTGATCGGTGCCATGCGTGGCGAGTGTGACAAACGTGGAGCCGAAAAACGCCGCCCACAGGGTGTACTCCTGCTCCAGGACGTGCTTCACATTTCCCCAGAAACCGAGGCCTTGTTGGATTCCCGAATCAAAGACCGCCGCACCGAGCAGGTGAGGCTTGGCTGCATCCCATCCGCCGACATGCGTGATGAGGTAGTGCAGCGAGAAGCCGAGTGCGCACACGAGCACGACGACTTGCAGCACATCCGTCCAGATGACTGCACGGATGCCGCCGATCGTCGTATAGATCGCCGTCGCCACTGCGACGAAAACAAGCGCGCCTCCGGTGAGCCAGAATTCCCTGGCAGGCGTCGCCCCTGCGCCGGGATGCGAGAGATTCCAGATCATCACCAGCAGCACCGTGGGCACCCAGAGCCGCGTCCCGCTCGCGAGCAGCCGCGTAACCAGGAACACCCCCGAGGCTGCCCGGCGCGTGCGCGGTCCGAAGCGTGTTTCGAGGAATTCGTAGATGCTGACGACGTTGTGCTTGTAATACGCCGGGATGAACACCGCGCTCACCACCACGCGCGCGAGCAGGTAGCCGATGATCAGTTGGATGTAGGTGTAATTCCGCAGCGCGAATCCCTCGCCCGGCGCGCCGAAAAACGTCCCTGCGGAAATCTCCGCCGCGAGAATGCTCGCCAGCACCGCCCACCATGCGATCTGCCGGTTCCCGAGCGCGAAACCTTCGACCGATTTCGCGCCCCGGCTCATCCAAAGCCCGATCCCCACGACGAGCGCGAAGTACGCGACGATCACGACGGCATCGAGGAGCAGTGCGGAAGTCATTCGGCTAGGATGCTACTGAGCCATGGGCGAACAATGCGAGCGTCGCGTGCATTCGAGCCCACCTCAGCCGGCGCTTTTACAAGCGCGGGTACGACGCTCAAAGGAACGCCGCACTCACACCCGCGGGGGCTCCACCACGGCGGCGGCGATCACCCTTTGCAGCACCTTGGAATTTCGCCCGCTCGCGTCGTACTTCTTCCGGCGCTCGGGCGGGAGTTCGTCGGGCGTGACTTCGATGTAGCCGCCTTTCTGCTGGAAGTAATTAAAGGCCTGAGTCGAGAGGGCGAAGATGTGTTTCGCGCCGCGCTGCGCGGCGAGCTGTTCGGCGAATGCCATCAGCTTGCGGCCATAGCCCTGGCCCTCGTGGCTTTTCGCCACGTAAAGGCACGCGAGTTCGGACTTCTGTGCCTCGGGATAGTGATGCACCGCGACGCACGCGACGAGCTGCCGGTCGATCTCCAGCACCCAGTAGTCGTCGAGTTGCGCGAGCAGATCGGCGCGCGTGCGCTTCACGAGTTCGGCATGCTCGACGGATGAGCGGATGAGGATCAGCAGCGCGCGCACGTCCTTTTTGAAGACGCGCCGGATTTGCTGATAGTCGTTGCCGTAGATCATCGTGCCCACGCCTTCCGGGCTGAACACCTCGGCGAGCAGCGCCTCGTCCACGTTGCCGTTCAGCAGATGCACGCGCGGCACCCCGTTGCGGCAGGCGCGCGCGCCGTGTTCGAGTTTTGAGAGCGCACCCGTGTCTGTCGGCGCGCGGCGTTTCTTCACGAGGTCGTCCGCCTCCGCGATGCTGAGCTGGCGGACGAGTTCGCCATTCACGAGCATCACATCCTGTGCGCCGAGGTAGATGATCTTCATCGCCTGGATCGCCCCGGCGACCTCGACGGCGATGGCGTCGCTGTTGACGCGGAACGTGCGGCCTTCGCCATCGAATCCGATCGGCGGAACGACGGGAATCACGCCTTCGTTCAGCAGCAAGTGCAGGAGCTTTGTGTCCACGCGCTCGACTTTGCCGGTGTGTAGGAAATCCACGCCGCCGAGGATGCCCGCCGGGTGCGCGATGACCGAGTTCGCGTACGCCGCGCGGAGGTCCACGCTCGTGAGGCCCTGCATGATGTCGTTCATCAGCGTTGTCGCGGCGTCGAGCGAGACCTTGAGCGTCGCCTCATCCGTGATGCCCGTGCCGTCGCTGTTGCTCAGCTTCACCCCGCGTTCGGCAGCGAGCTTCTCGATCTGGGAGGCTGCGCCGTGGACGAGGATCAACTTCACGCTCAGCGAGCGCAGCACCGCGAGGTCTAGCAGGATGTTGCCAAAATTGGGCGACCCCGCGATTTCTCCGTCCACTGCGATCACGAAGATTTTTTCGCGGAAGCGAGGAACGTAGGTGAGGATGCCTCTCAGGTCGGAAACTTTCATCAAAGACGTGCGACTTGTGTGCCACACCGCGCCGCGTGTGAAGCCAGAAGTCTCTGGAAACGGGGGCGCCTACTTGCCAAGCGTCTTACCCGTCATCTCCAGCAGGGAACTCGTCGTGCCATTGGCAAGGATGAAGAGATTTCCGTTGGGATGCACTCCAGCTTTCTCCATGAACCAAGGATGGGCTGGGTTTGCCCGCGGGGCGACGGGATCGTCACTGAATGGCGTCGCGACGAAGTCGATCCGGTAATTCTCATCCTTTTCGTTGGCTTCCATCGAGGTGCCAAGGTTGCGCTGTGTAGTCGGGCAGATCCATGTGGAATGCGGGGCACCGTAAGGAGCGAGCGCGGCAACCCACAACTTTGCGTAGGTTTTCGGCTCATCGACGAACAGCTTGACCGGGACCTGCGGCCATGAACCGGCCGCCTGAAGATATCCGTTGGCTGCGACGTAGAGGCTCCGCAGATTCGCCAGACACCGGGCTTCGTCAGCGCGCGCCGAGAAACTGCTGACGAGCGGAAGCAGCATGGAGGCGAGGATGGCGATGATCACGATGACCACCATCAACTCGAGCAGCGTGAACGCCCGCGCCCTGCTGGGTAAGTTTCCGATGGCTTTCACGTGGGATTCCGGCCGCTTGTTTGAAAGTTCAACGGCATCCGGAACCACCGACTCACTTCAACCAGACAGGAGAGGCTGCCCGGGCAGGTCTATTGAAGGATAAACCCGGCGCCCACCGCACTACCGGACGTCAGCCATCCATCGACGGAATAGGTCACCAAAGAACCTGCATTGGTTGCAAAATTGCCTCCTCCACTGCTTACCGAAACTGTCCGCGAAGACGCCGTGCCCGTGAGGCGCTGGGTGGCGTTGTTTCCATTCTTTACCGCTGTCACCACTATTTGACCCGATACGGAACGGTTAGCGGCGTTGCCTGTGCTGGCGCTGCCATTGAAGATGCCATTGAACTTTCCGCTGCCACCGCGCGAGGTGTCGCTCAGACCAGTCAGGGTGCCCAGATAGGTGTCAGAGTCAAACTGAAAAATATTGCCGGTGTAGCTATTGCCGGAGAAAATGAGCACCTGGCCTGTTGATGCGCCGCCGGCCACGGCATTGAGCAGGAATAACCCCATGTCCGTGCCCCCTGAAGTCTCGACCATCACGCCGGAGTATGCTCCGAGCACTTTCTCTCCACCTCCTGCATTCGGGCCGCCGCGCAGGGCGAAGGTTTCCGCTTGGAGGAATACGTAGCACATCAGGAGGGAGAGGAGCTTCTTCATGGTGTGGAAGAAAAGCGGGCCGTGGAGGCGTGTCAATTGCAATTTTTGCGGATGGACGGCCATTGACGCCATCCTCCGGTTCCCGCACCGTCCGCGCCTTTCGTGAAGCTGCCTTTCAGCCTTTTCCTCGCCCTGCGTTACCTCAAGCCGAAGCGCACCTTCGTCTCCGTCATCACCGTGCTCTCGATCCTCGGCGTGGCGCTCGGCATCACGTGCCTCATCGTGGTCATCGCGGTGATGTCCGGTTTCGACCGCGAATTGCGCTCGCACCTCGTCGGCTTCGAGCCGCACCTGCGCGTGAGCAGCGCGATCGGGCCGATCGAGGATTGGGAGGCGCTGCAGGAGCGGCTGGAAAAGGACTACCCGAATTTCCTGGGCGTGTCGCCTTATGTGATGGGGCCGATCCTCATGGAGTTCGACCACAGCTTCGTCGGCGCCTCGCTCCGCGGCATCCAGCCGAATGGCGAACTCAAGCTCGTGGACATGCGTCGCTTCATCCTCCCCGGCGGGCGCTACGAGCTGGACAGCGAGAAGTGCATCATGGGCCGAGAGCTCGCGCGGTCTCTCGGCATCACCGTCGGGGATAAGGTCATGCTGCACGGTCCCGGCAACCTTTCGAAGGTCGCGGAGGAACTCAAGCGCCTCGAAGAAAAGGATCCGAATGCGAAGAACCTTGGCGACATCAAGGCCCTCGTCCGCCCGATCGAACTCGAAGTCACCGGCCTTTTTGAGTGCGGCGTCTATCAGTTCGACTCCGGCATGGTCATCACCCAGCTTTCCGTCGCGCAGGAGATCTACGACTTTGAAAATTCCGTCCACGGCATGTCCATTCGCACGGAGGATCCGGACTGGGCGGAGCGCTTCCGCGCCGAACTCCAGACGAAGCTCGGCCCCGAATTCTCCGTCTCCTCGTGGATGGATGCCGACCGCACGCGCCTCGACGCCGTCGTGCAGGAACGCGTGATGATGACCTTCATCCTCATGATGATCGTCGTCGTCGCCGCGTTCTCCATCTCGAACACGCTCATCACCGTCATCGTCCAGAAAAAGCGCGAGATCGGCGTCATCAAGGCCCTCGGAGCCGCGCCTTCGCAAATCATCAACATTTTTGTCGGCCAGGGTTTCATCGTTGGCGTTTTTGGAAATGTCTTTGGCCTCATCATGGCGTGGGCCGTCCTCACCTGGCGCAACGAAGCGCGCCAATTCATCATCAGCGTGATGCACCGCGACATCTTCCCCGCCGCCGTCTATCAGCTCACCGGCATCCCCTCGGCCATCACCGCCAAGGACGTCCTCATCATCTGTACGATGGCCATGATCATCTGCATCCTCGCCGCCTACATCCCCGCCCGCTTCGCCGCGAAGCTGGACCCCGTGAAGGCGCTGCGCGAGGAGTGAGGCTGGGGCTGGTCGCTGGTTTCTAGTTGCTGGGAGGTTTTGCGGGACGCGGTCCGGCGTTTCGCAAATGCGCGCGTTCAATGGATTGGATGAACAGGTTCAGTTTCTTTCCGAGCGTTTGCAGCGTTGCAGCGATGCCGTTAAAAATCTCCGCATCCTTCAGCGAGTCCGTCTCGTGGAGCGTTTCGAGGTGATCGATCGTCTCATCGCAGGATCCCTGCGCGTAGGTGAGGTGCTTGATGTATTCAGCGGAATAGCGTCGCCGCCCATAGCCCTCGATAATGTTTGAGCGGATGGATTTCGCTGACCTGCGGATCTGGCTGCCCTCCTCATACATTTCAAACTTCGGCAGCGCACTGAGAGTCATCCGATGAACCGCAATCGAGACCTCCCGCGCCAACCGCCACACTTCAAGATTCCTGTAGCTCATGCCCGGTTCAAATATCTCGAATCGCCCGCAGGCACCAGAAAACTAGAAACCAGCAACCAGCCGCCAGCGACCAGCGCGCTACTTCATCGCCGCCCACACGCGATGCACATCGTCGTGGTCGTCGAGTTCCTGCAAAAATCCCCCGACATCCGCACGATCCTCGTCACTCAGCTCCGGGCAATTCTTCGGCACGTAGCCCAGCTCGCTCGTCACCACGCTCCAGCCATTTTGCGCGAGCCACTTCGACACCGCCGCTGTCGCCGTGCGATCGCAGATAAACCGCGCACCCTTCTTGTCCGCCGGAATGTCATCGTTCTGCTCGTGCGTGAGCGGCTCGACTTCATTCGCCCCCGCCTCGATCGCCGCCTCCTCGATGTCCGCCTCCAGCTTCGCCGTGTGCGCCTCGACCAGCCCCACGTGCTCGAACAAAAACTTGTTGCTCCCCGGCGCGCCGAGCTGGCCGCGTTTGAAAAGATTCCGGATCTCCGGCGCCGTGCGGTTGTTGTTGTCCGTGAGCACCTCCACGATCAGCGCCACCTTGTGCGGCGCGTAGCCCTCGAAAACGATGTGCTCCATCACCATCTTCTCATCGCCGATGCCCGCGCCTTTTTTGATCGCCCGCTCGATCGCATCGCGCGTTACGGAATTCTTCCGCGCCTTTTCCACCGCCGCAAAAAGCCGCGCGTTCGAGTCCGGGTCCGCGCCGCCGAGCTTCGCGGCCACGGCGATTTCCTTGGTCAGTTTGCCGACAGCCGCGCCCTTGCGAAGGTTCGCGACTTCACGTTTTGCTTGGAGCCATTGTCGTCCCATGGGAGGACCTTTCTAAGCGCAGCAGCGAAAAATGTGAAAGGGGAAAGTGGCGCATGATGAACCATCCTCGGCGCGGAGCTATTGGACTGCGCCAGGCCACTGGCGCTTTCGGTCGCAGTCAAGCCCACGACGGAACACTCGCGCCCCCCCTCCGCAAACCGTCAGCGCCTCACTTTCCCCGCGCAACGCGACGGATTTTGAGACCTTCCAGCGCGGCGAGCACATTCGCCTTCGCATCGAAGCTCCAGAACGCATCGCACTCCAGCGCCAGCGCCTGCGCCACATGAAGCAAATCGTACGTGCGAAAGCCGCGCGACGCCGTGTGCCGGAGGACAAGCTCTTCGTAAACTCGATCCACTTCGCGCTGCGCCGGCTCCGCGCTCCGCACCGCCACCGCGGCGGCGCAATCCTCGCGGAAGGTGGCCTGCGCAACGGCGGCGGCTTCCCGCGTCACTTGCGACTGACCAAGCTGGCGCGCCTGGAAAACGTGCATTTCGAGCGCGTTCATCACCTCAAGACGGTGCAATCGGGTAATCGGCAGACGTTCGGCGCTGCCGCGCGAGACTGCGCGCATCAGCGACGCGACCTCCGCCGAGCCGTCGTCCAGCTCAAAGTAGAGCCGGCTGAAAAAATTGCTGTCGGCGTAGGGAATCACTCGCCCGCGATGGCGCGATCCACCGCTTCACTCACCTTTCGGCCGATCTTCGGCATCCCTTGCCGCCGCATCCGCGCGAGAAAATCGGGAAACTCCCTTTTACCCCGCGTACGCTTGTGTTGCTCCCGCAGGCTGAGCGAGAAGCTTTTGCCATCGCGGCGCACGATCACCGTCTCGCCTTCGCGTTCGGCGGCGGCGAGAACGCGCGCAGTCTCGCGGTGCAATTCCCGTGCGGTGAAAGTCGTCATGTCACCCACGATGTCAGACATCGCCGCGCTGGCAAGCAGCCAGTCTTTCCGGTTTCCGGTCTCCGCTCTCAGTAGATGAGCGTCGGCGCGGAGAGGAAAATCTCGCCTTCCATCGCCTTGCGGTTGCCATCGAGCAGGAAGAGCGTGTCCCACTGCACGGGCTGGTGCAGTTCGCCGTCGTTCGCGCCGCCCCAGTGGCTCCACGACACGCGCTGCTCCGTGCCGGATTCCGGCAGCGGGATCATCGTCTGCCCGCTGTCCGCCGCGGGCCGCAGCGGGAACGTGACGTAGCGCCAGCCCTTCCACGTGATCGGCTCGCCGCGCACCTGGTGCACCTGCCCCGTCGCATCGCGCAGGCGGATGCACGGCGTGGCGCCCTGCCCGTCGCCATGCACCCAGATGCCGAACGCCTTCGGCTCGCCCTCGATCTTCCGTGCCGCCGCGTCCTTCGGCTCGATGCGGACAAACTTCCACCCCTCCGCAAACCGGTAGCGCAGCCCCACGCTCGGCGTCCCCGACACCGAAGCCCCCTCCGCCGGCTGCCCGTCCGCGAGGCTCTGCGTACTGGCGATGCGGGGAAAAGTTTGACGGAAAATGACTTCACTTCGCGCTGACTATTTCCACAAGCTGTCGGAGCGTTCCCGACTCATGAAATTCATCCTCGCCGTCGTTTCCATCATCGCAGCAACTCTGGCACCGGCTCATGCAGACGAGAAGAAGCCTTCGCCACAGGAGATCGAGGCTTTCAAACGGGTCATGAAGACCATCGGTGAGTTGCAGTTTCAATCGGGCAACATTTCGCTTGCGGGAGGAAAGGTGAAGCTCTCGCTGCCCCCGGAGTTCCATTATCTCGATCCGACGAACGCGCGGAAGGTGCTCGTAGATATTTACGGCAACCCTTCTGAAGCTGGGAACACGGCCGGGATGATCGTTCCAAAAGGAATTAACTTCATCAGTGGTGCTTGGACCGCAGTGCTGCAATGGAAGGAAGAGGGATACGTGAGGGACAGCGACTTTGAGAAGATCGATTTCAACGAAATGCTCGATGAACTCAAAAAGGCATACAAAGTCAGCAGTGAAGAGCGTGTGCGTGCCGGTTACGGAAAAATGGAACTCGCGGCGTGGGCACAGCAACCCCACTACGACCGCGCAAAGCACAAACTCTATTACGCGAAATCATTCAACGTGAATGGTCCCGAGCAGCAACTGAACTACGACATCCGCATACTCGGACGGCACGGCTTTTTAGAGATCAGTATCATGTCTTCTATGTCGCAACTGCACGACATCGAAGCGAAGGTGCCAACGATTCTCGGTATCGTGGATTTTACCGATGGAAACAGTTACGGCGATTTCAAACCCGGCGATGGCAGGATAGCCGGATACGGTCTCGCTGGTCTGATTGGTGGCAAAGCATTTGAAACGGATGCTGGCGCAGAAAAAAAAGAGGGCGAATCGAAGGCAGGCAATATCCCGTTTGTCACCGCGCGATCTGAAAATTTCGAGTCGCATTTCCCAGTCACGGCAGGCTTGGTTTTTCTTGGTTTGTGCTTGGTGATTTCTGCATTCGTATATTCATCCCGTTTCAAATCTATGCCGAACAACGAGAAATCCCCTCAGCCGTCAGGTATCGCACAAAATATGCCGACGTTCATCGCTGCCCTCGGCATGTGCGGTGGCTTTTTCATGCCTTGGGTTACACTCGGAGGCAGAATAGGAATCACGGGTTCAACGTTCGCAAAATTAGGCGAGGAGGGACAAGTTTCGTGGCTTATTCTTATCGTTGCCGCAGTTGCCGCAATTACGCACATGGCAAAGCCGGTAAAAATTTTGAACGTCCTCGCGGGGATCACACCTTTCGGTTTGCTCGGTTATTTCGTAAGCAAAATGGGGGATAAAATGGGGAGCAAATTATTGGAGAATCTCGGCATCGGCGCGTGGCTTACACTCGGATGCGGGCTAGTGCTTATCCTCGCGCCGGTAAAATCTGCTTCCAAAGACTAGAACGCGGCTGAGGAATCCCGCCAGATTTTTGCGGAACATTACCGCTTCGCCTTCTCGCTCATCCCCTTCATCGCCGTGTAACCCGCCTTCGGCTCGAAGGGCTGCTTCGCGTCGCCGGTCGGTTTGCGGTGGACGATGCCGAAGCGGTGCTCGGCTTCCTTCGGGTCGTCGCCGTCGTCGCGCCAGTCATACCAGATGCTCAGCGGGATGTCGTTGGCCACGTTCGTGAGGAACATGCGCGGGAGGTATTTCGCCTGCGTGGCCTCGCGCGCGGCCTCGTCCTTGCCGAGCGACGGCCACGCGGTGGAGTATCCCCATTCGCCGCTCAGGATTGGGATGCGGCGCGCGGTATTCCTCGGCGACGCTCTCGGGCGCGCCCTGCCGGTAGGGATGCACGCTCACGGCGTCGAACACCTCGAGCAGCCCGGCGGCGAAGCACGCGTCGAGGAACGGCAGATCCACGAGGCTCGTCGCGGGGCCGACGAGACATTCGCCTGCCGCCTCGCGCTTCGTGCCGGGCGGGAACGCGCGCGACTTGCCGCGGAGGCCGGCCTTTTCCAGCGCGGCGGCGACGGTCTTCGCGAGCGCGATGTATTGCTGCACGTCGGGCTTCGGCTTCCAAAAGCCCGCGATGTTCGGCTCGTTCCAAAGCTCCCACACGATGCCGCGCCCCTTGAAATGCCCGACGGCGGCGACGGCCCATTTCGCAAACGCGTCGCGAAACTCCGGCGTGCCCGCGCGCGAGGTGAACGGCTGCCGGTCGCCCGCGTCGGCGAATTTCGGATGGCCGTAGTCGAGGATGAAATACGCGCGCAGCCCGGCCTTTTCGAGCGCCGCGAGGAGCGAGTCGTATTTCGCAAAGTCGTAGCGCCCCGGCTCCGGCTCCGTCGCCGCCCACGTGAAATCCATCCGCACCCAGCGGAACCCAGCCGCGCGGATCATCTCCAGTTCGCCCGGCTGCGGCTGCGTGAAGTGGATGTTCACCCCGAGCCCGTCGAGCGTCCCCGGCTCCGGTAGCGACGGATGGATCTGCGCACGCGCAGTCAGCGCGAGGGCGAGGAGGAACAGCAGCGTGCGCATGGGCGGAGTCTCCAAGATGCGCGAGTGGATGTCGAATCCGTAGCCGCGCTCGTGAGAGCGCGGGCTGATCTTCGCGTGGGAGAAGTGCCCACGCTTTGACAAGCGCGGCTACGTGCCGAGCGCCGAGCGTACGTCCGCCGCGAGCGTGTCCACATCTTCCGGCTGCGTGTCCCACGAGCACATGAAGCGGCAGCCGCCCGCGCCGATGAACGTGTAGAAGCGCCAGCCGCGCGCGTGCAGCTTCTGAATCGCGGGTAGCGGCAGTTCGACGAAGACGCCATTTGCCTGCCGTGGGAAAAGCAGTTTCGCACCCGGCAACCCGCTCAGCGCCGCTTCGAGTCGCGCGGCCATCGCATTTGCATGTGTGGCGTGCTTCAGCCATGCGCCGTCCTTCAGCATCCCGACCCACGGCGCACTGAGGAAACGCATCTTGCTCGCGAGCTGCCCCGCCTGCTTGCAGCGCCACTCAAACTCGTGCGCCATCTCGCGGTTGAAAAACACCACCGCCTCGCCCGCGGCCATGCCCTGCTTCGTCCCGCCAAAGCACAGGACATCCACGCCCGCCTGCCACGTGATTTCCTTCGGTGAACAGCCGAGGCTTGCGACGGCATTCGCAAAGCGCGCGCCATCCATGTGCAGCTTCAGCCCGAGCGATTTCGTCTTCGCCCAGATCGCTTTGATTTCGCCCGGCGAATACGCCGTGCCGACCTCCGTGCTCTGCGTGATCGAAACCGCGTGCGGCTTTGGAAAATGGAGGTCGGTGCGCTTCTTCACCGTGCGCTCGATGCCGGCGGGATCGATCTTCCCGTTCTCGCCCGGCAGCAGCAGTACCTTCGTCCCGTTGCTGAAAAACTCCGGCGCGCCGCACTCGTCCGTCTCCACGTGCGCGAGTTCGTGGCACAGGATGCTGTGGTAGCTCTGGCAGCAGCTCGCCAGCGCGAGCGAGTTCGCCGCCGTGCCGTTGAAGACGAAGAACACGCTGCAATCCGTCTCGAAAAGTTCACGCACCATGTCCGCCGCGCGCGCCGTCCACTCATCGTCGCCGTAGCCCGGCGCGTGGCCGTGCCGCGCCTCGTCCATTGCCGCCCACGCCTCGGGCGTGCATCCGGCGTAGTTGTCGCTTGCGAAATGTCGGAGGTGGGTGCTGGTCATGCGCGCATGGGAAAGCACGCGCGGAACTTTGCCAAGCACGCGCGCGAGGACGCCAGCGCTCCATACGCGGCGTTCGCCGGAAAAGTTTGCCGCGCCCCCGTGCTTGTGCGCTCCATTCGCGCGCAACCCGTCTCTATGAAAACCGCACTCGCCCTCCTCGCGCTCTTCACTGCAACCGTTCAAGCCGAATCACCGCAAGGAAAGCCATCGGCGCTTCCGGGGAGCGAGCGTCCCAAAGGTTTTCGACCGGACAACACACCAACGGTTCCGGGGCCGACGCCAGGCACCGAGACTCCCGTGGCGAACCTTGCCCTGCTTGCTTCATCCGCGCACGCAGGAATCCCGAAGCCCGACCGTGTCCTGAAGCTGTGGGATGGCAAACCGCCCGGCGACTTCACCGTGCCCGGCCCCGAGACGCTCAGTGGACCGAAGCCGACGGACAAGACCCCCATCTCGCGGCTCACGAATGTTTCCGAGCCGCGACTCGAATTTTACCTGCCGACGGCGGAGAAAAAGAACGGCGCTGCCGTCGTGATCGTCCCCGGCGGCGGATTCGGTGTCCTCGCCTCCGAGCACGAGGGCTCCGACCTCGCGCTGTGGTTCCGCGAGCGTGGCTTCGCCGCCGCCGTGCTCCAGCACCGCTGTCCGACGAACAAGCTGCCGAAGCAGTGGGAATTTCCCGCATGGGACACGCAGCGCGCCATCAGCCTCGTGCGCGAAAAGGCCGCCGACCTCGGCGTGCAGGCGGATCGCATCGGGCTCTTCGGCTTCAGCGCCGGCGGGCAGGTCTCGCTCATCGCCGCGACGAACGACGAGACGCGCCTTTACCCCGCCGCCGATGCGACGGACAAAGTGAGCTGCCGACCGGATTTCCTCATGCTCTGCTACGCGTGGCACATCCTCGCGGACAATTCGCTCACCGAGCTGAAGCCCGAAATTCACATCACCGAAAAGACGCCGCCGACTTTCCTGGCGCAGGCCTACGACGACAAAGGCTCGCTTGCCGAGGGCAGCACGCTTGCCTTCCTCGCGCTGCGAAAGGCGAAGGTCTCCGCCGAGCTGCACATCTACTCCACGGGCGGCCACGGCTTCGGCATGCGTCCGAACGACACGCAGGCCCCCGGCGATTTCCCCGGCCGCCTCGAACTTTGGCTCAAGGCGCGCGGGCTTCTCGCGAAATGACGCGGCTTCAAATCGCAGCGACCTACGGGATGGTGGCGCTCGGTGGCGCGATCGGCAGTGTGCTGCGCTTCTGGCTCGGCAGCCTCATCGGGCACAAGGCGGGCGCGCCATTCTGGGGCACGCTGTTTGTGAATGTCACCGGCTGCTTCCTCATCGGCCTGCTCGGCAACCTGCGCGAAAATGGCCCCGGTGAGTTCGACCGCTACTTTCTCATGGTCGGGGTCATGGGCGGCTACACCACGTTCTCCACTTTCAGCCTGCAAACGCTCGAACTTTTCCACGCCGGCAGCATTGGACTCGCCGTGCTGAATGTCGCGCTCTCGATGCTGCTCTGCCTGCTCGGCGTGTGGCTCGGCCAGATGTGCGGCGGCGCGTTCCGGCGGTGACGGGCCCGCCGTTTAGCGGAACACCTTCGAGTAAAACACAAACGACAGCCCGACGGCCGCGCCGAAGGTCAGGAGCCCCGCGGCCATCATTCCGTATGCCATAAAGGACAGCCCCGCACCGCCGGTGAGGTGGGGTTTCAGCACCGCGCCGGGATCGTAAAGCACCTCCACGGTCTGGCCGCTGCGCCAGCTTGGTTCGACTTCCGGCAGCGAGCCGTCGGCCCGCCGCCGCAGGTGGTGGATGTCGCAGACCTCCGAGCGAAACTCGACGCGCTTCCCTTCTGGCGTGGTGAAAGAGACCATCGGAATGAATCGGATCACGACGGCGGTTTCATCCCGGTTGTTGACGGAGCCGGCGCGGGTCTCGCGTTCCTTGAGGACGCTGAGGACGGTCCCCTGCAGCTTGATCAAAAACGGACGCCGGCTCCTCACTTTGAAAAATTCCCGCAGCCCCGCGCGCAAAAGCCCGAGGCCGATGAGCCCGAAAATGATGATGACCGCGCAGGAGAAAATTTTCTCCGTCATCGTGGTGGGTTTGCCGCTCGTGGCGGCGAGGAATGCGTAACTCGAAGGGGCAATCAGGAGAGACAGCTTCATGGGGAGCGGCATAGCGGTGTGCCGGCCTCCCGTGCAAGTTCGGTCTATGACATTGCCGTGCGCCCGCTGATCGCCCACCCTCGCGCCCACATGTCTGCAACGACCACTCTTACCCTCGGCCACTCGCCCGACCCGGACGACGCCTTCATGTTCTTCGCGCTCGCCGAGGGAAAAATCCTCACGGGGCACTGGCGCTTCGAGCACATCCTGCAGGACATCCAGACGCTGAACGAACGCGCCACGCGCGGCGAACTGCACATCTCGGCCATCAGCATCCACGCCTACGCGCATGTCGCGGACAAATACGCGCTGCTCCCGTGCGGCGCGAGCATGGGAGACGGCTACGGCCCGATGCTCATCGTGCGCCGTGGCAAGGCGCTGCCGGACCTGAGCGACTTCACCGCGATCCGCGACTGGCTCGCGCACCAGCGCATCGCCGTACCGGGGAAAATGACGAGCGCATTCCTCGCATTGAAACTCTTCTTCTTCTCCGAACCCATGCACGTCGTCGTGCCGTTCGATCGCATCTTCGATTTCATCGAGGAGGGAAATGCGGACGTCGGCCTCATCATCCACGAGGGCCAGCTCACGTACGCGCGCGACGGCTTCGACCTCGTACTGGATCTCGGCGCGTGGTGGAAGACCGAGACCGGCTACCCGCTCCCGCTCGGCGGCAACGTCATCCGCAAGGACATCGCGCCCGCCGACCGCTCGGAGATCAATCGCATCCTCTTCGAGAGCATCCGCTACGGCCTTGAACACCGCGCTGCCGGCGTCGCGCACGCCATGCCGCTCGCACGCGACATGGATGAGACGCTCGCGGACAAGTTCATCGGCATGTATGTGAACGACTACACGCTCGACTACGGTAGCACCGGCCGCGCCGCGATCCGCGAATTCCTCGGTCGCGGTCAGCAGCTCGGCTTCGTGCCGGAACTCGGCGAGTTGGAATTCGTGGAGTGACCGCTGGAGGGACACGCTCCGTCGTGTCCCAAATCTGATCAGGGCGCTGACGGAGCATCGCCATCCAGCAGCGCCAGCTCGCGTTCCCACTCGGAGTTGGTCTCGTAGAGCTTCCGCGTGAGTTCGGTGAGCTCGCGCGAGAGATCCGGCGCGGTGCCTCCGGGCGCATGGACGATCGGGTTTTGCAAAAGCTGCGTCAGGTCTCGTTGGCGTCCTTCCATCGTCGCGATGCGCTGTTCGAGTTCGGCCACGCGTTTTTCCCGGTCGCGCTTTGCCTGCGCGGCGGCTTTGCGTTCGTTGGCAGCGGCGCGTTCGCGTTCCTTGATTTCCTTCAGGCCCGGTCCCTTTGGCTTCACTTGCGCAGCGGCGGCGGGCTGAAAATCATGGAGTTGTTCGCCGGCCACGAGCGCCTCCTTCGCGGAAGTCGCGCGCGTTTTATCGAGGTAATACTGGTAGTCGCCCGCGTAAGGCGTGAGCTGGCCGGCGCTGATGTGCAGCACGGTGCTCGCGACGCGGCGGATGAAATGCACGTCGTGGCTGATGAAGATGACCGTGCCCTCGTACTGCTCCAGCGCGCCGATGAGCGCGTCGATGCTCGGGATGTCGAGGTGCGTCGTCGGCTCGTCCATGAGGATGAGATTCGGCGGATCGAGCAGCAACCGCGCAAGCGCGAGGCGCGACTTTTCCCCACCGGAAAGGACGGCGACCGGCTTGAACACATCGTCGCCGCGGAAAAGGAAAGAGCCCAGCACCGTGCGGGAAATCTGCTCGCCCGGACGCGACGGCAAATCCTGTGCGGCCTCAAGCACCGTTTGCCGCATGTTGAGTTGTTCAACGCGATTCTGCGCAAAATATCCTGCGCGCACGTTGTGGCCGAGCGTCCGCTCGCCGCGCTGCGGTTCGAGCAGGCCGGCGAGCAGCTTGATGAGCGTGGATTTGCCCGCGCCGTTTGGCCCGACGAGCACCGTGCGCTGGCTGCGCTCCGCCTCGAAATTCAGCCCGGTGTAAACAGTGAGTCCGCCACTGCCATCGGCGCTTTTATTGTACGCGAAGTCCACGTCCTTGAGCGTGATCACGCGGTGCCCGCTGCGTTGCGGCTGCGGGAAGCGGAACTTCACGCGCGCATCCGCGTCCGGCGGCGCCTCGATGAGGTCCATGCGCTCTTTCCAGCACAGTGGGATCCGAAGCTTGGAATTCACGTGACTTGAAGTCGCGGC
>JADMIO012736409.1_pt1 | contig 44237 bp, 57 predicted proteins | sample 8958161 | NCBI WGS metagenome assembly JADMIO01 (sample SAMN16585339, study PRJNA669376) | soil metagenome | isolation source: Crop rotation soil | place: USA: Cullars Rotation, Alabama | collected 2011
CGCGACAACTTGTCCACGTGGAATTCTAAGCTTAGGATCCCAATGTGCTGGAAAGAATGATATTGCGATTATCAAATGTTACCCCGGGTGAGGTGTTTTTCAAAAGAAATGAAGGCGCCTGTAATATACCAATTCCCGAAGCAAACGGTTTGAAATAAAAATTATAAGGAAGTGAAAAAACAATAAGACTGAAAAAGACAATGAGACAGGAAAGGATAAGATCCTGACTCCATATATACATAAATCGTGGAATTCGTAAAAATCCCGGCTTTTTCCCATTAGGCAACTTGCGGTAGTTGGGTAATTTCTCCCAATAGAGATAACAAAATATAAGGCCGGTAAGAAGAAAATAAATAATCCCATCCCATGCGTTGGTCATATACATGATCGCAAGAAGGAATCCGATCAAGATAAAATTACCAGCTTCAAGTTTCCAATTTCCAATATCTTTTTTTCCTTTCATAAATACTGCAAAAAGTATTGCAATCGTCAGAAGAACAAAGGGGATATCAAGGACATGTCCATGCAGGTCGGCAACGACCCATGAGTAAATCGGAAATTCGTGAATAGTGTGATAGATAAACCGTGTTGCGTTTGGATACCAATAACTATTTGGAAATGTAGTGGGAGCGAATTTAAGCTGCCAGAAAGGCGAAGGTGACTCACCTTGATAGGGAGTGAAAAAGGCATAAAGAATGTGCAAGTTCCCGGCAAATGCCACAAGTAATCCGCTCAGAGATCCTGAAAAGATAAGAAGTTTTTTGGAGACGCCTTCGTGATTTCTAAAGAGCGAATAAAGATTTGCTCCCAGAGAAAAAGTCTGTGTGAAACAAAATGCAAAAATACTTGAAAGCATGAGATTGAATGCGATATTTGCAGGAACACCCGAGAGGCGGATCAGAACGGCTGTTACGAGGTGGCCGAAATAATAGTAATTGATTGTAAAAGGAGTGAACCACATGTCTTTTGGCGGGAAGTATGGGGAGCGGAGAATTGAGTTGATAAATCCAAAATCCATGTACTTTTCAAGTCCATGAATATCGGGCGCAAAGGAATGAATATATGCCCAGACAAATAATGCAACAAAAAAAAGAGCCTCTTCAAAAATAAAGAAGCCCCACCTTTTTTTAATGGCAGGTAGTATTTTTGAGCGTTGTCTACTGAGAAAGAAAAATAAAATAATTGCAGCAAGTGTTGTGATGTAGGCATTTCCCGTAGTGAATGAAAATATGTGAAATATACCAAGAATGAAAATGAGATAAGTTACCACCGCTGCACCTATAACCTTAGAAAAAATATAGCCTTTGTCAAAGAATTTATCAAAAAGGAGAAAGCTCACCGGCAGGAAACCAACGCCAAGAATAAAGAAGGTATACCACCAGGCAAACACAGCTTGAATATCAGAATGAATCATGAAAATTTATTTGTGAAATATATCTGAAATATTGGATATCGCAAAAATATTCTTTGAAAGAGTGTGATTCTCTTGATGAGTATTAAGCCAAAAAAATTTTGTTTGTGGATTATGTTTGGCGACATAATTTATCAGTGAAAGATCATCATCGATATAAAGATCAAGTTTGAGTTTTTTGATAATTTCGTTTTTAAATTCATGGGGTTGTTTGTTTTCAAAATTGAAATAAAGTTCATCAAAAATTTTATCAAGCCCGTTCTTTTTTATAACCCGATTAGTCCGCTTTTTTAAAAAATTAAATCTACTTGAGATAAGATAAAGCCTGTTATCTTTTTTGGGAATGCTTTTGAGAAAATCGAGATTTTTTTTGATAGGCGGACGAAGAATTGTCAGGTGGGTGAGTCTTCGGAAAACCTGCTCCGGGTATGAGGGAATTCTGTAGAGCAAAATGCCGTTGTCTCTCTTCTTGTAAAGTTTATCGATAATTATAGGAGGAACAAAAGGCGGGTAACCAATAAGGACTTTATCAAGATCAAAACCAATGTTCATAGGGTAATTATACATCACATTGTACAACGAGTTTATTTTAGATAGCAAGGTAGGAATTTACAGTTATTACTTGTTTGGCAGGAAATAAGAGATGAACAGTATTGTTCCATCCGTGTCGGTGTGAATTATTTTTTGTCCTCCGGGATAGAGTTTCTCAACATCCTGCGCAAAAGATAGATAACTTGGATAAAAAAGAAATAGATTGTTTATGTTGTTGTTATCTTTCTGAAGTGAGAATTGGCTGAATTCCCTAGATTTGTTTTCTCCTTTTACACCGGGTAGTAAGAATTGGAGTGTTTGATGGGAGTATGAGCAACAAGCGGAAAAGAAATAAATATATGTAGGAGATGGTAATGTGTGAACATAATTTGCCGCTGCGACAAGTGGGTATGCCAATATTTTTTTTGCTTGATGCGAGGTAGAGCTCTTAAAGTATAAAGCAATATTGTAGATGCTTATACTAATGCAGAGTACTCCGAATAGTACTGAAAGTATGTTTCTTGGAACTTTTACTTTAGTGGAAATAAATTTATATACAAAAATTATTCCCTGAGCTGCAAAGATGTAGGATAGATATATTGCCACTTGGCTTCGTCTATAGTTTGGTGCATCAACATTTATTATGCTTCCAATTAAAGAAAAGAAAAATAAAATATAAACAAATAGAAATTCTCTTTTTTTCCAAAACTGTAAGCATGCAAAAAAACCCAGGATAAAAAATATTCCTGTTATCCAGTCCAAAGCAGGACGAAAGGCAAATATACTCCATATATCCGGGTCATGACTGCTCGTGAACATAAAAATAGTTTGAAAGGTATTAAAAAGAAGATATTGAACCGAATTAGTAAAATGTATAGCGGGAAATAATGGCTGTTTTTGTGAAGAAAAAATAGATACTATTTGCGACCTAAAAAGGAATTTGTTCATGTGAGTAGTTGCGAATAGAAGCATAGGCGCTGCAATTATGATATAGCAGAGAAACAGTATCAGGATATGAAATAAGTATTTTTTTGTAAAACTTGTTTTTTTATAAAATAAGTCACAAATGACGAGAATTAAGATAGCAATTGGCGTGACCCAAAAGCTGAAGTAGATGTGATGAGAAAGTCCGAGAAAAATTCCCGTGAGGACAAAATAAAAATATTTTTTTGTTTTCTGCGCCAACAGAAAAAAGAAAATGGCTGGAAAAAAAGTGAAGTTTACAGCAACAAGGTCAGCCCGTCTTGATAGGGCGAGCGGAGCATAGCCGGTTACCAAAAGTAGCGTTGCAATAATAGCTATATTCTTATTGAATAGGAATCGTACAACGAGGTAGAAAAAAGGGATCCAAAAAATATTAAGAATTGTAAATGACATGCGGGTTGTAGTTATAGTGCTACCGAAAAATTTGAAAATAATTGCTGTCCAGTAAAACATAAGAGAGGGCTGTCCAAGTGCGGCAGGTGACCAGAAGCCAATAAATCCATGCTGCAGTATGCGTCTGGCTTCAAGTCCTGTCCATGCCTCATCTCCATGAAAGCCTGCGGGGTATACATTAAGCGCATATAAGCGAAGCGCGGCTCCCAAAAGAAGAAGAATAAGAAATATAAGTAATTCTGTTTTAGTGAATCGTTCGGACATTTTTAAAGATCATGATTTTCGGATGATCATATACAGTAAATGATTCATCGGCACTCTGATCGTTGATTTGTACATTGAAAAACGGCAATGTTGGATTACTTGAGAATTCTGCTACTTTTTGAAATCCTAACTCTCCTGAAAATAATTTTTTGTAATAATCCGCTGTTCTTGTATAACATTTTCCGGGTGGCAAATGTGGACAGTCGGTTAATTTTTGCAGCGGGACGTACAACCGATTTGAAGCGATTATTATATAATCTGTAACTTGCAACTCTTGTGAAATCGTCTGCCATTTCGAATCAGTGTCGGGATCATAAAGTGCCAAGGTGAGCATTCGATATTTATCCGCTCCTTGCAGGGGTAATGCATCATCCCAGTGTTCAATGGCAAGAATCCTGCCCGGCGGGATAGTGCTATTGATCCAGCGCGTTGCCGAGGTTCTGGTATTTGGTTTGGTATAGATATGCATAAAACTAAGCGGCCAGACTAAGAAAGAAGCAAAGAGTAAGCAGCAAAAAGCAAAGAGAAAAAAATTATTTTTTATTTGTCCATCCACATATTTGATGAATTTGTATAGAGCGAGCCCGGCAAAAAGAGCAAAAAACGGATAGAGGGGAAGCATATAGCGCATGAATCCTATTGCAAATTTTCCGACAACGGTAAAATACGCAAGAAAAAAAATAAAAATAATTAATTCCTTTGCCCATCCACCCTGCTTGTCTTTGTGGAATGCCTGATGGGTAAAAATAAATAGTCCTGAAAATGAAAATACAGAGATAAGGGGACCAAGGCCCCAAAGAAAAATATTTTTTAGATCATATAGATATGGAATTTTACCAACATACTGAAGGGTATAGGGAAAGATGAATGCGTTATGTGTCATAAGAGATTGAAGTTGCATTTGTTGTATAAAATTTGCATAGTCGATAAAAGCATAAGGCTCAAAAATTGCAAAAATACCAAAAGCAATAATGGCGACAATAATACCGTACTGAATGAGATGTGTTGCATATCTGGATAAATGAGGACGCCAGAGGTGAATTCCCCGCGGATTTTTCATGATAAGCAATAAAAAATCAATTATAAGTGCAGTACCGATCGAGACGAGAAGTACAACCGCGCTAATTTTTGTTGCAACCGACAGGCCCAGGAAAATTCCAATCAAGAGCGCTTTTCTTATATTGGGTTTTTCATAAAAGAGGCAAAGAGAATAAAGTGTTATGAGGATAAAACAGGTAAGAATCGTATCAACGGCATAAAAATGTGATAGCTGTATTGGGAGAACGCTTATGGCATAAAAAAATGCTGCCAAAATGCCGGTTGTTTCATTGAATATTTTTTTCCCCAGAAGAAATATAAAATAAATAGTAACAAGATCAAAAATCGAAGAGATAAAGCGTCCGGGAAGATTTATCATACCGTATTGAGATAATAGTGGGTTGCTATATGAAAGTAATCCGCCAACAATCCTCAATAAATAGAAGGGAAAGTTGCCATACGCAAAAAAATGTGGATTTAAGGGGCTTGCGGGGGTAAGAAAGTCATGAAGGTTTTTGGGGAAATTTATACTTGCAACACTCATGATAATTGCCCTTTCATCGGGATGGAGATGATTGCCCTGGTCCCAATCAAGATTGTAGACTCGCAGAGTAGCGGCCAGGATAATAATCGCAAATAAGATTAACTTAATTTTTATTTTTTGTTTCATCGGACTTCTCCTATCATAAATGCAATCTCACCATCCGGATAATAAATTATTTTTTTAATACTGAAGTGGAATTGTGAATGCTCGGTAAGATAATCAGGGGTAATTGCAAATAATTGTTTTCTTTGAGGATTGAGGAGAGTATCAGGTGTGCCGAGTTTGCATTTTTGACAATCGGTGGGCGCATAGAATTTAAAGAAAATTTCAGGTGCATTAAATATCGGCTGCATGAATTCATCATCATATTTATTTTGCACCTCTGAGAAATATTTGACAATATATTTTGGTCCATACTGCCACCCCCAAAATCCGGAAGAGTACATTGGGTACTTCAGAAAATAAAACTGCAGGAAAAATACGGTGTCCAGTAATATAAGGGCAGCAATTCCCACAGTAAGAATTAATGATCTTTTTGTATGAGGAATTACATCTTTGAGCCAGGAAGAGCTTTCGATAATCCCCAGCGCAATTAGAAGCGCAAAGAGCGGTGCGCCGATAATATCTCTGTTGGTGAATGGTCCCTCAAGAACAACAGCACCACCTATTGGGTAAATGATAAGCCAGACAATAAGTAGCTGGAAAAATTTTTCTTTTCTTTCTTTTATCAATTTGTATACACCAGCGAGAAGAAATATAGCGGTTGCAGGAAGAAGTGGCAGAAGTCCCTGTGTAAAATGTCTGGTGATGCGGGTTGGCTCACCGGTTATAAAAAGATAGGAAGGTGTTAGTTGGAGAAAATAGTGTGAGAGGGAGATTATTAGAAGTTTTGAAAATGGTAAATGTATAGAGAATAGTGAAACCTGATTAAATCTGGCAAAGCCCTCTCCGCTACCAAAACTAACCAGAAGCGGTAAGGCAACTATAAAAAACATAATAAGCCCAATCAAGCTTTCCCTCTTATGCATAAGAAATGTTTTTTTATATAAAAATAGAATGCAAGGTAAAAACAAAAAGACAGTTAAGCGTGCCGGTTGGTATGTATAGAGTGTTAAGCCGAGAATGCTGAAAAAAGGAAAAATATATTTTTTATTCTCCACACTTTTCAATAGAAGGAAAATAGCAAAGACAAAAAAAGCAGGATAAATACTGTTATCAAATCCAATCCGGTTGTAGTGAATAAGCCATGGCATTGTCGCGGCAATAAAAGCGGCCCATAAACCAAGCTTTTTTGAAACTGTCTCTTTTCCCAGCAGGTAAAGTGCAAAAATGGTGACCATGCCATACAACAAAGATTGTAGCCTGGGCGCCAGTTCTGTCAGGCCAAAGAGAAGGATAAAGGGAACTGTTGAGTAAATTGCCAGAGGAGGCTTAAAATCCCCAAAAGAGCGAAACGCCAACGGTAACCATTTTCCATATTCATCGCGTCCGGTGTGAAGGATGGTATACGCGTTATAGCCGATTCCTGCCTCATCACAGAAAAATCCGGCAGGAACTCCTAAGATATTATAAAAGCGAAGCGTAAATGCGAGAAGAAGAATGGTACACAGTATAACAGTATTATTTCGAAGAAATGTCATTTTATTTTTTGATAAATAAATACACTTGGTCTGTCAAAGACGCTTGCTGTTTCTTCAAAAGCAAATACGGGATTACCAAGATACGTAATTTTACAGAATATGTCACAAGGTGTTTCATATATCTTTTTATAGCCTAGCTCACCATTAACTAGTGAGGTATAAAATGCATTCGCCTTAGGAAAATCCTTTTTATCCTTCAGACGGCTTCGTAAAAGTCTTTGGCTGGGAAGAATAATATAGTCGGCAGCCTGAAGATTTGCTTCAAGTGCCTTGGGAGTGAATTCGGGAGAGTTGTTATCCAGATCATAAAAATTAAAAAGTGTGATGTTTCGGAAATAATTATTAAATGGCACTATTCCCAGATCATACATCTCGCTGAGTATATGCGCCTGAAGTGGCATGGTCGTTGCTGCCACATGACTCGCTGCTATCCTGGTATCGGGTTCTACAAATGCAATGACGAAATAAGAAAAAGCAAATAAGAAATTTAAAAAGACAAAAATACCTACCACTAAATACTTAATACTCAACCTTTTTTTAACTGTTTGCAAAAAGTCGGAAATTGTAATTGCAATGATGAGATATGCAAATGGCAATGTTGGCACCATGTACCGAGTCCATCTTACGTACAAAACGGCTTGTGAGAAAAAAAGGAGAAGATAAAATGAGGTAAGAAGGAGAAAAAAAATATTTTTATTTTTTATACTTTTGTAGAGAATATAAAAAAATGCCGGAATAAAAATAATTGTGTTAAGCGGGTTAAGAAGAAAAGGATAGACATGAAGGAACTGAAAAAGAACCGGAATTGTATCCAGAAATCCGCCAGTATAAAAAACCTTCAATGTTCCGAGGGCAACTGTGGATTCATAATTCATACTTGAAAGAAAAGATGTGCGATCAAGAATTACAAATGGATTTGTTATTACATATAAAAGTGAGGAGGCAATGAAAAATAGCAATAAATCTCTAAGGAGAGCGAATAATTTTTTGTAAAGTTTTGTTCCCTTTTTTTGTTTGGCGAGTGTAAAAATAATGGCAAATAGCGGTAAGGGTAGAAGCGCAAGATGTGATACTTTCGTTGCAACAAGTATGCCAAAAACAAGCCCGAGTAAAATCGTATAATAACTATTTTTTTCTTCAACATATTTTATAATCAGCAAAAAAAGTAGGACGGTAAAAAAAGTAAGCCACATCTCAAACGTGCCAAAATGCGCAAACTGGATGAACCCGACACTGAAAAGTGCAAGTACCGCCGTAAGAAGACCTGCCTTTTTGTCAGACAATTTATTCATAATCAGAAATAGTATCGGTATGAGAAGTAATGAAAAAAGAGCAGAATAAAATCTCCCTATGATTATTGCTTTTTCGAATGAAACATAGGGAGAAAATTTGCCGAATAAATTTGTAATAAGACCGGCAAAATAAATTGCATAGATGGGGAGTGATCCATAAGCAAAAAAATGCGGGTTCATTTGGTTTGGAAAAGATAGCTGAGTGATAGAGGATGCAATATTTCTCTCATCGGGGTGAAAGTAAAACGGACTTCCCCAGTTGATGTTGTAGAAACGGAAGAGTGCGCCGAGCGCAAGAAACATCATAAGGAGAGTTGAGGTTTTTGTAAATAGCTTTTTTATTTTACTCATCGATCATTTTCGCTGCTTTTTCTCCCAGTTCAACTGCATAATTTGTTCCCCTATCCCAGGGATATACCTGCTCCATATTGGCGAGGATTATATTTTTAAGCGGGGTAGTCATCGCGGGAATTATTTTTGAATAATTAGTTGGAATAATTGGCTGAGCAAAAGGTGCTTTAAAAAGTTCATAACCAATGAGATTTTTTTTATAGTCAGGATTTATTTTGCGAAGAAACGGATCAAATAACTTTAGCTTTTCCTCCTTATTCATTAAGAATAGTTTATCGTCCGGGGATAAATAATTTCCAAGATACACTAGGTGTTCATTGTTGTAATACTTTTTATCCATCATATTTGTGTGCTCGACAATTGCCATAATTGGAGACTTTCGGTCGCAGACACTTAGCCAATACGTATTGTCTTTAAAAAATGGCTCTTTGAGTCGAAGGACAAGATTGGTTGCTCCAAGGCCTTTTAATCTTGTCAGCCTGCTTCTATAAGAGTCTGGCAGTTGGGGAGAAAATTTCATAAAGAAAAATGAATGAAGCGTAAATATGACTTTGTCGTATTCGGCTGTTTGCTGTTTGTCGGTTGCTGTCTGCCAGGTAATTTCCGTTTTTTCGTTATCAATTATTTTTATCACTTCCTCATTGAAACGGACTTTGCCACCCTGTTGTTCAATTACTGACACGAGGTGATTGGCGAATTCCAAAAATCCACCCGCCGGATACGCAAGCGATGGAGTTCGTTTGGTAATCCGCGCCCAGAACCAGGCAAGTGATACATCTTTGGCTGCATCCTGAAATTTATTGACAAAAAGCGGCTCCCAGATCATCCGGTAAGCTTTTTTGCCCATCATTTTGGGAAGAAATGTGCTCGCATTTATCCTCTCAAGCGGGAGCCAGAATGGATTATATCTGATGGCACCAATAACAACTGCCATGCGAAGTCGTTCAATAATTGATAATTTTGGAAAAAGCAGAACTTCCTTGGGACCATCAAACTGGAAGATCTTTCCGTCAACAAGCACCGATGTTTTTGGCCGCTTAATCAGTATGTCGTGTCCGATTTCGCGGGCTAAATTCAGGACAAATTTGTCATTGGTGAACCAATGATGGTAGTGTTTTTCAAGACTCCATTGCCATACTTTTTCCTTATACCCCATGGCAAGACCTCCAGGTTGTGAGTCTTTTTCAAACACCGTAACATCATGGCCATTTTTGGTCAGCTGATATGCTGCAGAGAGACCGGTAAAGCCGGCACCGATAATTGCTATTTTCATAGTACTAGTATAAAGGGAAAAGCATCAGAGACAAAGGTGTGTTCTAGAGCAGAAAAAATAGTATACCACCAATGCCAACTGATGCAAGAACGCCAATTGCGACAACCATAAGAGATGACGAGCTTCCGCTGTTAGGGATCGGCGCCGTAGTAATGGCCGGAGCTTGTGAAAGCTGGACAGGTGTTGTGGGGGTGGGAACTTCCACAGTTGGTGCAGGAGAATTTGTCGGTGCTTGTGTCAGTTCGGAGGTTGGTCCAACAGTAGGTTGGAGGGTTGGGGTGATCGTTACGGGGCCGGTTGGATCAGTGAACTGACTCCCTGCGGCAAATACAGTGAACGACTGCGTTAGAGTTTGTAATATACCTGTTGCATCAACGCTTTTAATAGTGATCGTATGTGTGCCGGGATCAAGTGCGGTATCCGGGCGGTAGGTCCAATTACCACCGGCATCAGACTGGACTGTTGTTTTTACTTCCTGTGTTGACTGAATGAGGATTTCAACGTCCGTATTGGGTAGTGCTTTTCCGCTAAACTTTGGCTGTTGGTCGGTGAATTTTTCCTCACTTTGCGGCGTGTCGATTCGCGGCGCAAGCGGGGGAGCCTCTGAAATATGCGGAAAACCGGTAACTACAGTTGATCCGGATTCATTGGATGGGGAGAGAGGTGAATTACTTATTGCGAAATCATAATCTTTGGAAAGGATTATTGCAGGAATCGGATCAGATTGTCCGGCGAGAAATGAAACATCTGAGGTGAAATCACCGTTTGTTATCGTCATTTTGAGTTTGGAAGTCGAATCCAAAGAAAGATAACCTGATAAATCTTTTTTAAGAATTGTACTAAGTGGCACACTGTAGCTGCCATCGGGTTGAATCAATGAAGAAAGTAGTTGGGATTCATCGGAGTCAATGTAGATCAAGGTCTCAAGCGGTATTGTTCCATCTTCCAAAGCGACATGTCCGGTTGCGGGAGCTTGCGTAGACGCTGTATCCGGCATTTTTGCCGTTGTATTCACCTCGTAGGGGGTTTTATCATTGAGAAAATTGGTGTCGCCTGAGGTAATGGAGAAGAAATACAATGTTGATGGAGAGAGCTGGGATACTGTTATGTAGTGAATTCTGTGCGGTGCAGGGGTTTTGGCTGTCTGGTCTCTTACATCAAGAGCAAGTTCCCCAAATTTTTCATCCTTTCCAAAACTTACTGTTCCTATCTCCTGATCATCGGTAACATACGACACGGTAAAAGATGAATCCGAGATATTACTAACCTTTACATCTTTTGGTACATTTGCCGCTGCAGCCTTTGAGCCAAAAAGAATTGCATTTCTGCTCAGCCATCCGATTGTCGTGAGGGAGATCGCAAGGATCAAAAATCCGATTGATTGCGGCAGTCTTTTGTTTAGAATACTATCTTGATCTTTCATGGTGTTAATATATTGGTCGTTCCGGTTGGTTGAGCGATCGGGCTTGGTGTGACTGTTTGTTCAAGTTGGTTATTAACTTTTTCTGATGGAGAGGGAGTCGGAGATGCACTTTCCGTATTCTTAAGTTCATACACGGGCTGAATTGCTTGTCTTGATTTTAATTTGTCCAGAGTCTGCGTGTCAAAATCCGGTGCAATAGGTGTGATCTGGATCTGAAGGTCAGGACTAATAGTGCTAGTTGCCCATGCATGATACAAATTAAATCCGACCCAAAGAGCGGTGAGGAAAAAAGCTGAAATTGCAATGTATAGAATGTCTTTTTGTTTCTTATTTTTCATAGATTAATAAGTTATTTTTTTGCATAGGTCCGGGCCCGTATTTCCATATTCAGGACATTTTTTACCTGATCTTTACCAATAGAAATAGAATCAATTGTCAGGATGCGGTTGAGACGGGTGAGGCTTGTTGCAAAAGTAAGCATACTATCATAATTTCCCTGTAATACTATAAAGATAGCAAAGGAAGACCCCGGTGAATTTGGGAGCTCCTTGAAGCCCGTTAATTGCACCTCTGTCACCTTAAGAGATAAAAGTTGTATCTTTTGCTGGTCGCTTAGTGCCTGGATTTGTCCCATCAGCGTGGGGGCAGAAGGATTCTGGGGAATTGCATCAGTAATGTATGGTAAATCAGGTAGAATTTCATTGTAGCGTCCCTGAAGATTGCTGAGATTTGCAATCTTTGTGGTCAGTTGCTGATTAACAAAAGTACTGTCTGCGAGCTGCTTCTTAAGGGTGATAATTGTCGAAAGAGTCGGGTTTATGGCAAAAAACCCAAAGAATGTCATAGCTGCGAAGGTAAATATCAATGTCAGAATAGCCTTGGAGTTGTCTGATTGAATTTTTGGTAAGAGCTTCAGGTACTCTCTGTATCTGGTTGCCGATAAACTTTCGAAATAATTTTTTGGAAGCTTCATATATTTATACTCAGGTCTTCTTTATGCTCGCTGTGATTACGACGACAACTACAGCGCTTGATGTTTTATTCTCCACATTGTCAACACTGACTGAGGTAATCTGGGGTGAATTTTTTAGTGTCTCGACAAAAGCAGATATATTGGCAGGAGATGGTGATTGTGCCTCAATTTTTACCAGCTCTGAGGAGACAGTCAGGTTGAGAAAAGTTACTTTACCCCGTCCTAGATCAACTATGTGATTGAGGATTTGCGGCATGATGAGGCTTTTTGCATCATATGTTTTGGCAAGTGAGAGACGCTCTTGGAGATCGCGGAATTTATTCTCAGGATTTTTTAACTGTCCGACAATAATACTTTCTTTTTTTATGTGATCATGCAGGTCGACAATCTTCATATCAAGGGAGAATCTATAGAGAAAAGTCCCAAGAGCTAATGTCTCTGTAATGATAATTAAAAGCCTCCCGATGGAGAGCGCCCAATTGAGAAATTGCGTGAGAACACTTTCTCCTTTGCCTGGAAGTAAATTGATCGATTCGACGTTGTTTGCCATAGCCAAAACGCCACTTGGATACTAAGCGGCTTAATTTTAGTGTATGAGTTTTAAATAGAAAAGTCAAAAGAAGTTTTTTCCGAATATCTGGAAAATTTTTCCCTTCTGTGCTATACTTCATAAGTTCCCGAAAGGGAAATTTTTATTGAAAGAAACATATGGCAGACGACAAATCACGAAACGTTCCATTAGATAAGATTCGTAACATCGGCATTATCGCCCACATTGACGCAGGCAAAACTACAACAACAGAACGTATCCTATTCTACACAGGTAAAACCTACAAAATTGGAGATATCGATGAGGGAAATACCCAGATGGACTGGATGGAGCAGGAAAAAGAGCGTGGTATTACTATTGTGTCAGCTGCGACGACTGCATTCTGGAAAGATTACCGTATCAATATCATCGATACCCCCGGACACGTTGATTTTACTGCTGAAGTAGAGCGCTCACTCCGTGTTCTTGATGGAGGCATTACCGTTCTTGACGCAGAAGAAGGTGTGCAGTCACAGAGTGAAACCGTCTGGAGACAGGCTGATAAATATAAAGTGCCAAGACTTTGTTTCATAAACAAAATGGACAAACTAGGAGCAGATTTTCTCTATACTGTCGGCACAATTGTTGACAGACTTGGTGCCAATCCCGCAATTATGGTCCTTCCGATTGGCGCAGAAAACACATATGTAGGAAATGTCGATCTTCTCACCCGCCAGTCAATCACCTGGGGTGGAGACGAGCTCGGTGCAAAATTTGAGGTAAAAGATGAAGTGCCTGAGGACATGAAGGACAAGGTCGAAGAGTATCGTGCCAAACTCGTTGAGAAAATTTCAGAGACCGATGATGCTCTTCTTGAAAAATATCTCGGAGGCGAAGAGCCCACAGTTGAAGAACTCAAAGCTGCACTGAGACGCGCTGTTATTGCATATAAGTTGGTACCTATCTACGCCGGAACAAGTTTGAGAAATAAAGGTGTGCAGCCGCTTCTTGATGCGGTTCTTGACTATCTCCCGTCTCCGGTTGACCTTAAGGAAGTAAAAGGACTTAATCCTAAGACACAGGCTGAGGAAGTGCGACAACTCGTTCCGGATGAGGCTTTTTCAGGTCTCGCATTTAAGATTCAAAATGATCCGCATGTCGGAAAAATTACCTATTTCCGTGTGTACTCAGGCGTGCTGAAGTCGGGATCGTATATATATAATAGTACAAAAGATACAAAGGAACGCGTGGGGCGACTGCTTCTCATGCACGCAAACAACCGCGAAGAGATAGCGGAAGCATATGCAGGAGAAATTGTCGCGATCGTCGGCTTAAAAGAGACTATCACCGGTGATACGTTGTGTGAGGAAGGCAAACCAATTGTGCTTGAGCAAATTTCATTCCCGGAGCCTGTTATCTCATTGGCGATTGAACCTAAGACCAAGTCGGATCAGGAGAAGCTCGGTTACTCAATGAAGCGGCTTCAGGAAGAAGACCCGACATTTCAAGTCAAAGTAAACCACGAAACCGGACAGACGATAATCTCGGGAATTGGTGAACTTCAGCTTGAGATCATGGTGGACCGCATGAAGCGAGAATTCAATGTCGAAGCTAATGTCGGCGCACCGCAAGTTGCTTACAAAGAAACCATTAACCAACCGGCTGAGGCGGAAGGAAAATATATTAAACAGTCCGGAGGACGAGGTCAGTATGGTCATTGTTTCCTCAGGGTTGAACCACAACCAAGGGGTGAAGGTTACGAATTTGTCGATGCGATCAAGGGTGGTGCCATCCCTGCGGAATTTGTTAAGGCCGTTGCAAAAGGAGCTAAGGAAGCACTTGAGAATGGAGTGCTTCTCGGCTATCCTTTGGTTGATGTAAAAGTAACTTGCTACGACGGCTCATACCATGATGTCGATTCTTCAGAAGTTGCCTTTAAGATTGCTGCAAGTCAGGCCATCCAGGCAGCTACCAAGAAATCAGGTATTGACCTCCTTGAGCCGATCATGAAGGTCGAGGTCACGACCCCATCTGAATTTATGGGAGAGGTAATCGGAGACCTTTCATCAAAGCGTGCACAGATTTTGGGAACCGAAGAGCGCAACAAAGCAACTATAATTATGGCTATGGTGCCTTTGGCCGAACTGTCAGGATACGCAACCCAGCTTAGAAGTATCACCCAGGGAAGAGCCAATTCCTACATGGAGGCGTCCCATTATGAAATCGTTCCGAAAAATATTCTTGACCAAATGGTCAGTAAGTCTACCTTCACCGGAAGAGTAGAGTAATCTTTCGATCTACGTTTATCCTATGACGATTGAACATGTAAAATATTTTTCTGATGGAAGAAAACCCCAGGTAAGAGTTATTGACGAACAAATTGAAAGCAGAAGAGTAGCGGGAAGATTCACAGGATCCATTTATTCCAGGCAAGAAGATTCACTACATATCCTTCATATAGCGTCCGAAAACAAAGAAAAAGGTGAACCTTGTGAGGTTACCGTTTTTATGCCGACAAATCCTGATAGTGTCTCAATGCGGCATTTTGTCATTGATCTTAAAGGGGATGGTACATTTACCGTTCCGCTTACAAGGGATCAGAATCTGAAAAAAGATCAGATCAATCATGTTGATTGGGGAGATAATCCTGAAGAAATTTATCGCTGGAGAAAGACAAAAAAGCCTCAGTCATAATCTCTTCCCCAATGCACTCAACCCATACGGCCTTTTCTAAAAAGAAGATGAATTATATTTTTTGATTTTTTGGGCAAATCAGTTTCACCATTGGGGTAATCACGCTTATATTGCTCTGCCCGCTTATCTTCGATCAATTTGACCGCCGGATGGACAACGTCCGGTCTTTCTTTACCTCCAAAACCTTCCCCGCGTTTAATATCGGCTATGCTATCATTTTTGGCCAAATATTCGAGTAAGCTGCCCCAAGGCGCCTCAATTACAGCCTGCCTGCCTTCTGCATCTGTGTATGCAATCTTCCATGGTTTCTCATGATGCACCTCTTGCCCGCCGACCTCATCCAATGTTGCCCAACTGGCAAGTTTTCCCATGAGTCCTTTACCAACAGTGTTCGTCGAGTAGGTGCCATCCGATTTAAGTTTGATTTTATATGTTCTGTTCAGGAATGCCTGCGCGATTTCTGTTTGTACGGGATCTCCCATATGGCCGGCCGAATTGGTGACATTGCCTCCAACCACTTCTGTGCCGATTCTAATACCATTGATAGCCGCGCCCTCCAGAATAGCTTTCCCAAAACCTTTCCACGTATAATCGCGATTTATCGCATACATCGCAGCAATAGGTATAGCAAACCCTCCGATTACTGCCCGTCTTGTTTTCCAATCAGCGCCCTCATTTTTTACCTGAAAGTCTTCAGGTCTTTGTAAATGTTCCGGTTTGATTGATGGAATGAATCTAAATGCATCAGCGGGAACCTGATATAAGCTGATATTGCTTTTAGCAACGCTTTGGACGCCATTTTCTCCTCTCATGAGAGGTGGGGAATGTGGATCAGTTAGAAGTAGTCGCGCTAATTCATCAGCAGTATATTCCCCGGCCGAATTTTTTCTAACTCTCTTTGGGTAATGATATTGAGCTTCTGTCGGGTTAAGCGTTTTTAGAATTTCCGCATCTTCCGTAAAAGCAGGCGGTTTATATAAATGCTTCAGTCGGTCCTTGACCAGTGTATCGGCCATCCTCCCTATGGTCTCGACTGTTTTGCGATCGAATTGATCTACCCCGGGATCGAGATGGAGGAAGCTGTCAGGGATTGGAATACCCCGAGTCTTCGCTTCTTCTATTGCGTGATAAATGCGATAAAACGGAAATAATGTGGCGTCTCTCATCGCGTGATGGATTTCATGTACCGAAGCCCATGGCCCTGCCTCTTTAACACCGAGAGAGCGTTGTTCAAGGTCAATCGCTTTTTGTAAACGCTCGGAAAGCTCAAGACTTTTATGGGTAAGCTCACGGTGATGTCTGATCGTGATACCGGCAACGCCTACAAGCCCAGCTGCAACACCGGTAGCAGCAACCTTTGCACTTGAGCGCACTAGTTCCCTAGAAAAAGAGTCACGATATTTTTCAGCTGACATTGCATACATAATACAATTTCATTGGGCAAAAAACAATTTTCCATAGTATAATCATTTTATGACCCAGCGACTGTCTCAGGGTCATATTGAGTAATATCGAAATATGAAACCGGTTGTTGGTATATTTGCACATCCTGACGATGAATCGTTTGGTCCGGGTGGGACATTGGCGATATTTGCCAAGACACGTCCGGTTTACACAATTTGCGTTACCAATGGGGATGCGGGTTTAAACAGTAGCAAAAAAACTAAAGCACTAGCTCTCATCAGGCGCGAAGAACTTATCGAATCAGGAAAAATTCTCGGGGTTAAAAAGGTTTACCTGCTTGATTATGGTGATGGTACACTTAGTAATAATTTGTATCATGAGATTGCCGATAAGATTGAAAAGATTCTCCGTGAGATCAATCCTGAAATTATCATGACCTTTGAGCCACGTGGCATATCCGGGCATATCGATCATATCGCAGTCTCCATGGTCGCGTCTTTTCTATTTGAAAAACTTAATTTTGTCGATGAATTATGGCAGCATTGCATAGATGAAGATAGGCGAAAAGAAGTAAAAGATTATTTTATATACTATCCGCCGGGTTATAAAAAGTCGGATATTTCAAAGGCTGTTAATATAACAGATGTTTGGGAGACGAAGCTTGCTGCTATGGATAAGCATGAATCACAAAAGCATGATAAAGACAGGATTGTTAAGCAAACTCGTGGTCTTCCCAAAATAGAAAACTTCATTATCAGGAGGAAATAAGCTGATGGGGTATAATAGCTCTTGATGAAGAAATATTTTCTTCTTATTCTTCTGCTCGTTGTTGCCGGCGTCTTTCTCTTTAATTTTGTACGTGGAAAAGTAAGGCGTGATCTCGCCCAACCCGTAACCATTCCTATCATTTCATCTGAGCCAACTCCCAAAGAAAAAAACGTCCAGGGGATACGCGATGAAGCTATTAAGCGCGTACTTTTTGTACCATATTGGAGCCTGGGTAAAGACAAAATTTCGGATGCGGATTATGATAGTTATTTGTATTTTGGTGTTTTACCCGGTGTGGACGGAATTAATCAGGACGAATCTGGGGCCAAACACCTTGATGATTTTCTCTCAGCTGTCCCTGCGGGTAAAGAGAAATTTTTGGTTGTGCGGATGACAGATAATGATAACAATTTTGCAGTTCTGAAAGATGTGGCAAGGCAAAAAAAGCTCATAACTCAGGCCCTAACACTTGCAAAGAAAGATCAATTTGACGGGATTGTCCTTGATCTTGAAGTATCGGCAATTCCTTTTGATTCACTGGTAAATCAGATCAGCGCGTTTACAGAATCTTTTTATAAAGAAACAAAGAAAAACAATCTGTCTTTTGCAATGACGATGTACGGTGATACTTTTTTCCGGCTCCGGCCGTTTGACGTGAAGAGTTTGTCCGCACATGCTGACAAAATCATGCTGATGGCGTATGATTTTTCCAAATCCCGTGGCAATCCCGGGCCGAATTTTCCCCTTTCCGGCCATGACACCTATGGCTATGATCTTTCCAAAATGTCCGATGATTTTCTCAAATACATGCCTGCTGAGAAGATAGCAGTTGTATTTGGCATCTTCGGTTATGACTGGACCGTTGACGGGAAGGGAAACTCATTGGGGTCTGCCAAGCCGCTGACGGATAAAGAAATTTCAAAAGATTTTCTTACGAAGTGTAATTTTGCCGACTGTGTTATAAAAAAAGATACAATCTCCGCAGAGACAAAAATTACTTATACCGACGAAGAAAATAACAAGCATATCGTGTGGTTTGAAGATATGCGCTCAGCTGCACAGAAGCAGGAATATTTGCAGGGTAGGGGTATCGGGAATTTCGGCTACTGGGCATATTCATATTTCTAGGCTCTTACGGAATTGAAAATTTATTGCAGGTATGTGATACTTGAGAAGGATCATGATTTATCTTCTTGAGTTACTATTTTTTCTCAGCAGGATTATATTCCTTACGTTTGGAGCAATTTTTTCTTTTCTTCTTGGCGATACGGTCTACCAGGGGTTGAACCAATTTCTTTACACCTTCAGTATTCCCTGTGTTGAGGCAACTGCTCTTCTTATCGCTTTAATAACACCCATCGCTTTCTTTTATGGGGTTCATCATAAGAAATCTTTTTTTCATCGGGGCAACCACTATAACGCCGGGATATTTTCCCTAGCTTTTCTTTTTGGAATATTGATTATCTTGCTGCCTAATTCATTTTTGGGTATATTTATTCCGCAGCCATATTGTGCTTTGCAGGCAAATCCACTCTCAAGAGTTTTGCAGGGCATATCAACAGGAATAATTACAGCATTTATTACGTATGCCGGACTTGATCTAGGTGTTATTTATGCTTTACACATTGAACATAGACTGAGAAGGAAGAAACACTCCAGAGCATAAAGGGTTTTAACTAAGCCATACGTCCTTTGCGTGCTGCCAGGCTGCTCTACGATTTCGCTCAAGTTCTTCAAGATCTCTTCGAAGTTCTACAGCTGCTACTTGATCTTCGGAAAGCCTTTTTTCAAGAATTTCTTTCTCATTAGGTGTAAGTCGCAGGGCAATGTGTCGTTTTTCGGTATTTAAATGCGGAGCGGCAATATAATCAAGTAAGGCGTGAGATTCTTCCAGATCAAGCTCACGATTTACCATAGGTCCTAATAATTCTGATTTGACACGGTGGCTTCTAACAATAGTATTGTCTTTTTTTAAGCCAAACATGGTTTGTGTTTTTGCGGTAAAAAGTTCTATGCCATGACTTGGGATGAAGTTGAGCCCCTGTAATCCGCCCTTTGTCCCCGCAGCTTCAGGTTTAAAAAACACATATTCAATACGATTATCATCGAGCGTGACGCTAGTAATAGCGGCTACTTCCGAGTGGTGGTAGATCGTGCGGTGACCATTTCCCCGCCCCTTCATAATAGGAGCTACCGCTCTTTCTATTACATCACGAAATCCTTTTGCAAGTGTTTCTTTTTGGGCTTCAGGGCTTATTCCACGCTCGGGAGACATAGTTAGACTATAGAAAAAGAACATTATACTGTCAAGGCGGAGTTATTTATATTTTCCTTGACCTGCGAAGAGGGTGTAGAGGCGGATCGTGTCATTTTTTACTCTGCAGCACCTTACATTTTAACTATTGACGAGGATAAAAAAATATTGTATCATTACATTCGTCTCATTGAGAAATGAGATTTCTTTTTTTGTTTGGAGACAAACCTATGGCAGATACAAAATTTACAAGAAATAAACCACACGTCAACATCGGTACAATCGGTCACGTCGATCACGGCAAGACCACAACTACTGCTGCAATTACTACCGTGCTTGCAAAAAAGGGCATGGCACAAGCTAAGAAGTACGAAGATATTGATAACGCACCTGAAGAAAGAGCTCGTGGAGTCACGATCAACATTTCCCACCAGGAATACGAAACAGAAAAAAGACACTATGCGCACATTGATGCTCCGGGACACGCTGATTACATCAAGAACATGATCACTGGTGCAGCCCAGATGGATGGAGCCATCCTTGTTGTTTCAGCTCCTGACGGACCTATGCCTCAGACAAGAGAGCACATCCTTCTTGCAAAGCAGGTAGGCGTTCCTTCAATTGTTGTTTTCCTTAACAAATGCGACATGGTGCAGGACGAAGAGCTTTTGGATCTCGTTGAGATGGAAGTTCGTGAATTGCTTACAAAATATGATTTCCCGGGAGACACAACTCCAATTATCAGAGGTTCAGCGCTTAAGGCACTTGAAGGTGACGCAGATGCAGAGGCAGCTATTCAAAAGTTGATGGATACTGTTGATGAGTATGTTCCAACACCAGAAAGAGCACTCGACAAGCCATTCCTTATGCCTGTTGAGGACGTTTTCTCTATCAAGGGACGTGGAACAGTGGTTACCGGAAGAATTGAGCGTGGAATGATCAAAATTAACGAACCGGTTTCAATTGTTGGTCTTGACAAGAACAAAGAGTCAGTCGTGACCGGAGTTGAGATGTTCAAAAAACAGCTCGAAGATGGACAGGCAGGAGACAATGTCGGCTTACTTCTTCGTGGTCTTGAGAAGACTGATGTTGAAAGAGGTCAGGTTATCGCCAAGCCGGGTAGTATTACTCCTCACACAGAGTTTGAAGCAGAAGCATATATTCTTACCAAAGAAGAAGGCGGACGCCACACACCATTCTTTACAGGTTACAGACCACAATTCTTTATCAGAACAACTGACGTTACCGGTTCAGCAACACTTCCACAGGGCGTTGAGATGGTTATGCCCGGAGACAACACCAAGATGACTGTAAAGCTCATCGTTCCTGTTGCTCTTGAAGAGGGACTCAGATACGCTATTCGTGAAGGTGGAAAAACAGTTGGAGCAGGAGTAATTACGAAGATAATTAAATAACCTGTTATATTTAAAAAGCCCCGCTCAGCGGGGTTTGTTCTTTAAAAGTCTGTTGACAAACATATGCCGAAAGGAAGAATAAGAGTCAGATTAAAGAGTTATGATGCCAGAGTGCTTGATGCATGCTGCCAGCAAATTCTTGATTCCGTTATAAGAACAGGAGCCAAAGTAATCGGTCCGGTTCCGCTTCCTACAGACAGATCAGTTTATGCGATCAATAAATCACCATTTGTTGATAAAAATGCGAGAGATCATTTTGAAATCCGCGTACACAAAAGACTGATCGATATTATGTCACCAACAGATAAGACGATCGATAGTTTAACAAATTTAGCATTACCAGCAGGAGTTGATGTAGAGCTAAAAATGTAGCTTTAGATCAAATTAAATAGAGATGCCCAGTACAATTAAAGAATTAAATATGATTGATTAAAAATGCCTAAGCTTGGCCACCCCGTTTAGAGGGGATCAAATCACAAAAATTTTGTGAATATGGATAGCCGAAGGGCTATCTTTTTTTTCGTATATTATAGATGGGCTTGAAAGGAAAATATGATACAGACATTAATAGGAAAGAAAATTGAACAAACACAAAAGTTTTTAGAGGATGGCAGAAGAATTCCGGTTACGGAAATAGCCGTCTCTGAAAATGCGGTGGTACAGGTGAAGACAGTCGAGAAGGACGGTTATTCTGCCATGCAGCTGGGTTTTGGTGCGAGGAAGAAGCCAATTAAGGCAGTTCTGGGACACGCCAAAAAAGCGGGTCTTTCGCAGGCGCCTTTGAAGATTAAAGAAGTACGCGTAGCTGAATCTGACATACAGGAAGCAGGCGCACTTTTAAAAGTAGAAGAAGTTTTCAAACCCGGTGATATCGTTGCTGTAACCGGAACATCAAAAGGAAAAGGATTTGCAGGGGTTGTTAAAAGGTACAATTTCCGCGGAGGGCCAAAGACTCACGGTCAGTCAGACAGACATCGTGCACCGGGATCGATCGGCCAGACAACGACGCCGGGAAGAGTGTACAAAGGTAAAAGAATGGCCGGGCACATGGGTGTTGATACAGTGACTGTCACCAATTTGACAGTTGTTGACGTAGACGCAGAAAATAAGAAGCTGTATGTTTCAGGGCTCGTTCCGGGACATAAGAATTCGCTTCTGACAATTGAACTTATGGGCGAGGATAAGAAATTTGTGCAACTGCTTGAAGTAAAGCAACGCGAGGATGCAAAAGCTGCCGAAGAAGCTGCGAAGATAGAAGCAGAAACACCAGTCGAAGAGGCAGGGCCTGAGGTTGGCGAGGCAACGGAAGATGTAAAGGTCGAGACGGCAGAAGAAGCAGTTGTAACACCCGAGGAGACAGTAGAGACTGCACCTGAAACAGTTGAAACACCTGAAGAGGCAGTCGAAGCACCGGCCGAAGCGTCAAATGAGGCCGAAGTTGAGAAATCAGACGAAGTGAAGGAAGATCTGGTTGATAGTGAAAATGTAGAGGAAGGTAAATAATATGGCAGAAATTAAAAAAACAGCAACAAAGAAAGTGGCAGCAAAGACAATTGTAAAAAAGCCGACTGTTAAGAAGGTTGCGGTAAAGCCTGCAAAACCGGCAGCTGTTAAAAAAGAAGCAGTTAAAAGTGATATTGCAGTTAAGAAGCCTGCAACCGAGAGAAAGAATCTGAGCGTTGATGTGTATGGTCTTGATGGAAAAGTGCTAGGAAAAGTTTCGCTTTCGGTCGAAATATTTGGTGAGAAGATAAATAAACAGCTTTTAGCACAAGCTGTCAGAGTTTATCTCGCCAACAAAAGACAGGGTAATGCGTCAACCAAGACACGAGGCGAAGTTGAGGGATCGACCAGAAAGATTTATAGACAAAAAGGGACCGGACGCGCACGACATGGATCGGTACGCGCTCCAATATTTGTTAAGGGAGGAATAGTTTTTGGTCCAAAGCCGAGGGATTTTAGTTTGGATTTACCAAAGAAGATGAGAAGAAAAGCACTTTTTGTCGCTTTGTCGGCAAAACTTAAAGACGGTGAATTGAAGATTGTCTCCGGATTTGAGGCAATGGCGCCAAAGACAAAGGACTTTGTTGCAGGTCTTAAGAAGCTTGATGTGACAACAAAAGGAAAAATGCTGGTTATTGCACCGGATAGTTTTGAAAGTGCAAAAAGAGCCGTAAGAAACGTACAGGGAGTGAGCCTAACAGCCGCTACGAGATTGAATGCCTATGACGTATTGAAGAGTAAGAACATTCTTCTTAGCAAAGAAGCAATAAGCGAGATGGAGAAATATTATATAAAGGGGTAAAACTATGTTACACGACGTTATCGTACGACCAATTATTACAGAAAAATCAATGCAGGGAGCAGGCTCAGGCAAGTATAGCTTTGTGGTCCAGCGCTTTGCAACCAAGGATGAGATTAAAAAAGCGATGAAGGCAGCTTTTAATGTCAATGTCGTAACTGTTTCAACAAGTGTTATTAAGGGAAAAAGAAAAAGGGTCGGTGAAAGAAGGATTGAAGTACGGGAGACCAATATTAAAAAAGCGACAATAATTCTTAAGCAAGGGGAGAAGATCTCACTTTTTGAGTCAGGAACCGAGGAAGAAAAGGAAACAAAAAAGAAAAAGAAAAAATAAACTATGAAAAAATTAAAAGTAATTAAAAAGCAACATTCGGGAAGAGATGCATCAGGACACGTGTCCATTCGCCATCAGGGCGGACAGCACAAGAGATACATCCGCTCAATTGATTTTAAACGGGACAAATTTAACGTTACCGGAAAAGTCATGGCAATTGAGTACGATCCAAATAGGACTGCAGACATCGCACTTGTGCAGTATACAGATGGGGATAAAAGGTATATACTTGCCCCTCACGGATTGAAGGTAGCGGATAAGGTGGTTTCGGGCAAGGGAAGCGAAGCAAGACTTGGTAATGCACTGCCTTTATCTGAGATACCGGTTGGAACATTTGTTCACAATATTGAGTTGACACCCGGACGTGGCGGACAGATGGCACGGGGTGCAGGAACTGCAGCGATTGTCTCTGCTAAGGAAGGTTTGTACGCGCACGTCAAGCTTCCATCAGGGGAAGTGCGAAAGGTACGGGCAAATGCCATGGCAACCGTCGGCCAGCTCGGGAATATTGATCAGAAAAATGAAGTTATCGGAAAAGCAGGACGGGCAAGAAACATGGGTAGAAGACCAACTGTTCGTGGAGTAGCCCAGAATCCTCGCTCTCACCCTCATGGAGGAGGAGAAGGAAGATCAGGTATCGGTATGCCCGGACCTAAGACTTTTGCCGGAAGATCAGCCGTCGGAAATACACGAAGAAAAAATAAATATTCAGACAAATATATCTTACAAGGAAGGAAGAAAAAGAAATAATGGGAAGATCACTTAAAAAAGGACCATATATAGATGCGAAGTTGCTTCAAAAAGTGGTGAAGCAAAAAGCTTCCGGCGACCGTGACGGTATCAAAACATGGGCGCGTGCAAGCCAGATTCCGCCGGAATTCGTCGGACACACATTTATGGTGCATAACGGAAAGAATTTTATTAAAGTCTTTGTGCTTGAGAATATGGTCGGACACAGACTTGGAGAATTTTCGCCAACCCGTACATTTAGAGGTCATGGAAAAGTTGTCGCCAGAGAGGTAAGTAAGACCTAGAGGTAAATACTATGGAAGTAAGAGCAAGAGCAAAATCAGTCAGATTAAGTCCAAGAAAGGTTAGGTTGATCGCAGATACAATTCGTAATCTGTCAATCGACCAGGCAATGCATGTGTTGGGTTCAACACAAAAAAGGGCTGTTGAGCCGGTGGTAAAGACACTGCAAAGCGCAATTGCAAATGCAACCAACAATGCAAAGCTTGAGAAAGAGAATCTGATCATTGCAAGTATCATGGTGAATGAGGCACCGGCTTTAAAAAGGTTTCATCCATCCTCTCGCGGACGGGTGCATCCTTATAAAAAGAAAGGCAGTCACATCACAATTGTTTTAACTGAAAAAGCTGTAACAGCTCCAGTTAAAGCAGTTGAGGAAAAAAAAGCAGGTAAGAAATCAGATGAAAAGAAAACCGATAAAGGAGGTAAAAAATAATGGGACAGAAAGTTAATCCACACGTCATAAGACTTGATAATACAATAACCTGGAGTAGTCGATGGTTTGATGAAAAGTATTACAAAGAGACTTTGATTCAGGACTTTAAACTTCGAAAGATGCTTATGGAGAAGTTGAAGATGGCAGGTGTTGCACAAGTTGAGATTGAGAGATCTATAAATAGCCTTAGGATCATTATTCATGTTTCACGTCCGGGTATCGTTATCGGGCGCGGTGGATCAGGACTTGAGGACCTGAAGAAAACGATTGCAACGTTCTTTACCCAAAAATCAGGCAAGAACATACCAAAACTTGATATTAGAGTTGAGCCGGTGAAAGAGCCAAATCTTGATGCATACCTGGTCGCGATGAATATATCTGATCAGCTTATCAGAAGGCTTCCATACAAGAGAATACTGACATCAACAGCAGAGCGGGTCATGTCATCAGGTGCACGTGGAGTGAAGATTCTTCTGTCAGGAAGGATCGGGGGATCTGAGATCGGAAGAAGAGAGAAGATTCATGTCGGAACTGTACCTCTCTCAACGATTCGTGAAAATATCCAGTATGCACAGCTTCCTTCTTTGACCAAAAAAGGATACATAGGAATAAAAGTCTGGATAAACAAACCGGAGGAAAAATAATATGTTAACACCAAGAAGACAAAAATACAGAAAACAAATGCGAGGAACTATGAAGGGTGATGAGACTCGTGGGACAAAGCTTTCCTTTGGAGAGTACGGTCTTCAGAGTGAGGGAACAGCGTGGGTCAATAGTCGCCAGATTGAGGCTGGAAGACGTGCGATCACTCATTACACTCAGCGTGGTGGACGTGTTTGGATCAGAATATTTCCGGATAAGCCGATTTCGCAAAAACCGGCCGAGGTCAGAATGGGTGGAGGAAAAGGCGACACAGCTGAATATGTAGCATCGGTAAAGCCCGGCAGAATGTTGTTTGAGATATCAGGAGTATCAATGGAAATCGCAAAAGAGAGTCTCAGGCTGGCAGCGCATAAATTGCCTGTTAAGACAAGGATCGTCGTGAAAGGAGAATTGTAAACATGAGAGTAAATGATAAAAAAGAATTACGCATAAAAACAGCACTGGAGCTTAAGAAAATGATTTCTGAAGCACGTAGTGAGATCCGCTCGATGCGGCTTAATCTGACACAGGGAAAATTGAAAAATACTAGTGCGCTCACGACCAAAAGAAAAGAGCTTGCAATAACACAAACAATTCTTAACGAGAAGTCTCAAGGTGAATCTCAGGACAAGTCTTTCGACAAAACTCAGGATAAGGAGGTAGCAAAGAATGGCTAAAGTATTAAACGGAAAGGTTATATCAACCGGTATGAATGACAGTGCAGTTGTTGAGGTTGTAAGACGTATTCCTCACAAGTTGTATAGAAAGCTTCTGAAGAGAAGTAAGAATTTCATTGTTGACACAAAGGGTCATGAGGTAGTAGTTGGAAATCGCGTTAAAATCGTTGAGACCAAACCTATTTCAAAGAATAAGCATTTTAAGATTCAATCAATAGAAACAAAATAAAATATGATACAACAGAAAACAATATTAACAAGTGCAGATAACTCAGGGGCCAGACAGCTCATTGTTATTCACGTGTATGGTGGAACAAGAAGAAGATTTGCAAGAATCGGAGATGTTGTCCATGCAGTTGTCAAAGAAGCAGCACCAAACGGTCAGGTGAAGGATAGTGAGATGGTGAAGGCAGTCATTGTCAGGACCCGCAAAGAATTCCGAAGACCGGACGGGTCATATATAAGATTTTCAGATAACGCGGCAGTTGTCATTGATAACCAAAAAGATAAAAATGTACGGGGAACACGTATCTTTGGCCCGATTGCGCGTGAGGTGAGAGATCGGGGATACATGAAGATAGCCAGTATGGCAACGGAGGTATTATAAAGTATGAAAATTAAAAAAGGCGATACAGTTAAAGTAACTCGGGGAAAAGACAGCGGTAAGACCGGAAAAGTCGAGCGCGTCTTCGCAAAAGAGGCAAAGGTGATTGTTGAGGGTGTTAACCAATACAAGAGACACCTGAAGTCCCGTACTCCCGGACAAAAGTCTGAGATCATAACGCTCACCAAGCCATTGCATGTAGGAAATGTTTCATTTGTTTGTCCGAAGTGCAAAAAGACATCGCGAATCGGATACAAAATACTTAAAGAAGAAAAAGTGAGAGTATGTAAAAATTGCGGAAAGGAGATTGAATAAATATGGAGACATTACAGCAACAATTTAATAAAACGATAGTGAAGGATCTGCAGAAAAAAACAGGCATTAAAAATGTCATGGCAGTACCACGTCTTAAAAAAATTGTCATTAATATGGGTGTTCGGGGTGCGGTTGGAGACAAAAAGGCTGTTGAGCTTATGGCAGGAATCATGGGACAAATCACCGGCCAGAAACCAAAAGTAACTCGTGCTAAAAAAGCTATTGCCAGCTTTAAGCTTCGCGAGGGTGATGCGATCGGACTTGTTGTCACAATGCGCGGTGGAAGAATGTATATATATTTTGACAAACTCGTTAAGGTCGTTCTCCCACGTATAAAAGATTTCCGTGGTGTACCACGTACAAGTTTTGACGGTCATGGCAATTACACGCTTGGATTTTCAGAGTATTCAGTCTTTCCTGAAATTGATCCCGGAAGTGTTGATAGATTGCAGGGATTTGAGATTGTTATGGTAACATCGGCGACCAACAACAAGGATGCGTTTGCGCTTCTTGAGTCGATGGGAATGCCGTTTGCAAAAGAGAAGGAGACTAAATAGGCACAATCTGTGTTATAATAGGAAGCTAACATATGGCTAAGAAATCAAACATCGTAAAATTTCTGAAAAAACAAAAATACACGGTTCGTGAAGTGAACCGCTGCGGGATTTGTGGAAGATCTCGTGCCTATTTCAGACGCTTTGGACTTTGCAGAATTTGTTTTAGAGAGCGTGCATTGAAAGGAGAGTTGCCGGGAGTGCTTAAGGCCAGCTGGTAAAAAATATTATGTATCACGATTTTGTAATTCAATTAAAGAACGCATCACTCGCCAGAAAAAAGAGTGTCATATCACCTTATTCAAATCTCAATAAGGCAATTGCAAAAGTGCTTGTGAAAGAGGGCTTTTTAGAAACTGTCAAAGATGAGGAAGTAGATGGAAAAAAGATGGTGAATGTTACGCTTCGATACCAGAGTAGAAAGCCGGTAATAACGGATGTAGCTCTTGTTTCAAAGCCATCACTCAGAACATACGTTGGCGCAGGTGAAATTGGCAGCAAGCAGGGAAGAGCGGCAACGGCAATTCTTTCGACTAATGTCGGGGTACTCACAGGAAAGGAGGCCATGAAAAAAGGAGTCGGTGGAGAACTTCTTTTTAAGATTTGGTAATCATATGTCAAAAGTAGGCAAACTTCCAATTGAAATTGCAAATGGTATAAATGTCACAATCACAGGTAGTGTTGCGCAGGTTTCAGGCCCCAAGGGTAATGCCAGTATGCCGATTCCGCAGGGAGTTACCGTTGAGGTTGCAGATGGACGGGTACAGGTGAGTGCAAAAAACACTGAAAATAAGGCTATAAGAGCACTTTTTGGATTGACTCGCGCCAACCTCGCCAACATCATGAAGGGTGTTGATTCGGGATTTGAGAAAAAGCTTGAGATGGCCGGAGTCGGATATCGTGCTCAGGTGCAGGGTGCCGATTTGGTCCTGTCTGTCGGTTACTCACATCCGGTGAAGATTACACCGTTTCAGGGAGTACAGTTCGCTGTCACTGATAACGTTATCACTGTTTCAGGAATTGATAAGTCACAGGTTGGTGAGATTGCAGCCAGGGTCCGCGCAGTAAGGCCGCCTGAGCCATACAAAGGAAAGGGCATAAAATATCAGGGTGAGAGAGTCCGCCGCAAGGCAGGAAAAGCAGCAAAGGCTGCAGGAGCTAAATAACATGAATAAGAATCAGAAAAAAGTCCAAAGACAAAACAGAATCAGGAAAAATATCGCAGCAGAATCAATGCGCCCAAGACTTTCAGTCTTCCGCTCGAATAAATATTGTTATGCTCAGATCATCGATGTGCGTGGAAATGCAATTGTCGGTATATCTGAAAAAGTGATTGCCAAAGGAGCAAAGAGAACCGTTACGCCAACCGAGAGCGCAAAGCTTGTCGGGACAGAGATCGCAAAGCTTGCTCTTTCTAAGAAAATAAAAGAAGTCGTTTTTGATAAGGGAAGATTTGCTTATCACGGCCGCGTAAAAGCAGTCGCAGAAGGCGCACGGGAAGGAGGGCTTAATTTCTAATGAGAAACAATATGCGAATGAACAGAATGCCCGACCAGAATAGTGAGTTCGAGGAGCAGATCGTACAAATCAACAGAGTTTCCAAAAAAACAAAGGGTGGAAATAAAGTTGGATTTTCAGCACTCACTGTGGTTGGTGACAAAAAAGGAAAAGTCGGTGTAGGTCTTGGAAAAGCACCGGACGTTGCCTCAGCAATCCGCAAAGGCATAAGCTATGCAAAAAAGCATATGGTTGAGACACCGCTTGTTAATGGGACTATTCCATTTAGAATTGATATAAAAGTCGGTGCAGCAAAAATTATGCTCAAGCCCGCACCTCCGGGATCAGGTATTATCGCAGGTGGATCAGTCAGAAGTGTGGTTGCGGCAGCAGGAATTCAAAACATTTCTTCAAAAGTGCTTGGTACAAATAATAAAATAAGTAATATCTATGCAACCCTTGAAGCGCTTAAGCAGCTTGGTGAAAGAGCAGAAAGATCAAATACAAGAAAGGCAAATATAAAATAACATGAACTTACTCGATCTTGAAAAAGCCACAGTAAAGAGAAAAAAGCGTGTCGGTCTGGGTCACGGATCCGGACGCGGTAAGACTTCTGGACGTGGAACAAAAGGGCTCAAAGCTCGTGGCAAAGTAGCGCTTGATTTTGAAGGAGGCAACCTTCCGCTTATCAAGAGAATGCCGTTTCTTCGCGGAAAAGGGAGAAATAAGCCTCTTAAGGGAAAGCCCGCTGTTATTAATGTCGGACTTCTCAATGAATTTGCAAAGAGCGAAACTGTTGATGTTGAGACGCTGACAAAGCACAAACTTGTCGCTTCCGACATTGCAAAACAAAATGGTGTTAAAATATTGGGAGACGGTGATTTGACAGTAGCACTTAATGTAAAAGTTCCTGTTTCCAAAGGTGCTGCCGAAAAAATTAAAAAGGCCGGTGGAACAGTACTTTAATGAACGATTTCTTAAAAACCCTTCGCAATAGTTTTAAATCTCCAGAACTGCGGAACAAGATTCTTTTCACGCTTGGTATTTTCCTCGCATTCAGATTTTTGGCGCACATTCCTGTCGCAGGTGTCAATGTCGCAGCGCTTAAAAATCTTTTTTCAGGCAATCAATTCCTCGGACTTCTCGATATCTTTTCAGGTGGTACGCTTGCCAATTTCTCGATAATGGCGCTTGGTCTTAACCCATATATTAACGCATCGATTATTCTCCAGCTTCTGACGATGGTGTTTCCCAAATTGGAAGAACTCTCAAAAGAAGGTGCACAGGGCCAGAGAAAGATCAATCAGTACACCCGATTCCTGACAGTGCCTCTTGCATGCCTGCAGTCAATTGGTATGTATGCACTGTTAAGATCTCAGGGAATTATCGTAACGCTTAACCCGATTGCATTTATTTCTTTCATCGCGACAATGGTTGCTGGGACAATGTTCCTGGTCTGGCTTGGTGAACTCATAACGGAACGCGGTATCGGTAATGGAATTTCTTTGCTTATTTTCGGCGGCATTGTCGGGAGGCTTCCGGTTGCAATCGGCCAGACATTCTCAACTTCAGGACAGGAGCAGTCACTAAATCTCGTTACATTTCTTATTCTCGGACTCGCTGTCATTGCCGGAATTATAATAGTAACTGAAGCCACAAGACAAATTACCGTGTATTACGCCAAGCGCGTACGAGGGAATAAAATGTACGGAGGGGAGTCGACTCATTTACCGCTTCGTCTGAATCAGGCAGGAGTTATCCCGATTATTTTTGCGGTTTCACTCGTTCTTTTGCCGTCTCTGCTTGCCAATTTCCTGCGTACATCTAAGAATCATATTCTGAGTGCCTTTGCGATTTTTGTGAACACCAATTTTCAGCCAACGGGTGTTGCCTATAATGTTCTCTATTTTGTTCTTGTTGTTGCCTTTACCTTTTTCTATACAGCAATTGTTTTTAATCCCAAAAAGATCGCAGAAGACATTCAAAAGTATGGGGGCTTCATTCCCGGTATTCGTCCCGGTAATCCGACAAGTAAATACCTTAATTATATTTTGACCAGAATCACCTTGGTCGGCGCAGTCTTTCTAGGAATTATTGCGGTCTTCCCGTCAATTGCACGTGTGGTGACCGGCATCCAGACATTACTTCTTGGAGGAACAGGTGTGCTTATTGTTGTCAGTGTTGTCCTTGAAACATTTAAAGCGATTGAAGCCAATCTCGTTATGCGAAACTACGAAGGGTTTCTTAAAAAATCATGAAATTAGTGCTGCTTGGTATTCAGGGCTCCGGAAAATCAACACAGGGCAATCTTCTCAGTAAAAAATTGCATATCCCATATCTCTCAACCGGACACATCTTCCGCGAACTTTCCAAAGAACATACACCGCTTGGGAGACATATCAAGGAGGTCCTTCATGCAGGTGCACTTGTCTCGGACTCACGAACACTACATATCGTGAAAGACTATCTGAAAAGGCCCGAGTATGAAAAGGGATATATTCTTGACGGGTTCCCAAGGACACTGAAGCAAGCTGAGGAATTTGAGGAAGATATTAATGATGTCGTGTATCTTGAGGTATCCGATAAAGAAGCACTCTGGAGACTTTCCTATCGGGAAGAGGATGAAGAGGCCGAAGAGCGGGATGATGAGACACTCGCTGCAGTGCGCAATAGAATTGAGCAGTTCCATACACATACAAAGCCGGTGCTTGAATATTTTCACCAAAAACGGCTTCTTATTGAAGTAAACGGCGAACAGCCGGTTGAGAAAATTCATGAGGAGATCATGAATAAGCTGCATTTATAGAAGGAATTAACCCATGGAAAAAGGATTTGTTATTGCAATTGACGGACCGGCTGCTTCAGGTAAGGGAACTATAGTACAACTACTTGCGACACTTCTTCATGGTCTCAATCTTTATACCGGGGGAATGTATAGAGCTCTTGCATTAAAATGTTTGCGGAATGGTATAAGTTTTGATGACAAAGAGAATGTTATTCGTACAATGCACGAGTCGCGAATAGATTTAGGTGAGGAATATACATTTGATGCTGTTGCACGAATTTATCTTGATGGAGAAGATGTAACATTAAAAATAAGAAAGCCTGAAATAGGGATTGGGGGAGGAAAAGTGGTATTGACACCTGGGGTAAGAGAAGAAATGGCCAAAAAGCAAAAAGCATTGGCCGGTCAATTAAAAGATAAGGGAAGAATAGTAATTCTTGACGGGCAGGACACGGGGACAAATGTCTATCCTGGAGCTGATATGAAAATTTTTCTTACTGCAAGTCAGGAGGTGCGGGCAGAAAGGCGATTGCATCAATATGCCAAACAAGGCCTTATGAGATCGTTTGAGGAGACATTAGAGGAGACAAAAGAACGAGACAAGAGAGATTGGTCGCGAGAAATGAGTCCTCTTTCAGCAGAACCTGAAAAAGATGGCTATTTTGTTGTTGATAGTACAAACATGAATGAAAAAGAGACATTTGATGTTATCGTAAATGAACTTAAAAAGAGGAAATTAATTATATGATACAGATAAAATCACCGGAAGAAATTGATATTATGAAGCACGCAGGACATATCCTGTCAGATGTGCTGTTTGAAATTCTCGGTGAGGTAAAGCCCGGTGTCACGGAAATTGAGATTGACCGAATGGCCGAGAGGTTGATACGTGAACGTGGCGGTGAGCCCGGATTTAAACGCGTTTCGGGGTATCACCACACGATCTGTATGTCCACCAATGACGCAGTGGTGCATGGTATTCCCGGTAAGTATGTTTTTAAAGAGGGTGACGTTGTCGGTATTGATTGCGGTGTATATTACAAGGGATTTCACACGGATATGGCGGAGACAATTATTATTGGAGAGAAAGATAAAGATGTGGAAAAGTTTCTTGCGACCGGAAAAAGGGCCCTTGAGGAAGGGATAAAACAAGCAGTTGTCGGTAACCGGGTAGGACATATCTCAAAGACAATTCAGGAAATTGTTGAGAAAAAGGGCGGATATTCGATTGTCAGAAATTTGATCGGTCATGGTGTCGGGCGAGATTTACATGAAGAACCTGAGGTGCCCGGGTATCTGGCAATGCCGCTTGAGAAAACGCCTTATCTTCGCGAAGGAATGACGATAGCGGTTGAGATCATCTACAATATGGGCTTAAAAGATGTTGTTTTGGACAATGATGGTTGGACAATACGCACAAAAGATGGCAAAATGGCAGGGCTTTTTGAGCGAACAATTGCTATTACTAAAGATGGACCGGTAGTTATCACAGCGTAATTTATCGCTCGTGATATCCAAAGCGCTCTTGATATCCTGTGATACCCTTAGTTGTTGCTCTTTTGAGCCTATTTTGCTATAATGCTCTGATGGCTCACCAGGGGTCTTTTGAAACTGATGGAGTAGTGAAAGAAGCGCTGCCGAATACGCTCTTTAGAGTGCAGCTTGAGGACGGCTCTTTAGTACTTTGTCATTTATCAGGTAAGATGCGAATGCATTTTATCAAGATCCTTCCCGGAGACAAAGTAAAACTTGAAATGACTCCCTATGACCAGGGTAGGGGCCGGATAATGTTTAGATATAGATAGCATGAAAGTACAGGCAAGTATCAAAAAAAGATGTTTGAAATGCAAAATAGTAAAGCGCAGAGGTGTTTTGTATATGACGTGCGAAAATCCACGCCACAAGCAAAGACAAGGCTAATATATGAGAATAACTGGAGTAAATATACCGGACAATAAAAGAGTTGATATCGCTTTGACTTACATCTATGGTGTCGGAAGAAGCAATGTCGTTCCTGTTCTTGAAAAAGCAGAAGTAGCAGCTGAGAAGAGAGCAAAAGATCTGACAGAAGACGAAGTAAAAAGGATCACCAAGATTCTTGAGACATTCAAGGTCGAGGGAGACTTGCGCGCTGAAGAAAACGGGAATATAAGAAGACTCAAAGATGCGGGTACATACCGCGGTACGAGACATGCAAGAGGTCTTCCGTCACGCGGACAGAGAACTCGTTCAAATGCACGTACCAAAAGAGGAAAGAGAGTCACTATTGGAGCTATCAAGAAAGAAGTAGCAGCAAAGATGGAGGCAGCAGCAAAATCAAAGGGTAAGTAGGGTTTATAAATATGGCAAAAGCAGTAAAAAAGGCAACAGCAAAAGTAAAGAAAAAATCAGTAAACAATGTTACTGAGCATGGTCGTGTGTACGTCACATCAACATTTAACAACACGATTGTGACAGTCACCAACGACAAGGGCGATACGCTCGGCTGGAGTAGTGCAGGTGCAAAAGGATTTAAAGGTACAAGAAAGTCCACCCCTTATGCTGCAAGTCTTGCAGTTGAAGATGTTGTGAAGAAAATTGTTGAAAAGGGACTTAAGTCAGCTGATATTTTTATCAAAGGTCCGGGCAGCGGCCGAGAATCATCCCTTCGTGGAGTCAGAAGTGCAGGGCTTTTTATCAGCTCGATTTCCGATATTACACCAATGCCACACAACGGACCAAGAGCGAAGAAGAAGAGAAGGGTTTAAAATATGGGAAGATATACAGGACCAAAACACAGATTAGCAAGAAGAGAGGGAGTAAATCTCCTTGAAAAGACGTCAAATTCTTTGATGAGAAGACTTATGACGCCTCCCGGTGTGCATGGAAAAAAGGGAAAGAGGCGTCCTTCCGAGTTTGGTACCCAGCTCCGTGAGAAGCAGAAGGCCAAGGTTATGTATGGGTTGTATGAGAAGCAGTTTAAAAAGCTTGTTCAGACTGTGTCAGAGCAAAAGGGAGACACTGAAGAACTCCTCCTCTCTCATCTTGAAAGAAGACTTGATAATATTGTCTATAGGCTTGGTCTGGCAAAGTCCAGAATGATGGCAAGACAGATTGTTGTTCATGGACACGTTCTTCTTAATGACAAAAGAATGACTATTCCTTCATATGTTGTAAACGAAGGAGACGTTATTTCTATCGATGAAAAGATCCAGAAAAATCCTGATGTCATGAAATTGTTTGAAGAAAAAACTGAAGTAATTGGTTTTCTTGAGAAAAAAGGGCCTGTCGGGAAGCTAAAAAGGATGCCAATTCCTTCAGATGTGCAACCACCATTCAACACAAGACAGATTATTGAATATTACTCAAGATAATGATACAATAGGAACTTATGGATGACTTTAATTTTAAAGTAAAAGAAATAACAGCTACTGCGGACTTCGGAGAGTTTGCAATCGAACCATTGGAGCCGGGATACGGACACACTATGGGTAATGCATTGCGTCGTGTTTTGTACACATCAATTCCCGGTGTTGCAGTGACTTCAGTCCGCATCACAGGTGTTAAGCACAAGTTCTCAACCCTCCCCGGTCTTAAGGAAAATATCGTTGACCTTCTCCTTAATATTAAAGAGTTGAACTTCCGTATGGAAGGCTCAAAGACCACTGAAGTGGTTAAGCTTACAGCCAAGGGTGCAGGTAAAGTAACCGCAAAAGACATCGAGACCACAGATGGCGTAGAAGTTGTAAATAAGGATCAGTACATCGGATCACTTTCAGGCGACAAAGCAAAGCTTGAGATCGAAATGACTATTGAAAAAGGTTACGGCTACTCACTGGCTGAGGAGAGAAAAGCCACAACGCTTGGAGTCATCACAGTTGATGCTGTTTTCACTCCGGTCAGAAGAGTAAATTATTCAGTTGTTGCAACTCGTGTCGGACGAAGAACAGATCTTGATAAACTCATTCTTAAGGTCTGGACCAATGGCACAGTTACCCCGCAGGAAAGTCTTACTCAGGCAGCAAGGATCCTTACTTCCTATTTCATGCAGATCTTCGAACCAAAAGCAGCAGCAAGCGTGGTCACTGATGGAGTACCTGTCTCATCATCAATCCCACAAGCAACGCTTAAAATGACCATTGATGAACTTGATCTTCCAACCCGTATTTACAATAGTCTTCGAAACGGCGGCATCGAGACAATCGAACAACTTCTTTCAGTTCCAAGAAAAGAATTGGTTTCGATGAGAAATATGGGTGGTAAATCAATTTCAGTAATTGAGGAAAAATTGCAGGAAAAAGGAATAAGTCTGAATCAATAAGTAGGTTTTGGGAGTCGAGGTTTGGATGAGAGATTCAGAAGTTAGAAACATTATGAAGTTAGAATTACTCTATTTTCAAACCGCGAACTTCACCATCTAACTTCCAACATCTTCCCGTCCAGTCTCCACAGTCACTATGAAAAAGAATGTTTTTGGTCGACAATTCAAAAGAGACACAAATGAGCGAAAGGCACTTTTTAAGAATTTGCTGACGTCTCTTGTCATGCACGAGCGAATCCGCACAACGGAAGCCAAAGCAAAAGCGATCAAGTCGGAAGCTGACAAACTTGTGACCAAAGCCAAAAAGGGAGGCAACAATGCATATCGTAATTTGGAGCCCAACATCAATCACGATGCAGTCGTGAAGATGATTGAAGATATCGCTCCACGTTTTGCCGGCCGGCCGGGTGGATACACACGAATTATAAAGATCGGTAAGAGAAGAGTTGCAGATAATGCAGAAATGGTTCTCATGGAGTGGACCGAGACCAAGAAAGTGCTTGTTGAGACAGAGGCCAAAAAGGGAGCAAAAAAGGCTGACAAGAAGGCAGCACCTAAAAAGGAGAAAAAAGAAGCAAAAGTAGCAGTAGCAAAAAAGCCGGAAGCAAAAGCAAGCGTTAAGAGTGTTGCCAAGAAATTGGTAACGAGACAGAAGAAAGGCTAATATGAATCAGGCAGCAATTACCAAATCAACAAAAGCAACAGACATACAAAGAGAATGGCAGCTTATTGATGTCAAAGATCAGGTTCTTGGGCGTGTGGCATCTCAGATCGCACAGCTGCTTATGGGTAAAGGAAAAGCATATTTTGTGCGTAATCTTGATTGCGGTGATTACGTAGTCGTTCTTAACGCAAAAGAAGTTAAAGTGACCGGTAAAAAAGAAGAGCAGAAGAATTATTACCGCCACTCAGGTTATCCCGGAGGATTCCGTCAGGAGACGCTTAAAGAGTTGCGCGCAAGAAAGCCTCAGGATATCATCACGCACGCAGTCAAAGGTATGCTTCCCCAGAATAGATTGAGAGACAAGATGCTGACAAGACTTTTTGTCTTTGAAGGAGAAGAGCACAAGTACGCAGACAAGTTTAATAATTAATATGGCAGACGAAGTACAACAATCAAAAAAAACGATCAAAAATACCAAAACTGAGTATGTCTCAGCTGTTGGGAGAAGAAAAGAAGCAGTCGCAAGAGTGCGCATCTACGAACACGTCAAAGACGGTCTGACTTTTGGCGCGACACCTGTTAAGAAGGGTGAGATGTATGTCAATGAAAAGCCGATTGCAGAATATTTCTCAGGTGATGTCTCAAGAAGACTCTACACTGAGCCGCTTCGCATAACGAATTTGCATCAGAAGAATTACACCATGACCATACGGGTTATGGGTGGAGGACTTTCCGGGCAACTTCAGGCAGCTGTTGCAGGCATTTCAAATGCGCTTAACAAAATGGACCGTGAGGCAAATCGCCCGGTTCTTAAGAAAAACGGCTTTCTCACCCGGGATGCGCGTATCAGACAGCGAAGAAAAGTCGGCATGGGTGGAAAATCCAGAAGAAAGCTCCAATCACCAAAGCGTTAAAAAGCTATTTAGCAGGCTTCAATCTATTTTTAATTTTCTCAAAACGCCCCCAGGCATTTTCCAGGGAAGATCGGATATCATACTCATTGCTTAATTGCGTAACTACATCTCCATTTTTATTAAGGATATAAAATGACGGACCCGCCTCGCCCGTTGCAATAAAACTAAGGGTATATCCCAAAGTATATCCTTTAGCTGTTATGCTTGCCAAAAGATCATTAAATGCTTCATGCACGGGGCGCATCTGCCGAATGGTAATCACGTCTTCTGTAGTCACATTCTCATCATTGATAACCCTTCCTCTTTTTAGAGCTATTTTTTTTATTTCTTCGGGGGATTTTTTGAGATCCTCGCTATATATTCCTGACCAGGCCATATTATGTGCAATTGATTTTTGCTCGTCCTGTAGAATATCTTTTGCTGTCCTTTTAGCATTTTTCTTATTGATCTTACCGTCTGTTTTCGACCAGCTATTACCACTGAAATTGAATTCATCATATAGAGCAAAATGCGTATCCAAGACTCTTCCATTGTCAGAAACAGACATGGCATTTTCCGGATCTATTCCGATAGACCTCATCCGATCCTTAAGCAATTCTTTATATCTGATGACGTATTTATGGTCCGCGCGTTCGTCACCGGACGCATGGCTTCGCTCATAGAATGCTGATTCTATCTTTAATTCCCCATTTGCCACCAGACTTGCGACATCAAGTAAAACGCTGTCTTCTTGCCCGGTTGCTTCGTTAATAATCCTAAGCGATGGATATTTTGTCATGTAGCCTGATCCCTGGCACGATGGACAGGGGTTATCGTATTTGCCGGAGCCATTGCATCTCGGGCAACCGGGGTTTGTTTCACCTTTTTTTCGCTCATAAATTGTCTTATTGTCAGTCAGGTCGGTAAATACTGTTCCTCCCTCTTTGCAGCTGCAATCAAGATGAAATGTTTTTTTACCCGAACAATTAGTACAGGTAAGCGTTTCTCCGCGTTTTTCTGTTGATGATTCCTCCGAAACCATTTCTTGCGCTGAAACAATAAGTTGATCAGGGGTAATAAGTGTGCTTTTCCAGTTAAGATATTCAGGGCTTGTAATCTCTTTTTTCGCACCGTCATTGTAGCGATATTTTTCGCTTAATTCTGCTCTGCTTGCAATAAAATCATTAATATCTGTAAATTCTTTATCCGGAAGAGATTCTCTTACCGGGACATTGAAAGCGTATTCTGTTTCACCGGCCTTCATTGTGCGAAGTTGTGTTTCTCCGGTTTCAATAAATCGAAGCATCACCACTTTTTCTCCGCTGAACTGGACCATCTCATTATCTTCGCCATAAATTCCATGTAATGCCTTCTCCAGATCTTTTATTTTTTCCGGGCCAACAATGGTATGGTTTTTTGTGTTTTCCGGTTGGTGTCTCTCTCTTTCCATATCTATGTAGCTATTTGTCCGTAAACATACGAAAGGGCATGATCATATACCGCTTCATATTTATTTTCTCTTATATAGTCCAATGGCGTTTTTCCTTCAAATTTTGAAAGCGGTCTCTTAAGAACATTGCCTACACCTCTATCTGTCCAGCTGCCTTCCAAAAAATAAACAATTTGAAAGTATGTTTTTGCGATTTTTTGAGAGTCAAATCCCTCAAGGTCAGCTTTTTCAATACCAAACCTTTTCTTCATAATTTTTCGTATTGCCGGTGCTGTTTCTCTGTGGAATTCTTCCATTACGATTTGCCCTGTTTGATAATTTTCTTCTTCCCATACAGCTCTGGCGTCTTCATTTATGTGTCCCATGATTTTAAAAACAATCGAATGTCCAAATTTGTTCTTCACGTCATTCAAAAAATCCTGATCTGATAATTTTTCCTTGATCAATTTTTTGTCGAACGTGCCCTCTTTATAGTTTTTGATAGCTATTTTTAAGTCATCAAATTTTTCTGTGATGTTTTCTTTCGGTTGCTGCGAAAATTTTTCTCTTTCCATAGCTTCATGTTTAGAATACATGCAAATGGAAGAGCTTGCTTGGCGGAAAAGTGTTATAATAATGACGGATTTGGGTTCAATATGAAATATGATTTTAAAGAAGCTCAGCTGGATGATGATTTTTGCGAAGATCGGCTGCATAAAATCAGAAATTTGCTGACTCCCTCTGGCCTCTTTACTATTGTTGGAATTCCGGGAGTTGGGATATCATTCTTTATCCGCTTTCTTGCAACCAGAAATTTTGCCCGTTTTATTTATTTAGATACCTCGTCTCTTACGGCACTCAACAAATACGAATTTTATACAGCTCTGCTTAAGGAATTGGGTGGTACAAAAATTTCAAAGAGTGATCAGGAGATACTTAATGAATGCAAAAAGCGCATCAAAGAACTCTTAAAGAAAGAAAAGCATATTGTCTTTTTATTTAATAGATTTGATGATCTGGGGAGAGGAATTGATAAAAATCTTTTGGATAATTTGCGAACGCTGAGACATATAGCAGCCGATAAGATCTCAATGATTTTTGTAACACACAAAGGACTGTATGACGTTTCACCGGATGCGGTGTCCGATGCCAATTTGGATTTGTTCTCAAATCTTTATTATTTTGCGTCCCTTCCAAAAGATGATTTGGAAAAGCTTTTCTTGTTGCACTCTCCCGATCTCATTTCAGAGAAGAAAATTTTTGATGAGGTATATGAACTTAGTGGAGGTCATTATCAGCTTGCCAAGCTTATTTTAAAAACGGGACGGAGGAATGATTTGTTAACTGACAAGTTCATCAAAATTTCTTTAAAAAAGATATATGATAAGCTGACGTATCTACAAAAAAAGACTCTGGCGAAAATTACTTTTAATAAAACTGTTGATTCAATAGATGCTGAACTCATTAGGTACGGTTTTGTAATCGGAGATAAAAGTGATTACCGAATATTTAGTCCAGTGTTTGAGGAGTATATAAAAGAAAATGCGAGCATAAAATTATCGGTAAAGGAAGCGAAGCTTTTTGCTCTTCTTAAGAAAAAATTGGGAAGAGTTGTTGCAAAGGAGGAATTATTCAGGAGCTTGTGGTTGGAGGACGGGGAAGAGTTTGGGTCTGATTGGGCATTAAACTCTCTCATTTATCGTCTCCGAAAAAACCCTATGTTTGTGGCGAAAGGCTTCGTTATTGAAAGCCATAAAAAAACCGGCTATATGCTGGTGAAGAATTGATCAAATTTCAATAGTTATTCCCGTTTCAAGTCCGTTGAATTCTATATCCTTTGTCTCAAAATATTCTGTAAGGCGCTGATACATCATCTGGCGGACGCCATCTTTCCATAGCCAGTCATGGATCGGGACGATGTATTTGGGCTTAAGGCTCAGAGCTTTTTCAATCGCTTCTGTGGTACTGCCCCAGGGAGCGGTAAGGGGAAGGGCGAGGATGTCGGCTGTTTTATTGAAGTGTAGGGAATCCCCTGGGTGGGTGAGTTTATTCAACGCTGTTATGACGATATTTTCAGGCACCGGCGTATCCCACAGCTTCTCATGCGGCGCATCTTCAAATGAGATGACCTCGTCGTTGTTTGCCTGTGCCTTAATGCCTTCTTTTTCGAGTATTCCGACGATTGATGCATTGGTGACGATCTTAACAGCGGGGAATTTTGTAACCAGTTCTTTTATGAGCGGTATAGCCATGTGATCCGGATGCTCATGGGTTATGGTGATGTAATCAAGTTTATTTAATGTATTTACATCAAGCGCTTTTTCATTGACTGTAAATACCCCCGGATCCATCAGGACAGTTGTGTCATTGTCTTCAAGCAGCAAGCAGGAGTGAAGGTATTTGGTGATCTTCATTGCTTTATTATAACACCTACGACCTAGCCAATTGTCGTTAATCTTTGTTGCGTATAGCCAATCTGTTTTATTTCATTGAGAATTTTCTCGGCGCTTAAATTGGTGAGATCAACATTTTCACCAAGCCGCAACACCATCACGCCCTGAATAATATCTTTTGCTTTAAGTGCCTCATTTTTCTTAAAATTGCCAACAGACAAATCCATAGGTCTGATGGGGTTATGGCTATAAGTAAAAAGCAGGCGTGCGAAAAAGAGATTGGTCTCAACGCTTACATCAGTCACCTCTTTAAGAAGAATTGTCCTCACTGTCTCAGAGGCAAAAAAAGCTTTTGTGATCACTGTTATTTTTGTGGTATCAATAATAAGCGTTGAAGGGAAGAGATCCAAGGGAAAAACAGACCTGATCTTTAAAAGTATATTTTCAGCTTGGGCTGCAACTGTACTCAATTTTTCTCTGGCAGTCTCTTCTTTTTTGGCAGCTTCACGTGCTCCCTCTATTATCCCTTCCTCCTTACCAATCTCTGAAGAATCCATAAGTTTTTCCTTAACCTGTTCCGTCATAGCGGCTTTCACACCTTCTCTGTAAGCTTGCTCCCTGATCTCCTCATATTCTTTTGTGGGAATTTTTGGGGGAGAATTTATGACTCCGATTGGATCATTGAGTTTTGTCTTCCCACTATTCTCTTTTTGTGATTCTTCAAAAATTACTTTCTTTTTCATAATAATACCTCTCAGGCTCAGCATAACGAGGTAGGAAAAGAAAATGACTAAAATAGGGTAAGAAGCAGATAAGAATACATACAGTCTTATTACAGCTTTATTGTGGGAACTTAAACATTAAAAGCTACAATTAATAACTTTACAGAAAAGGAGGTGATATGTATGCCGGATTCAATGCTGATTGCAAATATACAACAAGCCAAGCAACGTCAGGAGCAGGCTCAAAGAGACAAAGAGTATTATGAACAGAAGGCGCAAGAAGCAGAACAGGAGATAAATTCTACCAAACAAGAGCTTGAGACATACAAGCAGCAAGCCCAGGAGGAGGCAAATGCGGCACAAGATGCGGTAAGTGAAGCAGATCCTTATGCGTAATCTTAATTATTCTTTTCTTCACCCGACTGAAGATATCCTTCGGTCATGGCAAGAAGTTTGCCCATTTCCTGAACGAATTTTTTGGCGTGACTGCGGCTCATACCGATGCGCGACACAATGCGGACTTGATTACTATTAAATAATTTTTGTCCGACATCCAGCATAATACCATCCTCGTTGACGTTCATGAATATATTGTCCGTATAAAGAATCGGCGTGTTGTCGAGATTGACATTCAGTTCGACTTTTTGCTCCTTTTTCTTATCCATAGATTTTTACACCCCCTTTCACATAGAAAAGTATAGCACATGCGTTTTTAGATATTGCCAACAGGAGAGAGTTATGTTTTAATTGATGATATAAGCTGAATGAGTACTTTTACCTCCGAATCCGTCTGCTCGGGACACCCAGATAAGATCTGCGATCAGATTTCAGATGCGATCGTCGATGCTGTTTTGGCCCGTGATCCTCATGGTCATGTTGCCGTCGAGACAATGGCTGCACACGGTCATGTGGTGCTGGCCGGAGAAGTAACGACAAGTGCAAAAGTGAATTTTGAGAAAGTTGCCCGGGAGCAGATAAAGCGCCTTGGTTACATAGATCCTAAATCCGGCTTCTACTATGATTCGCCGATGGCAAGCTATATCCACAAACAATCCCCCGAGATCAAAGTCGGCGTTGATGATAAGGGAGCCGGGGATCAGGGGATGATGTTCGGGTTTGCCGTCCGCGAGACTCCGGAGCTGATGCCGCTTCCTATTACCCTTGCCCACGGTCTGACCAGGCGGATTGATGAAGTACGTGTAGACGGACTTATTCCATATCTCAGGCCTGACGGGAAGAGTCAGGTGACTATTGAGTACAAAGGCGATAAACCTGTCGCAGTCACATCAGTAGTTCTTGCGGTGCCGCACAAGGAAGATATTGACCTTAGGACGGTAAAGAATGATCTTTATAAAGATGTCGTTACCTATGTCCTTGATCAATACGGGTTTAAAATTTCCAAAAGCGATGTTATTGTGAATGGTACCTTTCCAGCACAGTGGGATCCGAAGCTTGGAATTCACGTGACTTGAAGTCGCGG
>JADMIO011053097.1_pt1 | contig 44224 bp, 41 predicted proteins | sample 8958161 | NCBI WGS metagenome assembly JADMIO01 (sample SAMN16585339, study PRJNA669376) | soil metagenome | isolation source: Crop rotation soil | place: USA: Cullars Rotation, Alabama | collected 2011
CGCGACAACTTGTCCACGTGGAATTCTAAGCTTAGGATCCCAATGTGCTGGAAAGCGGCACACTCGAGGGCGCGGCGGGGAACGTGCGGATCCTCTCGGGTCGGTTTGGACCATACGTCACCGACGGGGTGACGAACGCGACGCTCCCGAAGGGAACCGATCCCGCTAAGATCGACGCCGAGAGCGCGAATCGAGTCCTCAGCGCGAAGCGCGAGAAAGGGCCGAGCGAGCGCCCGGCGGGTGGACGGTTCGGAGCGAAGAAGGCCGCGCCGAAGACGGCGGCGAAAAAGCCCGCCGCCAAAAAGCCTGCGGCCAAGAAGGCCCCGACAAAGAAGAAGGCGTGACGCCCCCGGTCGCACGCCTCATCGCGCACGGCACGCCGGAGTACGACGCGCTCGTCGATCTCCGGCGGCGGGTCCTGAGACTCCCGATCGGACTCGATTTCCATCCTGAGGAGCTTGCGGCCGAGTCGGACCAGATTCATGTCGGCGTGTTCGCCGACGGGATCGTAGTCGCGTGCGCGACGCTCGTGCCAAAAAGGGGGGGAGAGGAAACCGAAGGAAAGGTCCGGCAGGTCGCGGTCGATCCGCATCACCAAGGGCATGGTCTCGGCACGTTCGTGATGGAGTGGGCCGAGACCGAGGCACGCACGCTGGGGTGGCGCACGATCCTGCTCCACGCGCGCGCCGCGGCGGTTCCATTCTACGAGCGCCTCGGCTATCAGGTCGAGGGCGCTGAGTTCATCGAAGTGGGGCTTCCGCACCACCGGATGACCAAAGCGCTCTAACGCCGATCGCACGCTCAGGGCATCGTGATCTCGATCCGGTGTCGTCCCTGAAGATCAGGGGGAACGGCGCGAACCGGCTTGCCATCGAGCCGGACATTGACCGCTTTTCCGGCTCCTCGACGCAGAGCGATATCAAGCGTTGCGGCGCGGTACGGGACGCCTTCCAGCGCGAGACCACCCCAGGCCCGCGGGACCAACGGCTCGAATCGGAGGCCGTCGCGATCGAACCGCATTCCCACGAGCCCCTCGGTGACCATGCTCAGGTAGGCGGTCGCGGACCACGTCTGATCGGGTTCGGAGCCCCAACGGTGGCCGTTCTGCCAGCCGCCGTCGACCTCGCCGGTCTTCGCGTTGTAGATCTCGAAAAACTTGCCCCCACGTGTGGTGGCGAGCCCCGCGAGCTTCGTCAGCTCGGAGGTGAAAGCCGCCTCGTCACGCAGCTTGACTGCGGCACGCGCCCAGAACCCTTGCACGACGGGCCAGACGATGACGTTGTGGCGCCCGGGACGCTCGTCGGAGAAGCGCGGGAAGTGCGGCCAGACGTCGGTGACGCCGTACGGCTCGACGTGCGCCGCGCGCAGCATCTGTCGCCCCCGGGAGGCGGAGGCGACGTCGAAGAGGATCGAGAAGGCGAGTCCGGCCCCTTCTTGGGACGGATCGAGCGCGCCCTGTTCATTCAGGAGGTAGCCGTAGCGAGCCTGGGCGGAGATCCAAAAGCGACGATCGATCCGGGTTTTCAGCGCGCGAGCGGCATCGTCCCAGGCGCGTGAGGAGCGGCCAGACTCGCGCGCCATCGCGCCGAGAGCACGATACGCACCGACGTAGAGGCTGTTCGTGCTGAGCGCCATCAGGCGATCGGTCCCCTTGTGATCGAGCACGAAGCTGCTGCCGGAGTCGTCGGGTTCAGCCGGGGGGGTGGGGTACCCGGCGATCCCGTCGTTGAAGAACGAGGGACCGAGGAAGAGCCCATCACGCGCGGAGTAGCGCTCGGCGCGCATCTCGCGAAGCGTGCGTTCGGAGATCGCGTAGGCATTCCGCAGGAAGTCGCGGTCGCCGGTCACGCGGTAGTGGTTCCAGGCCGCGACGATCCAGATCACCTTGTCCCACCATTGGTTGTCGCGCTGGACGACCGGGCTTCCCGTGGGATTAGGCGTCGTGACGGCGAAGAGGGTGTCGCGGGCGACATCCGGGGCAAGGAGGCTTCCCGCGTTCCAAGAGTTCACAGAGGCGTCGCGTGTCCAGGGTTGGGCGTAGCCGCCGCCGGCGCGGAAGAAGCGCGCACCGCGCATCAGGCCGGTCCGGTTGTAGACCTTTGGATCGGCGGCGACGGTGTTCGTCGTCAGGAGGTTATCGAGCGCGCCCTCGAACGCCGCACCGATCGTCGCCTGAAGTTCGGACCGCTCCAGCCGGAGAACCGGACGCGCGGGCGGGGCCGATTGAGGTGGGAGGAAGGCCAGCATCGCCCCCGAGTGTACGCGCGGGGACGGAGGCGATAGGATGGTGGAAGGGGGTTTAGAGATCGGTGCGGAAGCGCTGGACGAGGTCGATCGCGAAGTCGCGATCTTCCCAGCCGTGAATCTCGACAGCCTTCTCCTCAAGTTGCTTGTAGACCTCGAAGAAGTGCTGGATCTCCTTGGTGGTGTGATCGTTCAACTCGCGCACGGAGCGACGGTAGCCGAAGCGGGGATCCTTTGTGGCGACGCAGAGAATCTTCTCATCGGGTCCCTTGTCGTCGGTCATCTTCATCACGCCGATCGGAGCGGCCTCAACGACACAACCCGGGAAAGTCGGGTGTGAGAGGAGAACGAGCACGTCGAGGGGATCACCGTCGACGTAGTGCGTCTGGGGGATGTACCCGTAATCGAAGGGGTAGAAGAGCGGCGAATAGAGGACGCGGTCGAGTTTGATGATCCCCGTTTCGGCGTCGACCTCGTACTTGTTCGTCGAACCGCGAGGGATCTCGATCACGGTGTTGAAGAACTCGGGGGCGTTCTGGCCGATCGTCGCGTTGAGAAGGGACATCCAAACCGGAGCGTACCGGGCGCGCTCGCGTCGCGATGTCATCCGGCATTCAGATCACGGTCCGAACGAATCACGTAACTGTGTGAGACCACCATGCCTCCACAGTCCGCACTCACCAAAATCGTCATCGCCATCGTGCTCTCCATCGTCGCGTGGTTTTTGAACCCCTGGGGACTCGTCGGGATCGCCGCGATCGTGCTGTCGGTGCTCGGTAGCGTGGAGTGGGCGAAAGCCAAAGGTCTCTCGCCTTGGTTTGGGTTGCTCGGATTCTTCTGGATTATCGGCTACATCATCCTGTTCTTCATCCCGGGTCGCGCCACTAGCGGCTTCCCCGGCGATGCGAACAGCAACTATCCTCGCTAAACGAGTTCGCCCGAGAGTCCCCAGCGGTGCGCGCCCACGGCGCGCACCCGGGCGAGGCGCCCCACTCGCTCAGGTGAAGACTCGAAGTGCATCATCCGTCCCTCGCGAGTGAAGCCCTGCATCCGATCGGGATTTTTAGATGACGGACCCTCGACCAGAACTTCAAAGGTCGATCCGACGAGTATCTCGTTGATCTCGCTCGTAATGGACTCCTGTAGCGCGATGAGACGGCGGAGCCGCTCATTTTTGAGAGCGGGATCGAGTTGCTCCTCGTACACGGCGGCGGGAGTTCCGGGGCGCGGGGAGTAGGCAAAGCAGAACGCGCCATCGAAGCGGTACTCGCGCACGGCGTCGAGGGTGGCCTCGTACTCTTCCTCGGTCTCGCCGGGGAAGCCGACGATCAGGTCGGTAGTCAGACCGATGCCGGGAACGGCGCGGCGAAGCGCGGCGACGATCTCACCGAAGCTCTCGCGGGTGTAGAGACGCTTCATGCGGCGGAGCATCGAGTCCGCTCCGCTCTGGAGGGGCATGTGGCACTGCTCCATCACGGCGGGGACGTCACGGATCGCCTCGATCACGTCGGGGCGGAAGTCACGCGGGTAGGGTGAGGTGGAACGGACGCGCTCGATGCCAGGCACGGCGGCGACGAGGTGCAACAGCTCGGAGAAAGGAACTTTGCCTTCGGGCATGTTCTTGCCGTAGGAGTTCACGGTTTGCCCGAGAAGCGTCACCTCACGGGTGCCGTTCTCCGCGAGGGCGCGGACCTCGGCGAGAATCTCGGCAGTGGGACGACTCCGCTCACGTCCGCGTGTGGTGGGGACGATGCAGAAGGTGCAGAACTTGTCGCACCCGTACTGGATCGGAACGAACGCCTTCAGCTTGGCCGTTCGTCCGACCTCGCGCCGGGGCATCTCCTCGACGACGGCGCCGCGGCGCTCAGGAAGGTCGAGGCGGGTGGCGAAGCGGCGAACGTCGAGTGCCTCCTGGACGAGGGCCGGGATCTCCGCGATGTGGCCCGTTCCGACGACGAAATCAACGTGGGGTGCGCGGCGGCGAATCTCCTCGGCACGGAGCTGAGCCATGCAACCGCAGACCCCGACGACGAGATCGGGCCGCGCGCGCTTGAGGAGCGCGATCTCGCCGAGCATCGAGAACGCCTTATCCTCGGGCTTCTGACGGACCGAGCAGGTGTTCAGGAGGATCACGTCGGCCTCTCGGGAGGACTCGGCGGGGTGGTAGCCCATGCCTTCGAGGAAGAGGCCCATCTGTTCGGAGTCTTCCTCGTTCATCTGGCATCCCCATGTTTGGACGAAGTAGCCGCCCCGCCGCTCGGCGCGGGGCGGCCGCGACGAGGCTAGAGCGATCGGGGAGAGCAACGCGGCCATCGGAACGGAAAGGGTACCGGGCGTGTCTACTTGGAGATGGCCTCCGATGCGCCGTATACTCCCGCCGTGCCGGACTCCAGCGCGCGCGCCATCCTCCTCAACCGCATCACCCTGGTGTTGGGGTTCGTCGGGCTGTTCATCTCGGGCTACCTCTCGTACGTCAAGGCCTCGGGACTGATGCCGCTGTGCGGTGCCTCGGGAGGATGCATGGCGGTGACGAGTCACCCGGCCGCGTACTGGTTTGGGATCCCGGTGGCCTACTTCGGGCTCGCCGGTTATCTCGCGCTCACCGGCCTCGCGGTGGTTCGCGAGCTCGCGGGACGCGAGCTCAGCCGGGCGCTCGTCGGGCTCGGACTGATCATCTCGACGTTCGGGCTGTTCGCGTCGGGGTATCTCATGTTCGTCGCGACGACACAGATCGGGGAGACGTGCAAGTGGTGCATCGGGAGTGCGACGACGATGCTCCTGACGTTCATCACCCATGCGTTCCTGTACGGTCAGGCGGCGGATGCGGAAAAGCCGGTGTACCGTCCTCGGATCTCGGCGCTGCCGTTCGTGATCTCAGGACTTCTCGTCACGGGGACGGCGATCGCGCTCGTGCCGAAGTCGGACGAGCGGATCACCGAGGTCAAGGTGGCCCCGGGACTCCAGCTCATTCCGGCCAACTCGAACTCGCTCGGTGAGGCGAACGCGCCGGTGACGATCGTGGAGTTCGCGGACTTCTGTTGCCCGGCGTGTCGCTCGACGGCGATGAGCACGCGCGAACTCGTGAAGAAGTATCCGGGCAAGGTACGGCTCGTCTTCCGGCAGTTCCCGCTCCTCGGCGTCCAGGGGCACGAGATGTCGTATCCGCTTGCGATCGCGAGCGAGTTCGCGGCGAAGCAAGGCAAATTCTGGGCGTTTCACGAAGCGGCGATGACGAGTCCGCAGGTGCCGGTGACGCTCGACGAGGTGCTCTCGATTGGGCGCAACATCGGCCTCTCACAGGATGATCTGGCGAAGATCGTCGACGGAAAGGCGCCGAGCGACTCGTTTGACAAGGTGTACGCGGATCAGGAGGAAGGCGTCAAGCTCGGCGTGGGCGGGACGCCGACGTTCTTCGTCCAGGTCAACGGTGGGCCGACGAAGAAGGTCGCCTTCAACTCGCTCGAGAAGGCGTTCTCGGACGGCGAGTTCACCCGGTATGTCAAGTAAGCCGACGGTTCTCGTCGCGATGTCGGGCGGGGTGGACTCGTCGGTCGCGGCGGCGCTCCTGTTACGGCAGGGGTACCGCGTCGTCGGACTGACGATGCAGATCTGGGAGGAATCGCAGACCGACGCGCGCCACGCGGGTTGTTGCTCGCTCGGAGCGGTGGAGGACGCGCGGCGGGTCGCGGCGACGATTGGGATCCCGCACTACGTGATGAACTTCCGTGAGGAGTTCCGGAAGGCGGTGATCGATGACTTCGTCGACGAGTACGCGCGGGGGCGCACGCCGAACCCGTGTGTGCAGTGCAATCGGCACGTAAAGTTCGAGCATCTGCTCCGCAAGGTCGGGGAGCTCGGGTGTGATCTTCTGGCGACGGGACACTACGCGCGGATTCAGAAGGCTGGTGATCGCTACGAGCTTCTACGTTCGTTAGCACCCGACAAGGATCAGAGCTACGTGCTGTACATGTTGGAGCAGAAGGCGCTCGCGCGGACGCTGTTCCCGATGGGAGAGATGCCGAGCAAGGCGGGGGTGCGCGATCTCGCGCGCGAGCTCGGACTACATCTCGCGGACAAACCAGACTCGCAGGAAATCTGCTTCGTGAGCGAGGCAGGCGGATACAGCGAGTTTCTTCGCAAGCGGCGGCCGGACCTATTCGCGGGCGGCGAGATCGTGGATGCGGACGGGAAGGCGATCGGGCGTCACGAGGGAATCGCGGGGTTTACGGTCGGTCAGCGGCGCGGAATTGGACTCACGCCGAAGGACGGGCGTCCGCTCTACGTGCTTGGATTGCATCCGGAGACGAACGCGGTTCGGGTCGGGGCGAGCGAGGATCTGCTGACGACCGAGGTGCCGTTGGACGGATTCTCACAGCAGGATTCCAGGCTCGACGGAGTACGAGTGCAGGCGAAGATCCGCTACAACATGGCGGCGCAACCGGCGACCCTCCACCTCGGGGACGAGGCGCGTCTGACGTTCGACGAACCGGTTCGAGCGGTGACGCCGGGGCAGATCGCGGTGGTCTACCAGGGTGATCTCGTGATCGGGGGTGGAACGATCGCTTCACCCGTCGCGCCGAACGTTGCATCCAAAACGGCTGTCGTCGCGTAGAGAGATCCTAGCCGCGCGCCCCACCAGAGAGTCGGTTGGGCTAACGATGGGCGCGCGGGAACGTTAAAGGAAAAGGATATGAGCCGCTACCACCAGGACGACAACAACTCCCTCATCTACATGCTCGCGGGCGTGGGTCTCGGCGCCATCATCGGCGCGGCGGCCGGTCTGCTCTTCGCGCCGAAGTCGGGCGAGGATCTCCGCGGCGACATCGACCACAAGTACAAGGAGCTCAAGGGTAAGACCGAAGAGTGGGTTAACGAGCAGCGCGCGAAGCGGGCCGTCGATGCCGCCGCCGACGAGCTCGGCGTCTAATCGGGTTAGCTAGCCCGGCATGACACGCCCCGGGGGCTGGAGAATCGCGCTGTGGGTGGCCATCTTGGTCGCCGCGCTCGGATTCCTCTATCTCGTCCGGGGCGTTCTGCTGCCCTTTCTGCTCGCGTTCGCGATCTCCGCGATCCTCGCGCCGCTCGTCAAGAAGCTCGAACGGCGCAAGTGGCCGAAGTGGGCGGCGATCGGAAGCATCTTTCTCGTCTTCTTCGGATCGCTCGTCGCACTCGGGATCTGGCTCACGCCGATCGTGAGCACGCAGGTTGTCGGGTTCAAGGAGAAGATCGAGGACGTGGCGACCGGATTCGCCCAACCGAACGAGGACTCGAACTTCTTCGTGCGGTGGAACCCCGTAGTCGTCCAGCGTTCGAACAGCTCGCGCGACGTGGTCGACACGTTCCTTGAGGCGCAGGCGCCGACGCTCGAACGGCTTGGACTGCCGAATTCCAAACGCGCGATCTACGCGCAGTACGTCGAGCCGCAACGGGGGCAGATCAATAAGAGCCTCCAGAATTTCCTGCAGGGGTTCGTAGGGATCGCCTCGGGATTCGTGGCGCAGGTGCTCGTACTCCTGTTCGTTCCTTTCCTCGTGTTATTGATCCTGCCGAACTGGGAAGGGTTGCGGCGGAAGATCTTCGCACTGATTCCGCCTCAGATCCGCCCCACGACGGTCGGATTGTTAGAAGACATCGGAGATGTTTTCTCGCGCTATCTGCGGGGCGTGGCGATCGCGGTTTCGGGATATATGGCGCTGATGGCGATCGTGCTCTCTGCGCTCGGCGCGCCGTACGGGATCCTGCTCGGGGTGCTGTTCGGGATGGTCTATCTCATCCCGTATCTGAACGTGATCATCTCGGCCTCGGTGCTGTTCGGGGTCACGATGCTCTCGGGGCAGAAAGACGGACTCTTTCTCCACATGAGCTCGCCGTTCGCGTTCGCGGCGACGATCGTCGCGATCTTCGCGGTCATCCACCTCTTGTACGACAATGTGGTCTATCCGCAGTTGGTCGGCAGGGGAGTGGGACTCGATCCGATCGTCTCGATGTTCGTGATCTTCTCGGGCGGGGCGCTCTTCGGGTTGCCGGGGATGATCCTCGCGTTCCCGTTCGCAGGATCGGTGAAGGTGATGCTCGAACGGCTGTTCGGAGTGACGAACCGCGTTGAATCGACGCTCGCCTTGCCGACGGTGCCCGAACGTCACCGCGTCTCGGCTAATCTGACGCCGTGATCCTCGCGGCTCTCCTCCTCTCCCAGGGCAACCCCGCTCTCGCCACCATCACTCCGGAAGCGCTGAAGGCGCACGTCGCGTGGCTCGCGGACGATGCTCGAGGTGGGCGGGGGATGCTCACACCGGGCGGAGAGGCGGCGGCCGAGTACGTGCGAAAAGCGTTCGAAGGACTCGGGGCGAAGCCGCTTGAAAGCGGCTGGTATCAGGACGTGCCGATCACGCTCCGGCGCGAAGGGAAGAGCGGCACCGCGCGCAACGTGATCGGAGTCATCCGCGGGCGGGATGCGAAGCTCGCGGGCGAGTACATCGTGCTCTCGGCGCACTACGACCATCTCGGCACGAGCACGCGCGACATCCCGGACAAGATCTACAACGGCGCGAACGACGATGCGAGCGGAGTCGCGGGGATGATCGAGGCGGGGCGGGCGCTCGTTCGCATGAAACCGAAGCGGAGCGTGCTTCTCATCGGGTTCTGCGCGGAGGAGCTCGGACTCGTCGGATCGCGCTATTACGGAGCGCATCCACTCGTCCCGCTGAAGAACACGGTCGGGATGGTGGAACTGGAGCAGATCGGTAGAACCGACGACAGTGAGGGACCACGGGTCGGCGCATTCACGGTCACGGGGTACACGTTCAGTGACCTTCCGAAAACTCTAGGGCTCGCGGCGGGCACGCTGAACATGAAGACGGAGGACAATCGGAACGGAGACCCGTATTTCGTCGCGAGCGACAACGCCGCGCTCGCGCTTCAGGGCGTCCCGGCACACACGGTCTCGGTGGCGTTCCAGTACCCGGACTACCACGGTCCGGCAGACACGGCGGACAAGCTCGATTACTCGAACATGGCGAAGGTCGTGCGGGCGGTGACGCTCGGCATCTTGCGGCTCGCGGACGGACCGCGCCCGAAGTGGAACGAGGCTAATCCAAAGACGGCCCGGTTCATCGCGGCACAGAAGGCGCAGAAGTAGGTCGCAGAACCGGCCAGCGGAAGCGGCGGGGGATCGTTTAGACTAAGAGGCTCGGATGAGCCACCAGCGCGTTCTCGTCGTCGACTTCGGCGGGCAGTATTCGCAACTCATCGTGCGGCGCGTTCGGGAAGCGGGCGTGTTCAGCGAGATGGTGCCGTGGACGGCGGCCGCCGACGCGCTCCGCACGGAACGCCCCGACGCGCTGATCCTCTCGGGCGGTCCGCGTTCGGTGCTCGAAGAGGGCGCGCCCGATCTCGATCCGGCGCTCTTCGAGGGCGTGCCTACACTAGGCATCTGCTACGGCCAGCAGCTTCTCGCGAAGAATCTCGGCGGGGAAGTCGCCAAGAGCGATCACCGCGAGTACGGGGCGCGGCATCTGGATCGGCGCGTCGCGGGTTCGCTCCCATCGCTGCTCCGGACCGACGAGGTCTGGATGTCACACGGGGACCAGGTTCTTCGCGTTCCTGAAGGGTTCGAGATCACGGCGACGACCACGAGCTGCCCTGTGGCGGGGATGGAAGATTCCGCGCGCCGGATCTACGGCGTGCAGTTCCACCCCGAGGTGACGCACACGCCCGGAGGGAAGGAGCTCCTGGCGTCGTTCCTCGACCGCGCCGACCTGCGGCGCGACTGGACGGCGGACGCGTTCGTCGAGGAGCAGGTCGCGGCGATCCGCGAGCGGGTCGGTGAGGGCAAGGTGCTGTGCGCAGTCTCAGGCGGTGTGGACTCGTCGGTGATGGCGGCGCTCCTCATCCGGGCAATCGGGGAGCGCGCGGTGTGCGTGTTCGTCGATCACGGACTCCTGCGCAAGGACGAGGCGAAGCAGGTTATTCAGACGTTCGGCGACCATTTCGGCGCGAATCTCCACGCGTTCGACGAGCGAGAGCGGTTCTTCGGACTGCTCGCGGGAGTCACCGATCCCGAGCGCAAGCGCAAGATCATCGGCGAGGCGTTCGTCCGGGTGTTCGAGGATCACGCCGACGAGCTGCAAGGATGCGATTTCCTCGCGCAGGGGACGCTGTACCCGGATGTGATCGAGTCAGGCTCCTCGACGGCGGCGAAGATCAAGACGCACCACAACGTCGGCGGGTTGCCAGACTGGATGCGTCTCGCGCTGATCGAGCCGCTCCGGCTGCTCTTCAAGGACGAGGTGCGCGCGGTCGGTCGGCTACTCGGTCTTCCGGACGAGATGGTCGAGCGCGAGCCGTTCCCCGGTCCGGGTCTCGCGGTGCGGATCGTGGGCGAAGTGACGCCCGAGCATGTGCGGATCGTCCAAGACGCCGACGCGATCTTCCGGCACGAACTTCGCGAGCGCGGGCTCAACAAGGGAATTTGGCAGAGCTACGCGGCGATGCTCGACGTTCGGAGCGTCGGGGTGATGGGGGACGAGCGCACCTACGCGCGTCCGATCGTGCTGCGGGCAGTGGAGAGCGAGGACGCCATGACGGCGCGCGCGGTCGATATCCCGTTCGAGACGCTGAGTCACGTCGCCACGCGCATCGTCAACGAGGTCTCGGGCGTGAACCGAGTTTTCTACGATCTCACCAGCAAGCCTCCCGCGACGATCGAACTCGAATAGAACAACAGATATGGCTCACCTCGAAACGTTCCTCTCCGAAGACAAGATCCAGAGTCGCATCGCCGAGATGGGGCGAGAGATCTCGCGCGACTACGGGGACGAAGAGCTCGTCCTCGTATGCATCCTCAAGGGGTCTCTGCACTTCCTCGCCGATCTCTCGCGCAAGCTCGGGGAGAACGTCGTGATCGATACGATGCGCGTCTCGAGCTACGGGGATGCGATGGAGAGTTCGGGGATCGTCCAGATCGTCAAAGATCTGGAGCTCTCGATCACGGGGAAGCACGTCCTGCTCGTCGAGGACATCGTGGACACGGGGGCAACGCTCGCGTATCTCCTCGAGCTGCTCGCGACGCGCCAGCCCGCGAGCCTGAAGGTCGCCAGTCTCCTGAGTAAGCCGGAGACGAGGAAGACCGAAGTGCCGATCGCCTACCTCGGATTCGAGATTCCGAACGCGTTTGTGGTAGGATACGGACTGGATTACGCGGAACGGTATCGCAACCTGCCGTACATCGCGATCTACCGAGAATCCTGACGTTGCCCCCCCGGCCCGGCGTACCGACGCCTTCCGCCTGGTGAGATGCGCGCAGATCCGGCCCCTTAGCCAACGCCCGGGGCCAGCGGACCCCACCCATGACTCCCACCTTCCGACCCCGGATCAAAGACAACGCGGGAGCAGGCTCCGGCACCGACTCCGCCCCTCGCGATTCCGCTCCGCGCGAGAACACGGCGCGCGATAGCTCTTCCCGCGACGGCGGCTCACGCGACAACGGTCCCCGCGAGGGCGGCAACCGTGACGGAGGAAGCCGTGAAGGCGGAAACCGGGAAGGCGGCAACCGCGAGGGCGGGCGCGACTTCTTCCGCGAGCGTGGGGACGGCAATCGTGACGGCGGCTTCCGGGATGGAGGACGCAAGGAGTTCAAGGACCGCGGGCGCAACCGCAACCGGCGCACCGGAGGACAGGAGGGTGTGCCGAAGGGCGACGTCTCGCTCGAACTCGAAGGTCTTCCCGAGAACGACGCGAACGCCTACGAGGCGATGACTCCCGCCGCGCTCCTGAAGGAGGCGAAGAAGCACAAGGTCTCGGTCGATCTCCCGCGCAACGAGGTCATCGAGCTTCTGCTCGCCGCCGCGAACCCGGACCTCGCGTTCGGCAAGGGTGTTCTCGAACTCCAGAAGGACGGATGGGGCTTTCTCCGCCGCGAGAACTATGGACCGTCGGGCGAGGACATCTACGTCCAAGGCAACCTCATCGGGCGCAACGGGCTGAAGGCGGGCGACACGGTCTACGGCATCCTCCTTCCTGCGAAGGAAGGCGAGAAGTACCGCCGCCTCGCGCGGGTCGAGACGGTCAACGGGACCGGGACGCAGTCCCCAGTCAACACGAAGCGCAAGAACTTCGACGAGCTCACCCCGCTCTATCCGAACGAGCGACTCCGATTGGAGCTGAACACCGACGGAATCGCCACGCGGATCGTCGACCTCATCTCGCCGCTCGGCAAGGGTCAGCGCGCGCTCATCGTTTCCCCTCCGAAGGCGGGCAAGACGACGATGATGAAGCTCATCGCGAACGCGATCACCGAGAATCATCCCGAGGTTCACCTTATGGTGCTCCTCGTGGACGAGCGACCGGAAGAGGTCACCGACATGCGCCGCTCGGTGCGCGGGCAGGTCATCTCCTCGACCTTCGACGAGCCGCAGGAGAACCATATGCGCGTCGCCGATCTCTGTCTCGAGCAGGCGAAGCGCCTCGTTGAGACCGGACGCGACGTCGTCATCATGCTCGACTCGCTCACGCGTCTCTCGCGTGCCAGCAACCTCACGGTGAACTCGTCGGGACGCACGCTCACGGGCGGTCTCGATCCGGTCGCGCTCTACCGGCCCCGACGCTTCTTCGGCGCGGCGCGCAACATCGAGGAGGGCGGTTCGCTCACGATCGTCGCCTCGGTGCTCGTCGACACGGGCTCGAAGATGGACGAATCGATCTTCGAAGAGCTTAAGGGCACGGGCAACTCCGAGGTCGTGCTCGACCGCGAGCTCTCCGAACGCCGGATCTGGCCCGCGATCGACGTTCGCCGGTCGTCGACGCGGCATGAGGAGCTTCTCTTCAACCGCGAGATCTACGACGGCATCGTCCAGCTTCGCCGTCTCATGGCAAAGGAGCAGAACGGGGTCGAGGCGACCGAGATGCTCGTGAAGCTTCTCAAGCGCACGCCGACGAACTCGGCGTTCATCGAGAGCGTCGTCCAGCGCACCCGCGCGACGGTCTGATCGTTCGCCTCGACGCATCGTTCTATCACGGCATCCCCCGGTAAAATCCGGGGATGCCGGAGGAGTACGAGTCAGGCGGAGGCGAGGGGCTCGAACTCCCGCCGTCCTTCTTTCCCAGGGAGCGTGAGAACGTAGACCCGGATGCGAGCACGCTCATCCGCGTCGGGCTCGAAGGGATCTACAAGAGCGAGACGATGGGGCAGACTCAGCACTTCGTCCGTCTTGAAGGCGACGGACGATCGCTCTCGATCGTGGTCGGAGGGTTCGAGGCGCAGGCGATCCTACTGCCGATCCAGGAGGTCAAGAGCGACCGTCCGATGACGCACGACCTTCTCCATAACGTCGTCGAGCGACTCGGGGCCGAGGTTGAAGGGGTCACGATCGACGATCTCTGGAACGACGTCTACTACGCGCGAATCCACCTCTATCGGGACGGCGAGCGGTTCGCGATTGACTCACGTCCGAGCGACGCGATCGCACTTGCCGTTCGGTTCGAGTGTCCGATCTCGATCGCCGAGCGCGTCTTCGATCTCGCCGATCAGAACGAGATCGAATGAACGAACCGGAGACGCGCGCCGCCGCTCTGCGCGAGAGCCTGAACCATCACGCGCACCGCTACTATGTCGAGGATGCGCCGGAGATCTCGGACAGCGAATACGACGCGATGTTCCGAGCGTTGCTCGATCTGGAAACCGAGCACCCTGAACTCCAGACGAGCGACTCTCCGACGCAGCGCGTCGGCGCGCCGCCGCTGAGCAAATTCGAGCCGCACCGGCACCTCGCGCCGATGCTCTCGCTCGACAACGCGTTCTCCCCCGAGGAGCTCGCCGCGTTCGATGAGCGCGCGCGCAGGATCACGGGGCGTGAGAGCCTGACCTACGAGGCCGAGGTGAAATTCGACGGGGCCTCGATCTCGCTCACGTACGAGGACGGGCTCCTCACGATCGGGGCGACGCGCGGCGATGGACGAACGGGGGAGACCGTGACGCCGAACATCCGCACGGTCGGAGGCATCCCGTACCGACTCCGCGAGCCCGTCGCGGGCACGGTCGAGGTGCGAGGGGAAGTCGTGATGAGCAAGGCGAACTTCGAGCGGGTGAACGCGGCGCGCACGGAGAAGGGGGAACAGGTCTTCGCGAACCCACGCAACGCGGCGGCGGGCGGATTGCGCCAACTGGACTCGCGCCTGACCGCGCAACGGCGCTTGGAGTTCTACGCATACGGGCTCGGTTCGCAACGGCTCCAAGAGTCGCTCGCGGCGACGCAGAGCGAGCTGCTCGACCGACTCCATGCGCTCGGATTCAAGGTCTTTCGCGAGAACCGCAAGGGTGCGCCGATCGATGAGATCCAAGAGTTCGTCGCCTGGGTGCGCGACGCGCGGAACGATCTGCCGTTCGGGATCGACGGCGTGGTCATCAAGGTCGACGACCTGTCGCTCCAAGAGGAACTCGGGAACACCGCGCGGGGACCGCGCTGGGCGATCGCGTACAAGTTTCCCGCTGAGCAGGCGTTCACAAAGCTTCTCGGCGTCTCGGTCAACGTGGGGCGCACGGGGAACGTGGTGCCGAACGCGGAGCTCGAACCGGTGAACGTCGCGGGCGTAATGGTGGGGAAGGCGACGCTCCACAACTGGGAGGATCTCGCGCGCAAGGACGTGCGGATCGGCGACACAGTGATCGTCCAGCGTGCGGGGGACGTGATCCCCGAGGTCGTCGGCCCGGTACTGGCAAACCGGCCCGAAGGCGCGGCGCCGATCGTTCCGCCCACGCACTGCCCCGTGTGCGAGACCGAGCTCGTGAAGAAGGAGCGAGTGGTGATGCTCCGTTGTCCGAACCGGGCGTGCCCCGCACAGATCCGGGCGTTGCTGGAGCACTTCGTCGGGCGCAAGATGATGGACATCGAAGGGCTCGGGGAGAAGCAGATCGCGCGGTTCCTGAACGACGGACTCATCCAGGGGTTGCCGGACATCTACACGCTCCACGAGCACCGCGAAACGCTCCTCGGCATGGAGCGGATGGGAGAGCAGTCGGTGACGAACCTCCTGAACTCGATCGAGCGGAGCAAGACGCGCCCGTTGCCGAACTTCCTCTTCGCGCTCGGGATCCCTGAGGTGGGAGAGAAGCTCGCGGGGGATCTCGCGCGCGAACTGGGATCGCTAGAGACGATCCGCACCGCCGATCTGACGACGCTCGCGGCGATCCACGGGATGGGCGAGCGCACGGCGGCGGAGATCGTCGCCTGGTTCGAGATGCCGGAGAACCAGACGCTGGTGCAGGGGCTTCTCGACCGCGGCGTCGCGCCGACCGAAGCGCCGAAGGCGACGCGCGACGAGTACGCGGGGCAGACGTGGGTCTTCACGGGCAAGCTCGAGCGCCTGACGCGCGAGGACGCGGAGGCGATCGTGCAGTCGCTCGGGGGAAAGACCGCAGGCTCGGTGAGCAAGAACACAACGGCGGTCGTTGCTGGTCCCGGGGCGGGGAGCAAGCTCGCGCGGGCGGAGGCGTTGAAGGTGCGCGTGATGACGGAGGACGAGTTTCTCGCCGAGCTTCCGGACGGGCTCGCGCCCGAGTGAGTGTCGCGCGGTTTCGCGTCGTCGTCGACGACGGGCCGTTCGATCTGGCGCTCAGTGCGTTCGGGGGGCAGATGTTCCGCTGGGAGCGGATCTCGCCGACGACGATTCTTGGGCTCGACGGCGCGCACTGGTACCGGATCGAGACGGGGGAAGGCGGAGAGGCGCTCCCATGGGGCGGCGCGCGGGCAACGGGGATGAACACCGACGCGCGGCGCGACGCCCTGCGCGCCGCGGCCGACGAGGACGAGTCCTTCCATCCAACGACGCTCGACGTCGTTTCCAACGCGACGAAGAGCGATTTCCGTCGCTTGCTCCGGCTGGACCAGTCGGAGAACGAGGTCCGCGGGGCGATGATGGCGCGCGGCCCCGAGATCGCGCCATACCTCGCGGCGACGCGCGGTCTGCGATTGCTGCGACCGGCGGGGCGAGTGGAGTCGCTGGTCTCGTTCATCCTCTCGGCGAACAACAACGTGCCGCGGATCTCGGGGATGGCGCGTCTGCTCGGGCGCTACGGCGAAGCGATGGAGGAGGGGTACCGCGCGTTCCCGAGCCTTGAGCGGCTCGCGCGGTTGGACGAGTCGGAACTGCGCGCGCAGAGCTTCGGCTACCGGGCGCACTCGGTGATCGCGACAGCGCGGACGATCGAGGAGCGTGGAGGGGAGGCATATCTCAACGCGCTCGCGGAGCGACCGTTCGAGGAGTTGATCGTCGAGCTCCAGGAGCTTCGCGGCGTGGGACCGAAGGTGGCCGAGTGCATCGCGCTGTTCGCGTTCGATCGCACCGAGGCGGTGCCGATCGACACGCACGTGTGGCAGGCACTCGCGCGGTTGTATCCCGACGCGGCCCCGGGGGCGTTCACGCACCGGAAGGGGCGCGAGGCGGCGGAGGCGTTACGGGCGCGCTTCGGTCCGTATGCCGCGCGGGCGCAGAGCGCGCTCTTCTACGACAACCTGCTGAACTGGCGATCACGGCAGGCTGACGCCCGACGCGCGTCTACGTAGAAAGGTCGGGATGAAGCTGGGGATCAGGCTTCGTTCACCCGATACTAAGACTTCGGGTACCATGATCCGTCGTCAACAACCGTCTGGTCACGCATGGAGAGCGACCGGGCCCTGATTAGCGCAGCCATGCTGAAGGAGGTCTTTCATGCGCAACTGCCCGTTAAGGGTGTCCATCTTCTCGACCGGACTCGCCGCTCTCGCGGTCGCCGGTGGAGTCAATCAAATTCCGGAGGGATCCAAAAGGGAAACGCGTGTGAAGCGCGAGACCCGGAAGGTTTCGAAAACCATCCCCTCCCCTGTCCGTTACGAGTTCGACCGCAATATGCGTCCGGGCGCGCTCGTGAAGCGCACCTCCGGTTCCGCCGGTCAGGTGACCCGGACCTATCTCGTCGTTCGCAAGAACGGCAAACCCATCGGCAAGGAGCTGCTTCAGGAAGAGCGCGTCGAGCCGAAGGAGACGGTATTCGCCATGGGGCGTGCCACCTATCGCACGAGCCGCTCGGGATTCTCCCGGGGAAGCGTCCTGACCATGAGCGCCACCGGCTATGATCCCACCGCAGGCCGCGGAGGCGGCGTCCACCGCACTCGCACCGGAACCTGGCCTTCGCACGGGCAGGTCGCCGTCGATCCGCGGGTCATCCGCCTCGGATCGAGTGTCTTCGTCGAGGGGTACGGCTACGCCGTCGCCACCGATACGGGCGGCGCGATCAAGGGTCGTAGAATCGACCTGTGTTTTCCCGACAAGGGTTCCGCGATGCGCTACGGTCGCAAGCGGGTCCGCGTCCATGTCCTTCGCGCCCGCTGAACGTCACCCTCTGATCCGGTGACCTTCCATTCGCGCGAAGCGCTCGTCCATTTCCTCGGCCGCCACGGGTTGGCGGCCGACAAGAGTCTCGGCCAGCATTTTCTGGCCGATCCCGCCGTCGTGGCGCGCATGGTCGGTGCGCTCGACGGTATCCGTTCGGTTTTGGAGGTCGGTCCCGGACCGGGCATCCTCACCGGCCCCCTTTGCGACGCGGTCGCAAACGTCGCGTTCGTCGAGATCGACGAACGGATGCGCGCGCCTCTGTCGCAGACAGCTCCAACCGCCGTCGCCCACTTCGGGGACGCGCTCCAGACCGATCTCGGTCCGATTCTCGAGGGGCTTGAGGCCCCACGAGCGATCGTCTCGAACATGCCGTACTACATCACGGCACCGCTCCTCGAGCGCTTCACCAGGCAACGAGAGGCATTGACGCGTCTCGTTCTGATGATGCAGAAGGAGGTCGGGGACCGGATCGCAGCGCCCGCTGGGAAGGGAGAGCGCGGATCGCTCTCGGTCTCACTCCAGCGGCTCTTCACGATCGAGAAGTTGCTCGACGTGCCGCCGGAGGCGTTCGCGCCCCCTCCGAAGGTGCGGAGCGTCGTCCTCGTGCTCACGCCGCGTGAGACCGTAGCCGATCCGGCGTTCGAGCGACTTGTGCGCGCCGGATTCACGCATCCCCGCAAGACGCTCGCGAACAATCTCGGGGCGGTCTATCCGCGCGAGCGGGTTCTCGCTCTGGCGGAGAGGGTGGGATTCGAACCCACGATCCGACCGCACCAGTTGACCGAAGCGCAGTGGATCACGCTCCAGACGCTCCTGAGCGACTAATTCGGGCCGCCGCGCTCGGCGCGGGGTTCGAGACAGTCGGGATCTGCATGCCCGAGACGGGACCGGTGCTCGATCACTACCGCGAGTGGCTCACCGAAGGCAAGCACGCGGGAATGGAGTATCTCGCGCGGCACCTCGAGGCCAAGATCGATCCGACGCTCGTGCTCGAAGGGGTGCGTTCAGTGGTGGCGTGCGCGGCGTACTACGGGGGGCCGGAGGCGTCCGCGAATGGGATCGCCCGGTACGCGCAGGGGCGCGACTATCATCGGGTTCTCAAAGCGGCGCTGAAGCCCGTCGTCGAGTCGATCGCCACTTCGTTCCCGGAGTCTCGGAGCCGGATCTGCGTCGATTCCGCGCCGACGCTCGACCGGTGGTGGGCACACCGGGCGGGGTTGGGCTGGTTCGGGAAGAACACGATGCTCATCGATTCGCACCGCGGGTCGTTCTTCCTCATCGGTCTCGTGCTTACCGACGCGGTACTGGAGCCGGACGCTCCGGCGGTCGGGGGATGCGGGGAGTGTCGACGGTGCGTCGAGGCGTGTCCAACGGGGGCAATCCAGACGATGGGTGGGCGCTGGATCGTCGACGCGAACGACTGCATCGCGTACCACACGATCGAGAACCGGGCCGAGGAGATCCCGCCGACCCACGGTTGGATCTTCGGGTGCGACGTGTGCCAGGAGGTCTGTCCCTTCAACGCGATTCGGGCGAGCCAACCGATGCGCAATCCGCTCCCTCGGCTTCGCGATCTCGCGAACCGCCGCGCCTTTCCCGAGGGCGCGACGATGATGGGTGAGGAGTGGGACGAGGTGGAGTGGGACGAGGCGACTCGCGGTTCTGCGACGCGACGCGCGACGTTGCCGATGTGGCGGCGGAACGCTAGGGCCGCTCGATCAGAACCGCAGTAGCCTCGCCGCCGCCGATACATGGGGAAGCAATCGCGTAGCGACCGCTCCGGCGCCGAAGTTCGAGCGCTGCGGTGAGCAGGAGGCGCGTTCCGGTCATCCCGATCGGGTGACCAAGCGCCACGGCTCCGCCGTTGACGTTCAGTCGGTCGAAGGGGATGCCGACCGAGTGCGCGACGTTCATCGCGACGACGGCGAACGCCTCATTCACCTCGAAAAGGTCGATTTCCCCGACGGTTCGTCCCGTTCGCTCCAGAAGCTTGCGGATCGCGCCGGTCGGGGCGGTCGTGAACTTCGCGGGCTCGTGGGCGTACTGGGCTTGGGCGACGAAGCGAGCGAGAGGCGTGAGACCGCGCCGGATCACCTCGTCTTCGGACATGAGGACGAGCGCGGCGGCGCCGTCGTTGATCGAGCTCGCATTGCCCGCAGTGGTGACGCCGGTTTTGCCGAATGCGGGACGAAGCCCCGCGAGCTTCTCGGGCATCGCCTTCTTCGGCCCCTCGTCCTCGCTCACGATCAGAGGATCGCCCTTACGCTGGGGAACCTCGACGGGGACGATCTCCTCGCCGAAGTGTCCGTTGCTCTGCGCCTCGCGCGCGCGGCGGACTGACTCGGCGGCGTAGGCGTCGAGCTCTTCACGGGTGATGCCCTGCTCGGCGGCGGTGGCATCGCCGCAGGTGCCCATGTGGCAATCGTCGTACGGGTCCCAGAGACCGTCGTGGATCATCAGATCGACCAGCGTGCCGTTGCCCATCCGGTAGCCGGAGCGGGCTTTGGGGAGCGCATAAGGCGCGTTGCTCATGCTCTCCATCCCGCCCGCGACGACGATCTCAGCGTCACCGGCGGCGATCGCCTGAGCGGCCATCATCGCGGTCTTCATCCCCGACCCACAGACCTTGTTCACGGTCGTGCAGGGAACGGAGTCGGGGAGCCCCGCACCGCGAGAGGCTTGACGCGCAGGAGCTTGGCCAATCCCGGCGGAGAGGACGTTCCCCATAAGCACCTCGTCGATCTCGTCGGGGGAGACCCCAGCCCGGCGGACCGCCTCACGGATCGCGATCGCTCCGAGCCCAGGCGCGGTGAGATCGGCGAACGCGCCTTGGAAGGCTCCCATGGGCGTACGCGCCCCGCTGACGATGAAGACGTTCCTCATAGTTCCGGGACGACGGCGTCCCAAGGAGAAGCTACCCGGCGGGAGGAGGACAGGCTCAGGCGGGGGAGTGGCCCGCTCGGCGCCGGAGGCGCGCGAGGGCACGATCGACGTACTCGGCCTCGGGCATCCGAAGGAGCTTCGCCACGAACGTGTAAGCGGCCGCCGCGACGACACCGAGAACGAGGAGCGCGACGACCGTCGGTCCCTTGTGGCCGTAGACGACGCGGTGGATCGCCGGGAGGAGCGCAATCGAGCAGATCGCGCCGGCGGCAACCGCCCCGACGAGCGACTTGACCCCGGTGGTCGCGAGCCGACGAAGGCCGATCCCGCCCGCCTTCTTCGATAGCGCGAACAGCATCACCGAGACGAGGCCGATCGCGGAGACGCTCGAGGCGAGCGGGAGCGCCTGGTAGCCGAGGCTCGTCGTGCGGAGCTGAAGAAGGAGCAACACGAAGAAGGCCGTCGTGACGGTCCCGAAGATCACCGGTGCCTTGGTGTCGTGCATCGCGTAGTAGCCGCGCATGAGCACGGGGTGGAGGCACCACGCCCAGATGCCGATCGAGAAGAGTCGAAGGCAGTTCGAGGTCTGATCTGCCGCCGCCGGCGTGAACGAGCCATGGAGGTACATCGCGCCGACGATCTGCGGGGCGAGCACGCCCATGGCGACGGAGATTGGAACGCCGAGGAAGAGGACCGTCCGCAACGTCGCGCCGAGTTGATCCCGGTACATCGTCATCTTGCCTTGCGCGTAGAAGGCGGTCAACGCAGGAAAGGCGGCGATTGCCATGCTCTGCCCGAAGACGCCGAGCGGAGCCTGCATGAGCTTATTCGCGAACTCGAGCACCGTGTTCGTGCCGGTCGGATAGTAGGAGCCGAACGATTGCATGATGAGCGCATAGACGCCCGGGAGCGAGAGGCCGAGGATCACGGGCAACATGAGCGCGAACACCTTCCGCACTCCTGGGTGGCTCACGTCGTACGAAGGCGTGAAGCGCGCGCCGATCTTACGCATCGCCCAGAGGGGAACGAGGAGCGAGCCGACGATCGCGCCGATCGTGGCGCCAATCGACATGCCGATCACTCCGGGAACGAAGAGCCCCGAGAGAACGACAGCGCCGAAGATGATCCCGATATTGTAGAGGTTCGGACCGAGAGCGGGGACCGCGAACATCCCGCGCGCATACAAAGTGCCGAACATGAGGCCGCCGATAAAAAACGCGAATTGCGCGGGGAGCACGATGCGGCTCATCAGCGCGATCTCGGGGAGGAGTTCGGCGGGCTTGCCGGGGGCGACGATGTGCGCCAGAGGGACCGCGAAGATCCCTGCCCCAACGATGAAGAGGATCACGATCGTCGACATCACGGTCGTGACGACGGAGAAGATCCGCCACGCCTCCTCCTCGCGATCGGTGTGAAGATACTCTGAGAAGACGGGGATGAACGCCGAGGAGAGTGCGCCGCCCGCGATCAGGAAGAAGAGCAGGTCGGGGATCTGGAACGCCAGGCGATAGGCGTCGGTGTGCTGGTTGCTACCGAACTTGCCCGCCATCACTGCGTCGCGGACGAGCCCGAGCACGCGCGAGAGCAGAAGCGAGACGAACATGATCCCGCCCGCCTTGCCCACACTCATCGGCTTGCCGGTCCCGATTCCTCCGCCGGAAGCCATCGGAGCGCCTGATTGAGGTTCGGGTTGGTCGTCCGTCGGAGCGGGAGCGGCGTCGAGCTTGCCTGAATCCATACGAGAGCGGCCCGGCTCCAAAATGGGGCCGGGCCGCTAGAGGATACGCGATCCTCAGCTTCTGGGATTCGCTCGCGCGATCTTAGAGAGCGCTGTCGATGAGCCCGGCGAGTTGCGCCTTGCTCATGTTGCCAACACCCTTCGTCACGGGGCGACCGCCCTTGAAGACCAGGAGGGCAGGAATGCTCTGGATCCCATACTGGGTGGCGAGATCCGAGTTCTCGTCGACGTCGACCTTGACGACCTTCGCCTTGCCGGCGTACTCCTGCGAGAGCTGCTCGACCGCCGGGGCGATCGCGCGGCAGGGGCCGCACCAGGGGGCCCAGAAGTCCACGAGGACAGGGACGTCCGAATTCAGGACTTCGGCCTGGAAGCGGGAAGAGTCGATCGCGAGGTCAGCGGCCATAACGTTCTTGGGTTCTCCTATTGGAGGTTTACGCAAGATACCTCCTCGGCATTCGACGTTCCGCCAAGATTTCTCGGGAACCCCGCCACCAAACGAGGGTTAGAACCGTCTATAATCGCACGCCGGACGCACGTCGTCCGCACTTGCGGAGAGGTCTGAATAATTTGACGAAGGGTCTATCGATCACAACGCTCGCGCTCGCGGCGCTCCTCGTGAGCGCGCCCGCGGGAGCCCAGCGCCGACGCGCAACGACGGGTTCCGCCCGCTCGGGCGCGGAGGGCGGCCTGTTGGGCGTGAAGCTCTACGACAGCGGCCTGCGCGTTGTGAGCCTGTACGGCAACCCCGATCAGATTCAGCCGATCGCGGGCGGCGGGACGGCTGCTGGCGGCGGTGGTGGTGCCGGTGCCGAGGGTGGCAGGGGCAGCCGTAGCGGTCTCGGTGGCCCAGCCGGAAGGGGTGGGTTGGACAACATGATCCGACCCGAAGACGAGAATGAGATCTCGAGCCGACAGAACGTCCAACCAGGCCCCCCTCCGCCTCCGACGACCGCCGGAGCGCAAGGTGGGGGTGGCTCCGCTCCGTCTGGCGGCGGCGGCGCCCCGGGTGGCTCCGCTCCGAGCGGCGGTGGTGGCACGACCACGTCGACTTCAGGCGACTTTACTCGGCTCGTCTACACCAAGAGCGGGTCGAAGTTCGGGTTCGTGCTCGACAAGTTCAACCGCGTGGTCCAGATCGAGGCGATCGGTCTGCAGAACTCGCGTGTCAAGACGCGCCGCGGGATCGGATTCGGTTCGACCTTCAGCCAGGTCATGAAGGCGTACGGCGTCTCGAGCCCTCCCGACGGCTACGACGTCGCGGGCGACCAGGTCACGGTGAAGTTCCTCACGCGCCAGCGCGTCGCCTTCCGGCTCACGAAGCTCGGTGGTCGTCAGGCTCACGTCGTGACGGGCATCGTGGTCGCTGCGGGTAAGGGCTAGGCCCTCCCGGACGGAAGCATCTTGACCGACGAGCGCGACGAGGTCCGGAGACGGACCGACATCGTTCAGCTCGTCGGTCAACGCGTCCAACTCCGCCCTTCAGGAAAGGGATACCTCGGGCTCTGCCCGTTCCACGACGACCGAAAACCCTCGTTCACGGTCAATCCGATCCTCGGCCGCTATAAATGCTGGTCGTGCGGGGAAGGGGGCGACGTGTTCACCTGGGTCATGAAAACCCAGGGCGTCGAGTTCTACGACGCCCTCAAAGAGCTTGCCCAGCAGGCGGGAGTCGAGCTCCACACGCGCGGTCCCGCGCCCGACCGTTCCGAACGTCAGCGCCAAGTCGGGATCATGGAGGCGGCGCAAGGCTTCTTCCGCGACCAATTCGAGAAGAGTCCGCCGACGCAACAGTACGCGATCGGTCGCGGTCTCGACGCGCAGACGATCGAGCGTTGGGGACTCGGGTATGCCCCGGATAGTGGGGAGGCGCTCGTGAGCTTTCTGCGCCGCAACGGCCACTCGCTCGAGGAGGCGAAATCGCTCTTTCTCGTCGACACCGGAGAGCGGGGCGACACATACGCCAAGTTTCGGGGGCGTCTGATGTTCCCGATCCGCGATGAGCGCGGGGAGCTCGTCGCCTTCGGCGGGCGACTGATGCGCGATGGGCAACCGAAGTACATCAACTCGGGGGACACCCCGCTCTATCACAAGAGCCGGTTGCTCTACGGGGCCGACCTCGCGCGAGTGCGCTGGCAGAAGTCACGCCGGGCGACGCTGTGTGAGGGTTACCTCGATGTTATCGCCTGCCATCGGGCGGGGGTGGACGACGCGGTCGCCTCGCTCGGCACCTCGCTGACCGACGAGCAGGCGAAGCTGTTCGAGCGGTTCGTCGACCGCGTCACGATTCTTTACGACGCGGATGCGGCGGGACAGAAGGCGGCCGCACGGGCGGTGGAGATCCTCGCCAAGACGAAGGTGAGCGTGCGGATCGGCCGAATGAAGCCGGGCGACGATCCCGACACGCTCCTCCAACGCGACGGAGCGGAGGCGGTCCGCATGGCGGTTGAGGAAGCCATCTCGGCGTTCGAGTTCAGCCTACGCCTTCACGAGGTGAGCGTTCCGCCCGCCGACCCCGATTTCTGGCCTCGTGCGATCGAGCTTCTCGCCGCCGCTCCGACCGAGATCGAGATGGAGGCGCAGATCGAACGGATCGCGGGGCTTCACCCCACGATTCGAGATCTGCGGACGGCGCAGGAGGCGCTTCGGCGAGATGTTGGTCGGCTCCGTGCTCCCGCCCCCGAGTCGCGTCCGCGGCGTACGGGGGAGTTCCAGGCCCAGACGCCGCTGAAACCGCTTGAGATCGCGGTCTTCGGGGCGATCATCCGCCCGGACCTGCGGGCGCAGACATGGCCGTTCCTCGACTTCGCCTCGTACATGATCACCGACGCGGGAAAGGAACTCGCGCGAGAGTTATACGCTCTCTTCGGCGATCAGCCGCCGGAAGGCGAGATCGACGGCTGGATCTCGGACCTGAGCGACGCGAGCATCGACGTTCTGAACACCGTGACGATGGACCTGCGCGTGCGCGATCTCGACATCGACGTCGTGACGGAGTCGATCGAACGCCTGGGTCTGCGGAGCCGACGTTTGGGTGTCCGGCGCATCAAGGAGCGGGCGACCGACGGGGACGACGACGCCGCGCGCGATGCGATCGACCAGATCCGCAAGCTGAAGCCACCCTAGACGTCGAAGGTGCCGTAAACTGGGGCATGTTCGCCCCGGCGCAGACCGTCACCCTGGACGACGGCAGCTCCATCGAGCTCGGGACTGTGTGGAAGGACCGACCGCTCGCGCTCGTTCTGCTCCGCCACCTCGGATGCATCTTCTGCCGCGAGATCGTGGCGCGGCTGCGCGAGATGCCCGACGCGAACCTGCTCTTCGTCGCGGGCGAGCGCACGGAGGAGTGTGCGGAGTTCCGCGCGCGGATGGAGTCGCCGCACCGGTTCATCTCGGATCCCGGGCGAACGCTCTACGAGGCGTTCGGGTTGACGCGAGGCGGACTCACTCAGGTGATCCACCCAAGAGTGGTCACGAACGGGATCTCCGCGCTTCGAGCAGGACTGCGTCAGGGTCGTCCGACAAGCGATCCGATGCAACTCGGCGGAGCGTTCGTCATCGATAGGAGCGGGTGCGTGGACTGGGAATTCCGTTCCGCCGACATCTCGGATAACCCGACGGCAGAGCAGATTTTGGGGGCCCTTGCGCGCGCGGGAGAACGCGAGGTAAAGTTCTATCCGTTTGCGGGCATAGCTCAGCGGTAGAGCATCTCCTTGCCAAGGAGAAGGTCGCGGGTTCGAATCTCGTTGCCCGCTCCAAACTTCGAAAGGCCTCCCTTGTGGAGGCCTTCTCTTATTCAGACCGACGTCATTGTGGTTGCCCTTCAGGGCCGAAGTAGGCTTCGGCGACGGGGATCGCCATCGGAGCGCCTTCCAAGAGCAAGCGTCCATCGTCATCGACGCCCCTCGCGACTTGGATCGCGCCGCCGGGAACGCGGTAACGCTTGCCAGGGGTCTCGTCGACCCGAGCCCAGAGCGGAGCGAGCGCGTCAAATCGGGACGGGGACGGTTCCTTCGCGAGCGCGTAGATCGCGCGCGCCTCTTCCTGCCAGTCGCGATCAAGTCCGAGTGAGACGTGAAGCGAGGTCGCACGATCGCGGATCGCGGCGGGGAAGCGGGTCTGGCCGATATTCACGCCGATCCCGACGATCAGGCGGCGGACCCCGGCAACTTCGATCCCTTCGATCAGGATTCCGGCGAGTTTGCGCCCGCCGAAGGTGACGTCGTTCGGCCACTGAACGCCGACTCCGTACCGCTCGGCGACCCGCACCGCGAGCGCCATGCCGACGAAGGGGGCGGTGTGGGGCTGATCGGGCATGGGGAGGGCGATCGAGAGCGAGAGCGACTCGCCGGGAGGTGAATCCCATGCGCGACCGAACCGCCCGCGACCAGCGGTCTGCGCGCCGGCCGCGATCCCATCGATCTCCTCGCCTGCGCGCAGTCGCGTCACGAGCTCGTCTTGGGTGCTGCCGACGCTCTCGAGGAGAAGAAGGCTCACCCGATCTCCAGATGAAGCGAGAGCGACGGCGAGGAGTGCGTGATCGCGCCGACCGAGATCAGATCAACGCCGGATTCGGCGACGGCGCGTACGGTCGTCAACGTGATGCCTCCGCTCGCCTCGAAGATCGCTTCGCCCTTGTGGCGCGCGACGATGGGGGCCATGACGTCCGGCGCCAGGTTGTCGAGCATCACCACCTCGGCGCCCGCCGCGATCGCCTCAGCGACCTGCTCCGCGCTCTCGCACTCGACCTCGATACGGAGCGTGTGGGGAATCGTGGCGCGCAACGCGCGCACGGCCGGGGCGATGCCGCCGAACGCCTGGATGTGGTTGTCCTTGATCATCGCGCCGTCGAAGAGGCCGATACGGTGGTTCGCGCCGCCGCCGCACCGGACGGCGTACTTCGCGAGATTGCGCAAGCCGGGGATCGTCTTACGGGTGTCGACGATCCGCGCGCCGGTCCCCTCGACTGCCGCGACGTAGAGCGCGGTCGCGGTCGCAATTCCGCTGAGGTGCATGAGGAAGTTCAGCGCGGGCCGCTCGCGGCTCAGAACGTGGGCGGCAGGGCCTCGTCCGCGCATCACAAGGGTGCGATCGGTCACCCGATCGCCGTCAGCGGCCGCGATCTCGGTCGGCTGGAGAAGTTCCGCTGCAAGCGGAACCCCGGCGACGACGCCGTCTGCTTGAGCCTCGATGTACCAGTCGAGAGTCAGGTCGGGCGGAAACGCGGAGGAGCTCACGTCACCGGGGCCGAGATCCTCGATCAGCGAGCGGGCAACGATCTCGCGCCAGCCTTCGGGAAGCTCGTAAGGAATCACGAGGGCATGTTACACTTACCCCGTAGATTTACTAGGTCTATCTTCGGCTGAGGTATGCTTTTCGAGCCCCTCTTTATGTTGCCGTCCCCGGATATTCTGAACGACTTCGAGCAGGGCAAGTTCGTGCTCTCGAACCTCGCCGCTCGGCGTGCGCAGGCTCTCGCGCAGGGCGCGGTGCCGCTCGTCGAGATCGAGTCGCGCCACCCTCTTACGATCGCCCTCGCGGAGATCGCCGCCGGCAAGATCAAGCCGATCGTCGGCGATACACGCCCCGAGATCCTCGTGGATCCAATGGACAGCACGCTCCTGCTCGACGATGTGCCGAGCGAGCGTGGCGTTCTGCTCCCGGCGCTCGACGAGGCCGACGCGAGTCTCCTCGGCGATCTCGATGACCTCGAGCTTGAGGCCGATCCTGAGAAGGACGAGGATCTCTCGCTCTCGCTCGCCGATCTCGGCCCTGCCGAGGACGAACCGATGGGCGGGGACGCGAACCAGAACTCCGACGAGCCCGAGGAGATCTCGCTCAGCGAGCTCGGGGAAGAGGAAGCCGCGGGCGAAGACGGGGCCGACGAGTAAGGACCATGGCCACTCGTGACCCCTACGAGGTGCTGGGGGTCGCCCGCAGCGCCGGGGCCGACGAGATCAAGTCGGCCTATCGCAAACTCGCGCGTCGGTACCATCCCGACGTCAATCCCGACGATCCCGAGGCGGAGGATCGTTTCAAGGAAGTCGGCAACGCTTACGCCGTTCTCTCGGACGAGGAGAAGCGCGCGCGCTTCGACCGGACGGGACAGACCGACGACGTTCCCTCCGGCCCCGGAGGCGTGAACTTCGAGGGCGGGTTCGGTGACATCTTCGACATGTTCTTCGGCGGAATGGCCGGAGGTGGGGGACGCGCCGGACGTCGTCCGATGGGACGCAACGGCGACGACGCGCGCGTCGATGTCGAACTCACGCTTCTCGACGTCGTGAACGGCGCCGAGCGGGCGGTCGACGTCCGCCGCTCGGCCGAGTGCGGTCACTGTCACGGCATGGGAACCGAGAGCGGCAAGCCGCCCGAGGCGTGCCCTCAATGCCAGGGATCCGGCGTCGTCGCGGCGGTCCGCAATACCTTTATCGGTCAGGTCCGCACCTCGTCGCCGTGCCCCAAGTGCTCGGGCGAGGGCTATCTCGTGACCGATCCGTGCCACGTCTGCCACGGCGACGGCGTAGTGCCTGAGACGGGTCACGTCACGCTTCGCATCCCCCCCGGGGTTGAGAGCGGCGTGACGATGCAGGTGGCGGGTCAGGGAAGCGATGGCGTGCGCGGCGGACGGCCGGGCGACCTGTACGCGGTACTGACGGTCGCCGAGGACGAACGCTTCGAGCGCGACGGCCAGACGCTCTTCACCGAGCTGAACCTGAACTACGCGCAGGCGGCGCTCGGGGATCAAGTGACGGTCGATGGCGTGGACGCGCCGCACGAGATCGAGATCGAGCCGGGTACGCAACCGGGAACAGAGCAGAGGATCAAGGGGGCGGGGCTTCCGCCGCTCCACGGGGGCAAGCGTGGCGATCTCGTCGTTGTCGCGGGAGTCGAGGTGCCGAAGTCGCTCAGCGACGCGGAGGCGAAGCTTCTCCGCGAGTTCGCCGAGCTCCGCGGTGACCGCGTTCCTGATCCGAAAGGCGGTTTTCTCGGCGGGTTGTTCAAGAAGCGATGAGTTGGACGCTCGTTCGGGCGCGCTTTCCCGAGCTTCCCCCCGACACTTCGCCGCTGATCGAGCTCTTCCGCGACCACGGGATCGAGAACACCGCCGAGGAGGGCACGACGATCACGGGGTGCATCGTCGATGGCGACGCCACCGCCGACGCGATCGCCGCGTTGACGATCGATCTGAACCGGGCGGGAGCCGAATCGGTCGAGACCGGACCCTACGAGGAGGTCGATTGGGACGCTGTGTGGCGCGCTCACTTCAAGCCGCGGCGCGTAGGACGTCACTTCGTCGTGAGACCGTCGTGGGAGGAGTTCGCGGCCGGTCCCGAGGACCACGTGATCACGCTCGATCCGGGGGAGGCGTTCGGGACGGGGGATCATCCCACGACCCGGATGTGCCTCGCGGCGCTCGAAGACGCGGTCGGCCCCGGTTCGACGGTGCTCGACCTCGGTTGCGGGTCGGGCATCCTCGCGATCGGAGCGGCGCTCCTCGGGGCGCGCGATGTTGTAGGGACCGACATCGAGGCGGTCGCGATCGAGGTCGCGCGCACGAACGCGGAGATCAACGCGACGCCTGAGATCGAGTGGCGCGTCGGCGACGTGCTCGACGAGCTTCCGGGGCGACGGTGGAACGTCGTGGTCTCGAACATCATTTCCGCCACGCTCATCAATCTCGCGCCGCTCGCGGCCGAGCTCGTCGAGCGCGAAGGGATCTGGATCGTCTCCGGGATCATCGAGAGCAACTGGTCCGACGTGCGAAGAGCCGCCGAGGCCAACGGCTTTGCCTACCGGTCGCACGCCTTTGAAGAAGGGTGGACGCTCGGCGTCTTCGAGCGATGATCGAGCCTCCCCTCCGTTCCATCTCGCGCGTCTTCCTGCCCGGGGTCGACGCCGATAACCCGTTCGAGCTTCCGAGCGCCGAGCGAGATCGCTTCCGCAAGGTCCTGCGTTTGGAGACGGGCGATCTCGTGGGAATTTTGCCGAATGACGGCACGATGGTGCTCGCGCGACTCGACGGGCGGTACGCAGTTCCTGAGCGGCGGGTCCAGATCGACACCGAACCCGCGCGTCACCTGACGCTGGTGCAAGCGTTGCCCAAGGGCGAGAAGCTCGAGGAGATCGTCCGGGCGGGGACCGAGATCGGCGTCTCGCGCTTCGTGATCTTTCCGAGCGAACGGAGCGTGGTGCGCTGGGACGCGGGGAAGATCGAAGGCAAGCTCGATCGTCTCTCGCTGATTCTGCGCGAGTCGGCGGAACTCTCGTTCCGCGCGCGGTTGCCTAAACTGATCTGGGCGGACTCGTTGGACGAGATCCTGAAGGAGATTCCCGATCTCGCGGCGCTGAGCGAGTTCGAGTCGGTCGCAACGCCGCTCGGGCCGGAGACCGACGTGACTGCGGTCGCGGTGGGGCCGGAAGGCGGCTGGACGACGCGCGAGCACGAGCGTTTCACGCGGCATCTCACGCTCGGCCCCCGCGTGCTCCGGACGGAGCACGCGGGACCGGCGGCGGCGGCGATCCTGCTCCTATCCGCCCGCTAGGAACTTCGCGAAGACGGCGGGATCGTTCGTCGAGCCCTCGAACTTCCGCAGCACCTTGCCGTCCGCGCTCAGGAGCACGTAGATTGGCAGAGCCTCGCTTCCCGTGAGCTTCAACTGCAGGGCGCGGTTCTTCTGATCGGCGGGGGTCTCGCGGTCGGTGTACAGCTCACCCACGACGTACTTGTCGAGTTCGGGCTTGACCTCGGGGTGCGGAAAGACGTTCTGCTCCATGAAGCGGCAGTTCGTACACGTGACGCCGGTGAAGTTCACGAGGATCGGCTTGCCCTCAGCGCGCGCGAGACGCTGGACCTCGTCGAAGTCCGCGTTCCCCGTGGCCGCCCCTGGAGGGAGGAACGAGTCCACGTACCCAAGGGCGCGTCCGGGAACGGCCGAGAGGAAGATGATCGAGATCGCGAGGAAGGCAGTGGCGAAGCCACGCCGAAGCCAACCGATCGTCTTGCCCTCATGGACGCTGGGGAGACGGATCGCGCCGAAGAGCCAGAGCGCGGTGATGAGCGCGATCGCGGCCCAGATCGCAAGGAAGGTCGCGCGGGGCAGGAAGGGCGTCGCATTCTTCACGAGGTCGGCGTTCGAGAGGAACTTCAGCGCGGCCATCAGTTCGACGAAGCCCATCGTTGCTTTCACCGTCTCCATCCACGAGCCGCTCTTCGGGAGCTTGCCGAGGAACGAGGGGAAGAGCGCGAGGAGGAAGAACGGAAGCGCGAACGCCGAACCGAACGCGAGCATGCCGAGCAGGGGATAGAGGAGGCTCCCCGAAGCGGCGGCACCGAAGATCGCACCTACGAACCCGACGGCGCAGGTGAACGACGTCAGCGTGAAGGTGAAGCCCATGAGCATAGGCGCGATCAGACCGCCCTTGCCCTCGGCCGAAACAGCGTTCGTGAGGCGCGAGGGAACGAACACCTGCACTGCGCCGAATAGGTTCAGCGCGAGATAGATGAAGAGCGCGGCGAGCGCGAGGTTGACGAATGGGTTCGTCGCGAAGTTCTGGACCGAGCTCGCACCGAAGATCAGAGTGACACCGAGTCCGAAGACCGTATAGGTGCCGATGATGCCCACGCAGAATGCGATCGCCTGCGCGACAGGACTGGGGCGCTTTGTTCCGGGCTCGTCGGTCGCGAGCGAGCGCTGCTTCGAGAAGTACGAGACCGTGATCGGGATCATCGGGAAGACGCACGGCGTGAGGAGCGCGAGCAGGCCTGAGCCGAACGCGAGCAGGAGGAACGGGATCAGTCCCGCCTTCTGCGCCGCCGCGACTTGCCCCGTCACGTCACCGGACGAGGTCGCCTCGAAATTCGTGGACGCGGCGGTTCCGGACGCCGAGGCCGCCCCTCCCGAGAGGGGGAGCTCCACAGTCTTCGGGGGAAGGCACAGGCGGTCGTTACAGAGCTGGTAACGGACGGAGAGCCGCGCGGTCTTTACATCCGCAACGCCCTGGAGCGGGACCTCGAACGCGGCGGAGTTCTCGAAGAATCCGACCTCGACGCCGAAATTCTTGTCGACTTTGCGGATAGGAGTCGGTTCCTTCACGGTGCCGACGGTGCCGCCGGTCGCGCTGAAGACGGTCGGTTTCGGCCCGTTGGAAGAGGGCACGATCGAGTAGAGGTGCCAGCCGGGGGCGAGCTTCGCCTCGACCTTGGCCATCGTCGGGGTGGCCTCGACCACTCGCCATTCGACCTCTCCCGCCGCGCTCGCCAGCGAGGCGAGGAGCACGAAGAGGCCGAGCAAAAAGGCGCGCATCGCACGGTTCAACGCCAGCATCCCCTAGAGTGTGCCGCGAACCCGCGTTTTCGATCCAGAGGCGCGACCAATCTGACTCTTTGCAGAGCGTCGAACGGAAATTAAGAACCGAGCGGAGATTCAGATGCGGTCGCTCCGGCGAGACCGTACTCCGCCTCGAAGGCCGTGATCGCGCCGTTCGGGGCGGGCGCGACGCGCCCGGGGCGGACGTTCAGGGCGTTGAGGAAGGTGTCGACGCGATCGGGCGTCTGGGTCCACAGCGAGAATCTCTGGGGGGGACCGTCGTTGCCACGGATCATCGGTTCCCCCGAAGAGGTGTCCAGCACCTCGCCGCCACCGAGATCGAGTGGACCGACGGCCGGCACCGCCCTCACCTCGGCGTCGGCCCACTGCCGTAGAGCGGAGAGTATGCGGTAGCGATCCATCAGCGGACCGACCAGCGCGGCGGTCTGGGCCGACATCGGTCCATCGCGAACGGTGGCGAGGAGCGCCAGAATGCCGTCGAAATCGTAACGCGCTTTCATCTCCTGGAAGCGGTTGCGCAGATCGGCGGTCTGCCGCTCGGCTTCGGCAACGGCGTTGGCGCCGCTCGCCTCCGGCACGGGCGCGTTGGTCGCAGTCTCGGGAGAGTTCGTCGCGGATGGTTCCGCGGGACGCTCACGGCGCGGCGTGATCTTCGGGCGCGAACGAACGACCGGAGGTGAGGTCGTCTTCGCCGACGAGGCACGGACGGCGAGCACGATCGCGACGCCGCCCGCGAGTACCAGCGCCGCCAGCGTGAGCACGACCACACTCCGGCGGCCGGTGAGACCGTCGTCGTGCGAGGGGCTCATCATCGGCAGGACCATCGCCGCTTCCATGCGGGCACGCTCTTGCGTTGCGATCGGGGGAATCTCCCAAATGGGGATCGCGTCGCCAATGTTCTTCGCGCGTCGCGGTCCGAGATAGATCCCGTGGGTCTCGACCTTGCCCTGGACGATCTCACTCACCGCGCGCGAGTAGGCGATCGCTCCCGGGCGGCATATCTCCTGGATGCGCGAGGCGACGTTCACCCCGTCGCCGAAGACGTTGGTGCCGTTGAGGATGACGTCGCCGATATGGACGCCGATCCGATGCTCCAGCGTCTCACCAGGAGCACCCGCCTTCGCCTGCGCGTGGAGATGGGCCTGAATCGCAAGCGCCGCCTGCATTGCCTCGACGGCGCTACCGAAGACCATCAGCATGGAGTCGCCCGCCGTATTCGCGACGCGTCCGCTGAACTCGCCGCAGACGCGGGTAAAGAGTGCGAAGTCGCGGTTCATCGCCGCGAACGTCCGCGCCTCGTCTCCCGCCGAGTGGCGCGAGAAGCCGACGACGTCGGTGAACACGATCGCGGCGAGCGCGCGCCGTTCCTGGTTGGCGGGTTCGTCCACGGGCATGCTCATTTTGGCCGACGAACCCCGCAACGATTCTCGCGCGCCCGAGGTTTGGGTATCCTACGTGCTCCAGGCCGCTATAGCTCAGTGGTAGAGCAACTGTTTCGTAAACAGTAGGTCACCAGTTCAAATCTGGTTAGCGGCTCCAGCCTCCTCTTCCCGAAAGTCGAGATTCCCCCTAAAGACTCCACGGGGGCATCCGATACAGATCATGGGGAAGGTGTAGGTCGAAAGGCGTACGCACCCATTCAAGGAGCTATGACGCGCACGGCCATCACCCGCTGGCAACAAGCAGCCTTCGGTGCAGCCGGGCTCCTTGGTCTCGGCGCGGTGACGGGGCACGTTCCTGTCTGGACCGTCGCGCTCCCTTGCGGGGCGATGGTCGCCACGCTCGCGGGCCTGCGCTGGGCGATCCTCCGTTCGGAACACGCGCTCGACGTCCAGAAAAGTGAGGCAGACGCCGAGAAGCGCCACCTGATGAACGTTCAGGACGAACTCCAGCGGCTGAACTCCATCCTCCAGTCGCGTGAGACCGAACTGCTCGAAGCCGTCGGACACGTCGAGATGTCGCGCGAGGCGTATCGGATCGCCTCCATGCGGTTTGAGGAACTCTTCGCGGGCTTTCCCGTGCCAACCTTCTCGTACGACGCGACAGGCTCGATCTACGAGTGGAATCGCGCCGCCGAGGTCTTGACCGGGATCGAGGCGAAGGACGCCTTCGGACGAGACGTTACTGACGTCTTCGTCAACTCGCCCGACTTCGCCGATTTCCACCGCGAGATCGTTCGCGTCTTCAACGGCGATCCCGTCTCCGGGGCCCAGCGCCGCCTGAATCTCGGGGAGTCCGGTACGCGGCACCTACTCTGCAACTCGTTCCCGCTCCGCACGGTGGGGCGGAAGATCTCGGGCGGCGTCACCGCACTTCTCGACGTCACGGGGCACGTCTCCGCCGAGTCGAAGTTCCGCACACTCTTCGAGGGCGGTAACGACGCTTCGCTCGTCCTTTCACGCACGGGAACGATCCTCGACGCCAACCTCCAGGCGCGGCTGCTGCTCGCGGGTGAGGGCGAGACGAGCCTCGCGGGCCGCACGATCGGGGAGTTCGTCTTCGCCGATGATCGCCGGGAGCACTCGATGTTTCTGCGACGCGCCGTCCGGCGTGAGATCGCGCGGAAGGAGTGGACGTACACCACGCTCCTCGGCGAGCGGATCGAGGCCGACGTCGCAATCTCGGGCACCACGCTCGAAGGCGAGCCCGCCGTCCTCATGCAGATTCATGATCTCGGGGAGCGCAAGAGATTCGAGAGCGAACTGCGGGGAGCGGTCGCCGAGCTCGAGCGCGCGCAGTCGATCGGCCAGATCGGAAGCTGGGAGCTCGATCTCCAGACGGGGGGCTTCACCTGGTCGCAGGAAATGTACCGCGTCTGCGGCTGGCCCGAGGACCTCACGATTCCGAACACGCGCGAGTTCGTCCGCCTCGCGCACCCCGACGATCAGCGCGCGCTCATGGAGGCGCTCCGCGGCGCCGCCGCCGATGGAGTTCCGCGCGAGGTCAGCCACCGCCTGGTTCGCCGCGACGGTGTGATCCGCTATGCGGTGAGCCAGCTCTCGCCGCTCCTCGAGGAGGATCGGATCGTCGGAACGGTGCAGGACATCACCGAGCGCAAGCTCGAGGAGATGCGCGTGCTCGAGAGCGAGTCGCGGTTCCGCGCGGTCGTCCAATCGATCGACGCCGGTCTCATGGTCGTCGACAGCGACCTACGGATTCAGATGCGCAACCCCAGCGCCGAGCGGATCATGGCCCAGATCCAGCCGGGCACCACGCTCGATCGGCTCGCTCGCAACGGCTACGCGCACGATCGCGAAGGCAACGTCGTTCCGTTCTCGGAGTTGCCGGTGATGGTCGCCCTTCAGAAGGGCGTCGCGGTCCGTAGTCAGATTCTGAGCTACCACGGTCCCGACGACGAGCTGATCTGGCTCTCCGTCAGCGCCACCCCCGTGCGCATCCCAGGTCTCGACACGGTTCGGTCCGCCGTCATGACGTTCACCGACGTCACCGTCGAGTTGGAGCACGAGAAGCGGCTCCAGGACGAGATGGAGCTCTCGCGCGGGCTGGCGAAGGATCTCGCGGAGAAGAACAAGCAGCTCCGGGCGGCGAACCGCCGGCTAAAGACGCTCGCGACCACCGACGGCCTGACGGGTCTGAGCAACCACCGCACCTTCCAAGAATTCCTCGACGCGCACACAAGCCAGGCGACCGACGGCGTATCGCTCCTCATGCTCGACGTCGATCACTTCAAGGGGTTCAACGACACCTTCGGTCACCGCGTCGGAGACGAGGTCCTGCGGGACGTCGCGCGGATCCTCGGCGACCACTGCCGCCGGGGCGACATGGCCGCGCGGTACGGTGGGGAAGAGTTCGTCCTCGTCCTGCCGCACACCGATGCGCGCCAAGCTCAGGAGATCGCCGAGCGGTTGCGCGGAGCGGTCGAGAGCGGCGATTGGACGTACCGCCAAGTCACGATCTCGGTCGGTGTCTCGACGCGCCGCGGCCACGAGCCCGCGCACGAGCTCATCGAGCGGGCAGACGCGGCGCTGTACTCCAGCAAGCGAACTGGACGCAACCGTGTGACCCACTCCGACGATCTCCAGATCGACCGCAATCAGGCGGCTTGAGCGCGCCGCCGAAGGCGGACGGGACGGATTTTCAGTCACGAAGAAGGCCGCGTCCCCTTCGGGAGCGCGGCCTTCTTCGTACGGTCTCGAGAATCCTAGCGGGAGATCAGTTCTCGTCCTTGCGGGTGAACGGAGCGCCGGACATCGCCTTCAGCTTCGTGCGCTGGTCGGCGGTGAGAATCTTGTCGATCTCGGTGTTCAGCGCGTCGGCGTTCTTGCGAACCTTGGCCATCTTATCGTCCTGGCTTAGGCTCTGATCCTGGAAGACGCTACGGTTCGCGCGCTGGGCAGTTCCCTGGAGTTCCGTGATCTTCGTCCGCTGATCCTCGGTCAGCGCGATCTCCTTCGAGATGTCGGGGCGCATCACGGCGCTGGAGCCCGCCATCTGGATCGAGACCTCCTTCAGACGCTTGACCTGGTCGGCGGTGAGAATCGCGGCGACCTTCGTCTCCATCTCCTTCTGCATCTCGGCCATCTGCTTCTGCATCTCCTCGCGGCTCGGGCGCTGGCCCCCACCGTTCTGCATCCGGTTGCGCATCGACTCGCGCATCTCGTCCTGGAGGGCGGAGAGCTTGTCCTTCTGCTCGTCGCTGATCTTTAGATCGTCGCGAACGTCGTTGCGCATGAGAAGGAAGACCGACGACTGACCGCCGCCCTGGCCTCCCATCATCCGCATTCCGCCGCCCTGACCGCGACCGCCGCCACCCTGGCCGCGCTGCGCGTACGCGGAGACGCTGAGGGAGGTGATGACGGCGATGAGGGCGAGTGTCTTAGTGAGTTTCATGGTCGTTTTAGATTCCTTGGCAGGTCTACTTCTGCGTAGACGGCGGGGGCGTCTTCTTGTTCGGATCGGTCGGCGGCTTTTCGTTCTCTTTCGGCTTCGCGGGATCCTTGCCGATCGGCGCGCCCGCCCCGGCTCCCGGATCCTTGTCCGGTTCGACCGGGCTCGTGATCGGGCCGTCCTCGGGCGGGAGCACCTTCTTCAGCTGCTCGCGCGTCGGAAGCGAGAGGCGATCGGTCGAGTCGCGGCGGAGCGCCCGCGCCTCGGCGTCGTCGCGCACGATACGCGGCCGGAGGAGGACAAGAAGCTCGGTCTTGCTGTTCTGCTTCGTGGTCGATCGGAAGATGTTGCCGAGCAGAGGAAGATCGCCGAGGATCGGCACCTTGTTCGTCGTGGCGGTCACCGCGTTACGGATGATGCCGCCGAGCACGACGGTCTCGCCGTCGAGGACAGAGACCGTCGTGTTCGCCTCGCGCTGGTTGACGATCGGCGCGTTGAACGAGGTGAAGCTCTGGAGTTCGTTGGCGGTCTGGTTCACATCCATCGTCACGTAGCCGTTCGCGGTGATGCGCGGCGTGACGGTGAGAACGATGCCCACATCGAGGAAGTCGTAGTTGTACTGGATGCCCCCGAGCGTGTCCTGGCGCGTTGAGAGCACGTACGGGATCGATTGCGAGATGTTGATCTGCGCCTCCTGGTTGTTCGTGGTGAAGATCCGGGGCGTCGAGAGCACGTTGAACCGCGAGTCGGTCCGCAGAGCGTTGATGAAGACCGAGAGATCGCCGCCGGTCAGCGAGACGCGCCCGCCGGTGGGGAGCGGACTCGTCTGAAGCCCGAAACCGCTGCCGACCGTGCCCGTCGAGCCGCCGAGGTTGTTGACGTTCAGACCGAACTCGACGCCGAGCTTCGTCGTGTCGTCGAGCGAGGCCTCGACAATAATCGTCTCGATCATCACCTGCTCGGGAATCTTATCGAGCTGAGCGAGGATCTGCTGGACGAGATCGGCCGAGCCCGGTGCCGCGACGACGATCACGGAGTTTGTGTTCGAGTCGGGGATGACAGTGATCTGGTTTGTCAGATCGTTCACATTCACGATCCGTCCATCGGCAGTGCGTGCGGTCTGGTTCGAGTTCTGGTTGTTCCTGTTCTGATTGTTCTGCCCGAAGAACTGGCCGAAAGCGCCACCCTGCTGGACCGACACTGTGGTCAGGAGTTCACCGTTCTCCGCATCAGGGTCTTCGAGCGGGATCTGAAGTGAGTTCTCCGTCCGCGCGCGTCCGAGCGCGTTGTTCTGATTCGTACGGGCGTTATTGCTTCGGTTCTGCCGTTGCTGGGCGGGCGTGTTCGTGGTGCGCCGGTTCGTGTTCGTCCCAGTACGCTGGCCGAAGGCCTGGTTCAGAAGATCGGCGACCTCGTCCGCCCGCGCATTGACGAGCGGGAAGACGAACGTCGTGCTCGCGAGTTCGACAGGCTTGTCGAGATCGGTCAGCACCTGCTGGACGATCTTCTGGTTGTCCTCGGTCGCGGTGACGACGACCGAGTTCGTCCGAGAGTCGGCCACGACGGTGCCGCTCCCGGCCGAGCCCCCACCCCGCAGGAAGAAGGGCAGGTTGTTCTGCTGCTGTTGCTGAGGCGAGGCTCCACCGCGTCCACGGGGGGCGTTGGCGGTGAGCACGTTCTGAAGCACCGAGGCCGCATCGGTCGCGGCGGCGTACACGAGCTTGTACACCCGCGAGTTCTGGGGCTGGTCGGTCTCCTTATCGATCTTCGCGATGAGGTCGCTCACGTCGCGCTGATTCTTGCTCGGGGCGTTGACGATCACCGAGTTCGAGAAATCGTCCGCGCTCGCGCGCACCTGGTTCTGCTGCTGACTGAAGCGCTGGGCGAACTGCTGGAGCTGTTGCTGGCGCTGCTGATTGTTGTTGCCGCCGCGACCGCCTCCACCGCCGAACGGGAAGCCGCCCGGGAACCCGCCGCCCGTTTGGCCGCCGAAGACCTCGTTGACCACGCGGGCAACCTGGCTCGCGTTCGCGAACTTGATCGGATAGACCCTCGTCTCGCTCTGTTGCTGGAAGATCGAAGGGTCGAATGCCGGAGCTTGTTGCTGACCCTGATCGCGCTGACGACGCTGGGCGATGACGAGAAGGTTGCCTTCCTTGCGAAGCTCGAAATTCTTCAGCCCCAGCGTCGTTTCCAGGATCTGGAACGCCTCCTTGAGCGAGACCGCCTTCGCGCTCGTGAGCGTGATCCCGCCGGTGAGCGCCGGATCTTTCACGATCGTGATCCCGCTCGTCTTCTGGATGATCGCGAGAACGGCGTCGATGTTCGCGTTGCGGAAGTTCAGCTTGATCGTCGTCTTCGGATTGAGCTTGAACCCGGTGATCGCCGGGCGCGAGTCGTCGCTCCCGCCTCCGTTACCGAAGTCGAACTGGGCGCGGGCCTGGCTCGGCGCGAGCGTGCCACCCATCGTGAGGGCGAGCGCGAGGAGGGCGAGGTTCGTGGTCTTCATGGGGTTCCGAATGCCGGGGCATTCGCGTTGTTCTGATTGTTACGACGATTGCGGCGTCCGCGTCGGTTCTGGCCGTTTCCTCCGGAAGGATCGGTCTGGGCGGCGGTCTGGGCGTTCGGATCGGCTCCGATCGGTCCGGCGAGCGCGCCGCGAGCGTTCGGGACCGCCGCAGGAAGCGTTCCGGTGGGTGTGCCCGCAGGGGCAGTGCCCGCTTCGGGAATGGTCTCGTCAGCGATCCGGACAGTGTAGGTCTGCCCCGTAGGGCCGAGAACCTCGATGAGGTTCGGTGTCACGCGGGAGACGGTGAGGCTCTTCCAGCGTTCGCCGGGACGGAGAAAGACGCTGTCGCCCGTCGAACCGTTCTCGAGCAGGGCGTTCGGGACGCCGTTCACCTCGGCGTTACCGGTGTACACCCAGTTTCCATCGCCACCCGCGAATGCGGCCGGGATCCCATTTGGAGCGAGCGGGGTGGGTTGCTCGGTCGCTAGCGTCTTCGTCGTCTTCGCCACGAGAGGCTTGAACGCGTCACGCGGCGTGACGTTCACCGGAGGGAACTTCGCGGTGTAGTCCTCGGGACGGTACGTGTCGTCGGTCTTCTTGCGCGAACCACCGCCGGCGAACGTGTTGTTCGCCTTTCGGGTCGTCGGCACCTCGGGCGCGGTCGCGAAGGTGTAGATCAGGAGCGCGAGCGCGCCGCCGCCGAGATAGTAGAGGTAGCGGGGGATCTTAGCCATTGGTGGCACCTCGCGCGGTGGGGGCGCTCGTCGTTCCGGTCGCGGAGGAGGGCGAGGCGGCCGTTCCCGTGCCCGGTCGCGCCTTTGCCGGAGGCTTCGGCGTGTCGCCGAAGAGCGCGATCCCGATCGTCGCCGCCGTTCCGCTGGCGCTCTCGGACGAGGCGGTGACGCCATACGAGGTGACGGCGATATCCTTCGCGGTCGTCTCGATCGCGCGGGTGAACTTGGCGGTGGCGGGGAAGGTCCCCTCGATCGTCACGGTGTACGGATACATCGTGATCCCCGAAGGTGAGACGATCGTGCGCTGGGGTCGAAAGCCGGTGAGCCTGAGCCCGTTGGCCTGCGCGAGCTTCGTGATGCGCGCGAGCGCCTCGGGCCCGATCGAGTCGGGCGGCAACGCGCTCTTGCGCTGGCGGAGAACGGTCTCGATCTCAACCTTGCGCTCCTTCGCCTCGGTGATCTTATTCTGGATCTCACGCTCCTTCGTCCGCGCCTTAGCGACGATCCCCCTCGTATCAGGCGCGGGCACGAAGACGATGTAGCCGAGCGTCCCCGCGAGCACGACCGCCCCCAGCAGCGTGAGCGCGGCGGGCGTCGGATCGGCCGGGTCGTAGAACTTGGTCGTCATCAGGAGGGGTTCGCGGCGGGCGTAGCGGCGGCAGGGGCGGTCGAGGGGCGGCGCGCCGCCTTCGGATCCTCCAGCGGGATATTGCCCACAGGGAAGGCGGTAATGGCGAAATTGACGACCGGTTTGGTCTCGATCTCGCCGACGTTCGCGAACGAGAGCTTTACGTCGCGAAAACGCTTCTGCGTGCCCAGAGCGCGGAGAAAGGTCGAGACGCCGCCCGAGGTGAGCGCCGTCCCACGGATCTGGATCGGCTTGCCCTTATCCTGCGTGAGACCGGTGATCCAAGCATCCGACGGGAGGAGGCTCGTCACCGACAGCGTCACGTCGCTCGTGCGTTGCGCCGGGGTGAAGGCGCGTTCGAGCAACTTCGTCTGCGGATCGAGCTTGAGGTTGTCGGCCGCTGTGAGATTGAGCACGTTCTCGTAACGCTTGACCTCGGTGTTGTAGCGGCGTTGAATGCGTTCGACCTCGGCGGCCTTCCCCGAGCGTCCGTTGATCACGTAGGCGAGCACGAGGAGGCTCGCAGCCGCGATCATGCCACCCTGCCGCAGACGCGCGCGGCGGATGTCGGCGAGTCGCTTCGACCGCACGTCGTCGGGAACGATGTCGAGCCCTTCCCAACGGTCGGTCGCCTCGAGAAGCGCCGCGATCGGCGTGCGCTCGGTCGAGCGGTCGGCGAACGCGACGGTGGCTCCGCCAGCCGCGACGATGGGAATCGAACCGGATCCAGCGGCGAGGAACGTCCGGCGCACCTCGCTCTCGATCGGAGCGCCGACAGCGGACGGACGCGACAGGGTGGTGCCACCCGAGCGCACCACGTCGAGGCCGAGCGAGTCGCCGTCGGGCGCGACGACGAGGGCCTCCTCCATTCCGAGCTCCGTGGCGAGCATCGCCGAACCTGCCGCTGCGGGCAGGATCGCGGCGACGCGGAAGCCCCCCGCGCGCGCCGCGCCATGAATCTCGGTGAGATCGGCGACCCGCGCGGCGTAAATCGGCGTCGGACCCGGAAGACCGCCCTCGGCGCGCGGGGCGACCGAGAACGCGAGTTCGCCCGGACCGGCGGGGAAGAGGTCGCCCAGCTTGACCCGGACGAGCTGACGCAGGTCCTCGGGTGAGGCGGGGGGAAGCTCGGCGGCGCGAACCTGCGCCGCGCGGTGCGAGAGGACGATAACCGTCTGCTTTCCGCGGAGCGTGCCGAGGTCGACGCCCGCCGTTCGTCCCGACGCGTCGAGCACGGTCATCGCCTCGCCGTTCCATTCGGCGATCGCTTCGTAGGCTGCGGTCTTGCTCATGGTGTGGCCTCTTGGAGGCTCGTGGTGGTGGTCACATCGTCCCAGGCCCAGCGCGTCGGCATGTCGCCGAAGGGGGCCTCTTCGACGTGCAGGATCCGGACGGGAGCGGCTTGGTTCGCTCCCGCGGCGGTTTGGGTCGGATCGGCGAAGACGACGAGTGCCGTCAGCGCCACGGTGGTCGTGCCGGCCTTACCGACCGAGCGCACGATGAAGCTCGATGAGCGCGTCGCCGCGTACGTCGCGACCGCTTGGGTGAAGGTCGACTGGCTCGATACGTCTACGAGGTCGGAGAGCTTCTCGAACGGCGAGGAGGATTGCCGCCCGACGATCGTCTGCGCAAGGTCCGCGCCGATGCCGGGGATCGCCGTCAGCACCTCGACCGGCGCGGTGTTGAAGTTGATCTTGCCGTCGAGCGTCTCACCGGGAACGATGTTGCCAAAGTCGAGAATCTTGCGCACGGCATCGGTATTGTTCGCGATCGCGGGCAATGCGAGCACGGCTCCGAGGGTGGCGTACCCCCCGCCACGCCCCGTCACGATCGCCTGCGCCACGGCATTTCCGTTCGTCGCGAACTGGAGGCGTTGCTGGATCGTTTGCGCGGTCGTCTGCCCGTTGAGGTTGAGACGGCCGTCCCCGTTGGGATCGTCGTTCGGCGCGGACGCGACCACGGTCGCGAGGTCGGCGAGCGGCTTCTCCTCCTCCCCCGGCGCGACGCCGGTGGAGATGGTGGAGTTCTCGTTCAGCGCCCCCGCGCGGTAGAGCGTGTCGTTCGTGAAGCCGCGGATCAGAAGGGTCTCGTCGACGGTCTGAAGGCGTCCCAGCCGCGCGTTATACGGCTGGGGAAGCGCGTTATAGTAGCTGTCCTTCGCACCGTTGGCCCGGTTCGAAGTGGTCGCGGTCTCGCGCCAATCGAGGAGCGAGTTCGCCTGCTCGTCGGTCAGTCCGATGTTGGTGAGAACCTCGAGCGGCACCGTGTTCAGGTCGATCCGGCCGCTCGCGTCGACGATCTGGAGGCGGAACGATCCGCTCGCGAGAGTGAACTCTTCGGCACCGTTCTGCCCGAGCGTCGCCCATGCGTCCGCGAGCGTCGTCGGCTCGGTACGATCCGCCGAGACGGTCGCAAGTTCGGCGAGCCCGCGCTGGAGTCCCGCCTCGGCGGCGACGCGCGCTCGGAGCCGTTCGCTCCGACCGATGCTGTCGCGTACCGCCGCGCGCTGGGTCGCGGCGAAGCCCGCCACGAGCGCCACGAGCGCGGTGAGCACCGCGAGCACGATCACGAACGAGATTCCGCGTTCGCGTCTCACGAGTTCGTTCCCGTGGCGCCAGCCACCGTCACCGGATTGTCCGCCGTCGCGTCGGAAGCAGGGATCGTCACGGTGAGAATCCGATCCTGGTCTTCGCCCTGGCGACGGTACGTCACGCGCACCGCGCCCGGAAGGCGCGGCGTGTCCATACTCTGGGTGTTCCAGTCGGACGTCCAGTTCTCGCCGGTCCAGAACTCGAAACTCATCGACTCGACGTCGGGATCGATGAGCTCCTGCTCGCCGCCCTGCGACGTGTCTCCGTCGGCGGGACGCTGGACGCGTAGGAACAAGCCCGACTTACCCGCACCATCGCCGATTCCGGTGAGCGAGAGCGAGACCTCGGCGGG